>WNFU01000869.1_pt1 | contig 42296 bp, 35 predicted proteins | sample 5400121 | NCBI WGS metagenome assembly WNFU01 (sample SAMN13153360, study PRJNA577476) | soil metagenome | isolation source: 100 cm soil or saprolite under grassland replicate 1 | place: USA:California | collected 2016-06-15
CAAACGATCACTGGCAGTCCTCGGTGTCCTCGGTTCTCCCAGGAAGCCTACGAGAATCTCGGGTACCGGTGTTGGTCGTCGAACGGTGATCATTAAAGATCTCCGGGTACAGGTGATCTCGGCGGCGCGTCCGGAGTGGGTGGCCGGTACTGCGCTGGCCGCCGCGTGCCGGCGATGGACCAGGCGCCCGCGGTTGTACTTCGTGGCACTGGCGATGACCGGCCTCATCGCCTCTTTCGCCCTGCCCATCACAAGCGACGCCAGCACCGCGACGAAAGTCGTCTTGTCGATCAGCCACGTCGTCGTCGCGATCATCATCGTGCCAGCACTGGCGCTGGCCCTTCCACCTGGAACAACACGGCACGACTCGGGGCCGTTAAGACCCTACCGGCACCCCACTACACCCGAACCCCAACCACGCCCGGCTGGGACCTTAAGCCGCCGGAAACCGCAAGATAGGTCTGGACAACCGAGCACCGGGCCGACCAATCCCGCAGTCTAGATCCGTTTGATGGTCGCGAACCAGGCCGGTGCGCCGTCGTCGTGGTATCTCGTCTGAACCAGGTCCGGTTCGATGGCGGCGACATTCCATCCATTGCTGGGGTTGAACGCCGCTCTCAGCTCTTCCTGACTGATGGGGTGCGGGCCAGTATCGGGACCATCGTCACTGAAACACAACACATACAGGGTTCCATCGTGCTCGGTCACCGACGCTAGACTCGCCACGTATCCTGGTCGCTCGTCGCCGTCGAAGGTGTGGAACAGTCCGCAGTCCAGCACTGTCTCAAACCTGCGCCCCAAACGCTCCAGCTGGAACGCGTCAGCCGCAGCGAACTCAACCTCGATCCCACGGTCGTCGGCCTTCGCTCGGGCGATCGCCAGTGCCGTCTCAGCCACGTCAACGCCCAGAACCGACAATCCCAGCGAGGCGACGTGAAGAGCGTTCTCGCCGGTCCCGCAGCCCGCATCGAGCACCGCTCCGGCGAATCCGCCTTCGGATGCCAAACGCACTATTGCTGGCTGCGGCTGGCCAATATCCCAAGGCGCAGGGCCGTCGAGGTACGACGCATCCCAGGGCAGTCCCGTCAGCCGTTCGTGACTGGTTGGGTTCCGACCACTGAACGGATCGTCAGCGAGGGTTCCTGATCGCTCCGACAACTTCGTCCCCTTCCTGCAACTGATCTTACCACCTCATCGTGGCATGCCAATCCACAGGTCTTGACTATTCCTCTTGCGCGACAAGCGCGGCTGTCCTGTATCGCCGAAGGCTGCGAATGTCAGACGTAGGTTACGAATGATCTTGCGAAGGTCAGAACTACTCTACGAGCCACTGCTAGGGCGGCAGGGGTGCCCGACGTCCGGTCCCGCGGCCACCGGCGCCGTGGGTTGCCGGGCGCCGATACGCGGTGTCACCTGTCGGATGTCGCAATGCGGTGGACGCCGGTTCGTACGGCATGTATCTGTAGCGTCGTGGACTACCGCCCGGCGACCGAGCGAGACGCCGAAGCCATCGCAGCACTTCATGCCGAGAGTTGGCGGACGAACTACCGCGGCGCGTACTCCGATAGGTTTCTCGATGGAGACGTCTACGAGGACCGGTGGGCGGTCTGGTCTGAGCTGCTGAGGGAGATCGACCGGTCTCATGACACGGTCGTGGCCGAGGACGCTCGCGTGATCATCGGTTTCGCTCACACGGTTCTCGACCAAGATCCCGTGTGGGTGCTCTCCTGGACAACCTGCATGTTGCCCACCAGGTGAAGCGCAGAGGTGTAGGCACACAGCTCATGGCCCGCTCAGCCTCTGCGGTCCTGGCCCGTGGGCGGCACAAGAGCCTGTACCTCTTAGTCCTCGAAACCGACGCAGCTGCACAGGCGTTCTACGAAACGCGTGGAGGCAGGTGCGTCGGGAATGAGGTCTCGGAGCCACCGGGTGGCGGAAGCATTGTCGGACTCCCCTCAACGACCGCCCGGCTCCCCACGGAGTCGGGCGGTTGTCCTACCGGCGCCGACGCCCCTGCGGCGTCGGCGCCGGCGAGCTCACAACGATCGAACAGAATTCATTTACGTTGCATCGGATGCAGCTCCGCCCGCTTCTAGCTGCAGCCGCTGGTGGACCCGCAGCCCTCGCAGACATAGCAGCTGCCCGCGGGGCGCATCTTCGTGCCGCACGTGAAGCACAGCGGCGCGTCGGCGGCCTTGCCCTGCACCGCTTCCAGCAGCTCGGTCGAGGACCCGGCCCCGCGCGGCGCCGGCTTCTCGGCGGCCGGCTTCGTCTCGGTCGCGGTCTCCTCCTTCGCGTCCAGCGCCTTCTCGACCTGCGGTGCCTCCACCGGCGCCGAGGACGCCATCGCGGTCAGGTCGACCGGAGGCTCGCCGTTCTCCTCGCGCACCTGCGCGGCACGCTCGGCGGCGGTGAAGATGCCGAGCTCCGCCCTTCGCTCGTACGGCAGGAAGTCCAGCGCCAGCCGCCGGAAGATGTAGTCCATCACCGACGAGGCCATGCGGATGTCAGGGTCGTCGGTCATGCCGGCGGGCTCGAAGCGCATGTTGGTGAACTTCGACACGTACGTCTCCAGCGGCACCCCGTACTGCAGGCCGATCGAGATGGCGATGGAGAACGCGTCCATCACGCCGGCCAGCGTCGAGCCCTGCTTGGACATCTTGAGGAAGAGCTCGCCGAGGCCGTCGTCCGGGTAGGACGAGGCCGTCAGGTACCCCTCGGCACCGCCGACCGAGAACGACACGGTCTCGCTAGGCCGCTTCTTCGGCAGCCGCTTGCGCACCGGCCGGTACTCGACCACCCGCTCCGGCGCCTTCTCCACCTCGTTCTTGGCCGGCTTGGCGTTGGACAGCGGCTGGCCCACCTTGCAGTTGTCGCGGTAGATCGCCAGCGCCTTGAGGCCGAGCTTCCACCCGTCGAAATAGAGCTTCTCGATGTCCTCGACTGTTGCCGACTCCGGCACGTTGACCGTCTTGGAGATCGCCCCGGAGATGAACGGCTGGACCGCCGCCATCATCCCGATGTGGCCGCTGGGGGCGATCGACCGGCGCCCCATCGCGCAGTCGAAGACCGCGTAGTGCTCGGCCTTGAGCCCGGGTGCGTCGACCACATGCCCCTGCTCGGAGATGTACTCGACGATCGCCTCGATCTGCTCCTCGGGGTAGCCGAGGGTGCGCAGCGCCCGCGACACGGTCTGGTTGACGATCTGCATCGAGCCGCCGCCGACCAGCTTCTTGAACTTCACCAGCGCCAGGTCGGGCTCCACGCCCGTGGTGTCGCAACCCATCATGAGGCCTATGGTGCCGGTGGGCGCGAGTACACTAGCTTGGGCGTTTCTGTACCCATTTGCGTCGCCGGCCGCGAGGCATTGCTGCCACTGCGCGGTGGACTCGCGCAGCACAGCCTTATCGATGCTGCCCCGCGCGATGACCGCGTCGTTGGCCGCCGCGTGCTTGCGCATCACCCGCTTGTGCGCGGTGGCGTTGCGGGCGTACCCGTCGTACGGGCCCACGACGCCGGCCAGCTCGGCGGAGCGCCGGTAGGCCGTGCCGGTCATCAACGAGGTGATCGCGGCGGCCAGCGAGCGGCCGGCGTCGGAGTCGTAGGCCAGGCCGCTGGCCATCAGCAGGGCACCCAGGTTGGCGTATCCGATGCCGAGCTGGCGGTACGCACGCGTGGTCTCACCGATCTTCTGCGTCGGGAAGTCGGCGAAGCAGATCGAGATGTCCATCGCCGTGATGACCAGCTCCACCGACCGGACGAACCGCTCGATGGCGAACGTGCCGTCGGGCTGGAGGAACTTCAGCAGGTTGAGGCTGGCGAGGTTGCAGGACGAGTTGTCGAGACTCAGGTACTCACTGCAGTTTCGGACCACTACACCATTCGCGATGTACGAATGATTGCGCGGCTCCGACAGGTTGTATGTCGTCTCGAACCGATCAAAGCTGCGGCTGACCAACCTCGCCGTCTGGTCGGTACGGTAGAAACGGCGACCAGCAAGCCACCCGGCAAGGCGCCGTGCCTTGCGGGGATGATCGAACCCGATCATCGACGCAAACCCCTGAACGTTCTCGCCGCTGATCCGCAGGTCGTACAACTGGCCACCGACGTATGTCCGGCTCTCACCACCGACCGTGGTGTACTCGAACATCGCGTCGCCCTGCTGCCGGGTCGTGTAAATCCTGCTGCCGACTCCAAAGCAGCTCAAGAGACGCTGAACGTCACGCAGCAGCTCTACCGAGACCGAACCGATGCCGACGTACTTTGTTCCGTTGGCAAGCTCGGCCGCACAGCCGTCTGCGTCGAACAAACCCTTGAGAAATGCGGCCTGTATCTCGGGTGGGGCTTGCAGCACGGCGGCCGGTAGGCGCTTCTCGACTGCACGCCCGGTGGTTACCCCCAGGCCGCAAAGGAACTCAACGAAAGCGGTCCGGTTGGAGCGAAGCTGGATCGTTCCGTTCGGCTGCAGGGACGGCTTTGGAGTGAAGCCCACGATCTCGCTGAGCACGCGCTGATGACGTGGCAGGAAAGCAACCTGGTCTTCTTGGCTGTAGACCATCACCGCTGCGTCGGTCGAGCCCGGCGTGCCGCGGACACCGCGGCGGACACAACCGTCCCCAGTCAGCCAGCCGAGCAGGTGCGCGAACTCCTCACCCCACTTCTCGGGCAGCCGGGTTGCGCGGTGCGCGTCGGTCGGAATCACGTCCCCGGCGGCCACGGGCGTGCCCGGCAGCAGCCGGAACTCCCGTGACGCCGCCACCGCGGGCGTCGGTAGGTTCGATGGAAGGACACTGTCCGCGTCGGTCAGATCCTTGGCCTCGACGTAGCCCCGGTTCGTCGTCCAGATCCGGTGGTTTGGCGTGCAGCGCAACACCATTCCGTTGCTGAGCTCCACCCGCATGATCTCGTTGACACCAGTGATCATGATTGCGTCCGGCGTGGTCAGCTCGACATGGTTGGCAGGCGCGTCAGGGTTGGTGGCATCGTGGGTGTATACGCCGAATCGCTCACCCTGCCGCACACGATCGACGAGCTCGTCGAACCGCACCAGACCCTGGTCGGTGTGGACAAGCGTGTCGCCCGTGAAGCAAGGATTCGAGGCGGTGATTCGTCCCGTTTCCGGGTTGGTGTGCCAGTCGTTGATGGTGTCGTCGTACTGGATGCCGGGGTCGGCGCACTCCCATGCCGCCTGGGCCATCGACCGGAACAGCGCCCTGGCCTCAACCGTCTCTACCACGGACCCATCCAGCCGCGCCCGCAGCTCGAACGGCTTGCCTTCCTCGACCGCCTTCATGAACTCGTCGGACACGCGCACCGAGTTGTTGGCGTTCTGGTACTGCACGCTGACGATGTCGTGGCCGCCCAGATCCATGTCGAAGCCGGCGTCGCGCAGCGCCCGGATCTTGTCTTCCTCGCGCGCCTTGGTCGTGATGAACTCGCCGATGTCGGGGTGGTCGACGTCGAGGATCACCATCTTGGCGGCGCGCCGGGTGGCGCCGCCGGACTTGATGGTTCCGGCGCTGGCATCGGCGCCGCGCATGAAGCTGACCGGGCCGGACGCCGTACCGCCAGAGGAGAGCAGTTCCTTGGACGAGCGGATGCGGGACAGGTTGACGCCGGACCCGGAGCCGCCCTTGAAGATCAGACCCTCTTCCTTGTACCAGTCGAGGATCGAATCCATCGAATCATCGACAGAAAGGATAAAGCACGCGCTGACCTGATTCGGCGAGGCGGTGCCGACGTTGAACCAGACCGGCGAGTTGAAGCTGAACACCTGGTGCAGGAGCATCCAGGTCAGCTCGTGCTCGAAGATCTCGGCGTCGGCCGGCGAGTCGAAGTACCCATGCTTCTCCCCCGCCGCCCGGTAGGTGTGCACCACGCGGTCGATGAGCTGCTTCAGGCTCCACTCGCGCTCCGGCGTGCCCACCGCGCCGCGGAAGTACTTGGTGGTCACGATGTTGGCCGCGTTGACCGACCAGAAGTCGGGGAACTCGACGCCGCGCTGCTCGAAGTTGACCGAGCCGTCGCGCCAGTTCGTCATCACGACGTCGCGGCGCTCCCAGGCCACCTCGTCATAGGGGTGTACCCCATCGGTGGTCCACACCCGCCGCACGCGCAGGCCGCGCCGCCCACGGTCGGTCGGCACGCTCTTGGGCCAGTCGGCCCTGGCGGTCGAGCCGTCGCCGGCCGCGCGCGCGGCGTTGCCGTCCGACGTGGTGCCCACCGCGTCTGTCATACCTTCGCCCGCCATCGTCGGCGTCCCCCCTCTTCACGACACGGCACGGCGCCGTGATCTCTCTCAGGTTTGCTGGTACCCCCGTCAGCCGGCGGCCATTGCCGCGGCACCCGTCTTCCTCGGCGGCTCGGCCGGCTTGCCGCCGCTGGCCGCCGTCTCCCGGCTGCTCGCGGCCGCGCGCAGCGCCGCGATCTCGCGTTCGAAGTCGCTCAACGAGTCGAACGAGCGGTACACGCTGGCGAAGCGCAGGTAGGCGACCTCGTCAAGGTCTCGCAGCGGTCCGAGGATCGCCAGGCCCACGTCATGGCTGGGAACCTCGGCGGCACCACGAGCCCGGATCGTCTCCTCGACCCGCTGCGCCAACAGCGCGATGGCGTCCTCGTCGACCGGGCGACCCTGGCACGCCTTGCGTACCCCCGCGATGATCTTCGCCCGACTGAACGGTTCGGTCACGCCGCTGCGCTTGACGACGGCCAGCACCGCCTCTTCCACGGTCGTGAACCGGCGCCCGCACTCGGGGCAGTGCCGGCGGCGGCGGATCAGCTGGCCGTCTTCGGCTTCCCGCGAGTCGACCACGCGGGAGTCCGCGTATCGGCAGTACGGGCAGCGCATCGCGGGTGTCCTCCGATCTGCTTCATCCCGGTTTGAGGGCATGCCACAACCCAGCGTCGCCACCGTCCGGTGGATCGCGCTGTGTACAACTTGTGTACGAGCTGTGGGCGGTGAACCCCAACCTGTGGATGACTTACATCCGTGTAACTACTATATATAGTGCCACGCGGCTCCCGGTGCAAGCCAATCGGGAAGGTCGACCGGAGTGTTTTTCCGGTGTCGGGCACCCGGCGTGCCGCACCGGTGCGGCGAGTGCCTCAGCGGCGTACCGGCAGGAGCAGATGCTGGCCCGGGTGCACCGTGTAGTCCTCCAGGCCGTTGAGCCGCCGGATCTCGGCGATGGTCTCGAACCGGTCGCCGCTGGGCGCATAGCGCTCGGCGATGGACCACAGCGTGTCGCCCGGTTGGACCACCGCGACCCGATGCGTGCCGGGTGGGTTGGCCGCCTGGCCCGGCGGTGACGCGATCGCGAAGACTCCGACCAGGAGGCAGACGAGCAGGGCGACCACGACCACACGGCCCCGCCGGGTGAGCCGGACCGGACCCGGACCACGCTGAGTGAGCTCCATCTCGACCCCCACTGCTCCGCTTGCGCTGCGTCCGCCCGCGATTACGAAGTCGAACAAAGGTTCGATCGAACGGACGTACGATGGTGTACCAGAGACGGTGTGCCGGTGTCGAGCGGACGCGCCGACACGCGACGCGCCACGTAGAACAGATGTTTGAAACTGTCAGAGACCGGCGTTACGGTCTAGCCACACATCGATCAAGGGCAGCAACTCGGCCCACCGCATCAGATGCGACGAGGGAGGACGGACGTGTCAACCGACGACCGCACCCGCGGACGGGCCCGCGCCAGCCAGCTGGCGACCAGCCGGAGCCGGTCCGACGAAACAGCCAGCGCGGCCGAGCCCGAGCTGTCGGAAGCCGAATCGCCGGAGAGCCCCCCGCCGAGGCGGCGGGCGAGCCGGCGAAGCAGCGCCCGGCAGCGTGGCGGCGAGTCTGAGCTGCGCGCCGTCACCGCCGTGGTGACCGCGTTTCCAGACCTGTTCGCGGCCGACCTGACCGCACGGCAGCGGCGCATCATCGAGTTCATCCGGGAGGCCGTTGAGCGCTACGGCTATCCCCCGAGCGTCCGCGAGATCGGCGAGGCCGTCGGCCTGGTGTCGCCGTCGAGCGTCGCCTACCAGCTCAAGGAGCTGGAGCGCAAGGGATACCTGCGGCGCGACCCGAACCGTCCGCGCGCGGTCGACGTGCGCCCGCCGAGCGAGCTCATCGTCGAAGACGAGGAGGCCGTCCGGGCGGCCCGGCCGGCTCCGGCCTACGTGCCGGTCCTGGGCCGCATCGCGGCCGGTGGCCCGATCCTCGCGGAGCAGGCGGTCGAGGACGTCTTCCCGCTGCCGCGCGAGCTCGTCGGCGAAGGCACCCTCTTCCTGCTGCAGGTCAAGGGCGACTCGATGATCGACGCCGCCATCTGCGACGGCGACTGGGTCGTGGTGCGCCAGCAGCCGACGGCCAACAACGGTGAGATCGTCGCGGCGATGCTCGAGGGCGACGCCACCGTCAAGACGTACCGCAACCGCGACGGGCACGTCTGGCTGATGCCGCAGAACCCGGCGTTCGACCCGATCCCCGGTGACGACGCGACCATCATGGGCCGCGTGGTGGCGGTGCTGCGGCGCATCTAGGCGCAGCAACTTGCCTCTGGGCGCGGGCGCCTACCGCCGCGGCGTGTAGTCCGACCGCGGATTGTAGTCGTCGTACCCGTACGGAAACGGCGGCTGGCGGTAGGTCGGCGGGGCGCCGCCTCGGTCGTACCCGCCGTCCTGGCGCTGTCCACCGTAGATGGTGCCGGTGGGCCGCTGCGGGGCACCACTGGGCCCGCCACCGGGAGACCCGCCACGCGGAGACCCGGCGCCGTAGACGCCCTCGCCGTATGCGCCGTCGCCGTTCTCCGCCCCCCACGGCTCCGGGGCCGGGCCGGACAACCCAGCCGGGCTGGACAACCCAGCCGGGCTGGACAACCCAGCCGAGCCGGATAACCCAAGCGAGCCGGACAAGCCGGACGGGTCGGATAACCCAGGCGAGCCGCTGTCGGCATCACCGGCCGGGCCGCCGACCGACGCGGTACCCCGGACGGGGCCCATAGCGGCGAACCGGCGCTCCTGCCGCGACCGGCGGATGCCCACGATGCCGACCAGCACGAACAACACGCCCAGCAAGCCGACAGCCGCGACCAGGTACGTGATCTGCTGCAGCGACAGCTTGTCGAACCAGCTCCGGGTGTCGCCCCGCGGCGACGGCGGACCCGCCGGCGCCTTGGCGGTCGGCGCCGCCGCTGACGCCGGCTTGTACCGCAGGATCTTCACCGGCTGGAGCTGGTCGCCGACGGTCAGGAACGAGGCGCCGTCCGGGCTGTAGGCGATCCCCTCGCCCAGGGGTTCCCGGGGCAGCGGCGTGATCCGAGGCTTGCCGGTCGTGATGGCCTTGACCACGTTACCGTCCGGCACGTCCCACTCGTAGGCGTCGGAGTACGTGCGAAGCGCCACCCGCTTGCCGTCGGGTGTGTTGGCGCCGCCGGTCACGCTGTTCTGCCCGGCCACGCCCAGCGGGTTGTCGGTGCCGGTGCGCTCGGCCTGGAACTGCCCCACCTTCTTCAACGACACCGCCCGGGAGGCGTCGAGCGGACCCTCGGGCACGTAGACCCCCGCCGGACCGCTGACCACCTTGGTGACGAAGATCGGCGTGCCGTCCTGGGCGAGCAGCAGCGCCTCGCAGTCGTGCGGGCCGTCCGGATACTGCAAGCGGAACAGCGTCATCTTCGCGGCGGCGCCGGGCGGCACCTTCCACAGGGCGATGGTCGGCCGGGACGGGTTGGCCAGGTTGTCGCCGGTGTCGGCCACCCACAGCGTCCCGTCCGGCTGCATGGCCAGGTCCTCGGGGTCGCGGGGCCGCGACGGATAGATTGCCACGCTCCTGCGCTTGCACGCCTCGTCGAGGAAGAAGACCTTCATGTTCTCGCCGTTGCCGTTGCTGTCGTTGATCACCACGTACCCGTTCGAGGTGGCGACCAGACCGGACAGCTCCGTCATCTGGGTGTCGGCGACCGTGCACACCGGCTGGCCGAGACCCGGCACCGGCGTGCCGTCCCCGGGGACGACCGGCGTGGGGGAAGGCGCGTACGCGAACGCGGGGGCGGCACCGAGGAAGAACGCCAGTACGCCAATGAATGACACCACCACCGCTCGCCGCATCGGCCAAGTCTCGCAGAGCCGTTCGAGCTGTGGTGGACCCTCCCCACTACCTGGTCGGCGGGACGGTCGTCATCGCGTACGGCGCCAGCTCGGCCGCCAGCGCCTCGTCCACTCGCGCGTGCACCACGGTGCCCTCCGCGGTGTGCTCGCACGAGCGCACCTCGCCCCGGGCGTGCACCCGCGCCACCAGGTCACCACGCTCGTACGGCACCCGCGCCCAGAGCTCCACCGCCGGCCCGGGAAGCCGAGCCTCCACCTCGGCCCGGAGCTCGGCGAGCCCGGTGCCGGTGCGGGCCGAGACGAACACCGCGTCGGGCCACAGCCGCTTGAGGCGCAGCAGCGTCTCCTCCTCTGCCGCGTCGACCTTGTTCACGACGAGCAGCTCGGGCACCGTGTGCGCGCCCACCTCGGCGAGCACCTCACGTACCGCCCGGACCTGCTCCTCCGGGTCGGCATGCGCACCGTCGACCACGTGCAGGACCAGGTCGGCGTCGGCGACCTCTTCCAGGGTCGACCGGAACGCCTCGACCAGCTGGTGCGGCAGGTGCCGGACGAACCCGACGGTGTCCGACAGCGTGTACACCCGGCCTTCGGCCGTGTGGGCCCGGCGGGTTGTGGTGTCCAGGGTCGCGAACAGCGCGTCCTCGACCAGGACGCCCGCACCAGTGAACCGGTTGAGCAGGCTGGACTTGCCGGCGTTGGTGTAGCCGGCGATCGCCACGCTGGGCACGCGGTTGCTGCGGCGGGTGCCGCGCTTGGTCTCGCGTACCGTGCGCATGCCGGCGATGTCGCGCTTGAGGCGGGAGATCCGGGTGTTGATGCGCCTGCGATCGGTCTCCAGCTTCGTCTCGCCCGGGCCGCGCAGGCCGATCCCGCCGCCCTGGGAGCCGACCCGGCCACCGGCCTGCCGACTCATCGCCTCGCCCCAACCGCGCAGCCGCGGCAGCAGGTACTGCAGCTGGGCCAGCTCGACCTGCGCCTTGCCCTCCTTGCTCTTGGCGTGCTGGGCGAAGATGTCCAGGATCAGCGCGGTCCGGTCGATGACCTTGACCTTGACCTCGGCTTCGAGCGTACGTAGCTGGCTGGGCGAGAGCTCGCCGTCGCAGATGACCGTGTCGGCGGCGGTGGCGAGCACCACGTCACGCAGCTCGCCGACCTTGCCCCGCCCGATGTACGTGGACGGGTCGGGCCGGCTCCGGCGCTGGATCAGCCCGTCGAGCACCTGCGAGCCGGCGGTCTCGGCCAGGGCGGCGAGCTCGGCCAACGAGTTGTCGGCATCGACCGCCGTACCCTCGGTCCAGACCCCGACCAGGACCACCCGTTCGAGCCGGAGCTGGCGGTACTCGACCTCGGAGATGTCGGCGAGCTCGGTGGACAGGCCGGCGACCCGGCGGAGGGCGCGCCGTTCCTCAAGCTCAAGATCGCCTGCCGAGGGGTCGTCGAGGTCTTCGAAGTCCGGTGCGAAGTCCGGTCTCACACGCAAAACGATCTCCTCGAACCGACGGCGGCTAGTTGCCCGTCAATCGTGACATCTCCCGCCACCGGCCGCACGTGCATTCGAGCGGGCGCACAATACCGGACGTGACCACACGCCGCCTGCCCAGCGCTGGGTTCTCCATCACCGTCCGGGTCTCGGTGCCCGCCGACGCCTCCGCGATCGGCCGGCTGACCACCGCCGCCGGCGAGGCCGGCGCGATCGTCACCGCGCTCGACGTCGTCGACTCCGACCACGTCCGGGTCCTGGTCGACCTCACCTGCGACACCGCCGACACGGCCCACGCCGAACAGGTGGTCGACGCCGTGGAAGCCCTCGACGGGGTGGACGTGGGGAAGGTCTCCGACCGCACGTTCCTGCTGCACCTCGGCGGCAAGATCGAGGTACACCCGAAGGTCGCGCTGCGCACTCGGGACGAGCTGTCCCGTGCGTACACCCCCGGAGTTGCCCGGGTGTGCCTGGCCATCGCCGACAACCCCGAGGACGTGCGGCGGCTGACGATCAAGCGCAACACGGTCGCCGTGGTGACCGACGGTTCGGCGGTGCTCGGCTTAGGCAACCTCGGTCCGGCGGCGGCGTTACCGGTCATGGAGGGCAAGGCGGCGTTGTTCAAGCGCTTCGCGGGCGTCGACGCCTGGCCGGTGGTGCTGGACACGCAAGACACCGAGGCGATCGTGGAGATCGTCCGGGCGCTGGCGCCGGCGTACGGCGGGATCAACCTGGAGGACATCGCGGCGCCCCGCTGCTTCGAGATCGAGGCGCGGCTGCGCGAGCTGCTGGACATCCCGGTGTTCCATGACGACCAGCACGGTACGGCGATCGTCGTGCTCGCCGCGCTGACCAACGCGCTGCGCGTCGTGGGCAAGGAGCTGCGGGCGGTCAAGGTCGTCGTCTCCGGAGCCGGAGCCGCCGGTACGGCCGTCATCAAGCTCCTGCTCCGCCAGGGGGTCGGCGACGTGATCGCGTACGACCGGCCGGGCGCCCTGCACCGCGGCTTGCCCGGGCTCAACCCGTCCTGGCAGTGGCTGGCCGAGCACACCAACCGGGACAACTACACCGGCGACCTGCCGGGGGCGGTCCGGGGCGCCGACGTCTTCGTCGGGGTCAGCGCGCCGAACCTGCTGACCGGTGACGACATCGCCGCCATGGCGAAGGACGCGATCGTGTTCGCGCTGGCAAACCCCGACCCCGAGGTGGACCCGCGGGCGGCGCGGGAGCACGCGGCGGTCGTGGCCACCGGCCGGTCCGACCAGCCGAACCAGATCAACAACGTGCTCGCGTTTCCCGGCGTCTTCCGGGGGCTGCTCGACGCCCAGGCGCGCCACTACACCGAGCCGATGGCGATTGCCGCGGCGCACGCGATCGCCGACGCGGTCGGGGAAGACAAGATCAACCCGACGGTCATCGTGCCGAGCGTCTTCGACCCGAAGGTGGCGCCCGCCGTGGCCGCGGCGGTCCGGGCCGTCGCCAAAGGCCAGCGGTCCGGGCCGTCGCCAAAGGCCATGGGTAACGGCGCCCTGGCCGACGCGGGTAGCCACGTCGCCACGCCGATTCCGCCTGGTGATCGATACTCGTCGACATAAGCTCCGTCGCGTGGCAGCATCGACCGCCATGACGGGACAGCGACCGGGCTTGAGCCGGCCGTGGCCTGTTGGCGGGCGCGAGCCTCGCCGGCGTCGCCGGCCTCGCGGGCAGCCGGGTCACCGGAGCTGGCGCGGCGACGGCCGGCGGCCAGGTGGCACCGGCCGCGTCGAACCTTTCGCTCACCTCGGGCAGCTCGCAGCTGGTCGCGGACTTCGCCTGGGCGCGACAGCGCGCCCTGGACTGGGTGCAGACCGGCAAGAAGGCCGGCAACATCGCCTGCTACTGGGCCGGGCTCACCACCCGTCCGGCGTTCTACTCGCGCGACTTCGCGCACCAGACGGTCGGCGCACACCTGCTCGGGCTCGACGCGGAAAACCTGGCGATGCTGCGTGCCTTCGCCGCCTCGGCGACCTCCGCACGCCGGTGGTACCCGCTGTGCTCGTTTGGCTTCGACGGCAGCATCTTCCGTACCGACTACCGCAGCGACACCGACTTCGTCCGCGAGATCCCGGCCGTCTTCGAGCTCACCCAGAAGGGCGCCGAGCTCTACCGGTGGACCGGCAACCGGGCATTTGTCGACGACGGCACCGGCAGCATCTTCCGGGGCGTGGCCACCTACAACGAGAACCACGAGCGGCTCATCGAGGCCGGCGACGCGATCGGTTCGCAGTACCAGGCGCTGCTGGGGTACGCGACCGTGCAGGCGGCGCGCGGTGACAGCACCGGCGCGGCGGCGACCAGGCAGCGGGCGACCGCCCAGAAGGCGCACTTCGAGCGGAGCTGGTTCTCCACCCGGGCCAACCGGTACATCCGCGGGTTCAACGCCAGCGGACCGCTGACCAACTTCGGCATGACAACTCCTGGTTCATGCCGATGAAGGAGATCACTGCCGTTGGTGCCCGCACCAACGCGTACCTCGACTTCATCGACTCGTCGGTCTCGGCGCTGCCCCGGTTCAACATCGAGGCGTACACGTACCTGCCGGAGACGTTCTTCCGGTGGGGCCGGGTCGCGCAGGCGTGGAAATGGCTGCGGTTCGTGGCGGACAGCCGGGCGGCGTACCCGGAGGTCTCGTACACGGTCATCGGCAACCTGGTCGAAGGGCTGCTGGGCGTGCGGCCCAACGCCCCGGCGGCCGCCCTGTCGACCCTGCCGAACCTCCCCTCGGCCGTACCGTGGCTGCGCATCGACCACATCATGCTGGGCCAGCATGACCTCGCGGTGCATCACGTGGGCACCCGGACCAGCACGGTCACCCACAACGCCGGACCACGGGCGCTGACCTGGACCGCCCGGTTCCCGGGCCGGCACGACACGCTGCGGGGCAACGGCCAGACCCAGACGGCGACGGTACGCACGACCGGTGGCCGAACGATCTCGTCGGTGAACGTGACGGTGGCGCCGGGTTCCGCGGCGACGGTCGCGGTCCCCAGCTGACGGCCGCCGGCGAGTCGCCGCCGTAACGCATTGGTATCGATCGAACGCCCTTCCATGCAGTCGGGTGGGCGATCCTCACCCTCGGCCTCTCCAGCTGGAGGTTCCATTGCGTTTCCCGTCCCGCGTGGCTGCCGTCGCGGCCGCTCTGCTCATCGCTGCGTTCACCCTCGTCGGAGTCGGTACGGCATCCGCCGAGCCCTCACCGGTAGGCACCGCGCACCGCGCCGTCAAGGTCTGTGCGACCGCTCCGGGTCTGGCGGCATGCCACTCCTGGGTACGCACGGACATCACGCCCTTAGCGGCACCCGCCGGATACGGCCCGGCGGACTTGCAGTCCGCGTACAACCTCGCATCGGCGTCGGCGAGCCGCGGCGCCGGACAGACAATTGCGGTCGTCGATGCCTTCGATGACCCGACCGCCGAGGCTGATCTCGCCGTGTACCGCTCGACGTTCGGTCTGCCACCATGTACGACCGCCAACGGCTGCTTCCGCAAGGTGGACCAGAACGGCGGTACCAGCTACCCGCGCAAGAATGCCGGCTGGGCGCTGGAGGTCTCGCTGGATCTGGACATGGTCTCGGCGATCTGCCCGAACTGCAACATCCTGCTGGTTGAGGCGAACACGAACTCCTTCGCGAACCTGGGTGCCGCGGTCAACCGGGCCGCCGCGATGGGTGCCAACGCGATCAGCAACAGCTACGGCAGCTCCTCCGACGTGTCCGACGCCGACCTGGGCTCGTTCTACAACCACCCGGGCATCGCGGTGACCGCAAGCTCCGGCGACAGCGGGTTCGGCGTGAGCTACCCGGCCTCGTCGCACTTTGTCACGGCGGTCGGCGGTACGACGCTGCGGTCCGGCGGCGGCACCCGCGGCTGGACCGAGACCGTCTGGAGCGGCGCGGGCAGCGGTTGCTCGTCGCTCAACGCGGCGCTGTCCGGGGCGGCGAGCTTCAACACCGGATGCCCCGGGCGTGCGGTGGCCGACGTCTCAGCGGTGGCCGACCCCAACACCGGGGTGGCCGTCTACGACACCACGCGCTACCAGGGCCGGTCCGGCTGGTTCGTGGTCGGTGGTACCAGCGCCTCGGCGCCGATCATCGCGGCGGTGTACGGCCTGGCCGGCAACACCGGCGCGATCGACAACAACTACCCGTACGCCAACGCCGGCAGCTTCTTCGACGTGACCAGTGGCAGCAACGGCAACTGCTCGCCGAGCCAGCTGTGCGTCGCCAGGGTCGGTTGGGACGGACCCACCGGCCTCGGTACACCCAACGGCTATACCGGCTTCTGACGCCCGGATGGTTTCCGGCCCGACCGTGCTACGCGGTACGTTGCTCCCGCGTAGCACGGTCGGGGGATGCCATGGAGTACGGCGTGGTCATCGTCGGGGCCGGGTTCGCGGGGCTGGGCATGGCGATGACCCTGAAACGGGCCGGCCGGGACGACTTCGTGATCCTGGAGAAGGCCGAAGCGCTCGGCGGCACCTGGTGGGAGAACACGTATCCCGGATGCGGGTGTGACATCGCCAGCCACCTGTACTCGTTCTCGTTCGCACCCAGGTCGGACTGGTCCCGTGCCTATGCCGAGCAGCCGGAGATCCTCGGCTACCTCAAACAGACCGCCGAGCGGTTCGACGTGGTCCGGCACATCCGGTTCAACACCGAGCTCGTCGATGCCCGCTTCGACGAGTCGACGGACCGCTGGGTCGTCACCGCCGCAGACGGCAGCACCTACCTCGGCTGGGCGCTCGTGCTCGGCGTCGGGGCGCTGAACCGGCCGACCTACCCCGACCTGCCGGGCCTGCCGTCGTTCACCGGCCCGACGTTCCACTCCGCCCGCTGGAACCACGACATCGACCTGACCGGCAAGCGGGTGGCGGTGATCGGCACCGGGGCCAGCGCCATCCAGTTCGTACCGCGGATCGCGCCGCAGGTGGCGCAGCTGCACGTCTTCCAGCGCACCGCGCCGTGGCTGCTGCCCCGGCCGGACCACCCGTTCGGGCCGCGCGCCAAGCGGGTGTTCGCCACGGTGCCGCCGGCGCGATGGGCGTACCGGTCGGCGCTGTACTGGCGCAACGAGATCGCCGCGGCCGGTTTCACCATGAGCCCGAAGCTCATGCGCGCCGTGGCCGTCATGTCCCGGCGGCACCTGCGCAAACAGGTGGCGGACCCGGCCCTGCGAGCCAAGCTGACGCCGAGCTACACCATCGGCTGCAAGCGCATCCTCATCGCCAGCGACTACTACCCGGCGCTGACCCGACGCAACGTCGAGCTGGTCACCGAGCCCATCATCGAGGTCGGTCCACAGTGGATCGTCACCGACGACGGCACGAAGCGCGACGTCGACGTCATCATCTTCGGCACCGGCTTCCGCGTGGTCGACAAGCTGGCGCAGCTGCCGGTCACCGGTCCCGGCGGGGTCACGCTGGCGCGGGCCTGGCGGGGCGGGGTCGAGGCGTACCTGGGGATGACGGTGGCCGGCTTCGGCGAACCTGTTCATCCTGTTAGGGCCGAACACCGTTCTGGGCCACAACTCCGTGGTCTTCATGATCGAGGCGCAGCTGCGGTACGTGATGCGCTGCCTGGACCGGCTCGGGGGGGCGCGACGCATCTCGGTCGACCCGGCCGCGCAGCGCCGGTTCAACGCTCGCCTGCAGCGGAGGATGCGGCACACCGTGTGGCTGGCCGGCGGCTGCCGCAGCTGGTACCTCGACGCAGACGGGGTGAACCGGGCGCTGTGGTCGGGCTCGTCGGTCGGGTACTGGCTACGGACCCGCCGCCCCCGCCGCGCCCACTACATCCTTGAGGGGTAGGCCGTCGAGCGAGACGGTCCCGTGCGCCACGATCACGGCCGGGCCGGCGAGCCAGCACCGGTCGCCGTCGAGCGTGACGAACAGGCGCCCGCCCGGTACGTCCACGGCCACGACTCCGTCGCCGCACAGCGTGGCGGCCGCGACCGCGCACGCGCCGGAGCCGCACGACATCGTCTCGCCGGACCCGCGCTCGAACACCCGCATCCGCACGTGAAGCTGCGCGCCCTCGACCGGCTCCGGGTCGACCGCCACGAGCTCGACGTTGACGCCGGCCGGGAAGACCAGCGGGTCGTAGCCGGGCACCGTGGTGAGGTCGATCGCGGCGAGGTCCTGGACGGCGCACACCAGATGCGGGTTGCCGACGTCGACGGCCACGCCAGGGTGGTGCTGGCCGCGAATGGTGGCGGTGCTCTCGGCGTACACCCGTGGGGTTGGCATGGTCGCGGAGATCATGTCGTCGCCGACCACCGCAACTACGACGCCGGCCCGGGTTTCGATGCCTATCTCGGGCCCGGCTGACAGGCCCTCCGACACCAGGTACCGCGCGAAGACCCGAACGCCGTTGCCGCACATCTCGGCGTATGAGCCGTCGGAGTTCAAGTAGTCCATGAACCAGTCCGCGCCCGTGCCCGGCGCGGCGCGGACGACCCGCAGCACCCCGTCGCCGCCGATGCCGCGATGCCGGTCGCAGAGCGCGGCGACCAGGTGCGGGGTCAGCTCGATCGCGCCCTCGGGGTCGGGCAGCAGCACGAAGTCGTTACCCGTCCCGTGCCCCTTGGCGAACCGCATGACAGCAATCATGCACCGCCTTCGCGACCAGGTCGGGGTCGGCCGCGTCGAGCCAGCGGATCCGCGGGTCGCGGCGGAACCAGGACCGTTGCCGGCGTACGAACCGCCGGGTGGCGCGGATCGTCTCGGCGTACGCGGTGGCCTCGTCGTGCTCGCCGGCCAGGAAGCGCAGCACCTGCTGGTAGCCGAGGGCCCGGCTCGCGGTCCGGCCCGAGCGGAGCCCGGCCGCTTCCAGGGTCCGCACCTCATCGACGAATTCCGATGCCCACATGTGGGAGACCCGGGCGGCGATCCGGGCGTCGAGCGCCGCGGTGTCGAGGTCGACGCCGATCTGGTGGGCCACGTAGACGGGTACCGGCTCGGGCAGGCGCGCGGCGAACCTGGCACCGGTCAGCGTGATCACCTCCAAGGCGCGGACGATGCGCCGGCCGTTGCTCGGCAGGATCCGCGCCGCGGCCTCCGGGTCGGCGACGGCCAGCCGGGCATACAGCGGAGCCGGCCCGCGCTCGGCCAGCTCGGCCTCCAGCTCAGCGCGCAGCACCGGATCGGTGCCTGGAAAGTCGAGCTCGTCCAGCACGGCCCGCACGTACAGGCCGGAACCGCCCACCAGCAGCGGAACCCGGCCCCGCGCGAGGATGTCGTCGACCGCCGCCCGGGCCAGCCGCTGGTACGCCGCGACGCTCGCCGGCTCCGTGACGTCCCAGATGTCGAGCACGAGGTGCGGCACACCCTGGCGCTCGTCGGCGGTCAGCTTGGCCGTGCCGATGTCCATGCCCCGGTAGAGCTGCATCGAGTCGGCGTTGACCACCTCGCCGTCGAGCGCGTGGGCCAGTGCCAGGCTCAGCGCCGACTTCCCCGCCGCCGTCGGCCCCACCACAGCGATGACCGGGCCAGCCGCCAAGGTCCGCCCGCTTGACCGCGGACTCCGCTTCGCTTCGTCCGCGGGCGGGCGTGTCATGCCGGCTCCCAGGACGCCACGAAGTAGGCCACCCCGTAGGGCGCGTCGTTGAACCGCAGGTCGCCGCGCCAGCTCCGGCCGGCGGCGGCACCGGCGAGCACCTGCCAGGGCGCCCGCCCGATTGCGTGCAGGTGCGCCGCCAGCCGTGGGTCGAGCGCCAGCAGGCCGTCGATGTCGGCTTTGGCGAGTGCCTCGGCAACGGCGGTGTCGAACGGTTCGGCACGGTCATCGGCGTACCCGGGCGCCTTGACGCCCCGGCACGCGGACCCGTCGCCCATGACGAGCAGGGCGACCCGCGCGGCGCTGGCGGCGAGCGTCGCACCGATCCGGGCGCACGCCAACGGGTCGAGGTCGGACGCGACCGCGTCGTTGGCGTCGGCGCGCGCACCGGCCCGCGCCAGCAACCAGGCCCCGACGAGCAAGCTGAGCGGCCCCGTCAGGCCGACGGAAACCGGCACGCCCCAAGGCGCGAACGAGCTGGCGTGTGGCGGCGTGTCCGCCCCGACGACGGCGAGCCGGTCTGGCTGCGCGGCCAGCAGCGCGGCCACGGCCGCGTCGCACGCGGCGCGGAGCGGGTCCAGCTCACCGGCCGCTCCGGCGGCGAGCGCGGGCACCAGCAGCGGCGGATGGGGGCACACGGCCGCGGCGACGAGGGGCACGGATCAACCGTAACGGGGGTACCCTCAACCGCCTGGAACCGGCAGAAGGTCACGGTTCGGCTGCAGGCGCTCGACGCGCACCGGGGCAGACCTGTGAGAATGCCGGGGGAACAATGCTGCGCGGTGGCGGCGGCACCGTGGGTTACCCGGACCCCCGGACCGCCGGGGAACGAGGATGCACATGACCAGCGAGCCAACAACCTTCGGCCGAATCGATGAGGAAGGCACCGTCTATGTCAAGACGGCTGCTGGTGAGCGGGTCGTCGGATCATGGCAGGCCGGTACCCCGGAGGAAGGGCTGGCACACTTCGCCCGGCGCTTCATGGACCTGGTCACCGAGGTCGACCTGCTGGAAACGCGACTGAACAGCGGCGCCGCCGATGCCAACCACACGCTCAGCCGCGTCCGGCGGCTGCGCGGCGAGCTGGACACCGCACACGTGGTCGGTGACCTCGACGGGTTGGCGGCGCGGCTGGACAAGCTCGCCGGGCTCGCCGAGGAGAAGGCCACGGCGGCCCGCGCCGCCCGCGACGCCGCGCGGGCGGACGCCATCGCGCGCAAGACGGCGCTCGTGGAGGAGGCCGAGAAGATCGCCGCCGAGTCGACCGGCTGGAAGAGCGCCGGCGACCGGCTCAAGGAGATCCTCGACGAGTGGAAGACCATCCACGGAGTTGACAAGAAGACCGACGGCGAGCTGTGGAAGCGCTACGCCGCCGCGCGGGACTCGTTCACCCGCCGGCGCGGCGCCCACTTCGCCACCCTTGACGCCGGGCGCAAGCAGGCCCAGGCGCGTAAGGAGGAGCTTGTCGCCGAGGCGGAAGGGTTGGCCGAGTCGACGGAGTGGAACGCCACCGCCAACCGGCTCAAGGAGCTGATGGCCGAGTGGAAGGCGGCGCCACGCGCGTCAAAGGAGGCCGAGCAGAAGCTCTGGGACCGCTTCCGGGCCGCCCAGGACACCTTCTTCAGCCGCCGCAGCGAGGTCTTCTCCGCTCGTGACGCCGAGCTGAAGGGCAACCTGGACCGCCGCCACGAGCTGCTGGCCGTGGCCGAAGCGCTGGACGTGGACGCCGACCCGCGGGCGGCACAGGCCAAGCTGCGCGAGATCCAGGCACAGTGGCACGAGGTCGGCCGGGTGCCGCGCGACGTGAGCACGGGGCTCGACCGGCGGCTGCGCGCCGTCGAGGATCGGGTGAAGCAGGCGATGGAGTCGGCCTGGCGGCGCACCGCGCCCGAGGCGAGCCCGTTGCTGGCCCAGGTGCGCGAGCAGGTCGCCGAGGCCGAGCAACGGCTGGCGCGGGCTCAGGCCGCCGGCGACCCCCGCCGCATCCGTGAGGCGCAGGAGGCGCTCGACGCCAAGCGCAAGTTCCTGTCCCTGGCCGAGCACACCGGCTAGCCGGGGCTACCTACCTTTGGCAGCCCGAGCAGCACCCCGGGGGTATGAGGCGCGTGCCGGGCTTCCCACGCGTCGCCGGCCCGGGTCCGGCGGTGGGAGACGACCGGCCCGTCGCAGTTGAGGTGGTGCGGCGCGGCGTAGGTGACGGTGGTGTGCACGACGTCGCCGGGTCTGATGTCCGGCTCGCCGTGGAAGTGAACGAGGCGGCCGTCGCGGGCGCGGCCCGACATCCGGCCGGTCGCGCCGTCCTTGCGCCCCTCCCCGACCGCGACCAGCACCTCGACGGTCTGCCCGACGAGGCGCTTGTTCTCCGCCCAGGTGACCTCCTCGACCACCGCCACGAGCCGGTCGTAGCGCTCCTGGACGACCTCCTTGGGCACCTGGCCGGGCATGTCCGCGGCGGGCGTGCCGGGGCGCTTGGAGTACTGGAACGTGAAGGCACCGGCGAACCGCGCCTGTGCCACGACGTCGAGGGTGGCTTGGAAGTCGCGCTCGGTCTCGCCCGGGAAGCCGACGATGATGTCGGTGGTGATCGCCGCGTCGGGCATGGCGGCGCGGACCCGGTCGATGATGCCGAGGTAGCGCTCGGCCCGGTACGAGCGGCGCATCGCCTTCAGCACGCTGTCGGACCCGGACTGCAGGGGCATGTGCAGCTGGTGGCAGACGTTGGGGGTGTCCGCCATCGCCTCGATCACGTCGTCGGTGAAGTCCTTCGGGTGCGGGCTGGTGAACCGGACCCGCTCCAGCCCGTCGATGGCGCCGCAGGCGCGCAGCAGCTTGCCGAAGGCGTACCGGTCGCCGAGCTCGACGCCGTAGGAGTTGACGTTCTGGCCGAGGAGGGTCACCTCCAGGACGCCGTCGTCGGCGAGGGCCCGCACCTCGGCGAGGACCTCCCCCGGCCGGCGGTCCTTCTCCTTGCCCCGCAAGGCGGGCACGATGCAGAACGTGCAGGTGTTGTTGCAGCCGACCGAGATGGACACCCAGCCGGCGTACGTCGACTCGCGCCGGGTCGGCAGCGTCGAGGGGAAGACCTCCAGCGCCTCCAGGATCTCCACCTGCGCCTCGGCGTTGTGGCGGGCGCGCTCCAGCAGGACCGGCAGCGAGCCGATGTTGTGCGTACCGAAGACGACGTCGACCCACGGGGCGCGCTTGACGATCTCCCCGCGGTCCTTCTGGGCCAGGCAGCCGCCCACGGCGATCTGCATGCCCGGGTGGGCGTCCTTGACCGGGCGCAGGTGACCGAGGTTGCCGTAGAGGCGGTTGTCGGCGTTCTCGCGTACCGCGCAGGTGTTGAAGACCACCACGTCGGGCTGTTCGGCGTCGGCCGCGCGCACGTAGCCGGCGCTTTCGAGCAGCCCGGCGATGCGCTCGGAGTCGTGCACGTTCATCTGGCAGCCGTACGTGACGACCCGGTAGTTTCTCGGCACGTCCCAAGGGTAGACGCGCCGCAGCCTCGCTCGTGATAGGCATTCCACATGTGCCGAAGCATCAAGACGTTACGCGAGCCGTACACGGTTGACGTCAGTGCCGCCGATGTCGAGGCGGCGGCGCTGCAGTACGTACGCAAGGTCTCCGGTTTTCGCAGCCCGGCCGCCCACAACGCGGAGGCGTTCGACGAAGCGGTCGCCGCGGTGACCGCCGCCACCGCGCGCTTGCTCGACCGCCTGGAGGTACGGCGTTGACGCCGTTACCCCGCCGTGACCGCGGCACGTTGGAATATCTCGCATGACTGATGCGGTGCCCGGCCAACCGCTGATCGAGCTCGAACGGGTCAACAAGTGGTTCGGCTCGGTGCATGTGCTGCGCGACGTCGACCTGACGGTCGAGCGCGGCGAGGTCGTGGTGGTGATCGGGCCGTCCGGGTCGGGCAAGTCCACGCTGTGCCGGGCCATGAACCGGCTGGAGCCGATCAACTCGGGCACCATCCGGTTCGACGGCCGGCCGCTGCCGGCGGAGGGTCGGGCGCTGGCCCGGTTACGCAGCGAGGTCGGCATGGTGTTCCAGTCGTTCAACCTCTTCTCCCACAAGACCGTGCTGGACAACGTGACGCTCGGTCCGCTCAAGGTCCGCCGCGAGCGACCGGCTTCGGCACGCCAGCGGGCGATGGCCTTACTGGAGCGGGTCGGCATCGCCGACCAGGCCCGCAAGTACCCGGCACAGCTGTCCGGCGGCCAGCAGCAGCGCGCGGCGATCGCCCGGGCGCTGGCCATGCAACCCAAGGCGATGCTGTTCGACGAACCGACCAGCGCGCTCGACCCGGAGATGGTCGGCGAGGTGCTTGACGTGATGACCGGGCTGGCCCGCGACGGCATGACGATGGTGGTGGTGACCCACGAGATGGGCTTCGCGCGGCACGCGGCGAACCGGGTGATCTTCATGGACGACGGCCAGCTGGTGGAGCAGGCGGCGCCGGCCGAGTTCTTCGCCAACCCGCGCAGCGAGCGCGCCAGGGACTTCCTGTCCAAGGTACTGACGCACTGAGAGAGGAATGGGCATGCGACGCAACAAGGCTCTGGCGCTGTTGGCCGGTCTGGCGTTGGCGTTCGGCTCCGCCGCCGCGTGCGGCGGCAAGGGCAACAACACCGGTGGCGGCGGCACGACGGAAACCGGCGTGGTGGGCAAGGCCAAGAAGGAAGGCAAGCTGGTCATCGGGGTCAAGGCCGACCAGCCCGGCCTCGGGCTGCAGACCGGCGGCAAGTACGAGGGCTTCGACGTCGAGATCGCGAAGATCATCGCCAAGGATCTCGGCTTGTCCGAGGACAAGATCGAGTGGAAGACCACCACGACGCCCAACCGCGAGCCGTTCATCCAGCAGGGCACGGTCGACCTGGTGGTCGCCACCTACACCATCAACGACGACCGCAAGAAGAAGGTCAACTTCGCCGGGCCGTACTACGTGGCGGGCCAGGACCTGCTGGTGAAGGTGGACAACACCACCATCACCGGTCCGGACTCCCTCGACGGCAAGAAGGTCTGCTCGGTGACGGGCTCCACGCCGGCCAAGCGGATCCAGACCGAGCATCCGAAGGCGGCCCTGCAGCTGTTCGACTCGTACTCCAAGTGCGTGGAGGCGCTGGCCCAGGGCTCGGTCGACGCGGTCACCACCGACGACATCATCCTCGCCGGGTACGCGGCGCAGTCGCAGTTCGCCGGCAAGCTCAAGGTGGTGGGCAAGCCGTTCAGCACCGAGCCGTACGGCATCGGTCTGAAGAAGGAAGACAAGTCCAGCTGCGACAAGATCAACGAGATCCTGAAGGCGGCTGCCGCGGATGGCCGGTACAAGGCGGCCTGGGACGCCACGCTCGGTAAGAGCGGCACGCCGGCGCCGACCCTGGACACCACGAAGCTGACCAACTGCGCCTGACGCTCGTCTGTTCGGCTGTCCGGGGGCGGCTCGCCGCAGCGCGCCGCCCCCGGCATTGAAGGGGTGCTGCGCCTTGGACGTGTTCACCGACCCGAACAACCGGGCGGCGACCATCGCCGCGTTCGTGTGGATCCTCAAGCTGACCGGCGCGTCGACCGGCATCTCCCTGGTGTTCGGAGTGCTGCTGGCCGCGATGCGCGTCTCGCCGATCCCGGTGCTGCGCGGCTTCGGCACGTTCTGGGTCAACACGTTCCGGAACACGCCGCTGACGCTGGTCATCTTCTTCTGTTACTTCGGGCTGTTCGTCAACCTCGGGCTCTCGTACAGCGACGACCTGGTCCTGAACAACTTCTGGCTGGGCGTGACGGGGCTCTCGGCGTACACCGCGGCGTTCGTGTGCGAGGCGGTGCGCTCCGGCGTCAACACGGTGCCGGCCGGACAGGCCGAGGCGGCCCGGGCGATCGGTCTCACGTTCAGCCAGTCCTTACGGCTGGTCGTGCTGCCGCAGGCGATCCGGTCGGTTGTCGCGCCGCTAGGCAGCGTGCTCATCGCGCTGACCAAGAACTCCACGATCGTCGGCACGATCGGCCTGATCGAGGCGGCCGCCGAGATGAAGCAGCTGATCAACGACAACGGTGACGCGGTGATCCCGATCTTCGCGGTCTACGCGGGGGTGTTCGTCGCCCTCCTGGTGCCGACCGGGTACCTGTTCAGCTGGCTCTCCACCCGACTGGCGGTGAAGCGGTGACCACGCCGGTGATCTATGACATCCCCGGGCCGCGTGCCCGCCGCCGCAACGCGGCCCTCACGGGCGTCTTCGGGTTGGCGCTGCTGGCGCTGGTGTGGTACGTGTACCGCCGCTTTGACGCGCGCGGCCAGTGGACGGCGCAGAAGTGGCGACCGTTCACCGAAGGCACGCTGTGGACCGACTACGTCCTGCCCGGCCTGCGCGGCACGCTCATCGCCGCCGGGATCGGGATGGTGCTCGCCCTGGTGTTCGGCGTCATGTTCGCCGTGGCGCGCCTGTCCGAGCGCTGGTGGATCAGGGCGCCAGCCGGGGCGGTCGTGGAGTTCTGCCGGGCGGTACCGGTCCTGCTGATGATCTTCTTTGTCTTCTTCGGGCTGCCGTTCCTCCTCCAGCAACCGGTGCCGGCATTGTGGGCCGTGGTCACCGGGCTCACGCTGTACAACGGGTCGGTGCTGGCCGAGGCGTTCCGGGCCGGCATCCGGGCGATCCCGAGCGGGCAGTCCGAGGCGGCGTACGCGATCGGGCTGCGCAAGGGCCAGCTGATGCGCCACATCCTGGTGCCGCAGGCGGCCCGCGCGATGCTTCCGGTCATCATCAGCCAGCTCGTGGTGCTGCTCAAGGACACCGCGCTGGGCTACATCATCGCGTACCCGGAGCTGCTGGAGCTGGGCGTCAACCAGGTGTCGGCGAACTTCGGCAACGTGGTGGCCGCCGCCATCGTGGCCGCCGCCATCTACATCGCGATCAACAGCGCGCTGACAGCGTTCGCGGGCTGGCTCGAACGGCATACCCGCCGGGCGGGCCGGGTCGTGGTCGCCCCGACGACCGCGGCGGGGCCGATGGAAATGGAGACAGCGGCCGTCCCGCAACAGTGACGGTCTGACCCCGACGCGCCAGCCGGGTCGGCGGTTGGCAGCGTCGCCTAAGCCTCTTACGCTGCCCGGGTGGCGGGCAGCGGCTTCCGGTTGGGCATCGACTTCGGCACGTCGAACACGGTGGCCGTGCTGCGGTGGCCCGACGGCCGGGTGAAGTCGCTGCTCTTCGACGGCTCGCCGCTGCTGCCGCCGGTCAGCGGGCGATCTCGGTGACCCGGGACTCGCGCACGACGGTGACCCTGATCTGGCCCGGGTAGGTCAGCTCCTCCTCGATCTGCTTGGCCACGTCGCGGGCGAGGATCGCCGCCGCGATGTCGTCGATGTCCTCCGGCCGGACCATCACCCGGATCTCGCGCCCGGCCTGCATCGCGAAGACCTTCTCCACGCCCGACTTCCCGCCGGCGATCTCCTCGATGCGTTGCAGGCGTTTGACGTACGCCTCAAGGCTCTCCCGGCGCGCGCCCGGCCGGCCGCCCGAGCAGGCGTCGGAGGCCTGGGTGAGGACGGCCTCAATGGTCTGCGGCAGCACCTCGTTGTGGTGCGCCTCGATCGCGTGGACCACCTCGTCCGACTCGCCGTACTTGCGCGCCACGTCGGCGCCGATCAGCGCGTGGCTGCCCTCGACCTCGTGGGTCAGCGCCTTGCCGATGTCGTGCAGGAACGCGCACCGCTTGATCAGTGCCGGTTCCAGGCCGAGCTCGGCGGCCATGATGCCGGCGATGTGGGCGGTCTCGATGAGGTGCTTGAGCACGTTCTGCCCGTAGCTCGTGCGGTAGCGCAGCCGGCCGAGCAGCGTGGCGAGCTCCGGGTGCAGGTCGGTGATGCCGACCTCGACCAGCGCGTCCTCGGCGGCGCGCTGGCACAGCAGCTCAACCTCGTGCCGCGCCTGGTCGAAAACCTCCTCGATGCGGTGCGGGTGGATGCGCCCATCCAGCACCAGCTTCTCCAACGTCAGGCGGCCGATCTCCCGGCGTACCGGGTCGAAACAGGACAGGAGCACGGCCTCCGGCGTGTCGTCGATGATCAGGTTGACTCCGGTGACCGACTCGAACGCCCGGATGTTGCGCCCCTCCCGGCCGATGATGCGACCCTTCATCTCGTCGTTCGGCAGGTGCAGGACGCTGACGACGCTCTCGGCGGTCTGCTCGCTGGCCACCCGCTGGATCGCGTCGACCACGATGTGGCGGGCCCGATCCTCGGCCGTCGAGCGCGCCTCGTGCTCGATGTCGCGTACCAGCAGCGCCGCCTCACGCTTGGCCTGCGCCTCGATCGCCTCGATCAGCTCGACCTTGGCTCCGTCGGCGGTGAGCCCGGCGACCCGCTCCAGCTCACGCAGCCGGTACTCCTCGGCTTCGGCGAGCTCGATCTCGCGCTCGTTGAGCGACGCGTCCCGTTCCGCCAGGTCGGACTCGGCGGTGGTGATCCGCCGGTCCCGCTCGGCGAGGCGCTCGGCCTCCTCGGCCAGCAGCCGCTCGCGCTCGTCCAGGCGTTGCTGGCGCCGCTCGTTGTCCTGCGCCTGTTCCTTGGCCGCCGAGGTGAGCTGCGCCAGCTCGCGCTCGCCGGCCCGCCGGGCGGATGCGCGGGCCTGCTCGGCATCGTGCTCGGCCTGGCGGTGCGCGCGGTCCAGCAGCGACTCCGACTCCGCCCGCGCCGCGTCGAGCACGCGCCGGGCCTCCGCGCGCGCTGCGCTGGCCTCCGCCTTCGCGGCGGCGGCCTCGGTACGCGCGGCCGCGGCGGCCGCCCGTGCCTCGTCCACCGCGGCGGTAGCCTCCTCGGCGGTGGCACGCAGCGAGGCCAGCGAGGTCTCTTGCCGGCTCTTCTCGGCGAGGTACGCCGGGTCGTCGACCGGCTTCCGCACAGCCGGCTCGGCGGCGCTCAGCCCGCGCAGCAGCGGTAGCGCCTTGACGACAACAACGACGAGGAACGCGCCCATGAGCGCGGTTACCGCGGCGAGCACCACCACGAGCCCGGGCATGCCGTCTCCTCTCGCCGCGCACGTCGCGGGGTTCGACGCGCTGTTCGGATGAGGAGCACCCGATCCGTGGGATCACCTATATGGCACCGGCTGTGGATGCCCGGAGGCACCGCCTGGTGCGATGGGTTGCCGGCCCCGACGACGCGGCGACGATGGCGGTTGCCGGTCGGTCCCGGCGTCATGCCGAGACCAAAGTGATGCCGTACTGTAACGCGCTCTATGTTGTGCGGGTAAACCCGCGGTGGTTGGGCGGTCTCCTCTAGTAACGCGAGGCTAGGTCCCCGAGGCCGGTTCGGTCAAGAACACCTGATCGGACCGCGGTTCGCGCCCCGCCACCCTCGCGGCTACTGGCCGCGGTCGCCCTCGTCTGGGTCGACCATCGTGTCCACGAGCGTGTCGGGGTCGAGGGCTGTGGCGAGCTCGGCGCTCCTGGAATCGGCGGCGAGTGCATCCCGAACCACCCGGATGGCGAGTGCGGGCGGGTAACCCTTGCGGGCGAGCATGCCGATCAGCCTGCGCAGGGCCGCCTCCGGCCGGCCACTCCGCTCGACTCGCAGCCGCCGCTCCACCAGCGCCCGGGCGGTGGCCTCCTCGGTGGCGTCGTCCAGCTCCTCCAGGGCGCCGCCGACAGCCGCGTCGCCCTTGCGGCGCAGCTCGCCGGCGAGCGCCCGGCGGGCCAGACCACGCCCGTGGTGCCGGCTGGTGACCCAGGCGCGGGCGAACGCCTCGTCGTCGATCATCCCGACCTCGCCGTACCGGTCGAGCACCTCGGCGACGACCTCGGCCGCGATGCCGGCCTTGCGTAACGCCGTCGCCAGCTCGGCCCGGGTACGCGGGCGCACGGCGAGCTGGCTCAGGCAGATCTCGCGGGCCTGCTCCGCCGGGTCGGCCGGCGCCCGCCCGCGGTCGGGCCGCTCCGACCGCTCGGAGCGGCCCGAGTGCTCGGAGCGGCTCGACCCGCGACGACGTATGGCCACGGTCAGAAGTCGACCGCGGGGATGTCGGGACCGCTGGCCGCGTCGCTGGCCTGGCCCACCCCGACGCCCAGCTTCTCCTTGATCTTCTTCTCGATCTCGGCGGCCACGTCGGGGTTCTCCTTGAGGAACTCGCGCGCCTTCTCCTTGCCCTGCCCCAGCTGGTCCCCGTCGTACGTGTACCAGGCGCCCGACTTGCGAATGATCGCCTGCTCGACGCCGACGTCGATCAGTGACCCTTCGCGCGAAATGCCCTTTCCATACATGATATCGAATTCTGCCTGCTTGAATGGACTTGCGCAGTTCTGGACAATCACGTCATTCGCGACGAAGGTGTGGAGCTCGTCGACCTCGATGTCGAACGTCCGGCAGCGCCGGACCGGCAGCACCTCCCGCACGGTCGCGTAGCGGATCTCCTCGGCGAGCAGCCCCTGCAGGAACGGGTCGTCCAGCGCGTCGGCCAGGAGTTGCAGCCGGTCGCGCCGGAGCTGATGCAGGCCGAGCACCTGCTTCATGCCGCCCCGCGGGTCACCGGCAATGTCTCCGATGAGCGCCGCCGCGAAGCTTGGGCTGATGTCCCGACCGGCGAGGTAGGCCAGCACCGGCTCGGTGATCTCCCGGGAGAGGTAGACCGCCTGCGAGCCGCGCCGCCGCCCGGTCGCGTTCGTCAGCGCCTCGGTCAGCTTCCGTCCGCGCGGTCCCCACATCGGGACCGCCTCGGCGAACGCCTCGACGTTGTCCACCCCGGCGATGCGGACCTCGTAGCAGGGTCGCCGCGAGGTGATCCGCCGCCCGTTGATGATCCCGCCGTGCCGGTCCTTGGGATTGGCACCGCGCACCGAGCTCACGATGCCGAACCGCAGCAGCAGCCAATGAATCTGGTGTGCGAGCTGTTCGGATGTCGTTCCAAACCCGACCCGGATAGCGCCGGTCTGCTCTCGGCTCGCCCACCCATCGGTCTCGAACAGCCCGAAGATCAGATTTCCGGCCACCTCGGCGGAAACATCCGGCTGGAAGAACTGGACCGGAATCGTCTTCTCCCAAGCGAGCTTGCCGTGGATCGCAGCCCGGCGGCAGAGATCGAGCACGCCGTTTCGTTCGCCAGGACGATGGGAGAACGACACCGTCAGCTTGTCAGCGAGCGGGTGGGTGTCGCAGCCAAGTCGACCCGCGACCCGAGAGGCGTCGTCCTTAAGGTCCTGATGCAGGTTGATCAGGTGAATGGGTGTCTTGCCGCCGACGTACCCGTCGCCGATGAGGTAGCCGAGGAGGCGAGCCTGGTCAGGCGTGAACGGCTCCGCCGAGCCGAAGCCCTGGAACCGGCGCGGCTGAGCCACCCGGTCGCCGGCCTTCAGGTCACCCGCCTGCACCCAGCCCTGGTCGGTGAGCACCTTGTGATCGGGCGTGGCCCACAGCGTCGGGCCGCCGCGTAGCCGCAGGCCCAGCACGTCCTGATCGCCCTGGTCGAACCAGGACACCACAGGACGGGCGTGCAACGTGCCGTCCTTCGCGGCAGCGACCACGTTCACCGGCAGGCGTCCGTCGACGATCTCCTCGATCCGGTGGGTCTTACCGGTCGTCGGATCAAAGATCAGCGTGCCTTCAGCTAGGCATTTGTTCTTCACGACCTTGACGCGGGTACGGTTGCCGACCGCGTCGGTGCCGTCCTTGAGACCCTCGATGCGCCGGACGTCGAGGCGTACCGAGGCGTAGAACTTCAGCGCCCGGCCACCGGTCGTCGTCTCGGGGCTGTTGTGGACCATGACGCCGTCGACGAAGTAGTTGTGGTTGCCCTCCACCTCGATGTCGAACCGCCTCATGGAGCGGGTCGGTGGCTTGACGTGGACATCGATGATCCGAGCCGGTACCGGCTGCAGCTCTGCCTCGACGAACTGCGGTTCCACCGTGCACCGTCCCTGGAACCGGGGCAGCAGCTTGCGCTCCATCGCGGGCGGGACATAGGGCGCCACGATCTCCTGGAACTTGGTCGTCGCCGCGGTGCTGAACTGGATGAAGCACTTCTGGAGTGCACCGCGCCGGATCAGCTTGACGTCGAGGCCGTACGCGTCGCGCAGATGCTCGACCAGCCTCTCCCGCGACCCCTCGCTCATCGCCTCGACACATATGTCGAGGCTTTCCGTGCCGAGCCGGCCGTCGTCCATGTACCACACAGCAAGCGCGAGCGGGGTCAGCGCCTTGAGGTAGTCCCAGCTCAGGTGCTTCTTACCGTCGCCCAGATAGACCGCCCGGCGCAGCTCGTCCAGCTCGGCCAGCGGCGTGAAGTCGGCGAAGACCGCGCCGTTCGGGGCGACCCGCCGGGAGCACTCGATGTTGCTCAGCAGGCCAACCTTCCAGTCGAGGTACGCCGCTTTCGTCGCCCGCTCCGCGGGCGAGCGACCCTTCTGCACGCCGTGGCCCAGCCGGAAGCGGACACCCGACTTGTCCTGCAGGTTCGGCGAGACGTTCCCGTCACCCATCAGCGAGCCGAGGACGACCTGCCACTGCTGCTCGCTGAGCCGCCGCGGCTCGGCCACCATGACCCGATCGCCCGCGATCAGCTCACCGGCTGCGCGCCACCCGCCCGGCGTCCGCACCAGATGGTTTTCGGTGGCCGCGAACTGTGCCCGGCCGTTGCCGCCGGACTTCGCGACGGTGAACTGCAGGAACCGCTCGGCCGGCCCGTTGTCGAACCAGTTGACGATCCGCCGGGGCTCGACCCGATTAGTCGCCGGGTCGTACGACAGAACCTCAAGGTCCATCCGCTGGTTGACGATCTTGCCGATCTTCTCCTGCGTGCCGTCGGCCAGCGTCACCCGGGTGCTGTAGTTGAAGCACCCGAACATGATGCCGATCTTCTCCCGCAGCTGGTTGATGAAGATCGCCGTGGTCCCGGAGTTGTTCAGCGCACCGGTGATCTTCCGCAGCGCCTGGCTCATCAGGCGGGCCTGCAGGCCGACGTGGCTGTCGCCCATCTCGCCCTCGATCTCGGCGCGCGGCACCAGCGCCGCCACGGAGTCGATGACGATGATGTCCAGCGCGCCGGAGCGGACCAGCATGTCGGCGATTTCGAGGGCCTGCTCGCCGGTGTCGGGCTGGGAGACCAGCAGCGCGTCGGTGTCCACGCCCAGCGCCTTGGCGTAGTCGGGGTCCAGGGCGTGCTCGGCGTCGATGAACGCCGCGATGCCGCCCGACGCCTGCGCGTTGGCGATAGCGTGCAGCGCCACGGTCGTTTTGCCGGAAGCCTCCGGTCCGTATATCTCCACGATCCGGCCGCGCGGCAGGCCACCGATGCCCAGCGCCACGTCGAGCGCGATCGAACCGGTCGGGATCACCTGGGTCTGGGTGACCGGCCGCTCGCCCAGCCGCATGACCGACCCCTTGCCAAACTGCTTGTCTATCTGCGCGAGCGCGAGGCCGAGCGCCTTCTCGCGGTCGGGCACCACTGCCATGTCTGCCATCCCTACGTTCGCCGTCTTCGCGGAAGCTGTCGATGAGCGTTTCGTCACCGGCCACACGCTAGGCGGAGGGTCCGACAGAAAACATCCCGGAGTTCTGCCTGTGGATAGCTCTGCCCAGCGCTGTGGACAATACCCGTACACCTGTACGATCAACGGCGCGACACGCCGGACCCGAACGAGTCTTAACGCAGGCGGGACGGCACCCGGTCGGAGTAGGCGGCGACGACCGCGCGCCATACCAGGGCGGTCTCCTCACCGGCGGCCAGGGCCTGCTCGATGGTGCGCCCACCGAGCTCCCGGAGCACCTGGTCGTGAGCCACGCTCCGGGCGTACCCGGGCCCGAAGACCTGCTCCAGGCGTGACCAGAAGTCTGTCAGTCGCACGCTCACGTCCTCCCTACCGCGACCGCGACGGGCCGCGACGCCAGCGCGATCAGCGGTGCCGTCGCGATCGCGGCGAGCGCCGCCAGGGTCGGGTACCCCGCCAGATCCACAATCACCCCGGAGACCGCCCCGCCGGTCGCCCCGGCCAGCCCCATCACCACATCGGACAGGCCCTGCACCGAGGGGCGCACGTCGACCGGGACCGCCTCCGACAGCAGCGTCGAGCCCGCGACCATCGTGCCCGACCAGCCCAGCCCGAGCAGCGCCAGGCCGACCGAGAGCCGTGGCGTGTCGTCTCCGGCGCTTCCGGCCAGCGCGCACGCGGCGAGCAGCGTGGCGACCCCACCGAGGATCACCGGACGCCGGCCGAGGCGGTCGGTCAGCCATCCCACCACCGGCGAGAACGCGTACATGCCCAGGATGTGCAGGCTCAGCACGAGACCGACGATGCGCAGCACGTCGCCGTGCTGGTGGACGTACGCCCCGATGTGCACCGGGGTCATCGACATCACGGCGACCATCACCAGGTGACCGACGGCGACTGCCGCGATGCCCAGGCGCGCGGACGGGTTGGCCAGGACGACGCGGACCGCGGCGCCCATGCCGCGGGTGCGCGCTGTGGAGCTGGCTTGCGACTGCGGTCTTCGCAAGCTGCGGTCCTCGCGCTGCGCGGCCTCCGCGGGGACATCCACGAAGGTACGGGCGGTGAGCAGCGGGTCGGGCCGCAGCGCCAACGTGATGACGGCTGCGGCGGTCAGGAACGCCAACGCGCTGAACGCGAACGGGCCGGAGTACTCGGCGATGCCGAGCCGGTGCACCGAACGGTCGGCCAGCGGCGCGAGGTTCGGCCCGGCGACCGCCCCGATCGTGGTGGCCCACACGATCAGCGACAGCTGCCGGCCTCGCCGGTCCGGCTCGGCGAGGTCGACCGCGGCGTACCGGGCCTGCAGGTTGGCGGCGGTACCACCGCCGAAGAGCATCATGCCGAGGAACAGCAGCGGTACCGCGTCGAGGGCGGCGGCCGCCACGACGAGGACCGCGCCCAGCGCGCCGACCGCGTAGAGGAAGCCGAGGCCGGGGCGGCGCCCGTGCCTGCGGATCAGGCGGGTCGCCGGGACGGTGAGCAGCGCACCGCCGACGACCGCGGCGCTGGCCGCCAGGCCCGACAGGCTGGTGCCGGCCATCGACGCGGCCAGCAGCGCGCCCACCGCGATGCCGATGCCCACACCGGCGCCACCGATCATCTGCGTACCGAACAGCAGCCGCATCGTGTGCCGCTGCACCCGGGTCACGTCGACGGCAGAGGCCACGGCAGAGCCCACGGCAGGGTCCACGGCAGGGGTGAGCATCACAGCCCCAGGGAGCGGCCGATGATCTCCTTCATGATCTCGGTCGTACCGCCGTAGATCGTCTGTACCCGGCTGTCCAGCCAGGCGCGGGCCACCGGATACTCCAGCATGTAGCCGTACCCGCCGTGCAGCTGCACGCTACGGTCGGCGATCCTGGTCTGCAGCTCGGTGGTCCACCACTTGGCCTTGGCGGCGTCAGCGACCGTGAGGCGGCCGGCGTTGTACTCGGTGATGCAGTGGTTGAGGAAGGTACGCGCGATCGTCACCTCGGTGTCGAGCTCGGCGAGCAGGAACCGGTTGTGCTGGAAGCTGCCGATCGGCCGGCCGAAGGCTTCGCGGCTTCGTGCGTACTCCAAAGTGAAAGCCAGGATGTGCTCGGCCGCGGCGACCGCGGAGACCGCGATGCTCAACCGCTCCCGGGGCAGGTTGGCCATCAGGTGGTAGAAGCCCTCGTTCTCCTGCCCGAGCAGGTTGTCCGCGGGGACCCGGCAGTCCGCGAAGAACAGCTCCGCGGTGTCGTTGGCCTTGAGCCCGACCTTTTCCAGCCGGCGGCCCCGGCTGAAGCCTGGCGTGCCGCGCTCGACCGCGATCAGGCTCACCCCGTGGGCGCCCCGGGTCGGGTCGGTCTTGGCGACGACGATGACGAGGTCGGCGTTTTCTCCGTTGGTGATGAACGTCTTCTGTCCATTGAGGACATACGAGTCGCCGTCGCGCACCGCTGTCGTCCGGATGCCGGCGAGGTCCGACCCGGCGCCCGGCTCGCTCATGGCGATCGCGGTGACGATCTCGCCGGCGCAGAACCGGGGCAGCCATCGCTTGCGCTGGTCGTCGGTGGTCAGCTCGGTCAGGTACGGCGCGACGACATCGTTGTGGAGCCCGAAGCCCAGGCCCGTGACGCCGGCCGTGATGATCTCCTCGACGAGCACCGCGTTGTACCGGAAGTCACGCTGCCCTCCCCCGCCGTACTCCTCCGGGACGTCCATGCCCAGCAGGCCGGCAGCGCCGGCCTTGCGCCAGACGGCGCGGTCGACGATGCCGGCCTTGGACCACTCGTCGTGGTATGGCACGGCTTCCCGGGCGAGGAACTGCCGGCACAGCGACCGGAACTCCTCGTGGACTGGCTCGTAGAGATGCTGCTCCATCCGGCAAGTATGCCGGGCCGAGCGCTACCGCCCGGTCAGCCGGACAGGATCTTGTACACCGTCTCCGGGGCCTCGATCACCGTGTCGGCCGATGGCTTCGTGATGTCGACCGGCGTGCCGTAGTCGCTGTACGTGATCTCTGTCGGGTCGGCCGGCTCGGAGTCGAGCGCCGGAACCGTGAACGACAGCTTGGTCAATCGGCCCTTCTCGTCCAGCGTCGCCTCGAACGGCACGGCCTTGATCTTGTCGGCGTTCTTGGCGGCGGTCGCGGCGTCGACAAACGAACCGGACGTGAACTTGCTCAGGTCGAGAGTGCCCTTGTAGGTCCGGTCGCCGGTCTTCTCCGCCGACACGATCGCCTTGTCGAAGCCCTTCAGGCCGACGGGGTCGGTGATGTCCTCGACGCCGACGCCCTTGAGCGAGCTCACCTTGTTCGCGTCGAGGTGGAACCATTTCTTGGTGTCCAGACCCGGAATCGGCAAGCCGGTCAGCTTCAGGTAGTAGTCCTTGACCAGCGCCATCAGGTCGACCTGGAACTTCATGCCTTCGGCGCTCCCGGACACGGTCATCTGCACCGTCTTGGCTGCCGGGTCGACCGCGCCGCTGCCGGAGGCCTCGCCGCTCTTCACCGCGAACTTGTGGCTCGTGGTCTGCAGGTCCTTGGTCGAGGCGCCGAGCACCTGGACGGGATCAGCCGCCGGAGTCGGCGACGGCGTGCTGGCGCCGCTGCCGCCCTTGCCGGTGTTGCAGGCGGCGGTGAACGCGAGCGACGCGATCACGGCCAAGCCGAAGCCGGCCACCTTGCTCGTCTTCATGTGTCCCCTCCCCGACGGACCAGATTCGGGCTGCCGCGCAGGACCCTAGCCGGATCGCGGAAAAGGCCGCCCACCGGTCCGGTCACGATTGGGCCACAAAAGCCATCGGTGCGCTACTACGTCACAACCGCTACGTCACAACCGCTACGTCAGAACCCGCGCGACCACTGCCAGGTCAGCCACCAGGCTCTCGAACGCCTCATCGCGGTCGTCGGCGCGCAGCACCGCCGACGGATGGATGGTGGCGAGGATCGAGGCCTTCTCGGATGGGAAGTCGGCCGGGTTGTCGGCCGAGTCGGGCCAGGGCATCAGCACGCCCCTGGACTTCGTCACCCGGAACGCCGGCCCGAGCAACGCCTTGGCGGCGGTCGCCCCCAGCGCCACGATGACCTCGGGCTTGAGCAACGCGAACTCGGCCACCAGCCACGGCCGGCATGCCACGATCTCGATCCGGTCGGGCGTCTGGTGGATGCGGCGCTTGCCCGGCCCGGTCGCCCGGAACTTGAAGTGTTTCACGGCGTTGGTGACGTACATCTGCGAGCGGTCCAGGCCGGCCTCGGCGATCGCCCGGTCCAGCAGCTTGCCGGCCGGGCCGACGAACGGCGCGCCACGGCGGTCCTCGATGTCGCCGGGCTGCTCCCCGACGAGCACGACCCGGGCGTCGGGCGAGCCGGCGCCGAAGACCGTCTGGGTCGCGTCGCGGTAGAGGTCGCAGCCCTTGCACGACTTGGCGCTCTCCCGGACCTGGTCGAGGTCGGCAACCGGTGGCACGAACGGTGCGGCGGTCGGCACGCTCATGCCTGTGATTTTACGCGGATAGACCGCGCCCGCCGGGTACGGCGACCGATGCCGCGATCGCGTCGGCCAGCTCGACGATCGCCTCGACCGTCCGCAGTGGACTGATCGTCACCCGGATACCGGGCGCTGCCGCGAGCCGGTACAGCGATCCGGGCGCCACGGCATAGCCGCGGTCGCGCAGCCGGGCCACGGCGGCGGTCTCGTCGGCGACCGGAACCCAGACGTTGATGCCGGTGCGGCCGTGGGCGGTCAGCCCCCGCGCGGCCAGCTCGGCCCGCAGCCGGTCCCTGCGGTGGGAGTACGCCCGACGAGCCCGCGCCACGACGCGATCCACCGCCGGATCGTGCCAAGCCTCGACCACCAGCCGCTGCAGCAGCGTCGACACCCACCCGGTGCCCAGCTGCATCCGCCCCTCGACACGGGCCACCGTCGCCTCGTCTCCGGCGAGCACCGCCGTGCGCAGATCGGGACCGTACGGCTTGGACACCGAGCGCACGAACGCCCAGCACGCCGTGGCACCCGCCAGCGGATGCAGCGGCACCTCGGCGAGCTCCGCCGCGTGGTCGTCCTCGACCACCAGCACCTCGGGTCGCTCGCGCAGGATCCGGCGCAGCTCGCGGGCGCGCGCCGCACCGACCGCCGCGCCCGTGGGGTTCTGCGCCCGGCTGGTCACCACGAGCCCGCGCGCACCGGCCGCGAGCGCCGCTCGCAGCCCATCCGCCGTAGGCCCGTCGTCATCGACCGGCACCGGTACCGGCTTGAGCCCCAGCGCCGCCGCCAGGTCCAGCAGGTTGGCCCAGCTCGGATCCTCCACGGCGAGCCGGTCGCCGGGGCGCAGGTAGGCGGTGAGCACCCGCTCGATGCCGTCGAGCGCGCCACCGGTAACGGTCAGGCCGGCTCCGCGTACCGGCACGCCGTCGGCCGACAGCCGCTGCCGGGCCACCTCGAGCAGCTCCGGCAGCGGACCGCCCGAGCGGTAGCTCGCCGGGTCGAGGGGCGCCCGGGCGAGCCGGCGCAGCCGCGGTCGAAGCGGCGGCAGCAGCGCCGGGTCGGGTTCCCCGCCGGACAGGTCGAGCGCACCCGGTGGCGGGGGAAGGCGGCGGCCGAGCCGGGTGGCGACCGGTGGCCGCGACCGCACCCTGGTGCCGCCGCGACCGGCCGTGTCGACCAGGCCGCGGTCGCGCAGGCTCCGGTACGCCGCCGCCACGGTGGCGGGGCTCACGGCCAGCTCCTCGGCGAGCACCCGCACGGGCGGCAGCGCGGCGCCGGTGCCGAGCGCGCCGGACCTGATGCCGGCCTCCACGCTCGCCGAAATCTCGGCGGCCGTCCCGCCCGATGGCTGATATCGTACTGGCACAGTTACAGTATTGTACTAGTACAAAGGGGCCGCGTCATGTACCCGCCAACCGCTCGTACGACCGCGCTCCGCAACCAGCGCCGGGTCACCTACGACGCCGACACCGTTCACGCGATCCTCGACGAGGCGTACGTCTGCCACGTCGGTTTCGTCGTCGACAGCGAGCCACGGGTGCTGCCGACCCTGCACGTGCGCCTTGACGACACGCTCTACATGCACGGCTCCACCGGCAGCCGGCCGCTGCTGGCCGCGCGTACTCCCGACGGGTTGCCGGTGTGCGTGACGGTGACCCTGATCGATGGCCTGGTGTTGGCGCGTTCCCAGTTCCACCACAGCACCAACTACCGCTCGGTCGTGGCGCACGGCAGGGCCCGCCTGGTCGACGACGACGGCGAGAAACGGCGCGTGTTCCGGGCGCTGGTCGACAAGGTCTGCGCCGGCCGGTCGGCCGAGAGCCGGCCGCCCACCGACAAGGAGCTCGCCCAGACCGCGGTGCTGGCGGTGCCGCTACGGGAGGCGTCGGCCAAGGTACGCGCCGGCGGCCCGATCGACGAGCCGGAGGACTACGACCTGCCGTACTGGGCCGGCGTGCTGCCGCTGCGCCTGACCCGCGGCGTGCCGGAGCCCGACGTGGGAGTCACGGCGCCCAGGCCCGCTGCTATAGCACGCGCAGCCCTTCACGATCGAGCGGTAGCTCAGCCTCATCCGGCAGGTGCACCTGGGTAGCCTCGCAGATCGGGCTGAGCGCCGTGATCGATGCGTACCCGGCGGCCAGCAACGCCGCGTCGGTACCCGGTTCCAGCTTCGACTCGAGATCGGCGAGTGCCATCCGCACGAACCCCTCGCCGATCTCGACGTTGGTCTGCACCGCACCGAAGGATGCCAGCGTGCCCCGACGCAGCCCGCGCACCTCGTCGAGCGCGGCGTCGGGCACGTTGAGGTTGAACACGACCGGCGGGGCCGCCTCCAGCAACGCCGGCAGGACGTCCGCGGCGAACCGGGCCGCGGTCTGCCAGTGCGGCTTGCCCTTGGGCGACAGGCCGACGTCGATGGAGACCGCCATCGACGAGCGCCCGTTGGCCGCGCCCGTCAGGGCCGCGCCGACGGTGCCGGAATGCAGGACCGCGCGCCCCGTGTTGGCGCCGCGGTTGATGCCGGACAGCACGATGTCGGGCTTGTCGCCGAAAGCCCCCCGGGTGGCGATCAGCGTGATGAGGGCCGGCGGTGCGGCCACCGCGTACGCGGGCACGCCGTCAAGGCCGGCGAGATCGCGGTCGTCCACCGGGATCCGCCCGCCCCGCTCCGCCGCGATGATCGCGGCGCTGCTGCCCGAGGACTCCACGGCCGGCGCGGCCACCATGACCTTCAGGCCGAGGTCCAGCGCCGCCCTGGCCAGCCAGCGGAGCCCCTCCGCATCGATGCCGTCGTCGTTGGTAATGAGTACGCAGGTCATGAGCGCCGCATCCGTTCGGCTAGCTGGTCGGGTGTCATCTGCACATCTGCTCCTTCGCCGCGGGTCTCGCCCTTCCTCGTGGTGCGGATGGCCACAAGCTGTACCCGCGTCTTGAGCTGCGCCACGGCCTCGGAGCGTCCGGTGCCCAGGCCGTGCCGGGTCACGTTCAGCGCGCCGGCGGCGGCGCCCGTGCGAATGGCGTCGGCGACACCCTCGCCCTGCGCGAGGCTCGCCGCGATACCGGCGGTCGTCGAGTCGCCCGCCCCGCGCGGATCGGCAGGCTCCAGCTGTGGCGTGACCACCTCGACCGCCTCGTCGCCGATCAGCGCCAGTGCCGGCTGTTCGGCCCGGGTCACCAGCACGGTCGCGGCACCCTCGTCGCGCAACCGGCACATCGCGCCGACCAGGGCGTCAACGCCGGCGCCGTCGATCCGGCCGTCGGCGACCAGCTGGTCTTGGCTGACCTTGACCACGCGCAGGCCGCCGGCCACGGCTTGGCTGAGGTAGTCGCCGGACAGGTCGGCCAGCACCAGGCAGCCGTTGCGGCTGAGGTCGGAGGCGAGCCGCCGGTACACCTCCGGCGGTACGACGTGGGCACCGGCCGGCGGGCCGCTGAGCACGGCCACCCGGGCCCGCAGGCCCTCCGTGAGCGCGATCCCGTACAGCTCGTCCAGCTCGTGGCGGGTCAGCGGGTCGCCGACCACCTCGGCGATGTCGACCCGTTCGCCGCCGCGACGGTCCTGCACGTACGCACCGCTGCGGGACTGGGCGTCGACGCCGCACACCTCGATGCCCTCTCCGGCGATCAGGTGACGCGCGATCTGTCCGGTCTCGCCGCCGAACGCGGCGCAGAACACCACCCGGATGCCCAGGGAGCGCACCATCCGGGCCTGCCACACTCCCTGCCCACCCGCGTGTACGTGGATGTCCGGCTCGTCTCCCCGCTGCTCGACCGTCACGGTGAGCTGCGGCGCCGGCGCGAACACCATCACATGGCCGCTCACATGCCTGGTATTCCCCGGAACAGATGATCACTAACCGGATTGGCACCGGAGGCGCCGGGCGCGCCGCTGCGGCAGACTAGAGGGGCATGAACAAGCTGAAGGACCATGTCAAGACGCTTGCCAGGGCCGAGGTCGTGGCGTTTGGCGGGGTGGGCATCGCCGGCCAGACGTTACCGGAGACCGCGGCGTACTTCGCGCTGGCCGACGAGGTGGCCCGCGACGCGCGGGCGGTACGGCCGCACCTGGACCGCCTGCTGAAGGACGCCACGCCAGCCGGCCGGGTCTACGCCGCGACCCTGCTCACCACCGCGGATCCGGCCGCAGGACAGGCCGCATGGCGGCAGCTCTCCCGTGACATGTCGCCGGTCCGGACCATGACCGGGTGCATCGCCGGGCAGACGACCGTCGCCCAGTACGCGGCCGCCCGGGCCGGACAGCGGAGCTAGCCTGATCAGTTCGGCAGGCCCGCCAGCATCCGCGCCCTCCGGCGCATCCCTAACGACCAAAATCGCTAACCCGGGCCGGGTGAGCGGCTTCGTGGCTGGCTGGTGATGTCGAGGGGTTGGCCGTCGGGTCTGGTTGCGGTGATGGTGTTGGTGAGGGTGTGCAGGTGCAGGGTCCAGCCGCCTTCGTGGACGGCGGTGTGATGCCACCTGCATAGTGAGACGAGGTTTGTCCAGGTTGGTGGGGCCGCCGTGGGCCCAGGGAATCAGGTGGTGTGCGTCTGTCCATTGTGGAGGGCGGTCGCAGCCGGGGAAGCGGCAGCCTTGGTCGCGCAGGGTGAGGGCGCGGCGTTGGGCGGTGCTGACCAGCCGGGCTGCCCGGCCCAGGTCCAGCGGTTCGCCCGCGGTGCCGAGCACCGCCGGGATCACGGTGGCGTCGCAGGCCAGCCGGCGGGCGGTCTCCGCGGTGATCGGCACGCCGGAGCCCAGCGTGGCGGTGCCAGCGCCGCGCAGGGTTTCCCAGTCGATGGTGACGGTGACGTGGGGTTTCTCCCCACCCGCGGTCGGGGTGTGGTTGGCGGCCAGCCGGCACAGGTCCAGCAGGGCGTCCGCGCGCCGGTGCGCCGGGGTGCGCGGGTCGTGCGGCACGGGTGGGGGCATCAGCGCGGTCAGCGTGGTGAGGAGTAGCTCGCCGCCGTCGGGGTCCAGCAGCCCCTGCACCGCGACGGCGCCGTCGAAGGTGCGGGCCACGCTCAGCCAGCGTTCCTCCTGGCGTTGCCGGGCCCGCCGCTGCGCGGCGTCGGGGTCGAAATGATCCCTGATGTGGATGGCGGCGTGCCGCAGCGGCCCGGGGGCGAGCTGGCTGGCCTGCTCGGCCAGCAGCTTGCCCGCCCCGGCCGCCAGCACCTCCGGCGCGATGTCGGGCACCAC
>WNFU01004243.1_pt1 | contig 42273 bp, 50 predicted proteins | sample 5400121 | NCBI WGS metagenome assembly WNFU01 (sample SAMN13153360, study PRJNA577476) | soil metagenome | isolation source: 100 cm soil or saprolite under grassland replicate 1 | place: USA:California | collected 2016-06-15
GGCTTGTCGTTCGAGATGGCGAGCTGGGCCGTCGCCAGCAGGTTGTTCGGGTTCACGGTGGTCGCGGTGAAGGAGGCATTGGTGCCGCCGGCCATGGAGGCGAGCGCGAGGAGGCCGAGCGCTGAGGCGGCGAGTGCATCGCCGATGGACATCCTGCGCAAGGGCTTCCTCCTGGCTCGCCGCTGTACCGGCGGCGAGCCAGGATGAACGGACGCGCCTTGCTAGATGCGGATCCCCGCGAGCTCGGAGGCCTTCCGCGCCTCGGCGTACGCGTCGGCGGGCTGCTTCCGGTCCGCGAGCGCGTCCGCATAGGACTGGTGCGCGCGCGCCTGCTCGCGCGGGCCCTCGTCCTTGTGCGCGGCGATCGCCTCGTCGAATGCCTTCCGCATCTCGGCGACCGACCCACCAGCGGAGGCGATGGCGCGGGCCTTGAGGAGGAGGGCGCGTGCGCGGAGTCGGACGACCTTGCTGGCCGCGGCGGCCTCGGCGAGGTCACGCGCCTCGCGATGCTGCCCGCGCGCGAGAGCGAGCGCACCCCGGTTCAAGGTGATCCAGGGCCCGAGACGGTCGATGCCGTGCTCGCGGGCGAGAGCCTCGGCCTTGTCGAGCGCTTCGGCCGCCTTGCCGTACTGCTCGCGCTTGATGAAGAGCCAGCCCAGCGTGTTGAACGTCTCGGCCACCTTCTCGTGCTGGCCGAGAGCCTCATGCGCGTCGATCGATTTCCGCGCGTATGCGAGGGCAGCTTCCTTGTCGCCCTCCTCGTATCTCGAGAGCGCGAGGGATCCATACATTTTCGCCAGGGCGGCCGGATCCGCGGCGTCCTCGGCGACCGCACGCGCACGCTCGGCCCTGATCTGAGCGGACGCGACGTCGCCGAGCCCGTAGTACGCGTTCGCGAGGAACTGATGGATCTCGAGCTCGAGCGAGCGGTCGATCACATCGCCGCGCGCGATGGCCTGCTCCGCCTCGAGCGCGTATCGGACCGCTTCGCCGGGTGCACCGACGCGGACGTGAGCGCGCGCGAGATCGTACTGCGTGCGTGCGACGAACTCCTTCGCACCCATCGAGCGGAACGTGCGAAGCGACTCGTCGAGGAGCTTCACGGCATCCGGCGATCGCGCACCTTCGATGAGCGCACGAGCCTGGAGCCGATGGAAGCGCGCGCGGAGGATCCCGGTCGCCTTCGGCGCCCACTTCGCGGCGATCTCCGAGGCCGTCTTCGTCTGTCCGGCGCGGAGCTCTTGCTCCGCGCGCAGCAGCATGAACTCGACGTCCTGCCGATCCGCGGTCGGGGCCGAGAGGAGATCGGTGACCTCGACGCCGAGGCGCGCAGCGAGCACGTGCGCGGCGCGCAGCGAGATGCGCGTCCGGCCGGTCTCGAGGAGGCTGATGAACCCCTTGCTGAAATCCGGCCCCGCGAGCACCGCCTGCGTCATGCTTCGCGCGGTCCGCAGCTCGCGGATCTTCAGCCCCACACCGGGATCGATCGGACCCTTGGCTTTCTGGTGGACGATCCGCTTGGGCCTGGTTGCGACTGGCACGGCCATCCTCCCCTGGACCGGTCTAGCGGCGACCGGCATGACTAGCCCAGGAGGATAGCCCCAGGGAGCGGCGGAATGAATGAGAGACCGCCGCTCCCTCGTCATGGCGCCTCGTTCAGCGCGCGGGTATCAGGGGCAACCCCAGTCGCCGGGGATGCATGGGCTCCCGGCCACCACCAGCGCGAGGGCGTTCAGCACGAGGACGATCGCCGGCACGAGCAGCGTGACGCGGTACGCGCGCGACATGGGTCCCTCCCAGCCACACGACGGCCTGTCGAGCAGACCGCAGGGCTAGCGAGGAACGTTACTGCTACTAGACTGTCACTAGACACAGCCACCCGGTCCTCGCGACCATCCGCCGGGGGACGGTGTCCGATGAGCGCACAGCAGCTGCCGCCGAGCTCGCGCCGCTCTCGCGAGCGCGCGCTTCGCGATGAGCTCCGCGCCGGCATCGGTCGCGGCGAGCTCGTCCCCTACTACCAGCCGATCGTCTCGGTCCGGCACCGCTCGGTGCTGCGCTTCGAGGCCCTCGCCCGGTGGCAGCACCCTGAGCGGGGTCTGCTCGAGGCGCCCGAGTTCATCGCCGTGGCGGAGCGGCATGGCCTCATTCCCGCGCTCAGGCTCTCGATCAACCTCTCGGCGCACAGCCTGCGCGACCCGCACCTACCGGAGACGATCATGCGACGGCTCGCAGCGGTCGGCGGGTCGCCGGACTGGCTCGCGTTCGAGATCACCGAGAGCGTACTGGTGAGCGATCCCGACCGGGCGCGGCAGAACATCGAGCGGCTGAAACGGCTCGGCGCGCGCGTCGAGATCGACGACTTCGGGACGGGCTACTCGTCGCTCCGGTACCTGCAGATGCTGCCGGTCGACGCCGTGAAGATCGACCGCCAATTCGTGTCCGCGACCTTCAGCGACCGCCAGAGCGAGGTCATCGTCCGCGCCGTGATCGGGCTGTGTCACGAGCTCGGATTCGAGGCGGTCGCTGAGGGCGTGGACGCGCCGGAGGTGTGGGGCCTCGTGAAGGCGCTCGGCTGCGACGCGGCGCAGGGCTTCCTCATCGCGCCGCCCATGCCTTCCGACGCGCTCACGGAGTGGCTCGAGACGCAGCCCCACGCGCGGGCCGAGTTCGAGGCCATCGAGCGCACTCCGGACGGCGCCCTGCGGCGCGGACGGTCGCACATCCTCGTCGTCGACGACGAGCCGGCGATCCTCTCCCTCGTGCGCGAGGTCCTGCGCGAGCACGGGTACGACGTCGAGACGGCGGCGAACGGCGAGGAGGCGCTCGACCTCATGGCGCGGCGGCCGCCCGGCCTCGTCCTGCTCGATGTGCACATGCCTGTCCTCGACGGCGAAGGCTTCGTGAACGCGATGCGCGCCCGCAGCCTCGACGCGCCGGTGGTCGTGCTCAGCGCGGGCCCGAGCGCCGACCAGTGGGCGCGGAGGCTCGGGGCGCAGGGGTCTGTGCAGAAGCCCTTCCGGATCCCCGACCTCATCAACGCCGCGACGAGGTTCCTCATCCCGGCGGACACGGTCAGTTAGAGCAGCGTCGCGGTCCGCTCCGGGCCGATGCCCACCATCCCCACGGGCGCCCCCACGGCCACCTCGATCCGTCGCAGGTAGGCCGTCGCCGCCGCGGGCAGGCGCGCGCGGTCCGTCACCGCGGTGATGTCGCAGCCCCACCCGGGCTGCTCCTCGTAGCACGCCGTCGCCCGCTCGAGGATCGCCGTGGGCGGCATGTCGGTGGTGCGCTTGCCGTCGATCTCGTACGCGACGCAGAACGGGATGCGGTCGTACGTCCCGAGCATGTCGAGCTTCGTGACCGCGATCTCGGTGAACGCGTTCAGCCGGTGCGCATGGCGCGATGCGACCGCATCGAACCATCCGACGCGGCGCGGGCGGCCGGTCGTCGCCCCGTATTCGTTCGCGCGCTCGCGGAGCTCGTCGGCCTCACGACCGCTGAGCTCGGTCGGGAACGGACCCTCTCCCACCGCGGTCGAGTACGCCTTCACCACGCCGATGACGCGCGTGATGAGCCGCGGCGCGATCCCCGCGCCGACGGCCGCCCCGCCGGCGAGCGGGTTCGACGACGTGACGTACGGGTAGATGCCCCAGTCGAGGTCGCGCATCGCGCCGAGCTGGCCCTCGAGGAGGATCCGCCCGTCCCGCGCGACGGCGTCCTCGACGAGCGGCAGCGTGTCGACGATCCGGTCGCCGAGGCGCGCGGCCGCGCGCAGCACCGCGTCGGCGACCTCGAGGGAATCGAGCGGCGCGTCGCCGAAGCGCTCGAGGATCGCGTTCTTCGTCAACAGCTCGTGCGCGACGCGCGCGCGGAAGCGGCGCTCGTCGCGCACCTCGTAGACCTGCACGCCGTGGCGCGCGACCTTGTCGGCGTACGCGGGCCCCACGCCGCGCCCCGTCGTGCCGAGGCGCTGCCGGCCGCGCTCGCGCTCATCGAGACGGTCGAGCGCGATGTGGTAGGGCAGCACGAGGTGCGCGCGGTCGGAGACGCGCAGGTTCGCGGTCGAGATGCCGCGACCCTCGAGCATCTCGAGCTCCTCGACGAGCCCGGGGAGGTCCACGACCGTGCCGGGACCGACGATGCAGAGCGCGCTCGGGTTGAAGATCCCCGATGGGACGAGGTGGAGCTTGAAGGTGCCGTGCTCGTTGACGACGGTGTGGCCGGCGTTGCTGCCGCCCTGGAAACGGATGACGACATCGGCCTGCTGTGCAAGGTAATCGGTGATCTTGCCCTTGCCTTCGTCGCCCCACTGCGCGCCGACCACCGCGGTCACTGGCACGTGGACCGATGCTAGGGGATAGCGAGCCGGGCCGTTCGCTGGAGCCCCTCGCGCAGAGGCGTGCGCGGTCGCCACAGCCCGTCGCGCGCCGCCTTCGACACGTCGACGCACGAGCGCTGGATCTCGCCCGCGCGCGCGGGCGCGTGCACCACGGAGGGCGGTGGTCCGAGGAGGTCGCGCATGAGGTCCACGAGCGCGTTCACCGGCGTCGCGACGCCGGTGCCGACGTTGTACGTGCCGGTCACGTTCGCGTCGAGGGCCGCGAGGACCGCTTCAGCGACGTCGCCGACGTACACGTAGTCGCGCTCGGCGGTGCCGTCGCCGAAGATCGTGATCGGCCGCCCGCCGCGCCACGCTCCGAGGAAGATCGAGATCACGCCGCCCTCAAGGTCGTCGCGCTGCCGCGATCCGTACACGTTCCCGAGACGGAGCGTCACGCTGCGCAGGCCGGCGCGCTGCACGATCGCCTCGGCCTCGGCCTTGAACTGCCCGTACGGCGACAGCGGATGCAGCGACGTCTCCTCGTTCGCGCACGCCGGCGTCTCGCCGTAGATCGCACCTCCCGTCGAGATGTTCACGAGGTCGCGCGCGCCGGACGCGAGCGCCGCGTCGACGACGTTGCGCGTGCCATCGACGATGACGCGTCGATAGAGATCCGGCTGCTCCATCGACTGCACGACCTTCGTCTTCGCCGCGCAGTGGACGACGGCCTCGAAGTGCTCGCCCTCGATCGCGCGGCCGAGCGCCGGCCCGTCGGCGATGTCGACGATGCGCAGGGGCACGCCCTCGCGGACGTTCGCTCGGTCGCCTGTCGAGAGGTCGTCCACGACGACCACTTGATCGCCGTGCGCGACGAGCGCGTCCAGGACGTGGCTCCCCACGAACCCGGCGCCTCCGGTCACCAGGACCCGCCGTGGCGCGGTCATGCCGCCAGGACCATTGGGGCGAAGAAGAAGGAAAAGGTCATGAAGGCCCGCCATTGTGGACATATCCCCGCCGGCTGTGGATGAACGGGGGCGAAGGTGGATAAGAGGTCGCGCCGCGGAGCAAGCGTTCCATCCACAGCCTTGTCCACCAATACGCCGGGGACGGTGGAGAGGACGGGGATCGCCCACGGAAGTGGTGGATGCCGTGCGGCACGCTTCGTGGGCAAGTACCTCGCTCTGCGAGGGACCGTTCCCTAGCGTCCTCCGGGTCCGGCACCTCGCGGAGCCTCCGGCGAGCTCGCAAGGCCGGGTCGATGGGTCGACAGGCATGTTAGAACATCTGTTCGGAGACGATGGATGACGCTGCAGACGAGCTCGCCGGACCGCGCCGCGCCGCACGACCGAGAGGCCGAGCAGCACGTCCTCGGCTCGGTCCTGATCGACCGCGATGCCATCTTCAAGGTCGCGGACGTCCTCCGCGTCGAGGACTTCTACATCGCCCGCCATCAGCGCGTGTTCGGGGCCGCCCTCGCGCTCCTCGAGCGCCGCGAGCGCATCGACCCGCTCACGATCCAGATGGAGCTCTCGCGCCGCGAGGAGCTCGACCGCGCGGGCGGCGCGGCGTATCTGCGCGAGCTCGTCGACAGGGTCCCGGTCAGCGTCGAGATCGAGCGCCACGCCCGCCGCGTCGCGGAGCGCTCCCTGCTCCGGCGCCTGCTCCTCGCCGCGCGCGACATCGCGGCCGACGCGTACGACGAGCCGACGGACATCGCGCTCACGCTCGACCGCGCCGAGCAGCGCATCTTCGCGCTGCGCGACGAAGCGGTGAACGCGCAGCTCCGTCACATCAAGGCCGCGCTCGAGATGAACTACCAGCAGATCAGCGATCGGCTCGACCACCCCTACGAGCTGAGCGGGATCTCGTCGGGCTTCCGCGAGATCGACCTCTACACGGAGGGCTTCACGCGCGGTGATCTCGTCGTGCTCGCGTCGCGGCCGTCGGTCGGGAAGACGAGCCTCGCGCTCGCGCTCGCGTACAACGCCGCGCGCCAGGGGACCGGCGTCCTCGTGTTCTCGCTCGAGATGGACGTGAAGCAGATCGTGACGCGGTTCCTCGGGCTCACGGGGCAGACGAACATCCTCAGCCTGCGGACCGGCGCCGACGTCCTCGACACCGCCGCCGCCGACGCGCTGCAGAAGCTGCCCGTGCTCATCGACGACACGCCCGGCATCTCGGTGATGGAGCTGCGCACGAAGGCGCGGCGCGCGATCTCGCACCTTACGTCGCCGATCGGGCTCATCATCGTCGACTACCTGCAGCTCATGCGCACCGGCGAGGAAGAGGAGAACCGCGTCCAGGAGATCGCGACGATCACGCGGAACCTGAAGTCGCTCGCGCGCGAGCTGAACGTGGTCCTCGTCGCGCTGTCGCAGCTGTCGCGCGCGGCGGGGGACGCGGGCCACGAGCCCAAGCTCTCGACCCTTCGCGAATCGGGATCGATCGAGCAGGACTCCGACGTCGTGATCATGTTGTGGCGCGACAAGGAGGAGGGGATCCCGGGCGCACCGAAGCTCATCAAGGGCAGCGTCGCGAAGAACCGCAACGGCCCGACGGGCATCTTCGAGCTCCTCTTCGAGGCCGAGCACCGCAGCCGCCACCCGAGAAGCCCGAGGCCGAGGCCTCGCTCCTCGGATCGATCCTGTTCGACGGATCGCTCTACGGGCAGCTCGTCGAAGGCCGCATCGGCGCGGCCGACCTCTCGCGCGAGACGCACCGCCTCGTCCTCGGCGCGATGGAGCGCCTCGCGGCGCGCGGCGAGGCCATCGATCACCGCACGGTCTCGGCCGAGCTCGATAGCGCCGGCGAGCTCGCGGCCATCGGCGGCCCGCAGTTCCTCGTCGGCCTCATGGGGAACGTGCCCTCGGTCACGCATGCGGAGACGTACACCACGATCGTCGAGCGCACCGCCGTGCTGCGACGCCTCATCCGCGCCGCGAACGACATCGCGCACCTCGCGCTGACGCGCGACGACGCGCCGGCCGCCGTGCAGGAGGCGCAGGCGACGCTGTTCTCCGTGAGCGAGGCCATGCTCCACCGCGACATCGTCCCGCTCGGGACCGCGCTCACGCGCTACGCGGAGCAGATCGCGACGCGCGCCGACGGCCAGCGCATCGGGCTCCCGACGGGGCTCGGCACGCTCGATCAGAAGACCGGCGGCCTCCAGACCTCCGACCTCATCCTCGTCGCGGGCCGGCCCGGGCTCGGAAAGACGAGCCTCGCGCTGAACTTCGTCGAGCACGCCGCCGTGCGCCTCGGCAAGACGTGCGCGGTGTTCTCGATGGAGATGAGCGAGCTGCAGGTCGTGCAGCGGCTCATCTCGATGACGGCGGAGATCGATGGGAACCGCATGCGCCGCGGACGCCTCTCGATGGAGGAGCTGCAGTCGATCTCGCAGGCGTCGGCGCAGCTGCAGCAGGCGCCGATCTTCATCGAGGAATCCAGCCGGCTGACCGTGACCGACATCCTCGCGAAGTCACGACGTCTCCAGGCAGAGCGCGGCCTCGACCTCGTCGTCATCGACTACCTCCAGCTCATCGAGGGCGCCGAGGAGAGCGAGAACCGGGTGCGCGAGGTCGCGCAGATCTCCGGCTCGCTGAAGGCCATCGCGCGCGAGCTGCAGGTCCCGGTCGTCGCGGTCTCGCAGCTGTCGCGGCAGATCGAGACGCGCGGGACGGAGCCCATGCTCAGCGACCTCCGCGACTCGGGGTCGCTCGAGGCCGACGCCGACCTCGTCATGTTCCTCTGGCAGAAGGACCAGAACGACCGGCGCGACCGCATCGTGCGCCTCAAGCTCGCGAAGCACCGCAACGGGCCGACCGCGGAGATCGAGCTGCACTTCGAGCCGGAGCTCACGCGCTACCGCGATCTCGGGGAGACGCCCGAGGGGGCGTAGCCCTATTCGGGCTCCACCGCGACCGTCACCTTGGCGCGCACGTCCGTGAGCAGGCGCACCTCGACCTCGTGCGTCCCGACGGCGCGCAGCGGGTCGATCAGGTGGATCTTCTCGCGCGGCACGTCGAAGCCCTGGCGCCGCAGCGCCTCGGCGATGTCGCGGTCGGTCACGGAGCCGAACGCCTTCCCTTGCGGACCGACCTTCAGCTTGAACGCGAGCGCCGTCGTCGCGAGGCGCTCCGCGAGCTCCTCGGCGTCGGCGTGCTGCCGGTCCTTCTTCGCCTTTGCCGTCGCGCGCACGGCCGCGATGCGCTTCAACTCGCCGGCGCTCGCTTCGGCGGCGAGACCCCGCGGGAAGAGGAAGTTCTGGGCGTAGCCGTCGGCCACGTCCTTGACGTCACCGGTCCGTCCGAGGGCCGGCACGTCCTTCCTCAGGACGACGCGCATGGAGCTAGGCCGTCGGTGCGGTGGGCGGCTCCGAGGCCGCGGCCTCGACCTGCTCGCTCCGGCGCAGCTCCATCTCCCATGCGAGGACGGACACCGCGACGGCCGCGATGCCCATCACCGTCAGCGCGCCGATGATCGCGAGGATCGCTTCGATGAAGCCGAAGAACCCGCCTCCGCTGTCGCGGTCGCCCATTCATGCCCCCTTGTCGAGCGTGTCCCTAGATAGTGGACCTAGCCGCCGTGCACGTCCCAGCCGTCGCCGAGGGCGCGGACGCGCGCGATCGCCTCGCCCGCCGCGCGGTCGCGGTCGCGTCCCCAGAGCGTGACCTCGTAGCGCGCCTTCCCGCCCGCGACGCCGCGCAGGAGGATGGACGGCGCCGGGTCGCCGGCGATCGCGTCGATCCCGGCGAGCGAGTCGCGCAGGCGCTGCGCGACGTCGGTGCCCGCCTCATCGGCGGGGACGGTGACCGTGAGCCGCGTGCTGCGCGTCGGATAGCGCGTGAGGTTGATGACGGGGCTCGTCATGAGCGTCGCGTTCGGGACGACGACCTCACGGCCGTCGTCCGTCCGCAGCTGCGTCGTGCGGAAGGAGATCTCCTGCACGACGCCCGTGTGCTCCTCGATCTGGACCGTGTCGCCGATCCGGAACGGGCGCTCGACGAGGATGTAGATGCCGCTGAAGAAGTTCTTGAGGATGTCCTGCAGTGAGAGCCCGACGACGAGGCCGAGCACGCTGAACGAAGTGAGGATCCAGCCGAATGCGCCCTGCGTGTAGATCGCCAGCACGACGAGCCCGCCGAAGATGAAGACGAGCAGCTGGCTGAGGTTCCCGAGGAGCACGACGACGTTCGGGTGGGCCCGCCGCCGGTCGAGGGCCCGCATGGAGGTGCCGCGGATCGCCCGGGCGACGGCGATGGCCACGATGACCGTGACGAGCGCCCAGAGCGTCCGCAGGAGGTAGTCGATCGCGACGTCGCGGAAGGCCTCCGGGTCGAGGGTCACGGCGGGAGGATATGGGCCTCCTTGACGAGCGAACATCCGTTCGGTATGCTCGGACGATGACGAAGCAGGACCAGCACCGGGCCGATCGCATCCTCGAATACATCCGCGAGACGGCCGCCGAGCGCGGGTATCCGCCGAGCGTCCGTGAGATCGCGGAGGCCGTGGGCCTCGCGTCGACCTCCGCCGTGCACCACCACCTGACGAAGCTCGAGCGCGACGGCCGCCTGCAGAAGGCGGCGACACGCTCGCGCGCGCTCACCATTCCCGAGGCGATCGGCGGACGGGTCATCCGCGCCCCGATCATCGGCGAGATCGCCGCGGGGTCGCCGATCTACGCGTATCCGGACCACAGCGAGTCGATCAGCGTGCCGGGCGAGCTCGCCGCGAAGAGCGGCCGGAACACGTTCGTGCTCCGGGTGCGCGGCAAGTCGATGATCGAGGACCACATCGACGACGGCGACTACGTCGTCGTGCAGGAGCAGGCCACCGCCCGCGATGGCGACATCGTCGTCGCGCTCCTCGAGGACAGCACCGCCACACTGAAGCGGTTCTACCGGGAGCGCGACCGCATCCGCCTCCAGCCGGCGAACGGGGAGATGCAGCCGATCTATGCCCGCGACGTCCAGATCCAAGGCAAGGTCATCGGGGTCATCCGCCGGCTCTCATAACGATCCGGTCCTGTCGCTCCGCGAGCTGAACCGCGCGCTCCTCGCGCGCCAGATGCTGCTCACCCGCGCACGCATCGACGTCGTGACGGCGATCGAGCGCCTCGCCGCGCTCCAGGCCCAGTGGCCGCGTGCGCCGTATGTCGGCCTCTGGTCGCGGCTCGCGCGGTTCGAGCGCGCCGATCTCGAGCGCGCGCTGAAGGAGCGGCGGGTCGTCAAGGCGACGCTGATGCGTGGGACGCTCCATCTCGCGAGCGCGCGCGATCATCCGGCCTACGCGATCGCCGCTCGCGAGGCGCGCCGCGCCGCATGGACCTCGACGCAGGGACAGCTGCTGCGCTACATGGCGGGCGGGATCCCCGAAGCGAAGCGGTACCTGGACGCCGGCGGTACCGGCATCGGCGACGCGGCGAAGATGCACGAGCAGCTCCTGCGGCGCGCGGCGACACCTCGCTCGCGCGAGGAGCTCGTCGGGCTCTTCGCGACGAAGGCCGAGCTACCGCTCGAGGTCGCGACGCATCTCGTGTGGAGCTTCGTCGCGTCGTTCGGGATGCTCGTCCACGTCCCCGAGAGCGGGATGTTCGCCGCGAACCGCGCCGGCGATGTCGTCGCCGCGCGCAGCGTCCTTCCGAACATGACAGTGCCCCCGCTCGCGGACGCGATCGTGCACACCGTGCGCCGCTATCTCGCCGCGTTCGGTCCCGCGAGCCTCGGCGACGTCTCGGCATGGACATCGATCCGCACGCCGCCGATCCGCGAGGCGATCGAGACGCTCGGTGCGGAGATCCGCACGTTCCGCGACGAGCGCGGCCGCAGGCTGTACGACCTCGCGCGCGCGCCTCGGCCTCCCGCCGACACCGATGCGCCCGTCCGGTTCCTGCCGAAGTGGGACAGCACCCTGCTCGCGTACACGCCGCGCGAGCGCGTCCGCATCCTCCCCGAGTCGCATCACAAGGCGGTGATCATCAAGAACGGCGACGTCGCGCAGACGTTCCTCGTCGACGGGACGGTCGCCGGCACGTGGGCGGTCGGCGCGAAGCCGGCGCAGGCCGTCGTCGAGATGCGACCGTTCGGCCGTCTCGCGCGCATCGACCGGACCGCGCTCATCGAGGAGGGCGAGCGGCTCGCGCGATTCCTGGTGCCCGAGGCACGCAGTCACGGGGCCCGCGTGTGAGCGTCGCCGCGGCCTGGCCCGGCCGCGCGATCCTGCACTGCGATCTCGACGCCTTCTACGCGTCGGTCGAGCAGCGCGAGCATCCCGAGCTCCGCGGCAAGCCCGTGATCGTCGGCGGCCTCGGGCACGAGCGCGGCGTCGTGAGCGCCGCGTCGTACGAAGCCCGCGCGTTCGGCGTGCGCTCCGCGATGCCGCTGCGGATGGCGTCGCGCCTCTGCCCTGACGGGATCTTCGTGCGGGGCGACCACGAGAAGTACGGCGAGGCGTCGGAGGCCGTGATGGCGCTCTTCGCCGAGCACACGCCGCTGGTGCAGCCGATCTCGCTCGACGAGGCGTTCCTCGACGTCACGGCGACGGCGCACCTCTTCGGCGGGCCGGTCGCGATCGCGCGCGCGCTGAAGGCGCTCGTGCGGGAGCGGCTCGGCCTCGTCCTCTCGGTCGGCGTCGCCGCGAACAAGCTCTGCGCGAAGGTCGGCAGCGACCTCCGCAAGCCCGACGGGCTCGTCATCGTCGAGCCCGGGACCGAGGCGGCGTTCCTCGCGCCGCTCCCGTTGTCGCGCCTGTGGGGCGTCGGCCCGCGCACGCGCGAGGTCCTCGAGGGCTGGGGACTGCGGACCATCGGCGAGCTCGCCGCGTTCGACGTGCACACGCTCGAAGCGCGCTTCGGCGCGCACGGCACCGCGATCGCGGAGCGCGCCCGCGGCATCGACGACGGGATCGTCGAGCCGATGGAGGCGGCGAAGTCCATCGGGCACGAGCACACGTTCGACCGCGACACGCTCGATCCCGCGGAGGTCGAGCGCATGCTGCTGCGGCTCGCCGAAGGCGTCGGGAAGCGGCTGCGCGCCGCGTCGGTCCGCGGGCGCACGATCACGCTCAAGCTACGCGTGGCGCCGTTCGAGACACGGACGCGCCAACGCACGGTCGCCGAGCCGACCGACGACGATCTCACGGTCTTCCGCGTCGCGCGGTCGCTGCTGCGCGAGGTCCTGCGCGACGACAAGACGCAAGGCCGCGTCAGCCCCGTGCGCCTGGTCGGCGTGCAGGCGTCGGGCCTCGTCGCCGGCGCGCAGCTCGGTCTCTTCGACGCCGCGCGCGCCGCGCGGCTGAACGCCGCGCTCGACGCGGTCCGCGCGAAGTTCGGTGATGACGCGCTCGATCGCGCGAGCGCGCGCGACACCCAGCGCCGTCGCTTCTCCGATCGTCCGCCTCGGTGATCGTGTGGACGAGATGTGGATAGCGAGCGTCGATGGTGTGGACGGTCCTGTGGATGAGTTCGTGGAGAAGGAGCCTTGTGGTGACCCGCGCGCGTGGCCATGATGCCGCGGTCACTGGAAGGGGAGGAGCGGGTGCATATGACGGATGCTCCCGTCACCGATGTGGCGGTCGAATTCATCGCGTTCTGCTACGAGCGCAACCGGCGTGAGTGGCCTCGTCTGTATGACGAGATGTGTTACGTGGCGAGCAAGAGGCTCTACCGGGGACTTGGCTACGACGAGCTGAAGGACGCGGGGGTGGACCTCACGTTCATCGGCATGACGAAGCTGTCGAGGATCTCGAGGGAGGTCACGCGTCAGCTGGGCGCGAACGCCCCGCGACGCGAGCTCGCGGCCTCGTACTGAGATTGGCCGCACCGGCAGGGACGGCGAGCGGAAGGAAGCACGCTCGCCGCCCCTTTATTTCGTGCTTCTGGCAGAATTGCAGGCACGCGACGGGCGTCGCATGATTCGGTCCCGTGGTGCAGCGGCCTAGCATACGTCCCTGTCAAGGACGAGATCGCCGGTTCGAATCCGGTCGGGACCGCGGCATCGAACCGGAGGAGGCCGCGACCGCGAACAGCGGAGCGACCTCCCTCCGGACGTCGACCTCGGTGAACGCGCCCTTCTCGATCAGGACCCGCGAGCAGATCGTCCACGTGATCCGACGCTGGACCTCCGGCGATGCCTCCCACCAGGTCGAGGCGAAGCCCGCGGCCATCTGAGTCGCCTCGAGGATCCGCCGCTCCTCGGGAAGCTGCTCGACGCGCCCGAGCCGGGCCCGGAGATCCGCGAGCTGCGTCCGGTACTCGTCTTCCTCGAGCGCGCAGCGCGCGACAGCAGCCCGTGTACAAGGTCAGCGGCAGTGCGCTTCGGGATGGTGCGCTTCTCCATCGTCCCGGAGGTCGGAGGCGCGGTGGTCTCGACCAGCGGGTGCGCTCGCTGCGCCAGGTCGAAGAAGCCCGACGAAAACCCGAACTTCTATCTGTATCTATGGAGAACGTCGGGCAGGGCAATCCGGCGAAGTTCGAACTGCGGATCATCGGCGGCGAGACGCTGCAAGCGCCTGCTCGCGAGGGCGAAGGAGCGCTACTTCGAGATGCCGCCCTGGTCGGCGAGTACGGGGCCCTGCCTCGGCTCCCTACAACGCGTGGCCAAAGCGGCGCCGGCTAAGCATGACCCGAGTGCTACCCGGACTTGGCTAGATGAGCGGATTCGTGGGTCCGCCGTGCAGCTTTAGCTCCCTGCGCGCGTCCGCCTCGGCGTCTTCCTGGGTGTCCGCGCGCCCGATCACATGCGGGGTGCGGCTGAGACCCACTGCCTCGCGATCCGCCGACGTGACCGCGTCCTCGGGCGAGGAGAGCAGGATCGCGCCGTCGTCAATCGCCATGTAGACGACCCAAGGGCTGACGCCCTCACGCCTTCCGCTCACGGCTCTCAGTCTGACACTGGGTTGGACAAACAGAGTTCAGTGAGCCCGCTAGTCCTCCACCGCGCATCCGGACGCGCCGCTCCTCGGGCGCGCGGAGCCGGCCGAGTGGACCTCGGCCACGGGTCTGCTCGCGTGACGACACCTTGTCTGACGCGCGTCCGCAGCTCGCCGTCTAACGCGACGGCAGCTGATCGACGACCTCGGACTCGAGATAGATGACGTAGCTGACCACTGCGGGCCCGTCGAGCCATCTCAGAAGGACGCTCTCCTCGCCGAGCAGCGTCGCCGTGGTCGGATCGAAGATCAGCGTGCGTCGCTGCGTTCCCCCGAAGTAGTAGGTCGTCTTCGCGACAGCGATGCCTTGCCGACCGGCGCGGTCCTGCATGTTCCCGATGAGCTCGACGCCTGGGATGCTCGCAGCGACCCGGTAGAGCGCCGCGCGGACCTCAGGCGCGGCTCGCGTCTCTCGCAGCAGGTCACCAACGACGACGAACATCTCGACATCCAACGGCACGGCAGCGCTCTTGCTGGCCCGCTCGCGCACCAGCGCGGTCAGTGCGGCTGTGTCCGTGGGCAGTGCGCTCAGGTCCTCGAAGTGAAGGCCACCGGGACCGTAGTCCTCGTCGATGTCGATGCCGAGGCGAGGTGAGCCGGCCGCGATCCACGCCGCGCGCGCCGACTCGCTCATGAAGACCGGGTCACCGGCCCTCTTGTCGCGGAGCCGTCCCGAACCATCAGGTGAGACCCAGATCTCGCGCGTGCGCGGGATCAGCGCGGAGACCCCCATCGACGGCGCCTCGAACATCTGCAGCGCCTGCGACCGCGTGTACGCATAGCTGCCAGGAGGGACGGGAGGCGCTGCAGGCTGGGCCGCAGCAACGACAGCGAGTTCGCCGAAGAACGCGGCGGCTGCGGTCGTCTGCGTTCGGCTCAGCCACGGGACCAGCGCAACGACCATGATCACGGCGAGGCCCAGCGCGGCGGCCGCGCGGAGCGTGCCGCGGCGGCTGACACGGAGCTTCGACGATCTGGTCCGGGCGGCGCGATCGGTGCGCCGGCGCAGGATCTCAGGCCAAACGTCGCTGGTCGCGGGGATCGAGCGCTCGGCTTGTGCGCTCAGGACCTCGCGGATGAGGTCGCTCGGATATGCATTCATGACAGGAGTTCTCCTTTCAGTGAGACGTGGATTCAACGGTCCAGACCGGCGCCGGTCAGGAGCGTTCGCAAACGGACGCGGGCGTCGTGCAGCCTCCGCTTGATCGTGCCCTCCGGACTCGAGGTCCGATCCGCGATCTCGCGTCCGCTCAGTCCCAGGTAGTAGTGGAGGACGACGGCGGTCCGCTGCTTCGGGCTTAGGGCTTCGAGCGCAGCGACTACCACGCGGCGCAGATCGCTGCGTTCGGCGTGTACTTCCGGCGAAGCCTCGGTGGCCTCCTCCAGATGCGCGGCGGATGCCGCGCGGTCACTCCCTCCGCTAAGCGAGACCGTCCGTGTGCCACGCTCGGCCGCTTTGAGGGAATCGTTGACGACCGACCGCAGGAACCACGGACGGAACGCTCTACGGGCGTCGAATTGGTCGATGCGTTCGAAGGCGCGCAGGAATGCGCCGGCGACGATGTCCTCGGCGAGCTGGCGGTCATGTACGATCAGATAGCTGGCGCGTGTGGCCTCGACCTGGAAGCGCCGGACCAGGAACTCCAGTCCTCCGATGTCACCCCGCCGCATACGCGCGACGCTGGCGACCTCCTCCGCGGAGGCCTCTCGGTCTTCGGCCACGATGTCTCTATCCATGAGCAGCACTAAAGGTTCGGTATCCGCCGCCGCATCTGCCCGAAACCTAAGTGCTTAGCCTCGCCGATGATCACCTTGCCCCGATCAGGCGCACGAAAGTGCGGCTTCCCGATCGATGTGTCACGCAGTTTTGCGCTTGCGGGCCGTGACCTTCATGCGGGCGCTCGGCTGGGCACTCACCATCTGGGTCGCGTCCATCGAGTGCGCGACATTGAGACGCTCGCGAATCGGCCCGAAGTCGACAAACCCTTGATTCGCAGAGGAAGTGCGCATCTCGGTGCGCGTGCACCGCTGCGGCAGCGCCGTGGACGCCGAGCTTCCGGTTCGCGTTCGCGGCGAGTTTCCCCACGGTGCCGGACGGAGATCCCGAACTCGAACGGGCGGAGACCGATTGACACGTCCGCCACGGGAGTGCTATATCGATGGTCGATATATCGGCCGGAGAGCAACTATGGCCAGCATCGAACCGCGCACGGATGCTAGCTTCCTGATCCTAGCCAGCCTGGCCTCGGGGCCAAAGCACGGCTACGCGATGGTCGCGGACATCAGGGAGTTCTCGGGTACAGAGCTCGGGCCGGGCACGCTCTACACGGCCCTCCAGCGGCTCGAAGAGGACGGGTTGATCGCTCCGATCTCCTCGGCAGATCGTCGTCGGCCGTATCGGATCACGCCTTCCGGCGTGGCTGCGCTGCGTACCCACGCGCATGAGTTGCGCCGGATGACCAGCGCCGTCAGTCGGAGGCTCGCGCTCAAGTGAAGCGACGGACGCTGCTGTTGTGGTTGTACCCGAGACCCTGGCGTGAGCGCTATGGCGACGAGTTCGACGCGCTCATTGAGGATCTCGGCGCATCTCCGGCCATTTGGATCGACGTCTTCCTAGCCGCGTTGCGGGCGCACTTCGACCTCGGCGCTCGGAAGCGCGCGCGACTGGTGGCAGGTCCGCCTGGCGGGATCGACCCACGGGGAGGTGCTGGCATGCTCGTCATCAGGTTCACCGCGGCCGTGCTTGTGGGCGGGATCGCTGTCGCCCTGATCCTGCTGCCGCCGTCTCCTGTCCAACAGCTCATCTCAAGGACGACCTTCGTTCAGCCCAGTGCGTCACAGGAATGGGAGATCTTCTTCATCGCGGACACACCCGCGTTCACGATCAACTACCTGCCGACGGTCACGAGCCTGCTTCTGTTGGTCGTCGCCGTGACTATCGGCACTCTTGCGAATCGGCGAGCTTGGCTCGCGGCAGGATGCGCGTACCTTGTGGGCGCGACGTTATGGGTCGCGTGGCTTCGGCCCTTTGCCACCACATGGGCGCTACGGCCCTCACCACCCTGGGCGCCGTCAAACGACGTGTGGTCCACTGAAGGGTGGCTCCCGTTCCTCCTCGTGAACGTCCTGGTCGGAGCGTTCATGTTCGCTGTGGTCGCTGCAGCCGCACATCTCATCGCTCGTGCGGTTCGCCAGCGCGCGCTGCGGACGAACTAGCCTCGTCGCTCGTACCACGGCACCGCGCGGGGCGCGCTTTGTGGCTGGCTTAGGCGGAACGGCCAGCATTGAGGCGGTCCCGCACCGGCCCGAAGTCGACTCGGGATCCGCAGAACACGTGCGCATCGCGGTGCGCTTGGACCGCGGCCGCGGCGCCGTGGACGCCGAGCTTCCGGTAAGCGTTTGCCGCGATGTTCCCCACCGTGTTTATGGAGATCCCGAACTCGAACGCAATCATCTTCTGCGTCATGCCGCGCGCCATCCGTTCGAGGGTCGCGCATTCGCGAGCCGTGGGCGGTCGCGGGTAGGACCTGGGAGCTCGTCTCACGTCGCCGGCTCGCGCCGCGGCCCACGCGGCAACACAGGGGCCAACGGGCGGGCCGTGGTCGCCCAGCGGGTCCGGTGTCGTCCAGAGTCAAGCGCCGCCACACGCGGGCGCACGTGCGGCCGGGCGGGTAGCCTGCCGGCCATTGCCCCCCAGGAACAGCGCCAGGACGGGTCACGCCACGCCGTCCGCGATGGTTGCGAGGTCTTCAAGGCCCTCGATCAGGACGCCGGCGAAGACCGCGCAGCCCCGGGTCAGACCCCGGTCGGGACCGCCAGTCTGAAGTCTCGCAGCAAACACTGGCGCCAACTCGGACTTCGGCAATACCGCCACCGTTCGTCCGTCACGGATGCGCACTGCCTCAAAGGTGGCCGCGATCATCTGCTTGCGCTTTTCGGGACGTGCTCGATCGCACAACGCGGCGAAGTCCTGCGCGAGCATTGTCGCGGCGTGCATCCTGTGCTCGTCTGGAGCCCTCCCCGACGCGGCCAATTGCTCCTGAAGTCGGTGGAGCTGCTCCCGATGATCAGCGTCTCCTAGACCGCCGCAGACGAAGGCGTCGGTACGCCGCTTCATGGCGTTTCTGACCTTGGTGGATGACGCCCTATCCACGCCGCGCTGGTAATACCCACGGACGAGACTTGATAGCCGCGCGCGTTCAGAGCCCGATAACACCAGCTGAACCAGCGGGCGCACGTCGACGGGAATGAATCCATCGAAGGCTGCGCGCCGCAGCCCTTGCCGCCTCTCTTTCGGCGGCAGCCAACAAAGCCACCTGCCCTATTATTCGGTTAAGACCGAAATAACGATGGGAACCGATGTCTTCACTGCGCTGGCGGATCCGACCCGACGGAAGATCCTGAAGCTCCTGCGCGGAGGCGACCTTACGGCCGGCGAGATCGCGGAGCGTTTCCCACTGGCCAAGTCCACGCTCTCAGGGCACTTCACGATCCTGAAGGACGCAGGGTTGATCGTCGCCGAGCGCCACGGCACGACCATCGTTTACAGCGCCAACGTCTCGGCGATCGAAGAGGCACTTGGAGTGGTCATGGGCCTATTGGGCTCACGCGGGCGGAGGAGGAGGTCGTGATGCGTACGTCGTGGAAAGCGGAGCTGCCGCATCTCGCGATCATCGCGGGGCTGTTTGGCTGGTCTGCCCTGCTCTGGCCCAGCGCACCTGAGGCCTTGCCGGTGCATTTCGACCTGAGCGGCAACGTCGACCGCATGGGCAACAAGCTCGAGGGGCTCTTCGCCATCCCCGTCACGGCCCTCGTGCTCTATGTGGTGCTTCGCTTCCTCCCGCGGCTCGATCCGGCGCGAGAGAACTACGCCTCATTCGCCGGCGCCTACTCCGTCATGCGACTCGCCGTTCTGGTCGCGCTGGCGCTGGTCGACCTCGCGATCCTGCTTCCCGTGGCCGGCGTGCCGGTCGACCAGGCCGCGGCCATCCGGCTGGGGGTGGGTGGGCTCTTCATCGTCCTTGGCGCAGTGATGGGGAAGATCCGGCCGAACTGGTTCGTGGGGATCCGGACGCCGTGGACTCTGACGTCGAAGCGTTCGTGGGTTCGGACGCATCGCATGGGCGGCTGGGTCCTCATCCTCTCAGGACTCGCCTTCCTCGCCTCTCTGCCGTTCTCTGCGGAGCCCGCGATGCTCGTCCCCTTCGGCATCCTGGTACTCGGGCTCGTGTGGATCGTCGTCTATTCCTACCTCGCCTGGCGCAGCGATCCCGTGCGCTACGCGGCGATCCAAAGCCGCCCTGCGGATGAGGAGCGCGGCAGATGATGTCCACCCAGAGTTCCCCCGGCGCTCGTTTCCGCTCGCGCTTCGTGGTCCTGTGGCTGGCCGGCGTCGTCTCCGTGGTCCTGGTGCTGCCGTATGTCCTGGCGCTGCAGGGCTCGACGCTCGAGTCGCTGGGGATCCCGCTGCCGGCGTTGCTGCTGGCCAGCGTGGCGCAGTCCGCCGTGCTCTTGGCCGTCTCCGTGTTCGTTGGAGTGCGCGCCGCGGACGCCGTCGGCCTGCGCACGCCGCTCACGGACGCGATCGCTCGACGCTCGGGGGTCCGTGCGGCATTCACGAGGTTGCGCCCGCTTTCCGCGGCGGCGATCGGCGCGGCTGCGGCGCTCGCCATCCTCGCGCTCGAGACCGTCGTGTTCCGGCCGCTCATTCCGGAGTTCACCGGCGCGGTGGCGGGCGTGGCGCCGTCGAGGCTGCAGGGTCTGCTGGCCTCCTTCTACGGAGGGATCGGCGAGGAGATCATGACTCGGCTGTTCCTGGTCTCCGTGCTCGCCTGGCTCCTGCGCGGCCGGGCGATCTGGCTCGCGATCCTGATCGCCGCCTTGCTCTTCGCCGCCGGGCACCTTCCGGCTGCTGCGGGAATCAGTCCTCTGACGCCGGCGCTCGTGGCACGGACACTCGTCCTGAACTCACTCGCGGGCATCGCCTTCGGCTGGCTCTACTGGCGGCGCGGCCTGGAAGCCGGCATGGTCGCGCACTTCTCGGCCGACATCGTGCTCCACGTCATCGCTGGCGTGTGACATTTCAGCGTGCGTGCGCGAGTCCGGTAACTCCGGAAAGGGTGCAACGAAGGGTCCCTTTCAAGGAAGAGGCGATGGGCAAGACGGCGTTCGGGTCCGGGAACTCCTTGACGCCGTTGGCGCGCATGCACTCGGCGAACTTCAGGGCCTGCTCACGAGTGGCGATGGTCGCGTTGCCGCCGCTGCTGCCGGTGCTGGTCCCGGCAGGTGGGTTCGCACAGCCCGCGCTGATCAGGGCAACCACGGCAAGAGCGGCCAGCGGCCGTAGTTTCCTATTCACTGCTGCATCCTTGGATCCTGCGCAGGGTCGGCGTACATCGGAGGACAGCCGCGATCGATCGCTCGGGGACGCAGTTCGTAGTGCCAGGGTTCGTTCCTGTAGATTTGGCAAAGTCCGTACTTCGCGCCGTGTTTCGACAGCCACGTCGTGGCATCGAAAGGCCCGATATCGACCGCGTCCCCCGACACATGAGGAGACGTAGTGGGGGTGGCCACCCATCGGGCGGCTTCCTTTGCTGAGCCGTACTCCGAGATCGCCTCACGGAGTAGTTGTTCCTGGTAGTTCGGGGAACGCCAGCCACTCTCGACGAAGAACTCGACCCCGTCCTTAGCTGCATCCGTCGCAGCTCGTCGGAGGGCCTTGAGCAGGCTCGGATCAAGGTTGGCGACACCCGGAATCTCGTCCTCAAAGACCGTCGTCCCGTCGGGTACGGCACCGTCAGCCTCGCCAAGCGCACGGTGCTCACTGCGAAGGCGCCTGACAAGACCTGAGTCTGTCCGCGGGATCGTGCCGCTGGGTGTCGCGCCCGTCGTCGGTGGCGCGCTGCCCGGGGTGGAGGGGCGCGCGGTCGTCGCGACGTCGATGGGTGATGCGGCCGCCGAAGACGAGGACGTCGGCAACGGGTAGCCGCAGGCTGTGGCGATCGCCGCGATGACGACGAGCAGGCCGGCGACACGGATCATGGGGATCCGACGGGTCGTTGTTCTTGTTGGTTCGCTGTAGGTCACGGCTCCATTCAAGGCAGCGTGGTGTTGTCAGCACGTATGTGGTTTTCGATATGCCAGCGATATGCGCCGGCTCTTAGCATCGGAGCATCCGTGTGTTGATCGTCGAGGACGAGCCCTACATGGCGGAAGCCATCCGCGATGGCCTACGCCTGGAAGCGATCGCGGCAGACATCGCAAAATGACGGCGAGACCGCTCTGGAGCTGCTGCGCGTCAACGCCTACGACATCGCCGTCCTCGGCCGCGATATCCCCGGCCCCTCCGGCGACGAGATCGCCGAACGCATCGTCGCCTCCGGCAGCGGCATGCCGATCCTCATGCTCACCGCTGCCGACCGGCTCGATGACAAGGCGTCCGGGTTCGAGCTCGGCGCCGACGACTACCTCACGAAGCCGTTCGAGCTCCAAGAGCTCGTGCTCCGTCTCAGAGCGCTCGACCGCAGGCGCGCCCACAGCAGGCCACCCGTGCGAGAGATCGCAGGCCTGCGCCTGGATCCGTTCCGCCGCGAGGTCTACCGCGACGGCCGCTACGTCGCGCTCACCCGGAAGCAGTTCGCGGTGCTCGAAGTCCTCGTCGCTGCCGAAGGCGGTGTCGTCAGCGCCGACGAGCTACTGGAACGGGCGTGGGATGCGAACGCAGACCCATTCACCAACGCCGTGCGCATCACGGTCTCGGCACTGCGCAGACGCCTCGGCGAACCCGGGATCATCGCCACCGTGGCCGGCGTCGGGTACCGCATCGGCACTCAACCAGACACCGGGCGTGTAGGACGAGGCCGTGGATAGAGCCCCCGGTTTGAGTGTTCGCCTCAAACTGACCCTCAGCTACGCCGGCTTCCTCATGCTCGCGAGTGCCTTGCTGCTCGCGGTCGTGTGGGTGTTCCTCCTGAGATACGTGCCCGACCACCCGATCATCGCCCGCGGGTTCATTCCCACGCGCTCCGACCTCCTGGACGCTTTCGCTCCGAGGGCAGCCGCAATGTTGGCGTTCTTGCTGGTGTTCGGTCTCCTGGGAGGATGGTTTCTCGCCGGCCGGATGCTCGCCCCTCTGACTCGCATCACGGACGCCACACGCATGGCCGCGAACGGATCGCTCTCCCACCGGATCCGGCTACCGGGCCGCAGAGATGAATTCCGCGAACTCGCCGACGCCTTCGACACCATGCTCGCGCGGCTCGAAGCACACGTCGCCGAACAACAGAGATTCGCAGCCAACGCCTCCCACGAACTACGCACCCCGCTGGCGATCACGCAGACACTGCTCGACGTGGCCCGCAGCGATCCGGACCGCGACACCGGCGAGCTCGTCGACCGCCTCCACGCCGTCAACACCCGAGCGATCGACCTCACTGAAGCGTTGCTCCTACTCGGCCGCGCCGACGGACGGGCCTTCACCCGAGAGCACGTCGACCTGTCCCTCATGGTGGAAGAAGCCGCTGAAACGCTTCTCCCCCTCGCAGAAGGACGCGGCGTCGCCATCGAGACCTCCGGCGACCTGACCCCCACCATCGGCTCACACGCGCTCCTGCTGCAGTTGACTACGAACCTCGTGCAGAACGCGATCGTCCACAATCTGCCTGAACGGGGCAGCGTGTGGGTCACGACCGGCGTTCAGCCCAAGACTGTGGTGCTCACCGTCGAGAACACCGGCGAGAAGCTCACCCCACAACTCGTTTCCACGCTTGGCGAGCCGTTTCGTCGCGGCACCGAACGCATACGCACCGACCGCGCAGGTGTCGGCCTCGGCCTGGCGATCGTCACAAGCATCACCCAAGCACACGACGGAACCCTCACCCTCACCCCCCGGGCCGCTGGGGGGCTCTGCGTCACGGTGCAACTGCCCGCCGCGCCACCGCACACTGGCAGATGACGATCAGATCCGCAGAGGAAGTGCGCCTCGCGGTGCGCATGCACCGCGGCCGCGGCGCCGTGGACGCCGAGTTTCCGGTACGCGTTCACCGCGATGTTGCCGATCGTGTTGACGGAGACCCCGAACTCGAACGCGATCATCTTCTGCGTCATGCCACGCGCCATGCGCTCGAGGGTCGCGCACTCGCGGGTCGTAAGCGGTCGCGGGTAGGACCTCGGAGATCCGTTCCGGGTCAGACCCCGGTCGGGACCGCAGTCTTCGGTCTGGGTCCATGATCCTCCTCCGCCTCACCTCTGCTGTCGCGCTCGCGATCGTCGCGTGCGCTCCGGCGGGCCCGCCGGCGCCGCCCTATCTGGCGATCGACACGGCGGAGGCGACGCGCTTCGTCCGCGTCGAGATCGCGGAGACCGATGCCGCGCGCGAGCGCGGCCTCATGGGCCGCACGTCGATCGAGGAGGACGCCGGCATGCTGTTCGTCTGGCCCGACGACGCCTCGAGCGCGTTCTGGATGAAGGACACGCCGCTGCGGCTCACCGTGGCGTTCATCTCGGCCGACGGCCGGATCCTCCGCACGCTCGACATGGAGCCGTGCGCGGCCGATCCGTGCCCGGTCTACGACCCCCACGAGACCTACCGCATGGCGCTCGAGGTGCGGCAGGGCGCGCTCGATCGGACCGGCGTCCGCGTCGGCGACCGCGTGCGCCTCGTACGCTGACGGCGTGACCGCGCCGGCGGCGACCGACCTCGCGTGGCTCTCGCTCGAAGAGGTCGTCGGGCAGATCAGGGATCGTCGCCCGAGGAGGTCGTGCGCGCGTCCCTCGCGCGCATCGAGCGGCTCGAGCCGCGGCTCCACGCCTTCATCACCATCACGGCCGACCGCGCGCTCGCCAGCGCGCGAGCGACGTCGCCGTCGGCCGCGCTCGCGGGCGCGCCGATCGCGCTGAAGGACCTCTTCGACACCGCCGGCGTGCGCACGACGGCCGGATCGCGGATCCTCGCGGACCGCGTTCCCGACGCGGACGCGCCCGTCGTCGCGCGGCTGCGCCCGGCGGGTGCCGTCACGGTCGGCAAGACGAACATGCACGAGTGGGCGTTCGGCGTCACGAACCAGAACCCCCACTTCGGCGGCACGCGGAACCCGTGGGATCTCGCGCGCATCCCCGGCGGCTCGAGCGGCGGCAGCGCGGCCGCGCTCGCGGCGGGCTGCTGCTACGGCGCGCTCGGCAGCGACACCGGCGGGTCGATCCGCATCCCGTCGTCGCTGTGCGGCGTCGTGGGGCTGAAGCCGACGTTCGGACGCGTGAGCCTGCGCGGCGTCATCCCGCTCAGCTGGACGCTCGATCACGCGGGCCCGATGGCACGGACCGTCCGCGACGTCGCGCTCCTCTACGCGACGATCGCCGGCCACGACGCGCTCGACCCCGGATCCGTCGACATCGCGGCCGAGGACCCGCTCGCCGCGATCGAGGCCGGCGCGCGCGGCATGCGCATCGGCCTGCCGCGCGCGCACTTCTTCGAGCGCAGCGACGACGAGGTCGCGACGCTCGTGCGCGCCGCCATCGCGACTCTCGAGCGCGAAGGCGCGACGGTGGAGGAATGCACCTTCCCGCCGTCGGACCTGCTGCTCGAGACGCAGCGCACGATCCTCGCGACGGACGCGGCCGCATACCACGCCGAGCATCTGCGCGACCGCGCGGACGACATCGGCGCCGATGTGCTCGCGCGGCTGCGCGTCGGACAAGACGTGAGCGGCGCGCAATACGCGCTCGCGCGCCGCCGGCGGGACGAGATCCGCCGCGAGGTCCTGACGCTCTTCGCGCGATACGACGTGCTCGCGACGCCCGCGACGGCGATCGTCGCGCCGCTCGCAGAGGGAGCGGACGCGCTCGCCGCGGCCGCGCGGCTCACTGCGACGACGTCCCCTTTCAACCTCACGGGCCTGCCGGCGATCTCGGTCCCGTGCGGCTACACGACCGGCGGTCTCCCCGTCGGCCTGCAGATCGCCGGGGGTCCGTGGCGCGAGGCCACCGTGCTACGCGTCGCCCGCGCTTACGAGCGCGCGACGAGCTGGGGCACGCGCCGTCCGGCGATGGCGATCAGCGCATAGCCGACCGCGATCGCGACCGCCTGCTCCACCGGGGCGCCCGTGTCCGTCGCGCCGTAGGTGAACAGGTAGAGGAGGAAGCCGAGGAGCGCGACGAGGAGCAGGCAGCCGCAGCCGGTGATGAGCTAGTGGCCGCCGCAGGCGCAACCGGCGCCGCCACCGCCGCAGCCGCCCGTACCGTGGCCGGTGCCACCGCACGCGCACTCGCCCCCGAAGCGCTCGTTCGTGACGACGAAGCCCGCGCCCTCGGACGATTCGACGTAGTCGATCCGCGCGCCGTCGACGTACTGCATGCTCATCGGGTCGATGGCGACGCGGATGCCGCCCTGCTCGAAGACGGCGTCGTCCTCGGCCGCGGCCTCGTCGAGCGCGAGCCCGTACACGTAGCCCGAGCAGCTCTTCCCGCGCACATAGACGCGCAGGATCTGGCGCGCGGGCTCGATACCGCGGACCTCGAGGAGCTTCGTCTGGGCGACCGGCGTGACTTCGATCATCACCGGAAGCGTAGCGCAGGTAGGATCGGCCCCGTGACGCGCGACGAGGCGTGGGCGCTGCTCTGCGAGCACACCAAGAGCGAGAGCCTGCGCAAGCACGCGCTCGCCGTCGAGGCGACGATGCGCCACTTCGCGCGGAAGAACGCCGAGGACGAGACGACGTGGGCCGTCACGGGCCTGCTGCATGACTTCGACTACGAGCGCAACCCGCAGGGCCACCCGCAGAACGGCCGGCCCATCCTCGAGCAGGCGGGTGTCCCCGGCCCGATCGTCCACGCCATCCAGACGCACGGCGACCACCTCGGGCTCCCCCGCGTCACGGCGATGGAGAAGACCCTCTACGCGGTCGACGAGCTCACGGGGTTCATCGCGGCGGTCGCGCTCGTGCGGCCGTCGAAACGCGTCGCGGACGTCGACGCCGCGGCCGTGCGCAAGAAGATGAAGGACAAGGCCTTCGCGCGGGCGGTCGGCCGCGACGCGATGCTGCGCGGCGCGAGCGATCTCGGGATCGAGTTCGACGCGCTCGTCGGCGAGGTCGTCAGCGCGATGAGCGCGAAGGCCGAGGAGCTGGGGCTCGCCGGAGCGAGCTAGGTCCTAGCTCGCGCGCTTCAGCGGACGCTCGCCCCTGCGCACGACCTCGTGCTCGAACCGCTCGAGGAAGAGCTGGCCGCCGCAGCGCGGGCAGCGCGGCTGGCCCGCGTCCCAGACCGGCGCGCCGTCCTCGGGCGTGGTCGCGTAGGCGGCCTCGAGCTGCTCGGAGCTCGGACGACGAGCCACACCGGGGATGAGCACTTCCCCGCAGCCGTGGCCGCAGAAGTAGCAGTAGAGCTCAGCGCGGAATGCCATTGCCGGGACCTCCTGGACCCACCCTTACGAACGACGCTAGGCGCACGGATGTTCCATCCATCCATACGTGGCAAGCGCCGTTCCGGTTCGCTTTGGTGGTGATCGGTACAGAGAGCGCCCCCGAGCGGGAGCGCTGTTGTGCGACGCCTAAGAAAGCCCTGTGCCGCTAGCCGGCGGCCTCCAGGGCATGCGGCGCGCTAACGCCCGGACGCAGCACCTTGATGTCGCGGATGACGCCCTTCGGGATGATGTGGAAATCGTTGTGGCGGTAGTCCTTGCCGGCGTTGGTGATGTCGTAGTCGCCGACCACGACCACGTATTCGTCGGTCTCCTTCCACATGATCCCGCAGGTGAGCTTGCGGAGCCGGTAGGGCTCGAAGTCCTCCGGGATCGCGGTCCGCGAATACGCGGTGATGTCCTCCCACTCGACAGCCACGAGCTGGGCCGAGTCGACGTCCACGCTTACCCCTCCCGCCTCCGCGGGGATCGTCCCCGCTGAGTACACCGAGGGCGACGGATCGTCACCCTCGCGTACAGGAACGGAAGATATGAGGCAGCGTGGCGCTGTCAACGGGTCGGGCGTGAGATCGATACGCCGTGGAGAGCGAGCGAACGACGGTCGCTCTCCCGCCCGACCACCGTGGAGGACGGTGAGCGTCGTCAGCTCGCCTGCCGTCCGCGCGCGATCAGCTCGGCGACCTTCTGGCCGCCCTTCTTGCCGATCTCCTCGAAGTGCTCGTGCCCGTACTTCTCGGAGACCGCGTCGCCGCCGATCTTCCCGATGCGGCCGTAGAAGCGAGGGCCGTACAGCTCCTTGACCTTCTGACCGCCCTGCTTCCCGATCTGCTCGTAGAAGTCGGCGCCATGGCGCTGCGCGGTGGTCTTGCCGCCTTTGCGGCCGATCTGCTCGTAGAACTCGGGACCGTGGCGCTGGGCGGTCGTCGCGCCTCCACGGCGCCCGGCCTCCGCAACGGTCATCGCGCCTTTGTTCCGCGTCATGCTCTCCTCCTGCTCAGACGGGCCCTAACTGGGGGCCTGCCTGGTGACCCTGCAAGTTGCATACCTACGCTCGGACGGCCGGTGGGTACCCGTCCGGACGACCGCACGGTCTACGCACGCTGGACCGTTCGATCGCACGCCAAACGGCCGGTCGTGCTGTTACCCGCGCCGCGACTAGCGGAGCACGGTCATCCGGACGGTGCAGAGGTCCGAGCAGCGCAGCGCGATCTTCGTGGCGTTGGACAGGTCGAGCGTGCGGCCCCCGATGTACGGGCCGCGGTCGATCACGGGCACGGTCACCGTCACGCCCGCGGGCGACGTGATGCGGATCTGCGTGCCGCAGGGGAGCGTCCGGTGGGCGACGCCGAGGATCTCGGGTGTGTACGTGTGACCGCACGCCGTGCGATTGCCATAGAACCCAGGCCCGTACCAGGAGGCGGCCACGACGCCGTCGAGGATGAGCGGGTCCGGCGGTGGGACCGGCGCTGGCGCCGCCGCGAGCACGACCGGCTGCGGGGTCGGCGTCGGCGTCGCCGTCTCCTCGACGGTCGACGTCGCGGCGAGCGCGATCCCCGGCGCGACGCGCGGGAGACGGAGCTCGGGGAGGTCGCCCAGGACCAAGGCAGCGTCGATCGGCGCGAGCGCGTCCTCCGCGACGCCCGCGACCATGACCGACGCCTGCGCGCTCGCAGGGGAGAGCGTGACCGGCAGTCCGAGGACCACCGCGAACACGAGCGTCCCCACTTTCGCGACGAGCGCGCGCTCCACCCTGCGCTGCATTCGCGCCCGCCCGCTCTGCAGGCACGGGTCCACCGCCTGTCAGGCCGCTCGACACGCTGGCGTTCGCTCGACGATCCCGTGCTTACGGAGCGCTCGCTCGGCTGCAGCATCTTTCCGCGATACGCGACGCCCGGACTATGGGCGTGGCAGCGCGATGACCACGAAGCGCGGGTCGGACGGGCTCGGGCCGGTCGAGGTCTGCAGCGTGAGCCGCTCGTCCGGCGTGGGCTGCACGACCGAGACGTCGTCCGGCGCGACGCGCGGTCGTACCTCGCTGACGACGTACGTCAGCGTGCGCGCGTCGGGCGTCGTGATCTGGATCTCGTCGCCGACGCGGACGTCCCACAGCGAGAGGAACATGCCGACGCGCGCGTGCGAGTAGAGGTACGCGTTGCCGCGCTCGCCTGGGACGACCGTGCCCGGCAGATGGAACGCAAAGCCCTCGGGCGTCCGCTGCTCCTGGATGTCGCGCTCGACGATCCCCTCCGCGATCGGGAGGTCGATGAGCAGGCGCGGCACGCGCACGCGGAAGCCGTCCGGGATCGGGAGGGCGCGGGGCGATGCCGTGTTCCCGACGACGGCGAGGCCGGACGGATCGGCGGCGCTCGCGTGTGGTGGGGCCGAGGCGGGTCCTGATGCCGGCGCTGGCCGCATGAGCAGCACGGCGGCGGCGACCAACGCGACGACGCCGGTCAAACGGAGCAGCACGGATATCCTCGGTGCACTCCCGATGCCCATCGACAGCGCCGTGATGCGCGCCCGACGCGAGCGAGCCGCGAAGATCGGGGTCGGCGCGGGCATCGGCGCGCTGCTCACCTCGCCCGGATCGGACCTCGCCTATCTCAGCGGGCACCGCATCCATGGCAGTGAGCGCCTCACGTGCCTCGTGCTCGACGCGGACGGTGGCGCGACGCTCGTCGTGCCGGAGCTCGAGGCGCCGCGTGCGCGGACCGCTGCGCCCGGCCTGGACGTGCGCACGTGGGGTGAGACCGACGACCCCGTCGCGCTCGTCGCCGCTCTCGTTCCGAAGGGCGGCTGGATCGCGCTCGACGACCGCATGTGGGCGACGTTCGTCCTGAAGCTCGAGGCTGCGCTGGGCGGCCGGCGCTTCGTCCCGGCATCGACCGTCACCGCGCCGCTGCGGATGCAGAAGGACGCCGGAGAGATCGAGGCGCTGCGGACGGTCGCGCACGGGGCCGACCGCGCGTACGCGACGCTGCGCGAACGCGCGTTCGCCGGTCGGCGCGAGCGGGAGGTCTCGGCGGAGATCGGCGCGCTGCTACGCGGGGAGGGCCACGACGAGGTCGGCTTCGCGATCGTCGCGTCCGGGCCGAACGGCGCGTCGCCGCACCACGACAGCGGTGACCGCGTCATCGCGCCCGGCGACGCCATCGTCCTCGACTTCGGCGGCGTCGAGGACTGGTATTGCTCGGACATCACGCGGACGGTGCACGTCGGGCCGACGGTCGATGCCGAGGTGCGGCGCGTGCACGACGTCGTGCTGCGCGCGCAGGAGGCGGGCTATCACGCGGCGCGCGAAGGCGCGACCGCGGCGTCCGTCGACGCGGCGGCGCGTGCCGTCATCGACGACGCCGGCTACGGCGCGTACTTCATCCACCGGCTCGGCCACGGCATCGGCCTCGACGGGCACGAGCCGCCGTACCTCGTCCGCGGCAACGACGTGCGCCTGCTGCCCGGCATGGCGTTCTCGATCGAGCCCGGCATCTACCTTCCGGGCCGCTTCGGCGTGCGCATCGAGGACACCGCGTTCCTGGACGCGCGCGGCATCGCGGAGCCCCTCAACCTGGCGGACCGCTTGCTCGCGATCGTGGCCTAGGTTGGCGGTCCCGCGCCTCGTCGCGTCCGTGTTCGCGTGCACCGTCGGCCTCGCGTTCTGGTGGGCGCTCACGGAGCCGCTTCCCGTCCCGGCGCTCGTCCTGTACGGCGTCGCGGCGCTGCTCCTCTTCGCGTGCGGCGTGATCGCGGGCCGCTTCGGCGCCGTCTCCGCGCCGATCGCATACCTGTTCTCGCTTCTGCTCGGGAGCCTCATCGCGACGCGGCTGCATCAGGCATTCGTGCCGGCGAGCCTCCCCGTCTCGCGCTTCGGCGGCGTCGCGATCGAGGGCGCCGAGCTGCTCGCGCCGCTCATCTTCGCGTCACTGGCCGGGTTGATGGGTGGTGTCCTCGGCGAGCGTCTCCTGCCGACGCGCCGGGAGTGGCCCGGCCGGTAGGCGATCAGCGCGAGGCCGGGTGATGTCGTGCGGCCGCCGCGCCGCGATCTCGCGAGCGGGAGTGGAGGGGTACCGAGCGCCCCGAGGAGCGCAGCGACGAGGGGAGGGATCGGGGAGGCCAAACCGCGAGCGAGGTGCGGCGGCGGCCAGCCGGGTGCGTCACCCGGCCGAGCGCTGATCCATCGACCCGAGCGCTGATCAGTCCTACCGGATGACGACAGGCTCGGCGCCGCGGAGCGCGAACGCGTAGACGGGGTCCGGCAGGACCCCGAGCAGGATCGTGATGACCGCGACGACGACGAGGCTGACCGAGAGGATGCGCGCCCCCTCGATCCGCGGAGCGCCTGCCTCGGGGTCGTACATGAACATGTGAACGACCACGCGGAGGTAGTAGAAGGCCGCGAGCGCGGCGTTCAGCGCGATCGCGACGGCGACCCACCCGAAGCCCGCATCGAGCACGGGCTGGATCATGAGGAACTTCCCGAGGAAGCCGATCGTCGGCGGGATCCCCGTGAGGTTGACGAGGAAGATCGTGAATGCGAGCGCGCCACTGGAGTGCCGGCTCCAGAGCCCGTTCAGCTCGTCGAGCGTGGCGCCGCGCGTGCCTTCGAGATCGAGAAGCGTCAGCGACGCGAAGGCGCCGAGGTTCATGATCCCGTAGGCGAAGAGATAGAAGAGGACGGCCGCGCCCGCGGACGTGCCCGCGGCGAGCGCCGCGACGCCCGCGAGGATGTACCCGGTGTGGGCGATGCTCGAGTACGCGAGCATCCGCTTCACGTTCGTCTGGACGAGGGCGACGACGTTCCCGCCCGTCATCGTCACCACCGCGAGGACCGCGAAGACGAGCGCCCAGTCGAGCTGCACCGGCCCGAGCGCCGTCGCCATCACGCGCAGGATCGCGGCGAACGCGGCGGCCTTCGGCGCGACCGACATGAACGCGGTCGATGGGGTCGGCGCGCCGTCGTACGCGTCGGGGGTCCACTGGTGGAACGGGACGACGGCGGCCTTGAAGCCGAGCCCGGCCGTCACGAGCGCGAGCGCGACCACGACCTCGGGGCTGCCGAGCCCCGCCTTCGCGACCGCGGCCGAGACGTGGACGAGGTCCGTCGAGCCCGCGATCCCGAACAGCCAGGCGAACCCGTACACGAGGATCGCGGAGCTGAAGGCGCCGAGGAGGAAGTACTTCAGCGCGGCCTCGTTGGCGTAGCGGTCGCGCCGCTGGAGGCCCGCGAGCACGTAGACCGGGATGCTCATGAGCTCGATGCCGACGAAGAGCGTGATGAGGTCGGTCGCGAGCGCGATCGTCATCGCGCCGACGGTCGAGAAGAGCACCGTGGCGTAGAACTCCGCCTCCGGCACGCCCTCCCGCCTGAGGTACGGCGGCGCGATGACCGCGGTGAACGCCGCGAGGACGATGAACGTCAGGCGGAAGAACGCCGTGAACTGGTCCACGACGGCGAACCCGCCGAAGAAGAGCCCGCTCGCGGGATACGCGATAGGGCTCGCGAGCGCGGCGATGAGCCCGAGGAGCGTCAGCCACGGCAGCCACGCCCGCACGCGCGCGTCGCCCCAGATCGCGGCGACGGCGAGGACGACGACCGCGGCGGCGGTGACGATGGTCTCCGGCAGGATCGCGACGAGGTCGGTCACTTCACGGCCACCGCCGCCGCCGACGCGAACGCGAGCATCCGCTCGAGGGACGGCTCGATGATCCGGATGAACGGCTGCGGGAAGACGCCGAGCGCGATCGTGAGGACGAGGAGCGGCAGCGCCGACGCGACCTCGACCGGCGACAGGTCCGGCAGGTCCTTGTAGGCCTCACGCACGGGCCCGTACATGACGCGCTGGAACATCCAGAGCAGGTACACGGCCGCCAGGATCACGCCGATCGCGGCCAGCGGACCCCACACGAGGCCGGACACCGGCTGCCCGTCGAACTTGAACGCCCCGACGAGCACCAGGAACTCGCCGACGAAGCCGTTCAGCCCCGGGAGACCGAGCGATGCGAGCACGAAGATCCCGAAGAACGTCGTGTAGAGGGGCCACTTGTTCGCGAGGCCGCCGAGGTCCGCGATGAGCCGGCGATGCGTGCGCTCGTACTGGATGCCGACGAACAGGAAAAGCGCACCCGTGACCACGCCGTGGTTGAGCATCTGGAGGATCGCGCCGACGCCGCCCTGCACGTTCAGGACGAAGATCCCGAGCGTGACGAACCCCATGTGCGCGACCGACGAGTACGCGACGAGCTTCTTCAGGTCCTTCTGCACCGTCGAGACCGCGGCGCCGTAGATGATCGCGACGACGGAGAGCAGGAGGATGAGCGGGAGCCACGCCTGCGCGCCGAGCGGGAAGAGCGGGAGCGCGAAGCGGATGAGCCCGTACCCACCCGCCTTCAGGAGGATGCCGGCGAGGATGATCGACCCCGCCGTCGGGGCCTCGACGTGGGCGTCGGGCAGCCACGTGTGGAAGGGGACCATCGGGAGCTTGATCGCGAACGCGAGCGCGAACGCGAAGAAGGCCCAGAACTGGAAGTCCGGCGGGAAGCGGCTCGTGTCGTTGACGAGGTCGGCGAACGACAGCGTGCGTGACCCGGCGTCGCCGCTCGCGAGGTACACGGCGACGATGGCCACGAGCATGATCAGCGAGCCGGCGAGCGTGAAGAGCACGAACTTCAGCGTCGCGTAGATGCGCCGCGTGCCGCCCCAGATCCCGATGATCAGGTACATCGGGACGAGCATCAGCTCGAAGAAGACATAGAAGAGGAACAGGTCGAGCGCCACGAAGACGCCGACCATCCCGACCTCGAGCAGAAGGAACGCGGCCATGAACTCGCCGACGCGCGTCTTGATCGCGCCGCCGCTCGAGTAGAGGACCGAGATGAACGTGAGCAGCGTCGTGAGCACGACGAGCAGGACGGAGATCCCGTCGACACCGACCTCGTAGCGGATCCCGAGGCTCGGCAGCCACATCACCGAGTCGGTCATCTGGAAGCCGGCCTCGCCGATGCGGAACTGGCCGAGCACGACGAGCGAGACGACGAGCTCGACGAACGTCGTGACGATCGCGACCTGCTTCGCGGCGCGCTCGTCGCGCATGAAGAAGAGCAGCGGGACGAGCCCGACGAGCGGGATGACGATGAGGAGGGTCAGCGCGTGGTCGAGGATCTGCCGCTCGAGGATCATCGGCGCAGCACCCCCATCGCGTAGCCGCCGTAGACGGCGATGAGCAGGACGAGACCCGCCGCGATCGAGAGCGCGTAGTTCCCGACGACGCCGGTCTGCGCGCGGCGGATGCCGCCGCCGACGAGGCCCGCGACCCAGCCGAGCCGGTTCACGATCCCATCGATGATGTGGATGTCGAACGCCCACGCCGCGCCGAACGCGGCGCGCATGAGCTCGACGAAGCGGTGGTCGTAGAGCTCGTCGACGTAGTACTTGTTCCGCAGCAGCGTGTAGACGGGGCCCGCGGCGCGCGAGACCGCGGCCGGGTCCGGACGGCGGCGCCCGTACATCGCGAGCCCGAGGACGATCCCGATGAGGCCGGCGGCGACGCTCGTCGCGGCGAGCCCGAGGATCGCGACGAGCTCCGGCTCGGCGTGCTGCGCTGCGCCCTCGACCGCGACGGCCGGCTCGAGGAACCGGTGCACGAAGCCGCCCTCCGGCGGGAAGCCGAGGACGACGCCGGCGAGGACGCTCCCCGCCGCGAGGAGCAGGAGCGGGATCGTCATCACCGCGGGCGATTCGTGCGCGTGCTCGTAGAGGTGGTGGTCGCGCGGCTCGCCGTGGAACGTCATGTAGAGCGCGCGCGTGACGTAGAACGCCGTGAGGAGGCCGGTGAGCACGCCGATCCCCGAGAGGATGGGGTAGCCGTTCGTGAACGCCGCCCCGACGATCTCGTCCTTCGACCAGAAGCCGGCGAGCGGCGGGATCGCGGCGAGCGCGCCGCCGGCGAGGAGCATCGTCCAATACGTGATGGGCAGCTTCCGCCGCAGGCCGCCCATCCGCCGCATGTCCTGCTCCTCGGTCGCGTGGATGACGGAGCCCGACCCGAGGAAGAGGAGGGCCTTGAAGAACGCGTGCGTGGCGAGGTGGAAGATCGCGGCGATGGGCGCACCGACGCCGAGGGCGAGGAACATGTAGCCGAGCTGGCTGACGGTCGAGTACGCCATCACGCGCTTGATGTCGAACTGCACGATGGCGATGGTCGCCGCGAAGACCGCGGTGGCCGCGCCGACGATCGCGACGACGAGGAGCGCGGGACCCGCGGCCGCGAAGAGCGCGGTCGAGCGCGCGACGAGGTAGACGCCCGCGGTGACCATGGTGGCGGCGTGGATGAGCGCCGACACGGGCGTCGGGCCCTCCATCGCGTCGGGCAGCCACGAGTAGAGCGGCAGCTGCGCGGACTTCCCCGTCGCCCCGAGGAAGAACGCGAGCGCGATGACCGTGAGCATCGTCGGATCGACGCCGTGGACCTCCGCGACCTTCGGGAAGACCTCGCCGAACCGCACCGAGCCGAAGGTGAAGAACGTGAGGATCATCCCGATCGTGAAGCCCCAGTCGCCGATGCGGTTCATGACGAACGCCTTCTTCGCGGCGACGTACGGCTCGGGCCGCTCGAACCAGAACCCGATGAGGAGGTACGAGCACAGCCCGACGCCCTCCCACCCGACGAACATGAGGACGTAGTTGTCGGCGAGGACGAGGACGAGCATGAAGAAGACGAATAGCGGGAGCCACGTGAAGAACCGGTGGACGCCGCGGTCGTGCGCCATGTAGCCGTTCGAATAGACATGGATGAGGAACGAGACGACCGTGACGACCGTGACCATCGTCGCCGAGAGCGGGTCGACGAGGGCGGCGACCGGGACGTGGAAGTCACCGACGCCGATCCATTCGTACAGCGTCACGATCCGCTTCGCCTCGTGCCCGAGGCCGATGGTCTCGAACAGGACCGCGACGCCGAGCGCCGCGGAGATGCCGAGGGCGACCGTCGCGACCCCGCCCGTCCACTTGCCGAGCCACCGCCGGCCGAGGACGCCGTTCACGACGGCCGCGGCGAGCGGGAGGATCGCGATCAGCCAGACGAGGTCGATCGCGTCCGCGACGCGGGAGGCTTCGGCCGGCAGCATCAGCCTTTCATCTCCCTGACCTCATCGACGTCCACGGTCGGCCGGTTGCGATACAGCGCGAGGACGATCGCGAGGCCGACGGCCACCTCGGCCGCGGCAATGACGAAGACGAAGACCACGAAGACGCTGCCGCGCTCGTCGATCAGGCCGAGGCGGCGGGAGAACGCGACGAGCGCGAGGTTCGCCGCGTTCAGCATGAGCTCGACGCACATGAGGATCACGACGGCGTTGCGCCGCACCAGCACGCCGGCCATGCCGATGAAGAAGAGCGCCGCCGAGAGCGCGATGAACGCCCCGAGCGGGACGAGCGTCGTCACTCCCTCGCTCTTCCGATCACGGGCTTCGCCCGTGAGCGCTCAGGGCTGGTGGTGTCGGTCGGACCGGCGGAGCCGGATCCTCCCTCGTCCCTCTTCACCAGCACGATCGCGCCGACCATCGCGGCAAGGAGCAGGACGGACGCGACCTCGAACGGGAACGCGAAGTCGGTGAAGATGCTCGAGGCGAGCGGCACGAGGTCGCCGCCGCGCGGCGGGATGTTCGCCGTGTCCCGGAACGCGAACGCGATCACCATCACGGGTAGCCCGGCGAGCGCCGCGATGAGCGCGCCTGCCGGCGTCTGCTTCTGGAAGAAGAGGCCGTACGCGCGCGGCGCCTGTGGAGTGAACATCACGCCGTACAGGATCAGGACGGTGATCGCGCCGACGTAGATGAGCACCTGGAACGCGGCGATCGTCTCGGCGCCGAGGAGCACGAACATCCCGGCCATGTTCAGGAACGTGAACGCCATGAGGAGCGCCGAGGTCGTGACGCGGTCCGCGAGCACCACGCCGGCAGCCGCGCCCACGATCGCGAGGGCGAGCACGCCGAAGAGGATCGGCTCGATGACGTCGAGCACGGGCGGCTAGCCCGCCGCCACGGCGTGACGCGTCGCCGCGCGCAGGCGCTCGCGGATGCGGCGCAGGCGGCGCTCCTGCAGCATCGGGATCCCGACCAGGAACGCGCCGAGCAGGAGCCAGTTCGCGATCGCGACCGGCACGCGCGTGTCCGGGAACGCGATGAGCAGCGTCGCCGTCACGGCGAGGTTGAGCAGCGTGAGCGGGATGAGGACCTTCCAGCAGAACGTCATGAGCTGGTCGATCCGCAGCCGCGGCAGCGTGGCACGGACCCACATGAACACGAGGATGAACGCGTACGTCTTCAGCGTGAACCAGAGGAGGCCGAGGAGCGGGCCCGTGATCGGGCCGGAGTCGATCCCGGGGCCGTTCCAGCCGCCGAACCACAGCGTGGCCATGATCCCGCAGACGACCGTGACGTTCCCGTACTCGGTCAGCGCGAGCATCGTGCCCCAGCGCATGCCCGAGTACTCCGTGAGGTAGCCCGCGACGAGCTCGGACTCGGCCTCGGGCAGGTCGAACGGCGTGCGGTTCGTCTCCGCGAGGGCGGCGATGAAATACGTCGCGAACGCGAGCGGGATGATGAAGATGTTCGTGAATGGCCCGGGCTGCGTCTCGGTGATCTTCACCATCGAGAGCGACCCGGTGACGAGGACGGCCGTGACGAGCGAGAGGATCCCCGGCACCTCGTACGAGATGAGCTGAGCCGCGGAGCGCAGCCCGCCGACGAGCGAGTACTTGTTGTTCGACGCCCAGCCGGCGATGACGATCCCGAGCACGCCCATCGAGCCGAGCGTCGCGAGGTAGAGCAGGCCGATGTTGAGATCGGCGCCGACGATCGAGGGGCCGAACGGGAGCACGACGAGGGACGCGAGCATCGGGGTGAACACGAGCGCCGGCGCCGCGATGAAGAAGGCCGCGTCGGTCTGGCCGGCGCGGAAGTCCTCCTTCGCGATGAGCTTCAGCGCGTCGGCGAACGTCTGGAGCAGGCCCCACGGCCCGACGTGATACGGGCCGACGCGGTCCTGCATCGCCGCCTGGACCTTGCGCTCGAGGTAGATGAGGAGCAGCGCGCCGTTGAGGATGAGGAACAAGGCCAGGACGACCGCGATCAGCAGGCGCAGTGCGGCCCAGATCGTCGGGTCGATGCCGAACGGGCCCGGAGCCACCTACCCTCCCCGCGCGTCGCTGCGCGGCGGCAGGAACGATTTGCGCAGCGGATGGCCGGGAAAGCTCTCCTCGAGGAACACGCGGCGGAGATCCGGGTGGTCGTCGAACACGATGCCGAACATGTCGTACGTCTCGCGCTCCGCCCAGTTCGCGCCTTCCCACACGCTCGCGAGCGACGGGATGTGCGGGTCCATCTCGGTGCAGCGCGTCCGCAGCATGACGTGCACGTGCGTCGTCACGCCGCGCACGAAGGTGACCGACCGCAGCTCGCCGTCCCCCATGTCGACGCCCGCGTTGATCGAGTACAGGTCGCAGCGCGTCATCGGATCGTCGCGGACCGTGCGCGCGGCGTCCACGAGATGCTCGCGCTCGACGTCGATGACGATCATGTCGTGCAGCGTCGAGACGCGCGCGCGTCCCGCGAGCGCGCGCTCGACGTGCGCGACGACCGGCGCGAGATCGATCGTCGGGCGCGGCGTGCTCAGAACCACTTCAAAGCGTCCTTGCGCCACGCGTAGAAAAGGCCGGCGACGAGGATGAACACGAAGATCCCCATCTCGACGAGGCCGTACCACCCGAGCTGCCGGAACAGCACCGCCCACGGGAAGAGGAAGATCACTTCGACGTCGAACACGACGAAGAGCAGCGCGAACACGTAGAAGTGCGTCGGGTAGCGGCCCCACGCGGGGCCGACCGGCTCCTCGCCCGATTCGTAGATCCGCAGCTTCTCGGCCGTCCGCTTCTTCGGCTGGATGAGGCCCGAGACCGTCAGCAGCGCTGTGACGAAGACCGCTCCGGCGCCGAAGAACACGAACACATAGAAGTAGGAGAGGTTGTAGTCCGGCACCGCCGACAGCGTATTCAGTCTTTTTCGACCTCGCATCGCACGCGTCGACGGTCCCCCGGGCGCGCAGACCGAGGCGCCGCAGCGACGAGGTCGAGCACCCGGGCCCGAGGGAGGGCTTTGCCCGACCGAGGGTCAGACAACTTAGTGACGACCGGACCATTGACGAAGTCATTCGGACCTGCGATGGGCGCTCGAGCAAGGGGTCCGTGAAACAGGATCGCACCGGCCGCTCGGGTTGACGCCCGGCGCGCCTGCGGGGTACGGTGCCCCGGCCGCACGGCACCAGTACGGTTTCCGTACGACGGTCGTGGGCCGGACGGATAGGTCCGCGGCCGAGCGAGGGTGATGCCGCGTTCGCGCCGAGCACTTCAGGGGAGGCGGAAGGGTTGGTCCCGACTCGACGTTCGCATGCCACGCCGTCATCGCGGCGGATGTTCCTTCGGTCGCTGCGGACGGTCGGGTCGCTGATCCTTCGCTACCGCGCCCACATCCTCGTCGACATCGCGGTCGCGGCGCTCGTGCTCGCGCTCCCGCTCAGCCTGCGCAGCGAGCAGCGCGCGGCGAACGCCCAGGAGCCGGCGCGCGTGGCGACCGTCAGCGGCGACGTCGAGCAGCCCGCGCGCGCATCGACCGTGAGCCGCGGCGGGACGATCACACCGACGACGGATCCCGCGACGCGCGTCGCCGACGACGTGAAGCAGATCGTCCACTACAAGCTCGGCGGCGCCGACACCCTGCAGTCGCTCGCGAACTTCTTCCACATCTCGGCGGAAGCGATCGCGTTCTCGAACGGCATCACGGACCCGACGCTAAAGAACCAAGAGGGCCGCGAGATCATGATCCCGCCGGGCGAGGGCGCGCTCTACACGGTCGGGGATGGCGACACCGTCGAGGCCGTCGCGACGAAGTTCAAGGTCGAGCCCAAGGCGATCATGGATTACAACCGCCTCTACTTCGAGCCCGAGCACTTCGCTCCGAAGCAGCTCGTCTTCGTCCCGGGCGCGCAGCTGCCGACGCTCGTCTACGCGACCGTCGAAGAGGACGAGCCGACCGTCATCGCGCGTCCGCCGGCCGCGAACAACCCGCGTCCGAACGGGCGTCTCGCCTGGCCGGTCGGCGGCACCATCACCCAGTACTTCTGGGCCTTCCACACGGGCGTCGACATGGCCGCTCCCTACGGCACGGGGATCGGCGCGGCCGAAGCCGGGACGGTGGTCTACGCGGGGTGGGTCGCCGTCGGCGGCCTGTCGGTCCGCATCAAGCACGAGGGTGGGTTCGAGAGCGGCTACTACCACATGGGCGCCGTGTACGTGGCGCCCGGCACGAAGGTGGAGCGCGGCCAGATCATCGGGACGGTCGGCATGACGGGCGTCACGACGGGCCCGCACGTCCACTGGGAGATCAAGCTGAACGGAGCGTTCGTCAACCCGCTCGCGTATTGACCTGACGGCGGCCGCGCGCTCGCTCTTCCCATACTGGTCACATGTACGCGTCGGTCCACACCGACCGCTCGGGTCGCGTTCTCATCTCCGCCGATCGCGAGGCCGCGGGCATGGGCGGCATCGACCCGATCGCGCTCACCGACGTGATCCCGCTCCCGCCTGGCGCCACGGTGATCACGCTGCCGCGCGAGGCGATCGCCTTCGACCGCGGCCGGCGGCCGCGCCCGCTCGGGAAGGACCGCTTGGCGCTCGCCGCGATCGTCCCGGGATGGACCCGCGTCCTCTTCCCGGCGTACCGCGACGATCCCGCTGCGCCGGCCCTCGATCCGCTGCCCTATGCGGCCGTGGCCGCGGCTGAGCGCGGCGAGCTCGTGGTCGCGGCCACCGCCGCGCCGTCGGCGGATGCCGTCAGCGACGAGATCGGCCCCGCCCCGGTCCGCGAGCATCCCGCGAACGCGCTCTCGCGTCAGCTCGCGCGCTGCGCGCGCGATCACGCGTGCAGCGGCGCGCGCCTGGGGCTCGGACACGGGGACCTGCCCGTCCCCCTCGGGGCGCCCCCGGCCGAGCGGCCGGGCGCACCCGTCGCCCTGCGCAGCGGCTACGCGGGCGCCCCGACCGAACGCGCCGTGTTCCGGCCCTCAGCAAGCGAGATCGTCGACCTGGTCGCGGCACATCTCGAGCGCGGCGGCGCCGGGGCGAGCTTCGGGCGCGCGTGCGACGGCGAGCCGCTCGCGCGCATCCGCGTGCTCGAGGAGTCGGTCGCGCTGATCCATGACCGCGCGCCGCGCACGCGGATCCACCTCGAGACGTGCGGGTCCGATCCGGCGGCGCTGCGCCGCGTCATCGACGCGGGCCTCACGAGCGTGACGTTCCGCGTCGCGTCGGCGCGTGCGGGCACGTACGAGCTCCTCCACGGACCGATCGCGCACCGCTGGGCCGACGTCCGCGCGTCCGTGCAGGTCGCCGCCGAACGCGGGATCGCGCTCGCGATAGCGCTGCTCGTCCTTCCCGGGGTCACCGACCGTCCCGCGGAGATCGAGGCGATCGCCGCGCTCCTCGGCGAGCTGCGCGGTGGACGCCTGGAGCTGCGCGACCTCGGCGCGGATCCCGTGCGCGTGGTCGCGGCGCTCCCGCCCCTGCGCGGTCTCGGGATACGCGCGCTGCTCGACCGGACGGCGGAGGCCGATCACTTCGAGCGCGTCGCGGCGACGGTCTGAGGCATGTTCCTCGACCGCGCGCGGGTCCGGGTGCGCGCCGGTGACGGCGGCCGCGGCTCGATCTCGTTCCGCAAGGAAGCGCACGTGCCTCGCGGCGGTCCCGACGGCGGGGACGGCGGACGCGGCGGCGACGTGATCCTGCGGACCGACGCGCAGGTCTCGACGCTGTCGGACTTCCGCTTCCGCCGGAAGCTCGAGGCGGCGTCGGGCGGGAACGGTAGCGGGCGCAAGAAGACGGGCCGCTCGGCGAAGGACCTCGTCGTGAAGATCCCGCCCGGGACGATCGTGCGCGACGCTTCCACCGGCGAGCTCGTCGCGGACCTCGTCGCCGCGGGGCGCGACCTCGTGATCGCGCGCGGCGGCAAGGGGGGTCGCGGGAACGCGAAATTCGCCAGCAGCACGCATCAGGCACCGCGCATCGCCGAGGACGGCCAGCCCGGCGAGGAGCGTGAGATCGATCTCGAGCTGAAGCTCATCGCGGACGTCGGCCTCGTCGGCCTGCCGAACGCGGGCAAGTCGTCGCTCCTCGCGGCGCTGACGCGCGCGCAGCCGAAGATCGCGGCCTATCCATTCACGACGCTCAGTCCGAACCTCGGCGTGCTGCGCACGGACGAGCGGGAGCTCGTGGTCGCCGACATCCCGGGGCTCATCGAGGGCGCGTCCGAGGGGGCGGGGCTCGGGGAGGAGTTCCTGCGCCACATCGAGCGGACGCGGCTGCTCGTGCACGTCGTCGACGCGTCGCGTGAGGATCCGGTCGCCGACGTGGGCGTGATCGACACGGAGCTCGCCGCGCACGGCCGCGGGATCACGGAGCTGCCGCGCCTCATGGCGCTGAACAAGGTCGACATCCCCGAGGCGTCGGAGCGCGCGCCGCGCATCGCCCGGAAGCTGCTGCCGGCGCGGTCGCTCCTCATCTCG
>WNFU01000870.1_pt1 | contig 42263 bp, 39 predicted proteins | sample 5400121 | NCBI WGS metagenome assembly WNFU01 (sample SAMN13153360, study PRJNA577476) | soil metagenome | isolation source: 100 cm soil or saprolite under grassland replicate 1 | place: USA:California | collected 2016-06-15
GACCACCGTGTTCGCCCGCTGGCCTTCCTGAACGACTCCAAGCAGCTCGACCCCGAGCGCCGCGAGCAGCTCTTTCGGGCGCTCGTCGGCTGCGCGGAGCGAATTGCGATTCGCGTCGTGCCGCACGTGGAGATCGACCGGTTGGGCCTGCACGCGAGCAATCTCGCCGCCCTGCGGGCCGTCCTCGCCGAGCTCACGCCCCCGGCCGAGGCCTGCCTGGTCGACGGCTTCCGCCTCGGTCCCACAGCACCCGAGCACCAGGTCGTAGTCGACGGCGACGAGAAGAGCGCCGCCATTGCCGCCGCTTCCGTCGTGGCGAAGGTCGTTCGTGACCGGACGATGCGGCGCATGCACGCGCTCTTCCCACACTACGGCTTTGCTTCCCACGTCGGCTACATCACGCCGGAGCATTCCGCGGTCGTGCGGGAGCGAGGGCCCTGCCCCATCCACCGGCTCTCCTTCCAGGCGCTCTGCTACCAAGGCGAGGCGGCCTGAAGAACGCTGCCGAGCTGCGCGCGCTCTGGCACTACCGGCTGCGCGGCTACCGCATCCTGGATACGAACATCTGGGCGGGCGGAAACGAGCTGGACCTCGTCGTGCGTCGTGGCCGGCGGCTCGTCTTCGTCGAGGTCAAGAGCAAGAGCGGCGAAGCCTACGGCGACCCCCTGGAGATGGTCGGTCCCGAGAAGCAGCGCCGGCTCGCGCGCGCGGGACACGCCTATCTCGCTGCGCATCCCGAGCTGGCGGAGCTCGACTGCGCCTTCGACGTCGTCGCAGTGCGCGGAGCCGCGCTCGAGCGCGTCCCCGGCGCCTTCGAGCTCGGCTGGTAGCATTTCTGGCGCCGAGGGGCACTATCCCCGAACGGGCGCACTCGTCAGAACGGTCTCTCGAGAGATCCGGGTGCGTCGGCCCTCGAGGCGGGAGAAACCTTCGGCTGTTCGTCACAGGCGTTCAGTCGAGAGGAGATTCCCGAACATGAGTACCACCCAAGCAAGCTTCACCACGAGAGCCCGCACGTGGCTCCTGCTCGCAGCGCTGACCGCGCTCTTCATCGGTATCGGCGCCGCGCTCGGCGGCGGCGCGCTCTGGATCTTCGTCGCGTTCTCGGTCGTCTTGAACGTGGCCGCTTACTGGATGTCGGACAAGTTCGCCATCCGGGCGAGCCGCGCACAGCCGGTCTCCGAGGCCGAGGCCCCCGAGCTTTACAAGATCGTCCGTGAGCTCTCGGAGCGCTATCAGGTGCCGATGCCCCGCGTCTACATGATTCCGTCCGAGCAGCCGAACGCGTTCGCGACGGGGCGCAACCCGAAGCATGCCGCAGTCGCGGTCACCCAGGGCCTGATGAGTCTGATGCCGGAGGACCAGATCCGCGGCGTGTTGGCGCACGAGTTCGCGCACATCCGCAACCGCGACATTTTGGTCTCGTCGATCGCAGCGATGATCGCCGGCGCCATCTCGGCGATCGGCAACATCTTCTTCTGGACGTCGCTGTTCGGCGGCGACGACGACGACAGTCCGATCAGCGGCATCGTCGCCCTGCTCGTCATGCTGATCGCGCCGATCGCCGCTGCGCTGCTCCAGCTCGGCGTCTCGCGCCAGCGCGAGTACCTCGCCGACGCCACCGCCGCACGCATGCTCGGCGAGGGTAAGCCGCTCGCGGATGCGCTCGGGACGCTGGAGCGGGCTTCCCAGGTCGTGCCGCCGATGCAGGTCAACCCGGCCACGGCCTCGCTCTACATCATCCATCCGTTCCGGGGCGCAGGTGTCGCGAATCTCTTCAACACCCATCCGCCCCTCTCGGAGCGGATCCGGCGGCTCACCGAGTACGACGCCGCTCGCGGCATCCACTACGGCTAACACTAGGAATCCTGCCGGCGCCGCCGAACATTTCGTCGGTGGCGCCGACGCAGGAGGCTCTGTACGGGGCGCTCGACCTCGACCTGTCGTGGTCCGAGGCCGAGCTGCCGGAGCGCGAGCGCACGAAGCACGTCCACCGGCTCCATCCGTACCTCGGGAAGTTCATCCCGCAGCTCGTGGAAGCCCTGCTCGCGCGGTACGTGCCCACCCGTGGCCGCGTTCTCGATCCGTTCGCCGGGTCCGGAACGACCCTCGTGCAGTCGCTCGAGAGCGGCCACGATGCCGCCGGGGCGGACATCGCGGCCTTCAACTGCCTGCTGATGGGCGTCAAGGTGGCGCGCTACAACGAGTTCACGCTCGAGAAGGAGCTACGAGACTGCGTCGAGCGGCTCGAACGGGCATGTCCAGGTGACAGTCACAGTGACTGTCACCTGGACGTGGGCGATCTGGCCGGGGCCACGCCGTACGTGCGCGAGTGGTACGCGCGCCGCTCCGCCGCCGAGCTCCTCTTCTGGCGCTCAGCCGTGGACGACTACGAGCATGCCGATGTCCTGCGCGTGGTGCTCGCGCGCGCCGCGCGCTCTGCGCGACTGACGACGCACTTCGATCTGGACTTCCCGCGCTTGCCGCAGCTGGAGCCGTATTGGTGCCACAAGCACCGCCGTACCTGCAGGCCGGTGGACCGCGCATCTCACTTCTTGCGCAGGTACTCCCTCGACACGCTTGCGCGCATCAAGGCGTTTACCCGTCTCAGAGCCCGGGGCCCGGAGGCGCTCGTGCGCTACGGTGACTCCCGGGACCTCGAGTGGGACGGGCCGTTCGACGGAATCATCACCTCGCCGCCCTACCCGGGGTTGATCGACTACCACGAGCAGCATCGCTACGCCTACGAGCTGCTCGGGCTGGACGATCTTCATGAGCTCGAGATCGGCGCTGCCGCCCGCGGGTCGGGCCGTGGTGCGCTCGAGGCGTACCGGGAAGGGATCGCGGCTGCCTTCCGCACCGCGTTGGGAGCTCTGCGTGCCGGAGCCCCCGTTCTGATCGTCGTCAACGATCGGCGCGATCTCTACCCGGAGATTCTCGCCCGGGCCGGGCTCCGCCTGGAGGACCGTCTCCGCCGTCACGTGAACAGAAGAACGGGTCGTCGCGCGGGCGAGTACTTCGAGGACGTGCTCGTGGCGCGGGCCAAGTAGTCACGAAGGCGCCACAGTGCCGTGAGGCCGCGCCGGCTAGCGTCGAAGGGTGCTCGCGCGGACGGTCACGCATGCGCTCGTCGGCCTGGATGCGCGGCGAGTCGAGGTGGAGGCGCACCTCCAGCGCGGGCTTCCGGCTTTCGCGATCGTCGGCCTCGCCGACCGGGCGTGTCAGGAGGCGAAGGAGCGGGTCAGAAGCGGGATCCGCTCAGCCGAGCTGGAGTGGCCTCAGGCCCGGCTCACAGTCAACCTCGCACCGGCCGCACTGCGTAAGGAGGGATCCGGCTTCGATCTTCCGATCGCACTGGCCGTGCTGGCGGCGTCGCGGCAGATCCCTCCCGATCGCCTCGCCGGTCATGCCTCCGTTGGCGAGCTCGCCCTCGACGGCCGCGTTCGCGCGGTGGGCGGGACGCTCGCGGCAGCGGAGGGTGCTCGCCAGGCGGGTCTGACCAGGATCCTCTGCGCAGCAGAATCGGCTCCTGAAGCCTCGCTCGCGGGCATCGAGCCGGTCCCGCTGCGCCATCTCGCCGAGGCCGCCGCGTACCTGCGCGGGGAGGGCGAGCCGCCTGCGTACGTTCCGCTCCCGACGAACGGCCGGCGCGGGCCTCGGCACCTGGACCTTTCCGACGTCCGCGGACAGGAGCGCGGCCGCCGGGCACTGGAGATCGCCGCGGCGGGAGGCCATAACCTCCTACTCGGAGGGCCTCCCGGCACCGGGAAGACCATGCTGGCCCGTCGCCTCCCCGGGATCCTGCCGGCGCTGACGCGTGAGGAGGCGCTCGAGGTGACGCGCATCCACTCCGTCGCCGGTCTGGTCGAGCCCGGCTTGCCCCTCGTCTCGGCGGCGCCCTTCAGAGCGCCCCACCACTCGGCCTCGACGGCGGCCATCGTGGGCGGAGGTCACGGGCCTCGCCCGGGCGAGGCCAGCCTCGCCCATCGAGGTGTCCTGCTCCTCGACGAGCTTCCCGAGTTCTTGCGTCCGGCGCTGGAGGCGCTGCGCCAGCCGCTCGAGGACGGGGTCGTCAGCGTCGCCCGCGCCCGCGGCCAGGCGCTCTTTCCGGCGCGCTTTCAGCTCGTCGCGACGATGAACCTCTGCCCGTGCGGAGCGCGTGGCAACCCGGCGGCGGCCTGCACCTGCTCGTCGCAACGCCTGGCCGCCTTCCGGGACAAGCTCTCCCGCGCACTGCTCGACCGCTTCGACCTCGTCGTCACCATGCCGCGCCCTCGCGCGCACGAGCTCGCGGCGGAGCCGGGCGAGGCCTCGGAGCTCGTGCGGCTGCGAGTCGCCGCCGCGCGGTCCCGCCTGCTCGCAGGCGCGCCCACTCGCACCGCCGAGGCCGAGGACCTGCTCTTCTGCGCGGTCGAGCGGGTGAGCCTGTCCGGCCGCGGCCGCGCCCGGGTAGCGCGTGTCGCCCAGACGATCGCCGCGCTGGCGGAGTCGGCCCACGTGCTTCCGGAGCACCTAGCGGAGGCCCTCTCGTACCGCACGCCGAGAGAGCTGGACCACGCGTGAGCGAGCTGGCGGTCGCCGCATTCGCCGCCGAGACGGGATCGCACTTGCTCTCGGAACCTCGCAGCGGGCCGTTCCGCCGCTTCGTGGCGACCTTCGACGAAGGCTCCTACGGGGCGCGCCTCGAGGGGAGCGGAATCCGCTGGCTCCCGCGGTCGGCCCGATCGTTCCCACGCGCGCTCGCCGGAATCTTCGACACCCCGGTCGGCCTGTTCGTCCGCGGGGACTCGCCGCTCGAGCTGCTTGACGCCCCTGCCGTGGCCGTCGTGGGTGCCCGGGCCTGTTCGGCGTACGGCGCGCACGTCGCGCGCTCCATCGGCCGGGAGCTCGCAGGCGCCGGGCTCGCCGTCGTCAGCGGCCTCGCCCGCGGCATCGACGGCGAGGCCCACCGCGGCGCCCTGGAAGCCGGCGGTCCGACCGTGGCCGTGCTGGGCTGCGGCATCGACCGCGACTATCCGGCCGCCCATGCTGAGCTGGCGCGCCGGATCGCCGCCTGCGGTCTCATCGTCTCCGAGTATGCGCTCGGAGTCGAGCCGGCGCCCTGGAGGTTTCCCGCACGCAACCGGATTGTCGCGGGCCTCGCCCAGGCAACGGTCGTGGTCGAGGCCAGGGAGCGCTCCGGAGCGCTGATCACCGCCGACCTCGCGCTCGAGGAGGGGAGGGAGGTCTTCGCAGTTCCGGGCGAGATCACCTCGGCACTCTCGACCGGCACAAATCGCCTGCTGCGGCAGGGCGCCACGCCGTTGACGTCGGCCACGGACGTGCTCGAGTCGTTCGGCCTCGCCCCAGCGGAGGCCTTGCGACCGTCCATCGGGCCGGACGCTGAGCGCGTCCTCGGCCGCCTGCGCGACGGCGCTGCCGGGGCCGACGAGCTCGCGCGGACACTCCAGCTCGACGCCGGCACGCTCGCCGCCGCGCTCGCCGAGCTCGAGCTGACGGGGCTGGCCGCCGAGGCGGACGGCCTTTACAGGGCCTGAACAACTGTCCGGCTATCGTGGCCGCGTGAGAGGTTCCCGGGCGTTGATGCTCGCCGCAGCGGTTGTAGCGGCGCTCGTCTCCGGCGTGGCCGGGGCCACCGCGACCCATTCCGCGAATGCGAAGAGGACGAGCGGCTGGATCGAAGCGCTCGCGATGGACGGGCCGCGCGCCGCCTACGACGTCGGTGCGCGCGGCGGTTCCTCCGGTTGCAACAGGCTCTTCGTCTGGAACGTCCTCACCGGCTCGTCGGCGCGCGTGAGCGGGAAGGGCACGTGCAATGCCGACTCCACGAGCACCGGCGCCGGGGTTCGGGAGTTGGCCGTCGCGGGTACTCGTGTCGCCTGGATCGTCAATCTCGGCGGGAACACCGAGAGCAACGACTACCTGTACACGGCGTCGCTGCGCAGGCCCAAGGAGCGGGTGCTCGCCGCCGCGGTACGCAGGGGCGACGTCGACGGCATCCTGCAGGGCAGCTGGCTGGGCGGACTGGTCGGCTCCGACGACCTGCTTGCGGTCAACAGCTGGTCGACGGACTCGAAGGATGCCGTCTCGGGCGCCTCGCTCCGGGTGATCGCACCCTCGGGGCTGACCACGATCGCGACCGGTCAGGCGGCGACGCTTGCCCGCTCCGCGGACCTCGGACGAGTCGCCGTGCTGCGTCCCGACGGGACCGTCGGTACCTACACCACCTCTGGGGCGCTCCTCCGAGCCGTTGTACCCGCCCCCGCGAAGGAGGTCGCCCTCCGCAAGGACTACCTCGTCGTGCTGACGAAGGCCAGGGCCCTGGAGATCTACAACGCCAACACCGGCGCTTTCATCAGGAAGTGGCCGGTTCCGGCGGGCGCGGAGCACCTCGATGTGCACTCCGGGATCGCCGTCTACTCCCTCGGGCGGCAGGTTCGCGCACTCCGGCTCGCGACGGGGACGGATGTGGTGCTCACGACGGCGAGGCGGGCAATCGAGGACGTCGAGATCGAGGCTCCCGGCGTCATATACGCGTTCAACACCGTGAAAGGGACGAAGGACATCGGTAACGTCGCCTTTGTGCCCCTTTCCCGCGTCATCGCAGCCGTCTCCTGAACGCATCGGTTCCGTACTGGCTCGACGAGCCGGCCCCCGAGATCCCACGCCGCCGGCTAGACCGTCCAGCCGAGGTCGAAGTCGTTGGCGGAGGCGTGACGGGTTGTGCCTGCGCGCTCGCCCTCGGTGAAGCGGGACAGCGGGTCCGGTTGCACGAGGCCCGCGAGATCGCCTCGGGTGCGAGCGGTCGAAACGGAGGCTTTGCCCTGCGCGGCGGCGCTGCCCCGTACGACGTCATTGCCGAGTCGACCGGGCGAGACCACGCGCGCGACCTCTGGCGTGCGACCAAGAACACGTTCAATCGCCTGGAAGAGCTCGCCGGAGACGCTTCACGCCTACGGGGAGCCTGAGGCTCGCGGCCGACGAGGCGGAGCGAAACGAGCTGAGGGTCGAATACGAGCTGCTCCGAGAGGACGGCTTTGCCGCCGAATGGCTCGAAGAGCTCGAGCCGCCACTCTCCGGGCGCTTCTCGGCTGCCGTGTTCCATCCGCGCGACGGTGCGCTCCATCCGGGGCGCTGGGTTCGACGGCTTGCGATCAGGGCCGCAGAGGCGGGTGTCGAGATCTGCCAGCGGAGCCGCGTCGAGTCGCTCGACGAGCTCGAGGGCGAGCGAGTGGTCGTCGCCACTGACGGGTATCCGAGCGGCCTGCTGGGGGAGCTCGAGGGCCTGATCGTGCCGACGCGCGGCCAGATGCTCGCCACCGAGCCGCTTCCGGACCGCCTCTCTTCGACTGCCCCCATTACGGGGGTTACGGCTTCGACTACTGGCAGCAGCTCGAGGACGGTCGTCTGGTCGCCGGCGGTTTTCGCGATGCCGACGTCACGAGCGAGTTCACGGCGGTGGAGGAGACGACCAGCTTCATCCAGGGGGCACTCGAGCAGTTCCTGTCCGAGCTCGTCGGCCGGCCGCTCCAGGTCACACATCGGTGGGCCGGGATCTTCGGGCTCGTCCTCGACTTCCTGCCCGTGGTGGGGCCGCTTCCGGCGCGGGAGCGGGTCTGGGTAGCCGGGGGCTACTCCGGGCACGGCAACGTGCTCGGCCTCATGTGCGGCGAGCTGGTCGCGCAGGCGATTCTGGGACGGCAGGCGCCCTTGCTGGCGCTGTTCGAGCCGGCCCGGCTGCTCGGCTAGCGGGGCAGCCGAGCCGGCCTCGTCGGGGACTCTAGGCGCGTGCGGCGCGGACGACCCGCCGCGCCGTGGCTCGGGCCCGCCGGGCGACCCGCCGAGGCCAGGGTGCAGGGATGGCGAAAGAGGTCGGTCCTCACCTCCGCGCCGAGGTTGAAGAACAGGCGAGCCCAGGGGGTGGGCTGCCGAACCGTCACGCCGTGGAGCGAGTGAGCTGAGTTGAGGAAGAGGACGAGGACGTTCTTCTCATACGGAATGGTCTTCACCGATTCGATGAAGCGATGCGAAAGCTCGTGCCCCTCGAACACCGGGCGGCGCATGGCGTACCGGTAGAGCTCCAGCTCCCCTCCAGTCGAGTCGTCGTCGGGATGGCGCAAGTAGTAGAGGCCGACGATGAGCTTGTTCGCGTTGTCGAGGTGACCGGCCCGGACCGAACTGGGAGTGGCTGTGACCGGAGTGTTCATGGCAGGTTGGGCCTCCAGCAGGACGTCCGCCGTCTCGAAGGTGTCGACGTAGCGCACACCAGCGCGAAGCGACTCCGGCGGACCGATCGTCCTCTCGAACGATACGTGCGGCGAATGCTCTCCCCGAACAGCCCGAGCAGCTGGTCCAGGAACCCTTGCGAGACGTGGGTGGCCACCATGCCCCGCCAGAGCGGGCTGAGGAGTGGATCGTCGGCCGCCCGACGTGCGCGATAGTTCAGCCGCTGGTTGCTCTTGTGGGGCCTGCCTTCGCTGATCACGTCCAGAGACGGGAACTCCGCGATGAGCTGGTCGCAGAGCTCCGGGTCCAAGGGCTCTCGGACGACGACGTGGGGAAAGGGCTCCTCCACGACGTCTGCCTTGCTGACACGCGCGACGAGTGATTCCAACTCGGCCCTGTACCGAGCATACGGCATCAGCTCGCGGTCGACAGGCCTCAGCGTGGCCTCGCGCGGCTGCGTCTCAGGTTGAGGTCGAAGTCTCTGACGCACTCTCACCATCCCGCGCCATCGCGGCCGGACGGAGGGAAGGCCAGAGATCGAACATCGGCAGGTCGAGCTCGTTGGTGTGCTCCAGCGCGGCCAGGGCGACGGCGAGATCCAGGATCGCGAGCCCGGTGGAGTCGAAGACGGTGATCTCGTCCGCCGAGCGCCGTCCGTCTGCTTTCCCCGTCAGCACATCACCTAGGTTGGCCACCTCGTCGCGTCCGACGAGGCCGCGCTCGACCGCGTGCGCAAGGTCGCCGTTGTGGCTCGCCTGCTCCCAGTCGTCGCAGATCCCGCAAAGCGCGACGCGGGCGTAGCGCCAGATGTTGGCTATCTGCAGAGGCGTCCGATGCTGATAGTCGCTCGCGCGGAGCACTGCCCGGAGTGGACGGTCACGGGAGCGCATATCGGCCTGCGGGCCGAGTAACCACCGGCCCACACCGTCCAGTTGCCGAGGTGATAGTCGGGGCAGGAGCGGAGCCTCATCGACGCGACGTTCCCTCGGAGGTAGGCCGCCGATAGGAGGTAGAGGTGACGGTACGCGCGCGGAACCTCCAGCGTCACGGTCACCCCGTCTCTGATCACGAAGCCGTGCTTGGCCAAGCCCCACCCGCCCGGTTTCTCGATGCGGCCAAGTTGCTGGACGAAGGAGGTGCGAGGTAAGGCGGCGCTGCCGAGGACAATCTGGTTATCTCTGAATTCCCCCGAGCGGGTGCCCGGTTTCCAGCACCGATGTGGCACAGGTCAAGATCGCACCACGTGATGTTCCCGCCGAAGGCGCACTGCTCACTCCAACCATCGCCGCCAAGAGCACGATCACCGGCGCGCCAACTTTCGTGACCATCTTCATTAGCACTACACCGCTCCTTCCAACAGCGTTCCTGCCTCGACCGTTCCGGTCATTCGGCGTGGCGCGCTTCCACCGTTCTGCGACTGCGGCCGGGGCGCGGGGTCGAACCTCCTCTGGGCTCGGACGCTTCCCCGCGATGACCCGTCCTGTCGCGTTCCCCGCAAAGAGCGACAACGCAAGGTCGAGCCGTTACGCCGCCACTCGTGCGGCGTCTCAGTCGTAGACTCGGCCCGTGCCCAACCTCAACGACGTGGTTCCGTCCGGGACGGAGCTTTCAGTCGCCCGACTTGCAGAGCAAGCTGGCGCGGAGCATCTCGGTATGAGCCTGTATGCATTGCAGCCTGGTCACGGCATGGTCTTCCACGACCACCTTCAACGGGAGGAACTCCTCGTTGTGCTGGTCGGGACGCTGGCTCTCCGAACTGCGGCCGGATGGCGCGAGCTACCGGAGGGAGAGATTGTGTCGTTCCCGCGTGGCGAACGGGGCGCGCACGGATACGAGAATCGGAGCGACGACCCCGTCCGCGTGCTCGTGATCAGTGAGCAGAACGCCCCCAACGTCAGCGCATACCCGGATACGAACGAGGTCGGGATCTTCGACGCCGCCCGGCGTGAGGAGCGCCGCTTCGGCGCGCTATTCAACGTGAGCGAAGCAGTCTTAGACTACGGAGGTGGCGAGGCGAAGATCGTCCCGCCTGCCGAACCTTAAGCAGGCGAGCCGAGCATGATGATTCGACTCGTCCCATATCCATCATTTCGCGACTCTATGACCGGATTCGGCTAGAGCTCGAGCGTCGGGAGGTCCAGTTCGCCTGCGCGTTCGAGCGCGGCCAGCGCGATTGCCAGGTCCTGGATCGCGAGGCCGGTGCTGTCGAACAGGGTCACGTCGGAGTCGGCCTGCCGGCCCGGCGCGTCACCGGCGAGCACGGCGCCGAGCTCGGTCACGCGCTCCCTAGTAACAAGGCCTGCCTGGACGGCGGCCGCGAGCTCGCCGCCGTGGCTGGCCTGAGCCCAGTCATCACAGAAGAGGCGGACTGTTCCCTCTGTACTACCCTGCTCCCAGTCGTCGCAGAAGACCCGTACGCGCGCCAGCTCGGACGCGGCGATCTCGGCCTTGCCCGGGCCGTCCGCGCCCATCAGCGAGACGTGCTGCCCGGGCTGCAGCGACCCCTCGCCGATAAGCGGCTCCTGCGCGGGCGTGACGGTCACCACCACGTCGCACGCCAGGGCCGTCTCCGCCGTGTCCGCGATGTCGACACCGAGCTCCTCGGCAGCGGCCTCCGCTCGGCTGCGGTCGACGTCGTGCAGCAGGACGGATCGACCCCTGGCCAGGAACGTACGCGCCGTCGCCTTCCCGTTCACCCCGGTTCCGATCACCGCAACGGTCTCTGCGTTGTCCCGGGCGAGCGCTTCCGCCGCCAGCACCGCAGCCGCTCCCGTGCGGAGGGCGGTCACCGCTCCGGCGTCTAGCACGCCGACGGGCCGGCCGTCCTCGGCGCTGGAGAGGAGCACGAGGCCTATCACCGTCGGGAGCCCTTTCGCCGGATTCCCCGGAAACGACGTCACCCATTTGAGCAGTGCGTGCCCGGCCCCGAGCGCGGGCATGGCCCGGAAGTCCCCGGCCGGATAGGCGGGCACGTAGACCTTCGGCGGCATCGACCACTCGCCAAGCGCGTAGGCGACGAACGCCTCTCTGACCGCGTCGAGCGCGCGCTGCGGCGAGACCGCCTCGTAGACGTGCCGGGCCGTGAAGAGGGGGACCACTAGGCGTGCTTGACCGCAGTGACAAGCTTCTCGACCGAGTCCTTCGCGTCGCCGAAGAGCATCACCGTCTTCGGGTCGACGAAGAGCGGGTTGTCGATACCGGCGAAGCCTGGATTCATCGAGCGCTTGAGCACGACCACGTTCTTCGCGTGATCCACGTCGAGGATCGGCATGCCGTAGATCGGGCTGCCGGGAGAGTTGCGTGCCGAGGGGTTGGTGACGTCGTTCGCGCCGATCACTAGCGCCACGTCCGTGCGGTCGAAATCGGGGTTGATCTCGTCCATCTCGTGCAGCTGGTCGTAGGGGACGTTCGCCTCCGCGAGCAGGACGTTCATGTGACCCGGCATCCGCCCCGCGACGGGGTGGATGGCGTAGCGGACGTCGACGCCGCGCTTCTCCAGCTCGGTGGCGAGGTCGCGCACGGCGTGCTGGGCCTGCGCAACCGCGAGGCCGTAGCCCGGCACGATCACCACGCGCTGGGCGTAGGCGAGCATCACCGCCACGTCCTCGGCAGTCGTGGGCCGAACCGCGCCGTCCGTCGCCGCGAGCGCCTCGACCGAGACTTGGAGCTGGCCGAAGGCGCCGAAGATCACGTTGGCGATCGAGCGGCCCATGGCCCGCGCCATCATCAGCGTCAGCAGCGTGCCCGACGCTCCGACGAGCATCCCGCTGACGATCAGCACGGTCTGATGCAGGACGAACCCCGTGGCCGAGGCCGCCACGCCTGTGAACGCGTTGAGCATCGCGATCACGACCGGCATGTCTGCGCCGCCGATCGGCAGCACGAAGAGCACGCCGAAGAGGGCGGCCCCCGCGATCAGTGCAATCACGAGCGCCTGGTCCTGGGGGCCGGCGATGACGACCAGCCCGAGCGCGATCAGTCCGCCGAGCAGCGCGAGGTTGCCGATCCTCTGGCCCGGGTAGACGATCGGCCGTCCCGAGACCAGCTCCTGCAGCTTCCCGAAGGCGACCATCGATCCGGCGAACGAGACGCTGCCGATTAGCGCCGAGAGCGCGATCGAGACGGAGATGCTGACGGGCAGCCGGCCGGGGTCGGGAGCGGACTCGTGGAAGTCAGCGAGCGCGACCAGCGCCGCCGCACCACCGCCGACGCCGTTGAAGAGCGCGACCATCTGCGGCATCGCGGTCATGCGCACGGAGCGGGCCGCGTACGCGCCGATCGGGGCCGAGACGGCCATGACGACCAGGATCGACGCGTAGTTCGTCAGGCCGGACTGGAAGAAGGTGGCGACGATTGCCAATGCCATCCCGAATGCGCCCAGCCAGTTGCCCTGCCGCGCATGGGCAGGCGATGAGAGGAAGCGGAGCGCGAGGATGAAGCAGACGATCGTGACGATATACGCCAGGTTGATCGCATCGGCTCGACTCATCTCTCGCGCTCCTGGACAGCGGCGGCTTCCGCCCGGCAAAGCCGGGCTGCACCGCCGCCTAGCGCAGCTGGCGGCGGGATGCCGCCCTCGCGGCGCTTGGCCGTACTAGGTCGTACTGTCCTGCGCGCCGCTCGCTTGCCTCGTTTGCCAGCGACACTCCAGGGAGGCGAGAGACGAATGACGCTTTGCGTCATTCGCCGCCCTGCTCCTGCCCACCCGGCTTGCGTTTCTTGAACATCTCCAGCATGCGGTCGGTGACGACGAAGCCGCCGACCACGTTTCCCGTGCCGAGCGCCACGGCTGCGAGCGCGACGACCCGGATCCACGTGTCCTGGTGAGGGAGCCCGGCGACGATGATCGCGCCGACGACCACGATGCCGTGGATGGCGTTCGTGCCCGACATCAGCGGAGTGTGCAGCAGCGTCGGCACCTTCGAGATCACCTCGAAGCCCAGGAAGGCCGCGAGAATCAGGACCGTCAGCTCGATCCAGAACGACGTCGTCACGTCCTGGGCCCCTTTCGGCTCGAGCCCGGCGAAGCCGGGCTACGCCTCAGGGTGACGCCGCTGGCGGCGCGATCCATCGCGCTCAGCGCTTGGCCGTAATGATCTGTACTGTCCTGCGCGCCTCGCGCTCGCCTCGCTTGCCAGCGACGTCCCAGGAACCTGACGCTGCTGGTCATGCGGCGACGGTCTCCTTCCGCGTGACACACGCCCCGGCGGTGATTTCGTCCTCCCAGTCGAGGGCCAGCTCGCCGTTCGGAGCGAGGTGCTGGAGCAGAGCCATGACGTTCCGCGCGTAGAGCTGGCTCGCGTGTGCCGGCATAGTTGCCGGCAGGTTGGTGAAGCCGACGATGGAGACGCCGCCGTCCACGATCTCTTCGCCCGGCCGCGTCAGCTCGCAGTTGCCGCCCGCCTCTGCGGCGAGGTCGACCACGACAGAGCCGGGACGCATCGCCTCGACGGCCGAGGCCGGGATGAGGCGCGGTGCCGGCCGGCCGGGAACCAGCGCGGTGGTGATCACCACGTCAAAGTCGGGGAGGCGCTTCTCGAGCTCGGTCTGCTGCTGTTGCTGCTGCTCCTCGGTCAGCTCGCGCGCGTACCCGCCCTCGGTCTCCTCGCCGCGGACGCCGAGCTCGAGGAACGTGGCCCCGAGCGACTCCACCTGCTCCTTGACCACCGGCCGGACGTCGAAGCCCGAGACGACGGCGCCGAGGCGGCGCGCGGTGGCGATCGCCTGCAGCCCGGCGACGCCGGCGCCGAGGACGAGCACCTTGGCGGGGGGCACCGTGCCCGCGGCCGTCGTCAGCATCGGGAAGAACTTCGGCAGGCGATCGGCCGCCAGGAGCACGGCCTTGTAGCCGGACACCGTGGCCTGGGAGGAGAGCGCATCCATGGGCTGCGCCCTCGTGATCCGTGGGATCGACTCCATCGCGAACGCGAGCACGCCGCCGGCTGCGAGTCGGTCGATTCCCTCACGGTCGGTGAGTGGCTGGAGGAACGCGATCAGGACGTCTCCCTCGCGCAGCTTCGCCGCCTCCTCGGGAGTCGGTTTCTGGACCTTGACGATCGCCTCGGCCTCGGCCCAGACGCCCGGGATAAGGCTTGCGCCTGCTTCCGAGTACGCCCCGTCCTCGAACGAGGCCGCGTCGCCGGCCCCCCGTTCGACGACGACGTCGAAGCCGCTCTCCGCGAGCCGCGCTACGAGCTCAGGGACGAGGGCGACGCGCCGCTCGCCGGGCGCCGTCTCCTTCGGGACCCCGACTCTCATGTCTGGCCAACTCTAACCCTCCATAGACTGGCGGCAGGACCCCATGAATCACTTCGTCCAGAGCCACATCGACTCGGCCGGATTGTGGCTCGTCTTCATCCTGATCATGCTCGAATCCGCCGGGATCCCACTTCCTGGCGAGACCGCGCTCGTTGCAGCGGCAGTCTTCGCGGAGCGAGGCCACTTCGACATCGTCGACGTGATCGCCGTCGCCGCAGCGGCTGCGATCATCGGCGACAACTGCGGGTACTGGATCGGCCGAACCTGGGGCCGCCGGCTGCTCACACGCTGGAAACGGCTGGAGCGCTTCTCGGAACGCGTGCTCCCGCCCTCGGAGCGGTTCTTCGCACGGCACGGGGGCAAGACAGTCTTCTTCGCCCGCTTCATCGCCATCCTCCGGATCACCTCGGCCTGGCTCGCGGGCGTGAACCGGATGACGTGGTGGCGATTCCTCTTCTGGAACGCCGCCGGGGGGATTCTGTGGGCGACCGGGGTCGGCCTGCTCGCGTTCTACGTGGGCAAGGCCGCGGCCGAGGCCTTCGACCGCTACGGGCTCTTCGCGGCTGTCGGCCTGATCGCGTCCGCCGTGCTCACGGTCGTCGGTCTGCACGTCTGGCGAAAGCGCGTGCTCCCCGAGGAGGGGTAGCCCGACGGGGGGCGAAGTCCTGCTTTCGTGTCGACGCTCCTCGATTTCTCGCGGGCGGTCGAGTCCCGAGATCCGTACTCGTCCGGGCACGCAGCGCGCGTGATGGTGATCGCGGAGGTGGTCGCCGCCCGGCTCGGCCTCGACGAGGACGAGACCGAGGTCGTGCGCATGGGAGCCGCCCTCCACGACATCGGCAAGGTCGCCGTCTCGCAGGACGTGCTGGCCAAGGCCGGCCATCTCTCGGAGGACGAGCTCGCCGAGGTACGCCGTCATCCGACTGCGGGCGCCAGGATGGTGCAGCTCGTCCGGCCGCTCCGGCGAGCCGTGCCGGCGGTGCTCCATCACCACGAGCGCTGGGACGGCTGCGGCTATCCAGAAGGGCTCGCGGGCGCAGAGATTCCGGTCGAGGCCCGCATCCTGGCCGTGGCTGACACCTTCGACGCCATGACATCGGACCGTGCCTACCGGCGTGCGCTCTCCCCCGAGCGCGCGGTTGCGGAGCTGCAGCGCTGCGCAGGCACGCAGTTCGATCCGGAGGTGGTGGCCGTCTTCGTCGCGGCCTGGCACGACGGGGTCTTCGGGCCGCCCAGCCGCCTTCGCGCGGCCGCCTCGTAGAGGCGGCTCTCAGTCCAGGGACTCGAGGGCGAGCGCGACGGCCTCGTCGGCGTTCAGCGCCCGGCCCTGCTGCCACGCTTCGGCCGAGGCCGCCTCGTCGAGCTGCTCCCGGGCTCTCGTCTCTGCCTTCTCGCGCCTCTGAATCACCCACGAGGGGAACGTCATGCCGAGGTCCTGGCGCATCGCCTCGGCGGCTGAAAGGAGCTTGACGGCGGCGCGCGCACTGTTCGCGAAGGCAAGGACTCGGGCGAAATGGATGAGATCCATGGCGATCTCGGAGGGATCGCCGAACTCGCAGTCGATTCGATACGCCTCCTCGAGCTGGGCAAGCGCGTCCCGGTGCCGTCCCTCGTCCGTTGCGAACTCTGCGAAGATCGCCAGGCCTCGTGCTTCCAGCTGCTTGTCGCCCGTGGCCCGCGCGCCTTCGAGCATCTCCGCGTAGAGCTCCTTGGCGCGCTGGATCTCGCCGAGCTCCAGATGGCACCAGGCGAGGGCCCGGGTTGCCTGCAGGGCGCGATGCTCGTCGCCCACCTCGCGAAGCCGTCGCACGCTCTCCTCGACGAGCGGACGCGCGGTAGCGAAGTCATCGTGCATCGCGAAGACAGTGGCGAACTGGTACTCCGCGTAGGCGATGCCCCAGGGGTCACCGAGCCGGCGATGGAGCTCGAGCGCCTGCTCGGCCCGCAGCCTCTGCTCTGCGGGTCTTGCGCCGGCCTGCGGCGCGAGGTGAGCCGCTCCCGTGAGCGCCTTCGCGCGCGCCAGGGTCGGCCGATCGTCGGCCTCGAGCAGGTGCTCGAGGCGGCGCCACCCTTCGGGGAAATGGCTCCGCAGACACCAGAACTCCCAGATCGCCCCGCCGAGTTGCAAGGCTGTCTGCGTCTCGCCCGAGGCCTCGAGCCAGTCGAGGGCGGCGCGGAGGTTGTCGTGGTCGCGCTCGAGCCGATCGAGCCACTCTTCCGGACTCACGCCGAGGATGCTCGGCTCCGCCTCCTCGACCAAGGCGAGGAAGTGCTCCGCGTGTCGCTGCCGCAGCTCGTCCGCCCCGCCCGCCTCCTCCAACCGTTCGAGTGCGTAATCCCGGATCGTCTCCAGCAGCCAGAAGCGCTCGTCCGTGTGGCGGAGGAGACTCTTGTCGACCAGCGACTGGAGCGTGTCGAGATCCGCCTCGGCGACCTCCTCCGCCGCTTCGAGCGTGCAGCCGCCCGCGAAGACGGCAAGCCGCGCGAACAGGCGCTGTTCTCCGGACGACAGCAGCTCGTGGCTCCATTGGATCGCAGCGGCGAGAGTGCGCTGGCGCTCGGGCAGGTCTCGGGCTCCGCCGGTCAGGAGCGGCAGGCGCTGCTCGAGGCGCTCCAGGATCTGCGCGGAGGAGAGTGCCTTAACGCGCGCGGCCGCCAGTTCGAGCGCGAGCGGCAGGTCATCTAGGCGCCGGCAGATCTCCGAGACGGCCTCGTCGGCTGCGAAGCCGGGCCTGACCGCCCGTGCCCGCGCCAGGAAGAAGCCGACGCCCTCCTCGTGCACGAGCGGGGGCACCGGATACTCCTGCTCGCCCGTGACGCGCAGAGACTCCCGGCTGGTCACGAGCACGTCGAGCCTGGGGCAGGAGGCGAGCAGGCCGGCGACATCGGCCGCCGCCTCGACCACCTGCTCGAAGTTGTCGAAGAGTAGGAGCAGCGATTTGTCCGCGACGTGTTCGGCCAGGCCGTCCTTGGCGCCGAGCGCCTGCCCCGCCGTCTCCAGCACCAGCTTCGGATCGCGCAACGACCCGAGAGGAACCCACCAGACGCCGTGCGAGTAGTGAGTCCCGAGCTCGGCCGCGGCCTGCGCCGCGAGTCGGGTCTTGCCCGTCCCGCCGGGCCCGGTCAGGGTGAGCAGGCGGATGTCCTCCTGGGACAGCAGCGCAAGCACCTCCCGGAGCTCCTGCTCGCGGCCCAAGAACGGCGTGCTGGGAATCGGCAGGTTCGTCTGGCTGAGGCTCTCGAGCGGCGGGAACTCGTCGTCTCCGAGCTGGTAGATGCGCTCGGGCGCGGAGAGGTCCTTGAGCCGGTGCTCGCCCAGGTCGCGCAGCCCCTCCGTGCCCGTGAGGGCAGCCGTGGAGGCCGAGGCCAGCACCTGGCCGCCGTGGCCGCAGGCGGCGATGCGGGCCGCGCGGTGCACGTCAACACCCACGTAGCCCTCCTCGCCGAGGTGCGGTGTGCCGGTGTGGATGCCCATCCGCAGCCGGATCGGGCCCGAAGCCAGCCCTTCCAGCCCCTTGGCAGCGGCCCGGAGCGCGCCGGGCGCGGTCGGGAAGGCGACGAAGAACGCGTCGCCCTGCGTATCCACTTCCACACCGCCTTGCGCGGCGAAGGCCTCGCGCAGGACGCGGCGATGCTCGGCGAGCGCCTCGGCGTAGCGCTCCGCCCCGAGCTCGTGGAGCAGCCTGGTGGAGCCCTCGATGTCGGTGAAGAGGAAGGTGACGGTGCCGGAAGGGAGGGATCGCACGCACGTCATCATGCGGCATGTTCCGGGACCTCGACGCGCTACAGGGTCGACCAGATTTCGAGCTTCGAGTGGGTCCGGCGGATGACCTCGTCCGTGAAGTCGCTGGTCGAGGAATGTCCGCCCAGGTCGGCGGTGCGCACACCGTCCGCCACCGCCTCCAGGCAGGCCTCACGGACCGCCCGTGAGGGCTCGAAGGCCTCCTCGCCCGCGTACGACAGCAGCGCCGCAGCGGCGAGGATCATCGCCATCGGGTTTGCCACGTTCTTGCCCTGGAGCGCCGGGGCGGTCCCATGGGCCGCCTCGGCGAGGACGACCCGCGGGACGTAGTCCTCGTCGAACCCGACCACGAGCGACTCGGAGCCGGCGATGGAGCCGAACAGAGGCAGAACCAGATCGGAGAGGATGTCCCCGTCGCGATTGAGAGCCGGTACGACCATGGGATCACCGCTGGCCGCGAGCAGCAGGGCGAACGTGGCGTCGATCAGCTGCGGCTCGTAGACCACTCCGGGATGCCGGGACGCTGCGGCATCCATCTCTTCCTTGAGCATCCCCTCGTAGATGGGGCTGACGGTGTACTTCGGGCCTCCAAAGACCCTCGCCTCCGAGCGCTCCGCCAGCCGGAACGAGAATTCCGCCACGGCCCTGCAGATTCGGCGCTCGATGCGCTCCGTGCGGTAGGCGACCTCGTCTTCGCCTTCGCCCTCTCGCCATTCCTTCGCGCCGTACGCATCTCCGACCGCCATGCGCACGACGGAGATCGGCGCGTGCACGCCGCCCAGGGGCACGACGCCGGGAATGCGGCGTCCCGTGCGAACGATCACCCGCCCTCCGATCTCCTCGCGCAGGATGCGGTTCGGCGAGCCGACGTCGGCGGCGCCCTCGGGCGTGACGGTGGCTGCCTTGAGTCCGAGACCCGCCTCCCGGACCGCTTTGGCGGCCTCGTAGACGACCGCGTTTTGAGTTGCTCGCCGGTTCTCGAGGGAGAGGTCGTAGCGGGGGAGCTCGAGCTCGAGCCCGATCACCTCCGGCGCGAGTACACGCAGCGCCTCCTCCAGCAGCTCTTGCCCGGTCTGGTCCCCCTCGAGCACGACGATCGTCTTCTTCTGCACGGCGGCGATTCTATGCGTCTCCACCGGCGACGAATTCACCGCTCGGAATTGCACGGGTCTTTTCCTCTATGCTCCGCCGAACGAGCAGGTCATAGAGAGGAGAAATGATGGCGAGAAAGACCATCCTCGTTTGCGACAACTGCGGCACGGAAGTGAGTGAAGCAAGGGGCGCCACGATGCGCTTGATCTTCACGGATGCGAGGCGGGGTGCGAAGCAGGCCGATCTCTGCGACAGCTGTGCCGGCGAGATGCCCGGGCGCGCCGTCGCGCGCCGCGGGAGGCGCCCGAAGTCTGCGGCCGCATAGCGTTCGCGAGGAGTCGTACCCCGCGGTCTTTTTCTCGCTCTTTCCTCCGTTCTATCCAGGCCCGAATAGGAGCCGTCGTGGCACCGGACTAGTATGAGCCGATGCCGCTGAGGCTCGTCGTCGGGCCGGCCAACGCCGGCAAAGTTGCGCTGCTCCTCGAGCGCTATCTCCAGGAGTTGGGCCGGTCGCCCGTGCTCGTCGTGCCAACGCGGCCCGACGTCGAGCGGGTGGAGCGTGATCTCCTGGCGCGGGTGCCGGCAATCCTGGGCGGCTCGATCGGAACCTTCGACGACCTGTTCGAGCGCGTCGCAGCCACCGATCCCGAGCGCCGGCCGGTCGTGACTGATGCCCAGCGGCTCCTCCTGGCCGGGCGCGCGGTCGTGGCCACGACGCTCGAGTCGCTCGGCCGTTCCGCCCGCTCGGCCGGCTTCGCGGACTCGCTCGTTACCGCCCTCGGCGAGCTCGAGTCGGCGTTGCTCGACCCCGAGGCGGTCGACGGCGACCTCGGCCGTCTCTACGGGGCGTACCGCTCGGAGCTGGAGCGTCAGGGCCTCTGGGACCGCGACCTCCGGCGCGCACGCGCTGTCGCACGGCTCCAGACCGATCTCGAAGCCTGGCACGGCGAGCCTGTGTTCGCCTACGGCTTCGAGGACCTGACCGCATCGGAGTGGGGACTCCTTGAGGCGCTCGCCGCACGAACGGAGGTGACGGTCTCGCTCCCGTACGAGCCGGGCCGGACCGTGTTCACCTCGCTCCAGGGGACGGTTGAGGATCTGGCACGACTCGCCGGTGACTCGATCCAGGAGCTCGAGCCACGCTACGAGGAGTTCGCGCCCACCGCGCTCGCGTACCTCGAGCGCCGCGTCTTCGAGGGGCCGAGTGCGGAGCCGCCTGCGCTCGAGGGAGCGATCCGCTTCCTTGAAGGCTCCGGGATCCGAGGAGCGCTCGAGCTCGTCGGCGACGCGGTCCTGGACCTCGTCCGCGGAGGAACCCGACCTCATCGCATCGCCGTCGTCTGCCCGTCGCTCGAGCGGTACCGATTGCCGCTCGAGACCGTTTTCGAGACGTTCGGCATCCCCTACTCCTTCGAGGCCCTCGTGCCGCTTGCGAGGACTCGCTTCGGCCAGGCGTTGCTCGCCCTTCTTCGCTTCGCCTGGCTCGGCGGCGGGAGGGAGGATATGTACTCCTACCTGCGCTCGCCGTACTCCGGCATCCCACGGCGAGAAGCCGACTTCGCGGAAGGACGGCTCCGTGGGAACGCGATCACGGCACCCGGCCGCGTCGAAGAGCAGACAGCGAAGCTGCGCGGCGCCCCGCTCGCCGCCCTCGAGCGGCTGCGGGGGTCCGACACGCCGCTGGCCGGCGTCCGCGAGCTGGCGGCCGGGATGATCGAGTCGGCGTACGGGCTCGTGAATCCGCCCGCAGCGGAGTCGCCGCGCCACGACCTTCGCTGCCACGAGACCACCGTCCGGGTGCTCGACGAGCTCGAGCACTGGGGCGAGCTCGGAACCGGATTGACGCAGGAGGAGCTCGTATCCGCGCTCGAGCGTGCGCCGGTCCGGCTCGGCGGCGCGAGCGATCCGGAGCGCGTCGCCGTGCTCGACCTGATGCGGGTGCGAACGAGACAGTTCGACGCGGTGTTCGTGGTCGGGCTCGAGGAGGGCGGACTTCCGCGACGCGCGGGCTCCTCGCCGTTCCTCGAGGACGAGACCCGAAGCCGCCTCGGTGCGCGGTTGACGAGACCCGATCAGGTGAGCCGCGACCGCTACCTCTTCTACACCGCGTGCACCAGGGCCGCGAGCCGCCTCACGCTCGTGCGTGAGGCGGCGACCGAGGACGGCTCTCCTCGCGAGGCCAGTCCATTCTACGACGAGGTACGCACCCTCTTCGCGCCGGAAGACGTGGCCCGCTGGACGACTCGGCGTCCACTCTCCGCCCTCACGTGGCCCCTGGAGGACGCCCCGAGCGAACGGGAGCGCTTGCGGGCTCTGGCCGCACTCCGTTCGTCCGACGCGGCTTCGGCGGCCGCGCTCGCCCGGGCCAACGGCTGGGAGCGGAGGCTCGAACGAGCAGGTCATGCCTTCTCTCGGCCCACTCGACTGCGGAGCCCGCTCGTGCTGGAGCAGCTCCAGGGCCGTCGCACCTTCGGGGCCACCGAGCTCGAACGGTTCGCCGATTGCTCCTCCGCCTGGTTCGTCGATCGGCTCCTCGACCCGAGGAAAATCGACGCCGAGGTGGACCCGAAGCTCAGAGGCATCGTCGCCCACCAGGCTCTCTACAAGTTCTTCACGGGGCTTCCCAAGGAGCTCGGCACCGAAAGGATCGCGCCGGACCGGGTCGAGGACGGCGTGCGACTGATGCGACGGTGCCTCGACGAGGCGCTCGCGGGTGTGCGGCTGGAGATGTCGGACCTGCAGCGCCGCGAGCTCGACCAGTCCTTGTGGCGCGACCTCGAGGCCGTCGTTCGCCTGGAAGCGGAGTCCGAGCTTCAGCTTGAGCCGAGGCGCTTCGAGGTCCTGTTCGGCTCTGAGCGCTCCGCTCCTGAGCTCCAGCGGGGGCTCGACCTTGGCGACGACCTCGCGCTCTCGGGGAAGATCGACCGGATCGACGTCGATCCCTTCAGCGCACGGGCGATCGTGGTCGACTACAAGTCGGGCAAGAGCGCCCACTCGGCAGCTCAGATCGAGCAGGAGCTCAGGCTCCAGATTCCCCTCTACATGCTGGTCCTCCGCGATCTCGTCGGCATGGAGCCGCTGGGTGGCGTCTATCGGCCCCTGGGCGGCGAGCGTCGCATGCGCGGGCTGCTGCGAAAGGATGCCGAGCTGCCCGGCTTCGTCAGGGCCGACATACTCGACGACGACGACTTCTGGGCCCGGGTCGAGCGGGCGCGGGAGGCCGCACGAGGATTCGCGGAGCGAATCCGCGCTGGGGACGTCCAGCACGACCCGCGAGGAGGCGACTGCCCGCCCTGGTGTGATCTCTGGCCCATGTGCAGGGTGAGCCGGACGTGAGCCCCTGGGAGCCGAATCCGGAGCAGCGAGCGGCTGTCGAGGCGCGCGGGCGTGTCTTCGTGTCCGCTGGAGCCGGCACCGGGAAGACCGCCGTCCTGGTCGAGCGCTTCGCGCGCGCGGTGAGCGAAGAGGGGATCGATGTCGAGTCCCTCCTGGTGATCACCTACACGAAGCGCGCCGCCGGCGAGTTGCGGTCGCGCATCCGCTCGGAGCTCGTCCTGCGGGACCGCGTCGACCTGGCCCGGCGGATCGACGGAGCCTGGATCTCCACGATCCACGCCTTTTGCAATCGGCTCCTCCGCGCCTACCCGTTCGAGGCGGGACTCGACCCACGCTTCCGCGAGCTGGACGAGCCGCAGGCTGCGGTACTGCGGAGCGAGGCCTTCGACCGCGCGCTCCAGCGCTTCTGCGCCGACGACCGGCCGGAACGACTGCGCCTGCTCGCGACGTACGGCGGTGCCCGGCTGCGGACGATGCTGATCGGCGTCTACGAGACGCTGCGCGCGGCGGGCCGCGAGCTTGTGCTCGAGCTCGGAGACGCGCCGGCGCTCGAGGAGGCGCTGGAGCACCTCGAGGAGGCGGCTCGCTGCCTGGCCGATGACAGCTCCGCAACCGGGGCGCAGCGGAGCGCGGCGTCGGCACTGCTCGAGCACCTCGCGGGCGGCACCCGGCCCGGGCGGCTACTCGATCTCGGCGACTTTCGGGCACGGGGAGAGCGCGCGGCCACCTACGACGAGGCCCGCGCGCGCGTCGAGCAGGCGGCGCTGGACGTGGCCGCAGCCGATGACCGGGACCTCTTCCAGGAGCTGCTCGACGGTTTCGCCGGCGAGTACGCGGCGGCGAAGGAGCGCGAGTCGGCGCTCGACTTCGAGGACCTACAGCTGTGCGCCCGCGACCTGCTCCGCGATCACACCGGGATCCGTGAGCGTGAGCAGCTCCGTTTCCGGGAGATCATGGTCGACGAGTTCCAGGACACGAACCGGCTCCAGTGCCAGCTCATCGACATGATCTCGAGTGGCCCAGGAGACTGCCGGGTATTCACGGTCGGCGACGAGTTCCAGTCCATCTACGGGTTCCGGCATGCGGACGTGCAGGTCTTCCGCGAGCGGAGGGCCGAGGTGGGAGGGGGGCTGACCCTCTCGCGCAACTACCGCTCGCGGCCCCAGGTGCTGGCGTCGGTCAACTACCTCTTCGCAGGAGAGTTCGGCGACGAGTTCCAGCCGCTCGCGGCCTCCCGGGAGTTTCCGGATCCTGTGTTCGGCCACCCGGTCGAGCTGCTCGTGACCGACAAGGCCGCGTATGCCGACGCCCTCGATCACTGGCGCCGTGGCGAGGCGCGCGCGATCGCGCGACGGGTGCGCGAGCTGGTCGACACCGGTGCGGCGACGCCGGGGAACATCGTCCTCCTCTTCGCTGCGGGGACTGATTCGGAGTGGTACGAGGAGGAGCTGCGTGAGCTGGGCCTGCCGACGTATCGAGCCGCCGGACGCGGCTACTTCGGCCAACAGCAGGTCACCGACCTGCTCGCCTACCTGTCGCTCCTCCGGAACCGCTACGACGATCGTGCGCTCGTCACCGTCCTCGCCTCGCCGTTCGTCGGCGTCTCGAACGACGCGCTCGTGCTGATCCGGCGTGCCGCCGGGCGCCGCCCGCTCTTCACGGGGGTGGAGCACGGCCTTCCGCCCGGATTGAGCGAGCGCGACGCGCGCCTGGTCCGCGCCTTCAGGCAGCGCTACGACCGGCTCGTCACCGCGTCCAGCCGCTCCTCGCTCGAGCACCTCTGCGAGCAGATCGTCGCCGCGCACGACTACGACCTGGCCGTGCTCGCGCGCTGGGACGGCCGCCGCCGGTTCGCGAACATGCGCAAGCTCGCGCGGCTCGCTCGCTCCTACGAGGAGCTTCGCGGCGCCGATCTCGAGGGCTTCGTCCGGTTCGTCCGTGCACAGGAGGCGGTCGGCGCGAAGGAGCTCGAGGCCGTGGCCGAGGAGGAGGGCGCCGATGCCGTACGGCTGCTCACCATCCACGCCGCCAAGGGACTGGAGTTCAAGGTAGTGATCGTCGCCGACGCCGGCCGCGACCGGCAGCCGCCTCATCCTGACGAGATCCTGGCGCTGTCCGACGGCCGCTTCGGCTTCCGCGTCGTCGACCCGGTGACGAGCAAGCGGCGAGGCGCCTTCGCCTACGACGACGTGCGGGCCGGACGTGAGGCCGAGGAGCGCGCTGAGCGTCTGCGTCTCTACTACGTGGCGATGACGCGGGCCGTTGACCGTCTAATCGTGTCCGGGGCGATCGACTTCGCCAGGCAAGGCGACCAGGCGACGCCGATGGGTTGGGTGCTCTCCCGGCTGGACGCGCTCGAGGAGCTCGAGTCCGCCGGTGAGGAACCGGTAGAGCTCGTGCGCGGCGACGCGCGCTGGCTCGTGCGCGTCGATCGCAACGCCGCGCGCGAGGAGGAGCCGGAGCCGGTTCCGGAGGCGGACGGGCAGCTGCAGCTCTTCGAGGCGACGCCCGAGACCGTCGTCCAGCTCGCTCCGTCCCTGCCTGCGCTCCAGCCCATGCCCGTGCCACCGCTGCACCGTGCGAGAACGCTGTCCTACAGCGCGCTCGCTCTCTACGAGCAGTGCTCGTACAAGTACTTCGCCCGCTACGTCGCGGGGATGCGAGAGCGGCCGATCGAGAGCGGAGGCCTCGGGGCGACCGCCGTCGGCTCGATCGTGCACAAGATCCTCGAGGGGCTCGACCTGCGCGCGCCGATGATGCCGGAGGACCTGGGCGAGCGCTTTTCCGAGGCCTCGCCGGAGGAGCTGGAGCGCATCACCGGGCTCGTGGGCGCGTACTGCCATTCCGACCTCGCCCATCGGCTCGCCGATCTCGACGGGGCCGTGTCCGAGCAGCGCTTCGCCTTCCAGCACGACGGCGTCCTGCTGCACGGGTTCATCGATGTGCTCCACCGAGAGGACAGTCGCGCTCTTGTGGTCGACTTCAAGACCAACGCGCTCGGCGAGGCCTCGCCTGCCGAGATCGTGGAGAGCGAGTACCGCCTCCAGCGCCTCGTCTACGCGCTCGCCTGCTTCCGCGCCGGAGCCGGCGAGGTCGAGGTCGCGTACCAGTTCCTCGAGCGGCCCGACGAGCCCGTGACGACGATCTTCGAGCGGGAGGAGACCAAGCAGCTCGAGAAGGAGCTCTCGACCGCGATCGCGGCCATCGACGAAGGCCGTTTCGTGCCCACTCCGAGCGAGTTCGCCTGTACCGGCTGCCCCGCGCTCGACGTCGTGTGTGCGGGGCCACGGTTGCCGAGCGCAGGGCCTCCGCTCGTCGCGGTCGGCTAATGGATTCCTAATGCCCCGGAGCTTCGTCCGCGAGGCGCGGAAGCGCGTCGGACCGAAGCGAGCCCGCATCGGCCCGATCCTCGAGCGGCTCACCCGGGAGCATCCGGACGCTGCCATCGCCCTCCGCTCGAGGAGCGAGCTCGAGCTCCTCGTCGCCGTGATGCTGTCCGCCCAGACGACCGACGTGAACGTGAACCGGGTCACCGAGCGGCTGTTCCGCAAGTACCGTCGCCCGGAGGACTACCTGGCAGTCCCGGTCGAGGCACTCGAGCGCGACATCTACCAGACCGGCTTCTTCCGGCAGAAGACGAAGGCGCTGCGCGGCACCATGCGAATGCTGCTGGAGGAGTTCGACGGTCAGGTCCCACGGCGGATCGAGGAACTGGTGCGGCTGCCCGGGGTCGCGAGGAAGACGGCCAACGTGGTCGCGGCCGAGCTGGGCGACCCGCAGGGCATCGTCGTCGACACCCACGTGCGGCGGCTCTCGCAGCGGCTCGGCCTCACCCGACACGAGGATCCGGTCAAGATCGAGCGTGACCTCCAGCGTCTCGTGCCTCGCGCGGCCTGGGGCCTCTTCCCGCACCTGCTCATCTGGCACGGCCGTCGTGTGTGCCTGGCGCGTACGCCGCGGTGCGAGGCGTGCGTGCTGTCGGATCTCTGCCCGTCGAGCCGCGCCTAGTGGATCACTAGCGGGGAGTGAGCGCCACGAGCAGCCCGCCGTTGTCGTCGTAGGCGGGGAACACATCCGCCTTCACCGGTCTCCGGGCGCCGTTCGAGGTCGTCAGCTCGAGCTTCTCGTTCAGCCGTCGCACGCCCCACTCGAGCGCGAGGGCCACAGGATTCCTCGCCTCCTCGAAGCCGGAGATCCGGAGCGCGTCGACGAGCTCCTTGCCCATCAGGTCGCTCTCACGGTAGCCGGTCAGCTCGAAGACGCCGCGGCCGAGCGCGAGCACGCGGCCTTCCTGGTCGCACACCACGAAGCCCGTCGTGGGCGCCGGATAGTAGTCGTCCATCAGTTCGAAGAGGAACCCGAAGCCGCAGCGATGGCAGCCGACTGCCTGCCGGTCGAGCAGGTTCTCTAGGCCGTCTGAGTCGACCGAGCGCTCCTTGCAGTTGGGGCAGATGAAGTGGGGCACGACCTCAGCGTAGCTGCGCCTACAACCACTTCCGCCGGCGGAAGTACCAGACCTGCAGCGCGGTGGTCGCGACGATGAGTCCCCACGACCAGGCGTATCCCCAGACGCCCCAGCGCAGCTCGGGGATCTTGTCGAAGTTCTGCCCGTACAGACCGACGATGAAGGTCGGCAAGAGCAGGATCGAGGCGACCGCGGTCAGTCGCTTCATCACCTCGTTCTGGTCGTTCGAGATCTTTGCCTGCTCGTAGTCGCGAACCCCGGCGGCGAGGTCGCGCGAGAGCTCCAGCCGGTCGGCGGCCCGCAGCAGCTTGTCGTAGGCGTCCCCGAACGAGAGCTCGACGTCGCGAGTGAAGAGCTCGGAACCCTCCAGCTCGATCCGGTTGTCGACCACCCTGTGCACGGCGTCGCGCGTCGGTTCGAGCGTACGCCTGATATGCAGGATGTCGTGGCGGAGCTCGGAGAGCCGTTCGCGGACGCGCGTCGGCGACCAGTCGTCCAGGCGGTCCTCGAGCTCGTCGATCTCGTCGTCGAGCGAGTCCATCAGGCTGAGGTAGCGCTCCGCGACGTCGTCCACGATGTGGTACACGAGCTTGGCCGGCGGCTCGTCGTCCCGGCATGCAGCCCTGGCAGCGGTCGGGTCGTAGGGGGCACGTCCCTCGGGCGTCTTGCGCACGGTGACGACCATCTCCCGCGTGAGGACGAGGCCGACCTCCTGGTAGTAGATCGTGTCCTCCTCGGGGAGGGCGACGGCGACGAGGAAGACACCGAACACGTAGTCGCCGTGCGACTCCAGCTTGGGACGAGGCTCGTCTCCGTGACGCGCAGGCTCGAGGAGCTGCTCCAGCGCACGGTCATGGATGCTCTGCGGCAGGTTCTTGCGAAGCTCCTCAGCGGAGGGGTCGAGCAGGTCGATCCAGCGCTCGCCGACCATCGCAGGCGAGCCTAGAGACAGGATCGGCTAGACGCCTGCGGCCTCTTCGCGCGGCGCCGTCAGCGCCTCGCCCGGGTGCCCGTGTTGGTCGGTGAGGAAGCGCTCGGCGTCGAGTGCGGCCATGGTGCCCGAGCCGGCCGCCGTCACCGCCTGTCGGTAGACGTGGTCCTGCACGTCTCCGGCGGCGAACACGCCCGGGATGTTCGTCTCGGTCGACCTCGGCTTCGTGACCAGGTATCCAGCGGCGTCGTGGTCGAGCCAGTCGAGGAACAGGCTGGTGTTGGGGTCGTGGCCGATGGCGACGAAGACGCCGTCGGCGGGCAGCTCCCACACCTCGTCCGTCTGCGTCGAGCGCAGGCGGACTCCCGTCACGTGTCTCGCCTCGCCGCCGAGCACCTCGTCGACGACCGCGTTCGTCACCCAGTCGATCTTCTGGTTCGACCGCGCGCGGTCGACCATGATCTGCGATGCACGGAACTCGTCGCGCCGGTGCACGATCGTCACCTTGCTGGCGAACTTGGTCAGGAACGTCGCCTCCTCCATCGCAGAGTCGCCTCCACCCACGACGACCAGCTCCTTGTCGCGGAAGAAGGCGGCGTCGCAGACCGCGCAGTACGAGACGCCGCGGCCCTGCAGCGCGACCTCGGATTCGAGGCCGAGTTGCCGCGCGTTGGCGCCCGTCGCCACGATCACCGACTCCGCCAGGTACTCCTCGTCCGAGATGTAGACCCGGAAGGGGCGCTCGGAGAAGTCGACCCGCGTCACGTCCTCGGTCAGAAACTCGGCGCCGAAGCGCTCGGCCTGGCGGCGGAAGTCCTGCATCATCTCCGGGCCCAGCACACCCTCGGGGTAGCCAGGATAGTTCTCGACGTCGCTCGTGATCATCAGCTGCCCGCCCCACTGGATGCCCTCGATAACGAGCGGGCGCAGATTGGCCCGCGCGCTATAGAGGGCGGCCGTGTAGCCGGCCGGCCCTCCGCCGATGATGATCACCTCGTGAACCTGCAACTCGATCACTCGTCCTCCGGACTTCAGAGTCGTCCTAGATCCCGTTTCTCAGCTGTATTAAACGAAACCCATCGGCTTGCGCTTCCGGCGGGCGACGCGCGAACGGCACCGGAAACTAGAATCGCCAGTGGTCTATGGCGGCCACCGTCACCTGGGAGGACTTGCGTGCGCTGGCGAGCTTTCGGGCCGGCAAGGGATGTGTGGTCAGCCTGTACCTCAATCTCGATCCACACGTTGTTCCGACGGCCGTCGATACACATACGCGGATCAACTCCCTGCTCGACGAGGCGGCTAAGCAAGCCGAGTCGAACCGGTTCGACCTCACGCACGACCAGCGGGTGGCGCTGCGCGTCGACCTGGACCGGATCCGGCGCTACGTCGAGTTCGAGTTCGATCGGGACGGCACTCGTGGTCTGGCCGTCTTCTCGGCCTCCCTCGACAACTTCTGGCGGCCCGTTCCGCTGTCTGCGCCGGTTCCCGACGAGGTCAAGATCAACCGGGACTTCTACCTCACTCCCCTCGTCCCCCTCGTCGGCCGGGGGGAAGGAGCGCTGGTGGCCGTGGTCGGCCGGGAGCGGGGAGACCTCTACCGGCTGAGGGCCGGGCGCCTGGAAGAGGTCGGCAGCTGGTTCGAGGAGCAGCCACGGCGTCACGACCAGGGCGGATGGTCCCAGGCTCGGCTCCAGCGCCACGCTGACGAGCTCGCGCACGCACACCTGCGACGTGTGGCGGAGGAGCTCGACCGCCGACTCAGACGGGAGCGGTCGGCGAGGGTCGTGATCGTCTCGTCGGAAGAGATCCGGGCCGAGTTCGCCGAGATGCTCTCGAGCCAGGCGAGAGCCGCCGTCGTGGGGTGGACTCACGCAGAGGCGCATGCGGCGGGCCCGGCGCTGCTCGAGCTGACCTTGCCGGTGCTCGAGCGCTGGCAGGCGGAGCGCGAGGCCGAGCTCGTCGAACGCTGGCGAGACGAGACGGGCCGCAACCGACGGGCCGCTGCCGGCTGGGCGGAAACCCTGGAAGCCGCGTCCGACGGCCGGATCGAGATCCTGCTCTGCCGGCAGGGGCCGGGAAGACGAGCCTGGCGCTGTCCTGCCTGCGGCCGGCTCGCTGTCCAGGGCGGGAAGTGTCCACTCGACGGGAACGAGCTCGAGCCGCGCGACGAGGGGCTCGACCTGGCCGTGCACCAGACCCTTGCCCACGGGGGCACCGTCTGGTCGATGGTCGATCGCCCTGAGCTGGACGCCGCCGAGGGCATCGGCGCCCTGCTTCGGTATTAGAACTCGGTTCAGAATGATGCTTCGCTGCGGAATGTGCTGGGCGACGCCAGGCAAGGACGCAGGGAGCCCTCGTACTCGCAGCCGGCGAAGCGTACGGGCGCGACCGAGGACGCCGCCTGGCGTCGCCCAGCGCGGTTCCCGCGGCACCAAGGCTTCGTTTTGAGCCGAGTTCTTGGAGGTCCTACGCCGCCTCGGCGTCTGCTGCGGGCGTGGGGCCTAGCTCCGGGGCGGTGAGCGGCTTGGCCGAGCGCTCGATCGCGGCCAGCGCGGGCAGCTCGTCCTTCGCCGGGACCCCGAGGTCCGGAAAACGGCGTGCGGCTGGAAGGACGCGCGCCTCGAGCGAGCCGAGCGTCTCGTTGTAGGCCTCGACCGCCTTGTCGAGACGGCCTCCCAGACGGGCGAAGTGGCTGCCCATCGTCGCCAGCCGCTCGTAGAGATCACGCCCGAGCTCGCTGATCTGCCGTGCGCTGTCTGCCAACGTCTCCTCCCGCCACCCCGAGGCGGCGGCGAGCAGAAGCGTGATCAGGGTCGTGGGGCTCGCAAGGATGACGCGCTGCTTCGGTCCCATCTCGAGCAGCGCGCGGTCTCGCTCGATGGCGTAGCGATAGAAGCTCTCCGAGGGCAGGAACATCACGACGAACTCCGGCGACGGGGAGAACTGCTGCCAGTAGGCCTTGGCACTCAGCTGCGCCATGTGCTCCCGCACGTGGCGGACGAAGGTCTCCATGCGGGCCTCGCGGAGCTGCTCGTCCTCGGCCTCGACGGCATCGAGGAGCGCTTCGAGGGGAACCTTCGAGTCGACCACGATGTTCTTTCCGCCGGGCAGCTTCACGACCACGTCGGGGCGCAGCGAGCGATCGTCCACCGTGGCAGTCGGCTGCTCGACGAAGTCGCAGTGCGGCAGCATGCCGGCGAGCTCGAGCGCACGTCGAAGCTGCATCTCGCCCCACCTGCCGCGCGTGGCCGGCGCGCGAAGCGCGCGCACGAGGTTCGCGGTCTCACCTCGCAGCTGTGTCTGGCCCACGGCCAGGTCCTGCACCTTCTGGGTGAGCGCTCCGTACGCGCTCTCGCGTCTTCGCTCGAGCTCTCGCACGTGGCTGTCGACACGTTCCAGGAGCTTCTCGAGCGGCTCGAGCTTGTCCGACGCCTGGTCGAGAAACGAGCGTGAGCTGTCCTGCAGCGCATCTGCCGACAGGGCCTTGAACGTGGTCTCGAGCTCGGCTCGGGACCGACGTTCGGCGGCGACCCGCTCCCGAAGCACGAACCAGACGACGGCGCCGCCGACGGCCAACCCCACGATGAATGCAGCGATCAGCATCGGAGCCCGCGAACGCTAGCGAGCCCGTCGGACGGAGAAAAGAGGGCGGCCCGGGGGGCCGCCCTCCCCCTGCTCAGCTCGACTGGCCGGAGCCGGTCGTCTCACCGCCGGACGGCGACTCGCCGCCCGGGGAGGGCATTCCGCCCCCGCCCTGCTCAGTGCTCGGAGTTGGCTCCTGCATGCCGGTGCCCGCGGACGGACTCGTTCCCTGGTCTGGCTCCTGCTTCTTCCTTCCGAAGAGCTTGTCGAGGAAGCCCATGTCGTCTCCTTGATCGAGGGTGCAACGAGGAGTATCAGGAAACGGCTCCGAAAAAGCCAGATCCGGTTGGCCCGAAAGCCCACCGGATCTGACGGAACGAATCTATTTCGCCGGCGACGCGGCGGTCAAGGGGGAACCGCACACGAAGAATTCGCAGTTTGCGGGCTTTGGGTCGACCGGCCGCCGGACTCCCTAAGCTGCGAGGCATGGAGGACGTCTTCGGCCCAAGCGGTCGTCTCGCCGCGTGTCTCGCCGGATTCGAGCCTCGTGCCGAGCAGGCCGAGCTCGCCGCCGCGGTCGCGGAGGCCCTGAGGACGCGCGAGCACCTGCTCGCGGAGGCCGGCACCGGCACGGGCAAGAGCCTCGGCTATCTGGTCCCCGCCCTGGATTCCGGTCAGCGGGTGGTCGTCTCCACGGCGACCAAGGCGCTCCAGGCGCAGCTGCTCTCGAACGACGTCCCCCTTGCCGCCGCCGTGCTCGGCCGCAAGGTCGAGGTTGCCGTGCTGAAGGGGCGGCAGAACTACCTCTGCCGCAAGGCTCTGCACGGCTTCGAGCTGCTCGGCGCTGCGCTCTTCCGGCGACCCGAGGACGGAGCCCGGTTCGAGTCCATGCGCCCGTGGATCGAGGAGACCGAGCGGGGAGATCGGGCCGAGCTCGACTTCGAGCCGCGCGACTCGCTCTGGAGCGAGCTCGCGGTCGGTGCGGATCGATGCCTCGGGCGACGCTGCGCCTTCCACGCCGTCTGCTTCTCCGAGGCCGCGCGCGAGCGCGCGTCCCACGCGGACCTGGTGATCGTCAATCACGCGCTGTACTTCGCCGATCTCGGAATCCGCGAGCGGGTGGAGGGCGCCGCCGTTCTTCCCGAGCACCACGCGGTGGTGTTTGACGAAGCCCACCGGCTAGAAGAGATGGCTGCGACCTGGCTCGGCGGCCGCGTGAGCCGTTCGGTGCTTGTTCGTCTCGCCAACGACGTCGAGCGTGCCTGCCGCGAAGCCGGCGCTCCCGTGCCTGCACGGGCCCTCGACCGGGTCGAACGGGCTGCGGCCTCGCTCTTCGACGGGATCTGCCCAGCCGCGGGCAAGCGCCGGCTGCACGAGCCCCCGCTCGAGCGGGGGCTGCCGCTGCAGAAGCGGCTGATCGGGCTCGCCGAGGCGCTCGGCGGCCGGAGCGACGAGCTCGACGCGCTCGCCTCACGCGCCGCCGGCTATGCGTCGGACATCGACGCCTGCCTCGACACCGATGGGCTCGCACGGGTCGGCTGGGCCGAGCCGGACGCAGTCGCCTGGGCACCCGTCGACGTCTCCGGGCGGCTACGCGAACGCCTGTGGGGCGACGGCCCCACCGCCGTGCTCGTCTCGGCGACCCTCACAGTTGCCGACGACTTCGGCTTCGTGCGGGATCGGCTCGGGCTCCGCGACGCGCGCACGCTTCGAGTCGGCTCGCCGTTCGACTTCGAGGACCAGGCGCTGCTCTACCTGCCGGAGGGTCTCCCGACCCCGCGGGATCCGGGCGCCCTCGCGCGCGTCGCCGAGGAGGCTCTCGGGCTGTGCATGGCTTCCGGCGGTCGCGCGCTCCTTCTCACGAGCTCGTTTCGCGCCCTGGAGGCGATCGCGGGTTACCTCCGCGGACGGATCCCGCACGAGCTGCTCGTCCAGGGGGACGCACCGCGGGAGCGGTTGCTCGAGCGCTTCCGGAGCGAGGTCGACTCGGTGCTGGTCGCGACTGCGACCTTCTGGCAGGGGGTCGACGTCCCAGGCGAGGCGCTCTCGCTGCTCGTGATCGACAAGCTTCCCTTCTCGCCTCCCGACGACCCGCTCGTGGAGGCCCGCTGCGAGCGAATCGCGGCCGAAGGAGGCGACTGGTTCGCCGAGTACGCTCTGCCCGCCGCCGTTCTCCAACTGCGCCAGGGATTTGGACGGCTGATCCGGACGCGGGCCGACCGAGGTGTGGTCGCCATCCTCGATCCGAGGGTGCAAACGAGATCCTACGGAAGGGTGTTTCTCGATTCGCTGCCCCCGTGCCCGGTAGCGACCGAGCGCTCGTCCGTCGCCGAATTCTTCTCCGTCGGGGAGCCTCTTACGGCCTGATACAGTCGGCGGCCGTTTGGCCAAGAAAGCGCGAACGCCGACCCCGCCGAGGAAGGTTCAGGCGCCGAAGCGCCGCGACCAGGGGCGCGCGCCCAGGGGCCGCGACGCTGCGCTGGAGCGGCAGCGCATGTACCTCTTCGCCTTCGCGGCCGCGGGCGTCATCGGCGTGCTCGTGGCCATCATCGTCGTCTTCGCGGCGGGCGGGTCGAGCTCCGGCGAGCCCGGAAAAGTCGGTGTCGCAGTCCCCAACCTCGCCAAGCTGCCCGGCGCCCAGACGGGAAAGCCGCCGTGGCAGGCCGAGGAGGGCGAGTTGAAGGTGCGCTCGGCGATTCTCGGAATTCCGCTACTGACCCGGGAGGCGCTCCAGGTGCACTATCACGCGCACCTCGACATCTACGACAACGGCCAGCAGATCCCGGTCCCGGCCGGCATCGGGATCTCGCAGAAACAGGGCGTGATCAGCGTTCTGCACACCCACGACACGGAGGGCTTCATCCACGTCGAGGCGCCTCAGGCATACGACTACACGCTGGGCCAGTTCTTCGGCGTCTGGGGCCTGCGGCTGAGCAAGACCTGCATCGGCGGCCTCTGCGCCACCTCAGGGAAGCCGCTGCGCGTCTGGGTGAACGGGCATCTCTTCAAAGGCGACCCGACAAGGCTGGTCCTCGACGACCACCAGGAGATCGCGATCGTCTACGGGGCCCCGCCCGAGAAGATCCCGAAGTCGCACGACTTCACCCCGGTCGGATAGCCGTCTGGCGGGCCCGGGGCTACCATCCTCGGGCGCCGGGGTGGCGAAATCGGTCATACGCGGCTGACTTAAAATCAGCTGTCCCCTCGTGGGGCGTGAGGGTTCGACTCCCTCCCCCGGCATAGCGAGACTCTGGATCGTCCCGGTAGGGCGCGGGGGTCGCTACCGCGTCGTCGAGACCGAGGGCTGGGCCTCGCCGCCGGAGCGCGGCCGGCCGCCGCGCCGGCGTGGGTATGGACGGCGGAGTTCGTTGCATCAGGCTCAATACGTCCCCGCTCCACGACCGTACACTGCGGCCGTGTCGAAGGTCGAAGACGACCTGCTGCTCGGCGAGCCGCTCGAATGGGACTCGCCACTCTTCCGCATGGCACAGGCCCAGCTCGAGGATGCGCTTCTGCACGCGGACGTGAGCGAGGCCGTCGCCGCGCGGCTGCGCGTCCCCGAACGGGCCGTCATGGTCGGCGTTCCGATCCATCTGGACGGCGGCGAGACGAAGGTCTTCCCCGCCTACCGCGTCCAGCACTCCACCGTCCTCGGTCCGACCAAGGGCGGGATCCGCTACGACCCGCACGTCTCGCTCGGGGAGTGTGCCGCCCTGGCTATGTGGATGACCTGGAAGTGCGCGCTGCTGCGACTTCCGTACGGGGGAGCCAAGGGCGGCGTCCGCTGCAGCCCGCGCGAGATGTCGCAGGGCGAGCTCGAGCGGCTAACCCGCCGCTACACGGCCGAGCTCCTCCCTGTCATCGGGCCGCAGGAGGACATTCCCGCGCCGGACATGGCGACCGACGAGCAGACCATGGCGTGGCTTATGGACACGTACTCGATGCAGGTCGGCTACGCGGTGCCGGAGGTGGTCACAGGCAAGCCGATCTCGATCGGTGGGTCCGTCTTTCGCCACGAGGCGACCGGGGTGGGCGTGGTCATGGTCACGGAGCACGCGTGCGAACGGCTCGGGATACGCTTCGCCGGCCTGCGCTGCGTCGTCCAGGGCTTCGGGAAGGTCGGCGGCGTGGCTGCGACGGACCTCGTGGAGCGAGGTGCGACCGTCATCGCGGTCGCCGACTACTCCGGAGGCGTGGTGGCCGACGACGGCCTCGATCTCCCGGCACTGCGCGAGTGGGTCAGCGCGAACGGCGGGGTCGCCGGCTTCCCCGGCTCGCGCCCCGTCTCGAACGCCGAGCTGCTCGAGCTGCCCTGCGACGTGCTCGTGCTCGCGGCGCTCGAGGATCAGTTGACCGCCGAGAACGCCCCCCGCGTCCAGGCGCAGCTGATCGCCGAAGGGGCGAACGGGCCGACATCGGTGGAGGCGGACGAGATCCTCGCCCAGCGCGAGATCGTCGTCCTGCCGGACATCCTCACCAACGCAGGGGGCGTGACCGTCTCCTACTTCGAGTGGGTCCAGGATCTCGGACGGCTGTTCTGGGGGCGCGACGAGATTCGCGAGAGGCTCGCGGACAAGATGGCCGACGCCTTCGTCCGGGTGTGGGGGCTCAGTGAGGAGCGAGAGCTCTCACTGCGTGAGGCCGCGCTCGTGTGCGGCATCCGTGAGGTCGCCGCTGCCCTCGAAGCGCGCGGGTTGTACCCGTGACGATTGTCCGAGAGGCGATGGTCGCAGCGCCGACGACTCTCGACGCCCAGGCCTCCGCAGCGGAGGCCGGCGAGCATCTGGCCCATCCCGACGTCCGTGCCGTGCTCGTCTGCCAGGAGGGCAGGCTCGTGGGCGTGATCACACGCACGACGCTCGTGCGAGAGGTGGTCGCGACCGGACGTGACCCCCGGTCGACCTCGCTCGGGGAGATCGCCGAGCCCCCGCGCTTCACGATCGACGCCGACATGCCGGTGGACGAGGCGTTTCGCCTGCTCGAGGACCACGACCTCGAGCGAGTGCCGGTGGTGGAGGCCGGCCACCTCGTCGGCGTACTCTCGCGCAGCGTGCTCCAGCGCCGGCTGGCCGAGGACGAGCCCCCGTCGGAGCCGGCTGACTAACAACATGTATACGCGCCGGGCGGAGCGTCGCCCTCGACCGGCTCAGGCAGTTCGGCGGCTTCCAGGGCCGCTCCGTGCAGGAGGTCATGCTCGCTGACCTCGAGCTCGTCGAGGCCGTAGCGCAGGAGCAGCTCGCGGAGGATGACGGCTCCGGCAACGATCACCGGGGCGCGCTCGGGCTCGAGCCCCGGGACCCGTCGGCGCTCGGAGAGCGGCAGGGCGGCCAGCCGCTCCAGCAGCTCTCCGGCGGCCGCTGCGCTCAGCCGGTGGCCGTGAACGCGCTCGGGATCGTAGTCGACGAGACCGAGGTCGAGCGCGGCCAGCGCCGTGATCGTGCCGGCGACGCCGATCGCGCGCTCGACTTTCAGGTCGGGTAGCGCCGTCCGCACGTACGGGGCACAGGCGCCGAGGTCGTCGCCGAAGCGCTCGGTAAGGCGGACGCATCCGAGGTCCAGGCTGGCGTGGAAGGCCACGGAGCCGTCGCCGCCGAGGATCAGCTCCGTCGAGCCGCCGCCGACGTCGACGACTAGCGTCCCGGCCGGGAGCGTGCGTCCCACGGCCACGCCTCGAAAGGTGAGCAGCGCCTCGTCGTCGCCGGAGAGCAGGCGTGTCGCGAAGCCGTAGCTCCACTCCAGCTCACCGAGGAAGGCTTCGCCGTTCTCCGCATCGCGCACCGCGCTCGTTCCCACCGCCAGCGTGGCCTCCGCACCGAGCCGGTCGATCTCCTGCCGGTAGTCGACGAGACAGTTGCGCGTCCGCGCGATCGGAACCGGAAGCAGCCGCCGGCGGGCATCGACACCCTCTCCGAGCCGGGTGAAGGTCAGGCGTCTGATCACCTCCTCGACTCGACCCTCGCGAACGTCTGCGACGAGCAGCCGCGTCGCGTTCGTGCCCAGGTCGACCGCTGCGACCCGCGTCACCTGCGCACGAGCAGGCGAAGCCACCCGGCCATCTGAATCCACCCGGCGATCGCCTCGCGCGATTCCTGGGCCGCGCCGAGCAGGACCCTGGCCTTCGCGACGGAGCCCGAGAGCCTGGCGGCGGCGCCCGCGAGCTCGGTGGTACCGCCCTGGACCCGCCCGAGCCGGGCGTCGAGCGTTTCCATTTGTCCCGCCAGGTCACTCATAATCTCGGAGCTCGTCGCAAGCGTCGCTCGCAGCCGGCGCCAGAGGACGAGTCCCAGGCCGCCCACTGCGGCCGAGCCGAAGACAAGGACCGCCAGGAAGAAGCCGAGAGCCGACCACGTTAAAGCGGACATCGTTGGCGATGCTAGCAACGGGTTCTAGAAGCGAATCGAGGTCGCGCCTCCGGCAGGCGGTGCGTCGCCGGCGGGAGGGCCTGCTACAGATCGTCCTCGTCGTCTCTGCGATCCAGGCCTACGAGGGCTTCCGGAGGCTGATCGATCCCGACTGGCCGGCCGCCATGGAGAACGCACGGCGAATCGCCGACCTCGAGCGTGTCCTGCACCTGGGCTGGGAGAAGCCGGTCCAGCAGTCCTTCCTCCGGCTGCCGGAGCTCGTGGAGGCCATGAACGTCTTCTACTTCGTCGGCCACTTCCTGCTGACGGGGATCTTCTTCGTCTGGCTCTACCACCGCTCACGGACGGGCTTTCGTCTGTTCCGGGACGGGTTCCTCGCCGCCACCGCCCTGGCGCTGATCGTCCACTGGGGGTTCCCGACGGCGCCACCGCGCCTGGCGGGCATGGGGCTGGTAGACACGCTGAGGCAGCTGTCGGACATCGACATCGGCTCGGACGCGGCCTCGACCTACTACAACCCGGTCGCAGCGGTGCCCAGCCTGCACGCGGGGTACGCGATTGGCGTGGGAATCGGCCTGGCCTTCTTCGCCCGGCGCCGTTTCGCGCGGGCCCTCGGCGTGTTCTACCCACTTGCTGTCCTGCTCACGATCGTCGTCACCGGCAACCACTTCGTCTTCGACGCGCTCGCGGGCATCGCGGTGATGGGACTCGGCTTCCTGGTCGTGTGGCTCGTCCGCCGGCTGCGGTCACTGCCGCGACCGCGACTGCGAAAACGGCCCGCTATACTGGCGCACGCGACGCGGGGTGGAGCAGTCAGGTAGCTCGCCGGGCTCATAACCCGGAGGTCGCAGGTTCAAATCCTGCCCCCGCTACTTCAAAAGGCCCTTTTTCCGTATCTCTCGTTCACTCGGTCATGTCCAAGCTGCGGCGCGTCCGTGAACGTCTATGACGTCGGGACGTGGGACTGACGGCTCGCTGCCATCTGCCAGTGACGGTTCCGCCTGACAGTGCTCGACAGGCCGCGAATTCCTTTGGCGGTGCTGGTCTGCGCCAGGTAGGTGAGGGCGTGACGGGGTGATGGGTATCGTCAGACGGACGTGCAACCGGTGCGCCTGCTCGGAGGGCCAAAGTCGTCTTAGGTCGCCCACGTCGATGGCGTCTTCAGCTCTTCGGGTTTGATTGGTCTTAAGACGGTGCCGGTTGGGGGTGCTCGCAACCTCACGATTCGCTTTGCCATGCGGCTTAGGGCTGCGCGCGAGAGGGCGAGAGGGGCGTGGCGGGCACCCCCAGGGAACAGACGTGCAGCCACTGACAGGGCTGCAGGGGGTTAGCTACGGGAAAGGAGGGACAGGCGTCCGTCTGGAATCCAGCGCCTGGTGCAGCACCCGCGGTCGGTTCGACGCTTCCTTCGTCCCTTGCACCACGAACCCCGCAACCGGCTCGCCGGCCTCGAGACGCAGTTCCGCCGACACTATCTCCGGGCGGAGACTCGCGTCTGTCAACGTGCTCTGGACGTGCTCGCGCGCATGGCGGTAGCGACCGCTCGTCCCGAGGGAGTACCCAGCATCATGCACAGCGCCGACCAATTCCTCGACCGTGAAGATGAGCCGCCCACCGGGCCGCAAAGCGCTCTCGGAAGCCGCGACGACCGTCTCGAGCGTTCCGAAGTAGACGAGAGTGTCGGCTGACACGATGACATCGAACGTCTCGGTGCAGTCGGCCAAGTACGCGGTCAATTCACCCTTGACGAGTTCGTCGTAGGCATTCCGTTCGCGAGCCTGAGCAAGCATGCCTTCGGAGAGGTCGACTCCGACCAGGCGGCGCGCATACGGCGCGATGAGGGGGCCGCACAATCCGGTCCCGCATCCGGCATCCAGGACGTCGAGGCTCTTCGACGGAGCGACGTCTGATCGTTTCAGCATCTCCGCCACCAGCGCCGGCGCCCGATACAACAGCTTGGCGAGCTTGGAATCGAAGCTGGCGGCGAAGCTGTCGAAGGTCGTCTCGATGAATGCGTCCGATGCGCGCGGCGGGACATCGCGACCGGAGCACGCCGCGAGCATGTGCCGAGCAACGGGATCGTCCGGGTCATTCTCCAGCCACTCCTCGAAGATCTCCACGGCCTTTTCGACTTCCCCGAGCGTGCAGTGCGCGAGCGCCAGCAGCCTCCGAGCTTCGGGATCCTTTGGCCTCAGCGTGATGACCTTTGAGAAGCAGAGAGCAGCCTCGCGCGGCCGCTTCTGCGCGTTCAGCAGCACGCCGAGGTTGTGGTACGCGTCCGAGTGTTCGGGGTCTATACGAATCGCGGCGCGATACGCCGTTTCGGCTTCAGCGACCTCGCCTCTTGCTCGGAGTACCACGCCGAGATTGCTGTGCGCATTCGCGTGCGTCGGATCGAGTGCAATGGCGCGCCGATATGCGGCGATCGCATCGTCGAGCCTGAGCCGATCCTGCAGGACGATCCCCAAATTGCTGTACCAGTCCGCCCGCTCGGGCTCGAGCTCGAGACTTCGCTCGATCAGCGCCACTGCCTCCTCGGTCCGCGACCGCTGATGGGCGAGCACGCCTGAGAAGTGCACCGCGTCGGGATGGTTCGGCGCGACTTCGAGGATCCTGCGGTAGATATCTTCCGCAGCTGCCCACTGCTCTGCCTGCTGCAGCGCGACGGCGATCGATACCGCTTCGTCCAGCGTGAGGGCCCGGTCGTTGCTAGGCGGCTGCTCCATTCATCGAGGCGCCGCCGAAGGACGCGGCCGAGCGCCGGCGTTCGGCCTACGCCTCCTTATTAGCCTTGAGGTCGTACTTGAAATGAATTCCGGCATCGAGCGAGCCATCGGCCTTTTGCGGTCTGTATGCGACATCGATCTTCGCAAACGCCAAGCTAACCGTCTCCGCGCTCTCGCCGTCGCTGCTGTCTGCGTCTGTCATCGCGGTGATGATCACGTCGTTCATCTTGATGACGAGGAACTCCTGGTGGCCCTTCCCCACCTTGCGATGTGTGATCGTCGCTTCCTTCAGATGCACCCCGGTGGCGCACGCTTGCATCAACACGGGTGACGCCTTGTCGATCTTGTGAGTGAAGGAGAGATCGTGAAAGTTCGCCTTGCCCTGCCCGGCTCCGGTTCCTGCAAGGGTTATCGCGTTTGTCACACCCCAGGACCAGCTCAGAACCTCGATCTCGTCCTTGTGCTTGTCGTCCAGCGACTCGCCCTTGATGTCGCCAAGCTTCGCGAAGATGTCCGATGCCACGACGGGACCTCCTGCATTGCGGTGCGTCGGGTCCAGCTACGCCCGGCGGAACGGATCAGCCGGGCTTCGGCTCGCCTTTCTCGACGGGAACTCTTACACACAAGACCGGTGCAGTCCAACTAGGTGCTCCGGGTTCGCGAGCCCAGGGAAAGCAAGGCGGAGCCGGGGCGCTGCTTTCGTCCGCGAAGAAGCGCGCGTGAACTAAAAAGGGCTGCCGGCGAGCCACGAGGAGAGGCTCGCCAGCGAGCCGCACTGCGAAGCCAAAGTCTTGAAACCCTCAGCCACCGGATGTGAGCGATGACGTTCGTCAGTCGCGTCGCCGGACGGGGGCTACTGCTGATCGCGCCTGAGCCGTCGCTGCCGGCCCTGGATTCTTGGGCGGAAGTGCAGCGATGACGAACGGCGCCGACCGACCCTAGGTGAACTGATCGCGCCGATCTTCTCCTCAGGGGATGTCACTGAAGCAAGGCCGTCGTACACGTTCGTCTCCCATGTCGACTACCCCGCCGCGTCGCAGCCGTGATCGGCCTGCACACCAGTAGAGGTCAGCCGGTCAGGTCCTGTGGGCGTTTCGGGGTTCCCTTGGACCGGAATCTTCAGGAGATCGACTTGCTTCCCGTCTAGGCGTGGCGGGCGATGCAGACACCCATCGTCGACGCGGGGCGCTGCAAGCGTTCTGCAAGCAAGCGGGCTCCGCGGCGATGTCACCGTGTCCGCCTCAATGCAACGGCCGTGGGCCAATCCGGCTTGAAGCCTGCGTTTCGGCGGAATAGGGCGGCACGCGTGTACCCAATCGGGGCGGCTCGTAACCCGGAGGTCGCAGGTTCAAATCCTGCCCCCGCTATGAACCGGAGAAAAACCCCTGCTAGTCGCGGGGTTTTGGTAAGCGTTCAGGCCCTGTGCAGGGACCCGTTGAGGCGCGGCGAAGTTGGGTGCGATGGAGCGGGCCGAGGCGGAGGCGATCCTCGACGGCGACCGGGAGACGGCGGTCGCGCTGCTGATTAGGGTCGGCGAGTTGAT
>WNFU01000872.1_pt1 | contig 42236 bp, 16 predicted proteins | sample 5400121 | NCBI WGS metagenome assembly WNFU01 (sample SAMN13153360, study PRJNA577476) | soil metagenome | isolation source: 100 cm soil or saprolite under grassland replicate 1 | place: USA:California | collected 2016-06-15
TCCCAGAGCTGGGCGGCCGGTTCGAGGAACGCCCAGCTGCCGGCGGTGCACTGGTACACCTGCACGCCCGCGGCGCCGAACTGCGCGACCTGCCTGTTGCCCGGCGGGACGGCGATCTCCGGCGGCACGGTGATGGTGGCCGGCGCCGCGGGGGCGGCGCCGGCCGGGCGCGACGGGCCGATCAGACCGACACCGGCGAGGCCGGCGGCGAGCAGCGCGGCGGCCGCGGCAAGCGCGAGGAGAGGTGTCCGCCGGATGCGCGGAGCAGGAGGGATCGTCGGCGCTCCCGCGCGATGACGGTCGTATGCTGGCGGTCGTGCGTGCCGGTCTGGGCCAAGCTGCGTTATTCGGCAGGGATGCGCAGGTGGGCCTGCTCCGGGAGCTGGTGGCCGCGGTCGCCGACGGCCGCGGCGGCGAGGTCTGGGTGGAGGGTGAACCGGGGATCGGGAAGTCGGCGGTCCTGGCTGCCGGGTTGGCGGATGTCACAAGGTTGGGCTGTCAGGTGTTTTGGGCCGTGGCCGACGAGTTGGGTCAGCGGTTGCCGTTGCGGGTGGCGCTGGACTGTCTGCAGGTAGTCTTGGGTTCGCCCGATCCCGCGCGGCGGGAGATCGTGGACTTGCTGCATGCGGCGCGCGGAGCGGCCGCGCTCGGCGCGTCAGCGGATCCGTTGCCCGCCGTGACCGACCGGTTGGTGGCGTTGGTCGACCGGCTGTGCGGCCAGGCGCCGGTGGTGCTGGTCGTCGACGACCTGCACTGGGCCGACACCGAGAGCCTGGTGGTATGGCGGCAGTTGAGCTGGCTCGTGCCGCAGCTGCCGTTGCTGCTGGTCGCCGCGTGCCGGCCGGTGCCGCAGCGGGCCGAGGTGGACGCGCTGCGGCGGGCGTCCGTCTCAACCGGAGGGGTCGTGCTGGACCTGCCGGCGTTGCCGGCCGAGTCGGTGTCGGCGCTGATCGGCGACCTGCTCGGCGTACCGGCGGCGGGCCCCCGGCTGCGCGCGGCGGTGCGGCAGGCCGGGGGCAACCCGCTGTACGTGGGCGAGGTGGTCGAGGCGCTGCGCCGGGAGCAGCGCATTCGCATCGACGACGACGCCGCGGAGTTGGACGACGGTAGCGGCGTGCCGGTGTCGTTGGCGGCGGCGATCACCGCCCGCCTGGGGTTCGTCTCCCAGCGGGTGCTGGAGATGCTGCGGGCAGCCACGCTGCTCGGCGCGACCTTCTCGGCGACCGATCTGGCGGCGGTGGCCGGCCACCCGGCCACGGAGTTGGCGGCGCTGGTGGAGGAGGCGCTCGCGGGCGGGGTGCTCGTCGAGTCCGGACCGCGGCTGGCATTCCGGCACGCGTTGATCCGGCAGTCGCTGTACGAGGGCGCACCGGTGGCGCTGCGGTTCGCGTTGCACCGGCAGGCGGCTCGGGCGTTGGCGGAGGCCGGCGCGGAGGCGGAGCCTGTCGCCGCGCAGTTGCTGGCCGCGCTGCCGGAGACCGATGCCGCGGGCGTGGTCGACGAGTGGGCGATGGACTGGCTGGTCGGTCCCGGTCGCGTGTTGACGTATCGGGTGCCGAAGGTGGCCGCCGAGCTGCTCCACCGGGCCGTTCAGCACGCCGCACCGGATGACCCCCGCCGGTCGCGGCTGGAGGCCACCCTGGTCTCGGTGTTGACGGTGCTCGGCAGGTGGCCCGAGGCGGTGGAGCTGGCCAGGCGGGTCCGGGCCGGCACGCGCGACCCCGACCGAGCCGCCGAGCTGAGCTGGACGGTGGGTTGGGCGCTGGCCATCCTGCTGCGGTACGAGGAGTCCTGCGCCGCCCTCGACGAGGCTCTGCAGGAGTCGGGCGCCGCCGCGTGGACCGTGCGGCTGCGCGCGCTGCGGCTTCGGGTCGGCCGGCCACTGCTGGCGGCCGCCGGCGGTGCGCCGGAGGAGGCGGCGGCGGCCCGCGAGTTGGTGGTCGACGCCGAGCGGCTCGGCGACCGGCTCGGCATCGGCCTGGCCTCGCTCGCCCTGGCCGAGGCGTACGTGGGGCAGGGGGCCGTGAGCGACGCGCTCGCCGTCGTCGACCAGGCGCTGGCGGTCCTGGGTGACGACGCGCCGACCGTCGACTGGCGGATGCTCCTGCTCTACGACCGGCGAGCCATGTTGGACGGTCTCGACCGGCTGCCGGAGGCCGGCGTCGCCGTCCGCGAACTCGTCGACACCGCCGAGCGGTACGCCGTCCCGCATCGCATCGCGGCCAGCCGCTGCGCCGCCGCGGAACACCACCACCAACTCGGGCGATGGGACGAAGCGCTGGCCGAGCTGGAGACGCTCGCCAACAGCACCCTCCCGGTCACGCCGATACACCAGCTGCTCCTGCATGGGCTGTGGGCGCTGATCACCGCCCACCGGGACGAGGACACCGCCGCCGCTGCCCACCTCGACGCGGTAGCCGGCCGGCCGATCACACCGGGTATGGCCGCCGACCATGCCCAGCACTTGGTCATGGCCCGCGCGGCGCTCGCCGAGCGCCGCGGCCGGCCTGAGCAGGCCCGCGACATCCTGGCCGACCTGCTCGATCCCGCCCGCGGGCGAGGGCTGCGCAGCCGCCGACTGTGGCTACCGGATCTGGCCCGGCTGGCGATGGCGACCGATGACCTCGACACCGCCCGGGCCGCCGTCGCCGCGGCCGACGACGACGCGGCGGCCGAGGCCACACCCGGCCGGACGGCGGCGGCCGGGCACTGCCGCGGCCTGCTCGAGGACGACCCCGCCGCGCTGCTGGCGGCCGCCGCCGGCCACCGCGGCGGCGGTCGACCCTTCGAGTTGGCCAGGGCGCTGGAGGACGCTGCGGTCGCCCTGGCCCGGCACGACGACCTGGCCGCCGCCCGCGCCGCCTTCACCGAGGCAACCGACCTGTACACCGGGCTGCATGCCGAGTGGGACCTGCTGCGCGCCGACAGCCGGCTGCGCCCGTACGGCATCCGTCGTGGTCACCGCCGGCGCCGGCGGCCCGGGACGGGCTGGGAGGCGCTGACTCCGACCGAGCTGAAGGTCGCCTACCGGGTCGTCGAAGGGGAGTCCAACGCGGAGATCGCCGCCAGGCTGTTCCTCTCGTTGCGAACCGTGGAGATCCATGTGTCGCACATCCTGACGAAGCTCGCGGCCCGATCCCGGGTCGACATCGCCCGGCACGCAGCCGAGCACCCACCCGCCGCTGGCGACGGGCCCGCCGCACCGCACGCGTCCGCCAGCTGACTAGTGGTGGCCGCCGCCCCACGAGCCCGCGGCCTTCGTGCTGTCCTCTTCGGCCTGGGTCAACTGGTGCTGCATCCAGTCCATGTCGGGCAGCCGCTGCTCCGCCAGGTCGCCCATGGTCTTGCGGAACACATCGATCATCTCTTCGACCGGTTTCCACGCCTCGAGGAACTGCTCGACGATGGGCTCGAAGACGCGCTTCGCGCCGGCCAGGCACTGCGGAAGTCCGTCGAGGTCCGCTCCCACCTGCCGCATGTCGTCGCAGGCATTGGCCCAGTTCTGCTTGGTGGCGCCGTGCAGGCCCTGGTCGAAGCGGATGACGGAGCCGGCGAGCGGCTGGTCCTCGCTCATCGCAGCCCGGCCCAACTCTGCCGGATCTCGCGCACCTCGGCGTCGCTGAGGCCGGGGGCACGATCGAGGACCATGCTGGTGAACAGCTCCTCGAAGTCCTCACCGAGTGGGGCGGTCGGGTCGAAGGACGCCAGCGAGCCGGGCATCGTCTCGTGCAGCAGGTCCATCATGCCCTGCGCGCACTTCTGCCGCGCCTGCTCGATGGTGTCCTGGATCAGCGCCGCGAATTCTGCCGCCGGCATCTTCCGGTAGGACTCGCCGTGCAGGGTCAGCGCCTTGAGCTGCCCCTGCGCCCCGACGGTCGCCGATACGATCCGGTTGCGCGAGCGAACGGTCGCGCCGGCGGTGAGCGCCGCGGTCTGGATGTCGGCGAGCGCGGTGCGCGCCTGGCGCACCTCGGTCATCGCCTCGACGAGGTCGTCATGTAGCGAGGTCATCTGTTCCTCCTTGGGTCGTCGGGTTCGGTGCTTTCCGGGCGGGGGATCAACCGCGGTCCCAGCGGGTCCGCCGGGCGCCGCCCGAGGACGGGCCGGGCCCGCCGGCCTGGCCGCCGGATCGGTCCGGTGTGGACGGTTGGGGCTGCCCGTCGGTTCGCCCGACGACCGCGGGCGCGCAGTCGTCGGCTCCCCAGTCGTCGCCGGCGTCCGCCGGGCGGTGGGAGGTCCAGCGGTCCCGATCTCGGGACTGCGGGCCGGTGGTGGCGCCGCCACCGACCATCGGCATCATCGGTGCCGCCGCACCGTCGGGTCCGCCCGTCGCGCCGCCGAGTGGGACGTACCCGGATGCACCCACCGCCAGCAGGCCGGGCGCGTACGCCGGCCCGGCCACCGGTGGCCCGAACGGCTTGACGACGCCGCCGGCGCCGGCCCTGGTCGTGGGCATGTGCACGTCGTGGTGGGAGAGCGGACCGAGGCTGGGTGAGGCCGGGATCGCCGAGCCGACCTGGACGCCGTTGACGGCGGTGGGATAGGCACTCGTCGCCACCCCGAGCGGCGGTGCTCCGGATGCACCGGCCCCACCGGCTCCGTCACCGGGAAGCCCGAGCAGCGCGCGTTGCTCGTCCGTCACGCTCACACCGTCGAGCAGACCGCCGTCGTGCAACGTGTTGAGCTGGTTCGGGCTCAGGTCGCCGAGCGTCTGCGCCGCCGTGACGGGCAGGCCGCGGCGTGCCAACTCGTCGCGCATGTCGGGGGTGAGCGGGTCGCCGGCCAGGCCGTTGGACCCACGCAACGCCTGGATCTGGTCGGTGGTCAGCTCGCCCAAGGTGAGGTCGGAGGCGTCGCTGCCGGCGAACGGACCGCCGTCCATCGACTTGGACGTCTGACCGGAGCCGACCGGCACGCCGACCGGCGCGCCGACGGCCCACCCTGAGCCGGCCTGATCGCCCTGCGACCAACCCGAGTCCGACCCGCCGCTGCCGTCGGTCGACCCGCCGGCACCGACCGGACAGCCGTCCTGGCCCCACGCCGATCCGGCACCCCCGTCGGTGGACCCGGCCGTAACGGAGGCCCAACCGTCCTGGCCGGTCGCCCCGCCGGTGCCCCCGTCGTTCGACCCACCGCCGGTGTCGCTGGTCATGCCGTCCTGCCCGGTCGCCCCGCCGGTGCCCCCGTCGTTCGACCCACCGCCGGTGTCGCTGGTCGTGCCGTCCTGCCCGGTCCCCCCGCCGGTGCCCCCGTCGTTCGACCCACCGCCGGTGTCGGTGGTAGAGCTGTCCTGCCCCGGCGGCGGCTCGGATGGCGGTGGCTCGTCGTCCGAGCCGGTCGAGTTGTTCCCGCCGGAGCCCTGCTGGTTCGGCTGGGACTCGCCGGCCGCATCGGCCAGCGCTGCGTCGTACGCGTTCGCCGCGTCCAGCAGCGGCTTCACGACCTCGGTGACGTGCCGTCCCCAGGCCTGCCGGGTGAGCCGGTCGATGGCCGGCCAGCTTGCGGCGTCGAGGACGTCGAACGGGCCGGCGCCGTTCCACTCGCTCGACGCGATCAGGAGGGTTTCGGAGCCCTGGCCCTTCAGGTCGGTGCCGTTGACGCTGCCGGGGGTGATCGAGCTCGTGACGGGCGCCGGTCCCCAGCTCAGCGTCGCCACGTTCATGACCCGGGACAGCCCGTCGTCGGGCGTTCCCCATGGACCGCCCAGCGCGCCGACCGTCTGCTGGAGCGCTCTTTCCAGGTAGTCCGCCGCCTTGACGACGGCGTCGGCCTTCCCCGAGAACTGCGCGAACTGCTCCCGCGCCCCCTGCAGCCCACCGACGACGTCCTGGAGGCGGCCCACGAATGCCTTGTAGGCGGTGCCGTCGAACAACTGCCGGTTGGCGGTCAGCTGGTCTGCGTCCCGCTGCACGTCGTCCATCTGGGTGCCGGCGTAGTCGGTCGCGGCGGCCAGCACGTCCCGGTTGTTGCGCAGGTCCTCCGGGCTGACCACCGACGCGGAGCCGGGACCGACGAGCGGCGCGAGCCGCTGCGGCAGGCCCGACCAGGTTGTCTGGGCCTGGCCCAGCGTGTCGCCATCGGTGATCGCCACCGCGGCCCAGCGCATCCGGCCGCCGCCGGAACCGTCGGGCTGGTAGTGCCAGAAGCGCAGCTGGCCGTCGGCTGGCGGCGGCGGGGTGCTGCTCGTCGCCGGATCGTCATGCAGCTCGAGGAGGCGCAGCCACGGTCCGCCGCCGTCGGCGGTGATGCTGGTGATCGACTGCCCGCCGAGGTCGACTCCGAGCAACTGGCGGAGCATGTCGTCGAAGTTTGCGAAGCTCATCTCAGCCCTCCCTGCGCCGGCGGGTCTGCTGGCGCTCCGGCTGCACGAAGGTTCCGTCGTTCGGTGCGTGGTGTGTTCGGTCCGGGGCGTCCCCGCCGCCGCCGCGTCCGATGACGGACGGCGCCATGTCCGGGTCGGTGCCCCAGACCTCCTCGTCCTCGACCAGCCAGGTCGTACGCTCCCGTTCCTTGTCGCCGCCGGCGCCCGGGCCGCCCATCCCGCCCATGCCGCCGCCGCCCATCGGCATGAACGGCATGCCGCCCGCGGCCTGCCTGCCGTCCAGCCCGCTGAGGCCGGTGGAGAACGAGGTGGCGGACGCCGGGGCAGCCCCAGGGGAGCCGAGCCCGCCGCGTTCCAGGCCCCCTTGCAGCTGCACGCTGTGCTGCTTGCCCGACACGGCGACCGAGCCGGGTTCCCGGATGTCGCCGGCCGAGGGCAGCGAGGCGCCGCCGGCCGCGCCGCCACCCGCGCCACCCGCGCCGGTCGGGAAGGCGCTGTGCGCGGTCTCGGCGGGCAGGCTCGACGCGCTCAGCTCCGGTATGTCGAGCTTCGGAACCGCCCCGCCGCCGGCCGGCAGCGCCAGCCCGTTGTCGGCGAGGATCTGCTGCTGCTGGGCCGTCAGCGGATCCTGCGGGAGCAGGCCGTGCTTCTGCAGGATGTCGAGTTGGTCCGCCGACAGGTCGCCGAGGTTCGAGCCGGATGTCACCGGGTTCCCGTTGGCGGCGAGGACCGCCCGGTCCTGCGCGGTGATGGGCTCGTCGTCCAGGCCACCGCCGGCGGCGAGGGCACGCAGCTGCTTCCTGTCCAGGTTGTCGAGCGTCGCCGGGGAGCCGACCGAGCCGAGCGAGCCGAGCGAGCCGAGCGCGGCGCCGGCCGCCGCCGCGTCCGAGCCGGGCGATGCGAGGTCGGTGAGCGGGGTGTCACCCGCGAGGCCCGATCCGGCGCCCAGCAGCCCGTCGGTGCCGGTTGCGCCGCCGGTGCTGGGGAGGGTGAGTCCGTCGCTGTTGAGGAGTTCGTCGGTGCCGGTTGCGCCGCCGGTGCTGGGGACGGAGAGGCTGTCGGTGCTGGGGAGTCCGTCGGTGCCGGCTACTCCGCCGGTGTTGGGGACGGTGAGTCCGTCGCTGTTGAGGAGTCCCTCGGTGCCGGTTGCGCCGCCGGTTGGCGCCGTGTCAGGGCCGTTGAGTCCATCGCCGAGGCCGTTCAGGCTGTTGCCGTACTGGTCTAGGGCGCCGTGGATGTCATTGCCATATTGGTCGAGCCCACCGCCGATCTCGTTGAACCCCCCCGCCATCTCGTTGAACCCGCCCGCCATCTCGTTGAGCCCGCCCCCGAACGAGTTGGCCATGTTCTCGATCGACTTGGCGAGGTCGCCGATCGAGTTGTCCTGCTCCGGGGGTGGCTGCGGCGTGTCGGGCGGGGGCGTGTACAAAGTTACGGCCCCGTTGGCGGTACGGAGCGTGTTGTCCAGCCTGCTGGCGGCGTCGAACAGCGGTTGCGCGGCCTTGTGGATGCCGTCGGCGAAGATCGTGCGCACCTTGTGGTCGATGATCGGCCAGGTGTCCTCGTGCATGGTGTCCAGGCCACCCCGACCATCCACATCGATCAGCAACGCATAATAGTCGTCGGGAATAACCGGGTCGACCGCCGAGCCGTGCGTCGCATTGGTCTGCCCCCCGACCCCACTCTTGTAGATGTCGTTGCCGGTGTTGGTCTTGGCCGCGTCGAACCACAGCGATGCGTTGCCCAGGGTCCGGGCGAGCGAACTCAACGGTGACGCCGAGTTGGCGACCGCGTTGGCAACATCGGTCACGGCCCTTTCGAAGGCGTACGCGGCCTCGACCGCGTCCCGCAGCGTCCCCCGCCAGCGTTCCATGTCCTGCTGCACGTTGAGGAACTTGTTGTTCGCGTTGTCCACGTGCCGTTGGAACTCCTTGTACGCCGCTCCCTTGAACCCACCGTCCTCTTCCTGAAGCTGCTTCGACTCATCCGAAACCACTGCGTATATGTCATTGGTCCATGCTGCCGCGTCGAACAGTACGTTCCGGTTGAGCGCAAACATGTCCGCGCTGAAAACGGATGCGGCACCACGACCGATGAGATCGCCGAGTGCCCCCGGAAGTTTCGTCCAGAAGTCCTGGGCCTTGCCGAGACCGCCGTCCTTGCCCATCGTGATCGTGATGGTGCTCCACTCGAGGTTCGGATGCTCGGCCACGCCCCTTAACGGATGCACCTTCCAGAACTGGAGCTCGCCGGCCTGCTTTTCCGGGATGCTCCTCGCGCCAAAGTAGTCTCGCTCGCCGCCGTCCTTCCATTGCAGCCACGGCGCGCCGCTGTCGCGGATCTTCTCGGCGCTCTGGTCGGCCAAGTCATAGCCGAGAATGCGCTTGATGATCTCGGCGAAAGTCTCGTTCGGCATGCCTTCTCCTGGCTTCGTGGACGCCGTCCCGGCGCGTCCGCGGGCCCGGGCGGCGCGGCGGCCGCCCGCCCGGTACCCGTGGACCTGGGTCAGCCGCCGGCCTGGGGGAACGCGGCGTTGAACCCGTCGGCGGTCATCTGGTTGAAGTGCTCGCACGCCTCCGAGTTCCGCATGAGGTTGTCCAGACCCCAGTGCAACTCGTACGCGTGGTCGCCGAACTTCTTGATCCGGTCCGCGAGGTTGCTGCGGATCCCCTCGATCCCGTCGCTCATTTCCTTGCCTAGCTGGTAGCCGTCGACGCCCAGCTTCGTAACCCATGCGATCCCGAGATTGCCGTGCGCCCCGTCGTCCCAGGTGAACGGCTTCTGGCGATCCTCGGCGTCGTGCTGCCGCTGGGACCAGAGGTTGCTCAGCCTCTGCAGCGTGTCATGGTCGATCACGATCGGGTCGCTCATGATCCCTCCTTTCTTCGTGCCGGTATCCGTTACGGGTAGCGCTGGATGGCGCCGCCGAAGCCCTGCGCCCCCGACTGGTCGTTGTAGTGGTACTGATCGATGATCTTGTCGAGCGCCCGGTAGCCGTTCTGGAGGTAGGTCTTGTGGTTGTCATGGCCCTGCTGGAAAGCCGTCTGGGCCTCCTGGTAAAGGTCCATGTGGTCGTCGCCGTCGTTGGTGCTCATGAAGTTCGTCATGGCGGTCTGGAGCGTCTGGAGTGTCGTCTCGAACTGGGGGTCGTACCTCTGCAGCTCGGGCACGGTGTCCTGCGCGAAGTTGGGGTCGAACGAGAAACCGTCGTACATGCTGTCCTCCTGGTGTGGCTGCCCCGACGACCGTCGTAGGCAGATATCTGCTCTGTCGAGGGATGGCGCCCGATCAGTGTCCGGAGTGCCAGCCCGTGCCGGTGGTGATGTTGTCGCCTTCGGTCTGGACCGAACGCTGCTTCCAGTAGTTCATCGCCTCCTGGAGCTTGTCGAGCCCTCCCTTGACGGTCCGGACGCCGGACGACCATCCCGCCAGCTCCCCCCGGTAGGTGTCGCCGGCCGCACCCTTCCAGTAGACCTTGCTCTCGTCGGTCAGGTGGTCCACCGTGGTGATTGCGTTCGTGTAGAGCGCCTGCGCGTCGTCGTACGCGCTGAGCATCTTCTGCGTGGTCACCGGATCGAATGTCTGGGGCATTTGCATCCTCCTTGCGGTATGCCGCCGGCCGGGTGCCGGGCGGCGTGGGTGTATTTCTCAGGTCCCGCTGGACGACCGGCCGGTCGGCACGGGAATCGCCGGTTTGGCGAGCTCCGGTCCGGGCGGCAGCAGGCTGAGCCATTGGGGGGTGACCAGGACGACCTGGTCGAGCGAGTACCCGAGGGCGCTGAGCGCATTGCTGTCGGCAATGGGCGAGGCGGACCCGTCGTCGCTCACGAGGTAGACGTTGGAGAACGTCGTGTAGTCGGGAAGCCGGGTGGCGACGACCGCACCGCGGGCGGGCGGGACGAGCACCGCGGTCGTCGGCGTCGCGTCGGTGTTGCCTGCCGGCGGGGCGGGGTGTGCCCCGGTCGCCAGCGGAGCGAGCACGACCTGCGGGTCGGCCGCTTCGCGGGCCGGCCGCGTCTGGACGCACGGAACCTGGCCCGCCTGGGGTTGTCCGACCGCCGGCACCTCGGCCGGCATGTCCGCCGCGCCGGCGGGGGCGACCGCACGGCTGGCGTGGGCGAGTGCGTACGCCGACAGGACGGCGCGCTGGCCACCTTGCTGCGCGGCGGCGAGCTGGAACTGCAGCGGGGACAGCATGAGCAGGCCGTCGGCGCGGAGCTGGAAATGGCCGGTGCTGTCGTGACTGGTGGCCGTGTCGAAGAGCTGGCCGATGCGAGGCGCCTTGCCGTCTATCTCCGGCCCGGGCTGCCCCGCGTGCGGCACGTCGAGCGGCGCGAGATCGCCGCCGCGCGGCAGCAGCGCGAGCCACTGCTCGCTGACGTCGACCGGCGGGACCTGGCCGAGGCCGAGGGCGTCGGCGACGAAGTCGGCCGCGACCCGGTGGGCCTTCCCGCCGATGACGACGTACCGCGTCGCCCCCGCCCGCACGAGCAGCGGCTCGGCCGGCGTACCGGCATCGGCCGACGCGATCTCGACGACGTCGCGGACCGACCCGCTCGCCGGCAGCGGGTCGTTCGGCGTCGTCGCGCAGTCGCGCCACACACCCGGAGGCAGACCTGCGGTCGGCAGCCCGTCCGGCGCGCCGGCGATACCCAGCGGGGCGCCGCGGGGCGTGCCGGCCAGGGTCTTCGCCGACACGGCGACCACCTTGAGGTTCGCGCCGGCGATCAGCCGGGCCGACGCCATGTTGAGGACCGGACGCAGTAGCCCGTCGACGAGGAAGTAGCGGCCGCTGCCGGCCTCGTCGACGATGAGCGTGTTCGGCTGCTGCCAGGCGGTCGAGCCGCTGGGGAACAGCAGCGCGAACGCGCCGATCGCCACGACCAGCAGGCCGGCGATCGCGAAGCCGCCGACCAGGCCGCGGGTGTCCCGCCGGCTCGGTGGCTCCTGCGCATCCGGGTCGCCGCTCAGCAGCGCGCTGGACAGCCGCGATCCGAGGTACTTCTGGGCGTGGGCCATGTCCCGCCGCGACTGCATGTCACATCACCACCCGGCGGACCAGGGCGAGCAGGTCGAGCAGGAAGACCGCAAGCGGTGCGGCCGCGACCAGCGTCAGCGTCTGCAGGATGTCGCCCAGCCGCCCGACCCGCGGGCTGACCGGGCGGCGCAACACGGCGCGGGCCAGCGCCGGCGCGGCGATCGCGAACACCGCCAGCACCAGCGCGACCGTCACCGGCACCAATGGCCGCGCGTGCGGGAGGCGGACGTAGCAGCCGACCGCCAGCGTGACAGCAGCGGGCAGGGCGCAGGCGAGCCGGTGCCAGGCGCTGGTGAGCGGCCGCGCGGACAGCAGCAGGTTGGCCGCTATGGTCGCCGCGAACGCCGCTCCCCACGGGCCGGGCAACGCGACCAGCACGGCGAGCGACCCGGACAGCACGGCGCCTCCGGCGGCCAGGGCAGCCGTCATGAACGCGTCGGTGCGCAGCGCTGCCGCGCGCACCTGCGAACCCGGCTCGGGGTCGTTGTCCCGTTGGATGTCCTCTGTGGACCGCGGCAGCGGAGGCATGCGCAGGCCGGCCAGCCGGAACGCGGCCACCGGAACGCCCGGCCGCAGCGTGAGCACCACTCCGGTCTCGACCAGCGCCACGCCGGCCAGCCCGGCGACGCCGGCGGCGAGCAGCCCGGCGCCGAGGGCGAGCAGCGCATCGAGCAGCACGACGTGCAGGCCGATGGCCGGCAGCAGGTCGATGCGGCCCACGGCGGCGGCCGCCGCGATCATCACCGCACCGCACCCGGCCGCGAGCACGACGCCGAACCACGGCCCGTACCGGCCGACCACAGGCGCGACGTGCACTGCCGCCACGACCGACGCCGCGACCGCGAGCCCGCCGAGCAGGTTCGAGGCCGGCTTGGCCCGGCTCCGCCAGGTCGTGAGCGCGGCGCCGCCCAGCAGCGCCAGCACGAGCGGGATCTGCACCAGCAGGCTCGACACTCGCGACGGCAGCCGCAGCGCCAGCACGCTGCTGACCGCCACGAAGAAGACGAGGGCGAGGTGCCCGGCCAGCTCGGTGTGCCGCGGCGTCCACAGCCCCGGCCGCTTGGCGGCCCCGTTCGCCATGCCGTCGACCAGGTCGTCGAAGTCCAGCGGCGGGATCAGCGACGACCGCGGCCGCAGGTACAGCCGCTCCCCGTCGTGCAGGCCCAGCTCGCCACAGGACAGGTCTTCGTCCAGCGGCGGCTCACCCAGGCGCTGCAGCGCCCAGCCCGCGTGGTCCAGCCCCACGTCGGACAGCTCGGGGCCGAGCCAATGCAGCATCGAGGGCAACAGGTCGCACAGTGGCACGGAGTTCGGTACCGACAGGTCGATCCGGCTCGTCGGACCCTCGATGACCAACCGGCACAGCTCGTCGGCGGCTAGCTTGCTCATGCCCTGTCACGCGACGACCCGGGCCTGGTGTTCACCGCCGCCGCCGCAAATCCGGGACCGAACAGTCGGCGGTCCGGCGACGTGCAACTGACATGTCCAGCAAGGTGTTCAAGCGCCCACCACGGCGGTCCGGACCGGAGATGCCGCACGGCGACGTCCAACTCCAGGAGCCGCCGGCACTACCGGAGCATCAGCCGGCCGGCATGCGGAGCATGGTCATGATCCTGCCCATGATCGTGATGGTCGGGATGATGGGCCTGATCGCGGCGCGCGGCGGGACCGGCGGCGGGACAAGCCTGATGTACGTCGCGATGATGGCCTCGGGCGGGTTCACCGCCGTGCTGGCCCAGCTCATGAGCGGCGGCGACCGGAAGTTCAAGGTGTCCGGGGCGCGGCGGGACTACCTGCGCTACCTGTCCCAGACCCGGCGCCGGGTCCGCAAGATGGCCGAGCAGCAACGCGACGCACTGTCCTGGCGGCATCCGGATCCGCATTCGTTGTGGTCGCTCGCCATGACCAGCCGCCTGTGGGAACGCCGTCCCAGCCACCCGGACTTCACCGAGCTGCGGGTCGGCACCGGTTCGCAGCGGCTGGCGGCCCGGATGGCACCGTTGCAGACGAAGCCGCTGGAGGACCTCGAGCCGGTGAGCGCCAAGGCTCTCCGCCGGTTCGTGCGCGCCTACACGTCGGTGCCCGACCAGCCGGTCGCCGTGTACCTGCGCGGCTTCGCCAGCATCCGGCTGCTCGGCGACCGGGACGCGGCCCGTGCGGTCGTCCGTTCCCTACTGGCGCAGCTGGCCAGCTTCCACGGCCCCGACGAGCTGGTCATCGCCGCCTGCGTCGACGAGGATCACGAACCGGAATGGGCGTGGCTGAAGTGGCTGCCGCACAACCAGAGCAGGGCCGAGCGCGACGCCGCCGGTGGCGTGCGCCTGTTCGCGCCCGCGCTGGACGGGCTCGAGCGCCTGCTCGGCGCGGACTTCAGCGAGCGGGACCGCTTCGACGCGACGGCGACGCCGTCCCGCGACGAACCCTACGTGGCCGTGCTCATCGACGGCGGCGACGTCCCGTCCGGCGCCCGGTTCGCCGACGCCGGGTACGCCAACAGCGTCCTGGTCGACATCGGCGGCCGGCGCGTGTCGCACGGCCGCGGTGGTCCGCCGGGGCTGACCCTGGACGTCAGCCGGGACGGCGTCGACATGCTCGAACAGGACCGGGTCGGCCGCGAGGTCCGGACCCGCCTGGCGACTCCCGACCGGCTCTCGCTGCCGCGCGCGCAGGCGCTCGCGCGCATCATCAGCAAGCATTCGAACGGCGGTCCGGACGAGCCGGACGACGTCTCGCTGACCGCCGACCTCGACCTCACCACGCTGCTGCGCATCGCCGACCTCGAAGGCTACGACGCCCATTCCGAGTGGGCCAAGCTGGCACCGAGCAACCGGCTGCGGGTGCCGCTCGGGGTGACCGCCGACGGCAGTCCGATCGTGCTCGACCTGCGTGAGTCGGCGGAGGGCGGCATGGGCCCGCACGGCATGCTCATCGGCGCGACCGGGTCGGGCAAGAGCGAGCTGCTGCGCACCCTGGTCACCGCGCTGGCGCTGAAGCACTCGTCGGAGACGCTCAACTTCGTGCTCGTGGACTTCAAGGGCGGCGCCACGTTCGTCGGCCTCGACCGGCTGCCGCACGTCTCGGCGCTCATCACGAACCTGGCCGACGAGGCGGCGCTGGTCGGCCGCATGCGCGAGGCGATCCACGGCGAGCTGATCCGCCGCCAGGAGCTGCTGCGCAGGGCCGGCAGCTACGCCTCGGCGCGCGACTACGAGCGCGCCCGCAAGGACGGGGCGCCGCTCGACCCGCTGCCCACCCTGTGCGTCGTCGTGGACGAGTTCAGCGAGCTGATCGCGGCGCACGCCGACTTCATCGAGCTGTTCGTCATGATCGGCCGGCTCGGTCGCTCGCTCGGTGTGCACCTGCTGCTGGCGTCGCAGCGCGTCGACGACGGTCGCATCCACCAGCTCGAAGGGCACCTCTCCTACCGCATCGGCCTGCGCACCTTCTCCGCCTCGGAGTCGCGCTCGGTCATCGGTATCCCAGACGCGTACGAGCTGCCGAACGAGCCGGGCAACGGCTACCTCCGCTCCGACGTCGCCACCGTGACCCGGTTCAAGGCCGCGTACGTCTCCGGCGCGTACCGGTCCAAGCGACGAACCCACCGCCAGGACGTCGTGCAGAGCAAGGTGCAGCCGTACGGGACGGCCTACCTGCCGCTGCCCGAGCCGGCCAAGCAGGACACGGCACCGGACGAGATCGCCGCGGGCGTCGCGGCCGGTCGCAATGCGCTGTCCGTGCTGGAGGTCGCTGTGTCGCGGCTGGTCGACCAGGGACCGCCGGCGCACCGGGTGTGGCTGCCGCCGCTGGACGTGTCGCCGACCCTGGACGAGATCCTGCCGCCGCTGCTGCCCGATCCCGAGCACGGCCTGCGCCCGGTCGACGACGACCAAGCCGGCGGCCTGCGCGTCCCGATCGGACTGATCGACAAGCCGTTCGACCAGATCCGCGACCTGCTGACGCTCGACCTCACCGGCGCCGGCGGTCACGTGGGCGTCGCCGGCGGCCCGCAGAGCGGCAAGAGCACGCTGCTGCGCAGCCTCGTCTGCGCGCTAGCGCTGACCCACTCGCCGGCCGAGGTGCAGTTCTACTGCCTCGACTTCGGCGGCGGCCTGCTGTCGGCGCTGTCCGGGCTGCCGCACGTGGGCGGCGTCACCGGCCGGCACGACCCCGAACGGGTCATGCGCACGATCTCGGAGATCACCGAGTTGCTGTCCACACGGGAGCGCCGGTTCGCCGAGCTGAACGTGACCGGCATGGCCGCGTACCGCGCACTGCGCGCGAGCGGCGAGGTCACCGACGAGTTCGGGGACGTGTTCCTCGTCGTCGACGGGTGGTTCACGCTGCGGCAGGACTTCGAAGCGGCCGAGGCCACCATGCGCGATGTGACCACGCGCGGCCTCAACTACGGCATCCATCTCGTGCTGAGCGCGAACCGCTGGTCCGATGTGTACCACGCGATGCGCGACAAGATCGGCACGCGGTTGGAGCTGCGGCTCGGCGACCCGGTCGAGTCGGCGATCGACCTGCGCGCCGCGGCGACCGTGCCGAAGGCGCCCGGGCGCGGCCTGACCGACGGCAAGCTGCACTTCCTCGCCGCCGTGCCACGGATCGACGGCCGTCGCGACGGCGCCGACGTGGCCGGGTTGGACCATCTCATCGCCGCCGTCGTGCAGGGCTGGAACGGGCCGTCCGCGCGCGCCGTCCGTACGCTGCCGGCGGTGGTCGAGGCTGCCCAGCTGCCGCCGAGCGAGGGCGAGCTGCGGGTGGTGCTCGGCCTCGACGAGCAGCGGCTCGGGCCGGTGTGGCACGACTTCCGCAGCCTGCCCCACCTGACCTGCCTCGGGGACACCGCGAGCGGCAAGTCGAACCTGCTGCGGCTGGTGGCCCGGGGTATCACCACGCGGTTCGACGCGTCGCAGGCGCGCATCCTCGCCGTCGACTACCGGCGCCAGCTCTTCGACGACATCCCGGCGGACATGCGGCTCGGTTTCGCCGTGTCGAGCGACAGCACGCGCGCGGCAGCCAACGAGGCCGCCGCCGGGCTGCGGACGCGGCTGCCCGGACCGGACGTCACGCCGGAGCAGTTGCGCCGGCGGGACTGGTGGAGCGGCCCGCTGCTGTTCGTGCTCATCGACGACTACGACCTGGTGTCCGGTGCGGACAAGCCGCTGGACCCGCTGCTGCCGCTGCTGCCGCAGGCGGCCGACATCGGGCTGCACGTCGTGCTGACCCGCGCCGCCGCCGGGTCGATGCGCCTGTCCATGGACCCGCTGCTGCGGCGGATGCAGGAGCTGAACACGCCCGAGGTGGCGCTGTCGTGCCCGCCCAGCGAGGGCCAGTTGCTCGGCGGCGTCAGGGCGCGCCACCTGCCGCCGGGGCGGGCGTTGCTGTGCACCCGCCGCGGCTGGCAGCTGATCCAGACCGCTCGCGTCGAGCCCGCGGAAGTCCCTTGCACGGACGGACATTCGAACGGGAGGGAGCCATCATGACCGGCCTGCACGTCGCTCCCGCGGCACCGGCGACCGGCTCCGGGCCGGGCGCGCCGTCCCAGCCACGGCGCGCACCGGCCGCGGTCCGGCCCGGGGCCGACGGGGAGCTGCTGCCGTCCGGGCTCTGGCTCACCGCCGTCCCGGCTACGGCGGCACAACTGCCGGCGGCGCCGTCCGAGTTGTTCCTGGTCCACCTCGGCCTGGCCGGCGGCGAATGGGTGTGCGCCGGCACGCCGGTCGACGCGGCGGCTCTCGCCGCCCGGCTCCGTCGGTGCGAGGCGTGGCAGGAGCGGCCGCTCGTCGTCGCCCCGGGGCGACCGCCGACCGGGGGCGCCGGGGACGCGCTGCCCGGGTCGCTGGCCGGCCTGCTCGGGGTGCCGGTCTACGTCGCCGACGGGTCCATCGGGCTGCTCCCGGAACGGCTGGTCACCCGCGGCCGGTTCTGGCGGTTCGACCCGGCGGTCCGGAGTGGAGCGACCGATGTCGGCAACCGCCTGCCGGTTGCCCAGAGCCCCTTCCGGCCGCCCCGCACAGCGCCGGTGACCGAGCACGGCGCGGGCGGGCCGACCACCGGTCAACTCGGCGGGTTCGCGATACCCGACGTCGCGATGCGGTGGCCGGCCACGCGCGAGCCGGAACCGCGGCCCGCGGCGGCCGAGGCCGCGGGCGATACGGCTGCGTCGGCGCCGCCTGTGCCGGGCACCGCAGCGGCGCCCGCGAGGCCGCACTGCGGCAGCGGGCCGGAGCTGGTGCAGCGGGGGCCGAGCCATCCGGCGGGGCGGTGGCAGGCGGTCACCGCGAGCGTCACAGGTGACGGCGACCGGCTCCGCGCGCGTCTCGGCTGGCGTTTCGGCGTCGCGGCCCGTGCCGTGACCGAGGTGCTGGCGGAACGGCCCGGGCTGCGCCGGGTTGCCGCCGTGGGCGACCGGCACGCGCAGCTCATCGGCCTGCGCGCGTACCTCGTCGACGAGAGGTCGGCCGTGGACGAGATGTTGCGGGGCGAGCGGGAGGCGGGGGAGGACCTGCTGGCGCTCGCCCGCCTCGCGGCGGCCGGGCTGCGGCTGCTGCCGGTGGCGATCGGCCCGGCGTTCCTGACCACGCCCGCTCCTGCCGCCGGCGTGGGCGCCTACCGGCCCGGCGACGTGCTGGTCGAACCGTGCTTCGTCGGCGCGCGGCACCGCGGCGTGCCGGCGGCGGCGCCACCGGACCAGACGATCCGGTACGTGCTGCTCAGCTCGACCGGCCGCCAGGTCCAGTTCCTGGTGCCGGACAGCACGACCGCGGTCCTGTTCGCCGCCGGCACCCGCTGGCGCGTCCTGGCGGTCGGGGACCCGGACGAGACGTGCGCCGGCACCGTGTACGTCAGCGAGGTGGCCGCGAAACCGGCCGACGGCTTCGACGTCGACGAGCGTGCGCTCGAGGCCATGCGCGCGGCCGCGGCCGACGCCGACTGGTCGGCCCACCCGGCCGGCCCGGACAAGGACGCCGGAGCCGCCGCGTCCTCGCCGCGGCGGTGGGCGCTCGGCCTCGACCGCGACGGCCGACCCATCGCCGACCAACCCGACCCCGTCGCCGACCAACCCGCCTCGAGGAGAGCGTCATGACCGTTGTGGTGACCGCCGAACCGGCTACCCACCGCCGCTCGACCGGGCTGGCGGCGGCCATCGGCCGCGCCGGTCCGGGTGCCACCGTCGCGCTGCGTCCCGGGCGGTACGCGGAGCCGGTGCTGCTAGGGCAGGACATCACGCTGGTCGCCGAGGAGGGTCCCGGCACCGTGCTGGTCGACGGCGCCGACCGGGCGGCGCTCGTCGTGACCGGTGGCCGCGTCGAGCTGCGCGGCATCGAGCTGCGCGGCGGGGACAGCACGCAGCCGGCCGCCCAGGTGGCGTCCGGCCGGCTCGTCCTGCGGGACTGCATGGTCGCCGGTACCGACTCCGCCGTCGCGGCGCTGCATGTCGCAGGCGGACGGTGCGACGTGCATGGCGGCTGGGTGACCTGCCGGGCCGGCGTGGGCGTCGTGATCGCCGCCGGCGCCGCCGTGCTGGAGAAGGTGGTCGTGCTGGACACCGGCTCGCACGGCGTGGTCGTCGCCGAGTCGGCAGCGCCCCTGCTGCGTGGTGTCACCGTGCGCCGCACCGCCGACTGCGGCGTCTTCTCGCACGGCCGCAGCGCACCGGTGCTGGAGGAGTGCGAGTTCCAGGAGATCGGTGGCGTCGCGCTGGTCGCGCTGGGCCAGAGCCGGCTCGCGGCGTCCCGGGCCACTGTGGACGGTGCGCGCCTCGGGCTGCTCGCCACCGACCAGGCCCAACCGGCGCTGCGCGACTCGCGCATCCAGGGGACCAGGCAGCACGGCGTGCTCGTCCTCGGTGTCGCCGCTCCGGTCATCGAGTCCACGACCGTGACGCGGTGCGGGGGGCACGGCGTCGTCGCCGGCGAGCGCTCCCAGGCCCGGATCGAGCGCTGCGACATCACCGGGAACGGCGCGGCCGGCCTGCTGGTCGCGCAGTCCGCGCGTCCCCGGTTCGTCCACAGCCGAGCCGTCGACAACGAGGGCGCCGCGGTGCTCGTCACCGACAGGGGCCAGCTGCACGCGTCCGGTGCCGCGTTCGGCGGGAAGGACGTCGGGCTGGCGGTCGAGGCGGAAGGCTCGGCGAGGCTGGAGTCGGTCCGGGTGACCGGCGCGGGTGTGGGGCTGCGGCTCACCGGCGGGACCACCTCAGCCGCCGACCTGCAGCTCGCCGGCTGCGCCGGGAGCGGCATCGCCGTCACCGGTCCGGCCACCGCCGAGGTGCACAGCCTGGACGCCCGCGAGTGCGGACACGCGGTGGATGTCCGCGACGGAGCCCGGCTGCTGCTGCGGACCGCGGAGGTGCGCGACAGCCGCAGGGACGCCGTGGTGGTGGCGGCGGCGTCCGTCGAGGTGTCCGGCGGCCGGTTCGAAGGCGGCCGCGGCGCCGGGTTCCGGCTCGACGCCAGCGCCGCGGCGAAGCTGACCGACTGCGACGTCAACGGGTTCGAGCGCGGGATCGTGGTGGGCACCCGGGACAGCGTCGTGCTCGAGCGATGCAGGCTGCGCGGCAACCGCGGTGGCGGCTTGCACGACCCGCGGCAGTCGCCGAGGTTGCAGCTGACCGACGTCGATGACGCCGCCGCCGGCCCGGCGGCGTCGAGCCCAGGTGCGGCTCCCGACGCAGCAGGCGCGCCACCGTCCGAACCAGACGGACCCGCCGAGGCACCGGCGGCGCCAACGGCGCCAACGCCGCCGGCGGCACCGGCGGTGGACGACTCGCCGACCGGGCAGTTGCTGGCCGAGCTGAACCAGATGGTCGGTCTCGACAACGTCAAGAAGGAGGTCGCCACGCTGGTCGGCCTGCACCGCCTCGCCGCGCGGCGGAAGGCCGCCGGGCTGCCCGTGCCGTCCATGGCGCGGCACCTGGTCTTCGCCGGGCCGCCCGGCACCGGCAAGACGACGGTGGCCCGCCTCTACGGGAGGATCCTTGCCACGCTGGGCGCCCTGGAGGGGGGTCAGCTGGTCGAGGTCGGCAGGGCGGACCTGGTCGCCGAGCACCTGGGCGGGACGGCACCCAAGACCACGGCCAAGTTCGAGGAGGCCCGCGGCGGCATCCTGTTCATCGACGAGGCGTACGCCTTGACGTCTTCCGAGCACGACGACTTCGGCCAGGAGGCTGTCGACACGCTCGTCAAGCTGATGGAGGACCACCGCGAGGAGCTGGTGGTCATCGTGGCTGGCTATTCGTCCGACATGCGGGCGTTCCTGGCCGCCAACCCCGGCCTGGACTCCCGGTTTTCGAAGGTGATCGAGTTCGAGAGCTACTCGGACGAGGAACTGCTCACCATCGTCGAGCAACTGTGCCGCGCCAACCACTACGCGCTGGAGTACGAGACCCGGCAGGCGTTGGCCAAGCATTTCGCCCGCATGCCGCGCGGTGAGACGTTCGGCAACGGGCGGGCCGCGCGCCAGGTGTTCGAGCAGATGCTCGGCCGGCAGGCCTACCGGCTCGCGCAGAGTCCGGACGCCCCGGAGATCGACCTGGTCCGGCTGCTGCCTGCCGACCTGTCCGACGAGGCCGACGACCGCCCGGACGCCACGAACGAACGCCGGGCCGTCGTCGACCGTCTGATGCAGACGGTGCACGCGATGATCGGGCTGGCGAGCGTGAAGGCGGAGATCGCCGACCTCGTCGACCTGATCGCCTCGGCGCGGGCTCGGGAGGATGCCGGCCTGCCGGCGCCGTCCACGTCCCGGCACCTGGTCTTCGCCGGTCCTCCCGGCACCGGCAAGACGACGGTGGCCCGGCTCTACGGGCAGCTCCTGGCCGCCCTCGGCGTGCTGAAGACCGGTCAGATGGTCGAGGTGGCGCGCGCCGACCTGGTCGGCCAGTACATCGGGCACACTGCGCAGAAGACCAAGGAGGTCTTCGAGAAGGCGCGCGGCGGCATCCTGTTCATCGACGAGGCGTACACGCTGGCGCCGCCGGACGCGGGGAACGACTTCGGCCGCGAGGCCATCGACACGCTCGTCAAGCTGATGGAGGACCACCGCGACGAGATCGTGGTCATCGCGGCCGGCTACACCGCGGACATGGAACGTTTCCTGGCCAGCAACGCCGGCCTGGCGTCCCGCTTCAGCCACCACATCGAGTTCCCCAGCTACACCGCGGACGAGCTGGTCGCGATCTTCGAGCGGCTGGCCACCGCCGGCGGCTACCAACTCGACGGTCCGGTGCTGGCCGCACTTCGCGAGCACTTCGCCGCGGTGCCCCGCACCGGGACCTTCGGCAACGGCCGCTACGCGCGCCAGGTGCTCGACGCCGCCATCACCCGCCAGGCCAGCCGCCTGCGGCGCATGCCCGCTCCGACGCGGCGTGACCTGCAGCAGCTGACCGACGCCGACGTCGAGGCCGCGATCGCCGCCCGCGCGCGAGCCGCCGGCGCCGGCAGGTAGCCATCCCCGCTACCGCGGATATCCAGCCCGGGCATCGCCACCGCCGCGCCCAGCGGGCACGCCGCGGTGACCGGGGCACGGCCGACGATCGGAGCGTTCCGAGGTGGACAGCGAGCGGGACGTGTTGGTCGCCCCCCATGATGGTCGCCTGTCCGGACGCTGGAATCCGAACGCACTCCTCGAACCGCGCGACCAGTCGGCCGTCCCCGCCGGCGGCAGCGTCCGCGGAGGGGTGAGCGGCAGCTCGTGATCTCGACGGGCGTGTCGCGGCTCAGTACTCCACCGCGCGGACGATGCGCTCAGCGACCTCGAGGGGGTGCAGGTACTTGTCCGTGCCGTGCACGCCGAATGGGTGCCCGACGTACGCCGTCTCGACCGAGAAGCGGGTGGCGGTGCGTACGTCGGGCATCGCGCCGCCCAGCTGCCGCACCTTGTCGGTGTAGAACATGTCCTCCGGCTCGTTCTCCGCGGGGCTTGCAGGCCCCAGGCAATCCAGCATCATCTGCCGGGAGCGCAGGGCAAGTCCGCCGTTGGCGACGTACGTCTCGGCGGACCGACCGCACGGCGCGCCGATGTAGTCCCATTGAAGGAAATCGGCGATGTGAGCTTCCCGCCCCGCGCGACGAGGGCGCCGCGTGCCGCGTGCCGCGAAGGACACCAGTGTCGGGCCGGGCGGCGTCGGTCGGGTGGACACGCCGCTCTGGGGTCCCGGGTCTGGCGGTCACGGGTCTGGCGGGCTTGCCGGCTGCTCCCGTTCCTCGGGTTCGATCGTCTCCGTCCCGGGGCTGGCCGTCGGACCGGCTGTGGCTCCGGTCTCCCAACGCGTCCGCGATCCGGTCGGCTGGTCCGAGGACTGTTCGCCGCCGGTTCGGGTGTGATCGCGGCCGCTACGCACACCGCCGGTGCTGACTTGGATCGTGCGGATCTGCAGCTCCAGCCGTTCCGCGATCCCGCGGACGCTGCCGATCAGCCGGGTCACCTCGTTGACGCGGGCGGTGCTCAGCCCGGCCACCCCGCCCCGCAGCTGTCTCTGCAGCTGCTCGTACTTCTCCGTGTAGGCGTTCCAGTTGTTCCGCAGGTCGGCGTGGTCCGGCGCCTCGCCGCCGCTGGGCGCCTGAGCCAGCGTGTCCCGCACCGACTGGTCCAGGCTCGGGCGCGATGCGGCCAGCGCCTGCCAGTCGGCCGTCATCTGGTCGGTCCGTGGTTGTTGGTCTCCGGGTGGTGGTGGTGCGCCGTGGTCTGTGTGGTGTGTGGACGGGTCGGGGGTGCCGGTGGTGGTGAGGAGGTGTTCGACCCAGTCGAGGGTGTTGTCGCGGGTGGTGATGGCGTTGGTGAGGTCGCGCATGGGCAGGTGGCGGCGGGCGAGGGTGACCGGGTCGAGTTCGTCGATCGGGGTGGGGGGCGGGCCGAGGGCGTCGAGGGCTTGGCGGGCTCGGTCGGCGGCGGTGATGTCGCGCTGGAGGTTGTGGCGGGCTAGTTCGACTGGCCGGCCGGCTGCTTCGGCGGCGTCGAGCCAGGCCCGGAGCCGGTTTATCCGGATGCTACGGGTGGGTTGGGTGTCTTGGTCCGCGCGGATGGCGGTGTCGAACGCCAGGATTTGTGGGCGGAGGGTGTCGGCGGCGTTGTTCAGCTGGGTGTGGATGGTGGTGGTGAGGGTGTCCAGGTCGGTGGCGAGGGTGTCCGCGGCGGTGACGGCGGCGTGTAGGGCGTCTTCGGTGCTGTAGCCCTCGGGCAGGGTGAGGTCGGCGGTGGCGGCGGTCAGTTGGGGGGCGCTGGGGCGGGGGTCGATCTGCCGGGTGAGCGCGTCCTGCAGTTGCTGTGCGGTGTGGTGGGTGTCGATGCCGGCGGCGGCGGCGCCGGCCAGCGCGGGCTGCAGGCCGCGTAGCGTGCGGTGGTGGCCGGTGATGGCCTGCTGGCGGGCGGTGTAGCCGGCGCGCAGCGCGGTGATGCGGGTGGTTAGGGCGGCCGGGGCCGGGTTCGCGGTCAGCGCGGTGGTCAGGGCGTCTACCGCCTGCCGGTAGCTGTCTTGGGCGGTGCGTAGGCCGGTGAGCCTGCTGTGCTGGTCGGCGACCTGCTGGTCGGTGTGGCTGGCTGGGTCGCCTTCGGGTGGTGCCTCGCGGGGGGCGGTGGCGAGTGTCTGCGCGGCCCGCTCGGCGCGGCCCAGCCGGTCTTCCGCGGCGGTGATGTCGGCGCGGTCGTCGGCGGCGCGGGTGATCAGCCGGCGGGCGGTGTCTGTTCGCCCGTCCAGGGTGAGCTGGTCGACGGTGGTGAACTGGCCGGTTCGGGTGCGCAGGTCGGGCAGCCGCCCGCGCATCCGGTCGATCTCGGCGGGGGCGGGCCGGCGCAGCGTGGGGTGGCTGTTGTGCAGTCCAGTTTCGATCTGGTCCAGGGCGGTCCGGTAGCCCGCGCGGGCGGTGCGCAGGCGCTCCAGGTCGGCGTTCAGGATGGCCAGCTCGCGGGCGGTGAGGGTGTCCAGCGCGGGTGCGCCGGCACCGCGGTCGGCGGCCCGTTCGGCGGCCTGCACCGCCTCGGCGTTGAGTGCCAGCCGGGTGGCCGGCCGGCTGAGGTCGTGTCCTTGGCGGGCCGCGGCGGCTATCCAGTCCTGCAGCCAGTCACCGCGTCTGGTGGTGGCGGCGTCGGTGCGCCGGTCGCGCTGGATGGCGTTGTGCAGCCTGGTGACCGAGCCCAGCAGGGCGGGCCGGTGCGGGCCCAGCAGCGCGGTGCTACGCCGGTCGGCGTCCTGGATCGCGGTGTCCAGCTCGCGCAGGGCGTCCCGGCCGTTGTACATCGCGTTGTAGGCCAGTTGGACGTCGAGCACGGTCATACCGGCCAGGTCGGTGGGGGTGGCCAGGGCCTGCAGGGTGGGTTCGGCGTGTGCCTGCCAGCGGGCGGCGGCGTCGTCGAGCGACCGTCTGATCTGGTCGATCTCGTTGACGTCGACGCCGAGTGCCCGGGCGCCGGCCAGCGCCCGGCGCACCGCGCTGGCCTGTTCGCTGCGGTTGGTGTCGCCGTTGAAGAGCGTGGTCAGCTCGCCGCGGACCTCGGCCAACTGTGACCGCAGCATCCCCGCCGGCGCGGCTATCAGTTTGAGGTCCTGCCGGGCGAAGGCGACCGCGTCGGCGTGCAGGCGGGTGGCCTGCACGAGCCGGTCGACGTGGCCGCGCAGTTCGAGTAGCTGCTCGCCGGTGAGGTCTTCGAAGGTGTCGTCTTCGTGGTGGACGCGCACCCCGGACAGCGCGGTGGCGATTTCGTCGATCACGCCGCGGGGGCGGACGATGTTGTCGACCAGGCCGGTGATCCGCTGTTCGGTGGTCCGGGCCTGGTCGGTGTCGGTAGGCGGCAGCGCGTCGCGGGCGGCGTCGGCCGCGGCCAGCAGGGTGTCTTCGGATTCCTCGCCGGCGGCGACCTGCTTCCGCTGGGCGAGGAAGAACTTTCTGGTTCCGACCAGGTAGGCGGCCAGCGGCGCGCGTTCGATGTCGGTTTGCTGCTCGACCGGCCGGAACGGGCGGGGGGCCGGCGGGGGTGGCTGGCCGTCGTGCCGGGCGGTGGTCAGGATGTCCAGGACCCGCCCGGTGGGCGACCACAGCACCGCGGCCTCGTCGGTCACCGTCACGTAGACCACCCGGCTGCCCCAGGAGACCCGCCAGGTGGCGGTGGGGACGATCATCCGGGTGAAGTCCCGTCCGGTGGTCTTGTCGCCCTTCTCCGCCGAGGACCGGACGTTGCTGGGGGTGGAGACGGTCTTGGCCGAGGCGGTCGCGCTGAGGCTGACCTTCGGGCCCAGCGCGTGCAGCGTGGTGTAGTCCGGCTCCATCGGCTGGCTGCCCGGCGGCTGCCCGCCCGCGGTCGGGGTCGGGGTCGGGGTCGGGGTTGCGTTGGGGGTTGTGATTGCGGTGGGGGTTGTGATTGCGGTGGGGGTTGTGGTGGTGGCTGGTCCCGGTGTGGCCGGTTTCTTCGGTTTGAACGGGAGTTTGAGGGCGTTGCTGGTCCACTTGAACGTCCACGAGGCGGCGATCCCCATGCTGAGGGTCGAGCTTTCGGCGTACCTTGCGGTGTCCTGCCGGGAGTGGGTGGCCTTGACCAACTGCTCGTCGATGGTCACCCCGGTGCGGGGGTTGAAGTCGACCGCCTGCACACCGTCGGGGAAGTCCACCGCGAGGCGCAGCACGTCGTCGGAGTCGGACAACCGGCCGGGTTCCCGCAGGTCTATCCCGTACCCCTGGCCGGGCAGCATCTGCTTCCAGTTGCCGGCGATGAAGCTGTGGCTGATGAAGGTGTCGATCCGCTGGTCCAGCATTTGCCGGCCGGCCTGGAAGCTGGTGTCCCAGTCCGGCCGCTGAGCGGCCAGGTCGTTCACCAGCCGGTCGGTGCGGGCTGAGGATGTGAACAGCGACTTGGCCGCCGCCCGCAACGCTGCGATCTCGCCGACGCTGGCCATGTCCACCTCGGCCAACTGGGCCTCGGTCAGCTGCGGGCCTGTCCGCCAGGACGTCGGTGTTTTCTCCACGGTGATCTGGCTGACCTGGGGTTCCGGGCGCCGCGGCTCGACCGGGTTGAGCCTGGCCCGCACCCCTTTGAGGACGTCCTGGATGAACGCCCGAACCTTCGGTTTGCCCGGCAGCAGGGTCGGCTCGGCCGGGCCGGCGGTATTGGTGTCTGTGTCGGTGTCATCCAGCAGCGAGCGTGGGTCGACCCGGGTGAACTGCTGCGGGAACCCGAGTTTGATCACCGCGCCGGTGGCATCCATCCGCCAGTCCCCCTTCACCCGCGTCGAGGACAGCAGCGGGTCGCGGAACTTGTTCAGCCCGGTCCAGCCGAACAGCCGCAGCACCGCGGCCAGGAACGCGTCCAGCGTGCCGGTCCACGCGCTGGTCTCGATGACCTTGACATCCAGCACCACACCCAGCCCGAACTGCTCGGGCCGCACCGCGGTCCACAGGTTGGTGGCGGTCTGCCGGCTGCTGCCGGCGTCATGCTCGACGCCGCGCGCTTTGGACCAGGTGGCCGTCGGGCCGCCGAGGCTGAACTCCCGGAAGAAGTTGTCCTGCAGCCGCTGCTCACCCGGTTCGAGATTGGGGTTGACCGTCAGGGTGTAGCTGGGCAGGTCCGCCGAAACGCTCCAGGTGCCGGTGCTGCCCTCGTTGATGTTTCGCTGCTGCCCGGCGCCGGCCTTCCGTCCGATGATCGTCTGGCTGGGCGCCTGACCGAAATAGCCGAGGAAGACCAGATGCGTCCGGACGTCAAGGGTGTGGAACCGCTGGGTGAACCAGCCCCGGTGCGCGGTCGGCAGCGGCAGCCCGGGCAGCATGTTCTCCTGCAACGCGAAGGCGAAGTTCATTTCGGTCAGCTTGGACAGCTCGTCCTCAAGCGCGTAGGCCTCCGACGGGGTGAACCCCTGCCGGAACTTGGTGGTCAGCCACCGGTGCGCCCAGCCCAGCTCCGGCGGCCACATCATCGCCGAGTGGCCGAAGGTGTCGCCGAGCAGTACAGCCTTCGGCGGCAGCAGCAGCAGCGTGCCGGCCTGCACCCCGGTCAAATCCTGGGCGGTCAACCCGGGCAGCGACAGCACCGAATGGCCACCGGTGGCCTCCCGGTGGGCCAGCCAGCGCTCCGAGGCGGCCGGGCCGGGCAGCGCCCCGGCCGGCGCCGGCGGCGGCCCGGCCGCCCCCGGCGGGGCAGCCGCCCCCGGCGCCGGCGGGTCGGCGCTGGCCAGGCCGCGGATGACCGCATCCTCCAGCCGCATCAGCACGATACCGCGGGCCGGCACCGTCTTCGGCCGGCCCGGCTCGGCCGGCTCGGCCGGCTCACCCATCGCGGTGGTCCGGGTCTCCCACGTCGACAGCGCCTCGCTCGGCCCGGCCTCCCACAACGACGGCGGCGCCGCCGCGCTCTCCCGCCGCGACGCCGCGCTGGGCCGCCGGTCGGCCCCGGGGGGCTGCAGCGATGTGTTGGCCGCCGCGCTGCCCCGCCGGTCGGCCGCGCTGCCCCGCCGGTAGGCCCCGGGGACAGGCAGCGACCCGTTGGGCGCCGCGCTGGGCAGGCCCGCCGCGGTGGGCCGGCGCGCCCCGGTGGGTCCCGGCTCCCACTGGTTCGACGGCGCCGCGCTGGGCTGCCGCGAACCTGCCGCCGGCCGGCCGGCCGGGCCGGCCGGGGCGGCCGGGGCGGCCGGGGCGGCCGGGGCCGGCGGGGCCGGTAGCCTGCCGAACTCGTTGAGGTCGAAGACCCGCACCTCCGGCAGCCAGTCCACCTGCAGGGTGGCCCACACCTGGTTCCCGATATCGATCGCGATCTTGTCCGAGACACCGGACAGCGTGTCCTGCACGCTGTGCGGGGTGGACCGCGTGTACCGGGGGGTGATCGCCGGGGTCAGCTTGTGCAGTGCGTCCTCGTCCAGCTTGACCGGGAAACCCAGCTTGACCGCCAACGACCAGTTCCCCAGCAGGCTTCTGGCATCGACGGTCTGCTTGTGGCCCAGCTGCGCTTCGGCCGCCCCCTGCTGGTAGGTGTAGGCGTGGTCGGTGCGGCCGACCGAGACGACCAGCGTCACCCGCGCCTGCAGGTAGACCTCGATCCGGGTGTCCTGGTACGGGCCGAACTTCAGCCGGCTGTGCCACAGCAGCCGGGGGCCGGCGGCGAAGTCTCTAAACCGCTGGCTGACCGTCTTCAACCGGCCGTTCAGGTCGTCCCGCTCGGTCGCCTGCAGCGCCAGCACCCCACGCTCGCCCATCTGCTCGTCCAGCGCGGCTGCCAGCCCGCTGGTGTCTACCGCGTAGAAGGCGTTCGGCGGCAGCCTGGCGGCGGACCCGCCGGCCGGGTCCGGGATCCACTCCTTGCCCGGCTCCGGAGCCACCCGGCTGTTACCCACCTGGACGGTCGGCAGCGTGGTACGGGTGGGCAGCGTATACAGCTTCGCCGTGCTGTATTGCCCGCTGTCGCGGAGTTGCATCTGCTGCTCGTCGTCGGCGGCGACGACCTCGCGGGTCAGGTCCTCCGGGACCTGCAGCCGGGCGGGCACCACGAACTCCGGCGAGGTCTCCTGCTTCTTGCTGATCGTGGTCCGCACCGGGCCGGACTCCTCGTCGGTGCCCGGGTAGCCGCCGGGCATCGGCCTGGTCCGCTGCAGCGTCTCCTCCACCGCGGTGACCATGAAGCTGAACTGGCCGTCGAACTCCGCCAGCCAGTCCGCGCCGGCGGCGATCCCGCCGCTGACCCCGTAACCGCCGGATTCGGTGGTGGCCCAGGCCTTCGACAGCCTCGGCATGATCCCGCCGTCGATCCCGGTCAGCTTGCCGCTGAAGACCGACTTCTCACCCGTCCCGCTGGGGAAGAAATCCAGCGGGTCGACGTCGATTCTGGTCTCCCGCGCCGCGGACCGCTTCAAATCGGTGGAGGTGCCGGCGAAGGCCTCCAGCACACCACGGTAGGTCTGCTGGTAACGGAAATCAGTCCGGCCGTAGGACGCGTCGAGTTTCACCACCAGATGCGAGTCCGAGACGACGCTACCCGGGTCGACCAGCACGATCTCGTCCCGGGCCACCACCTCGGGCATCTTCCCGGCCAGGTCGACCGGGTTCCACGCGTTCCAGATCTTGACCAGGTTGCCGTACCCGTCGAGCCACCCCTCGCCGAACCGCACCCGGGAGTCCATCCGCGGCCGCGGCCCCGCCAGCGGCGGATCCTCCACCGTGATACCCGGCAGGTATTTCGGGAAATGCTGCACCACCCAGGCCACCGTCTGGTCGAACACGTCGATGGCCTTGTTATCCCAGTGGCTGACCTTGCTGGTCGGCGGCAGCCAGCCGTGGAACAGTTCCGGCAGCAGCAGCATCCGGTACGGGTCGGTGCGCCGCCGCTGCTCCTCGGCGGCCAACCGCTCCGCCCGGTCCTCCTGCGACTCATTACCCGGCACTGTCAGCGAGTCCGCCGGCGGCCGGTACGGCCGGGGCGGCAGCTTCGCCGGCGGCCCGTCGCGGTCCAGCTGCCGGTGGACCACCGCCAGCTCCGCAGTCCGCTCCGCGCCGGTGGTGCTGCGGACGGTCACCCGGACCCGGTAGGGCGACCGCGACTGCGGCTCCCGGATGTACTTCGCGGTATGCGACGCCGTCCCGCCGATATTGCTGCCCGGTGCGGTCAACGACACCTGCCGCCGCCAGGTCGCCGGCAGGAAATTCAGCAAAGAACTAAACGGCGTGGTCAGGTACCTCGCCCCGAACACACCATTCGGGGACCACGAGTCAACCACCGTCCGCGGCAGGCCCGCGGCATTCCCGAAAGAGTCGCTGAGGACAGGCCGGGTGAAGTCATCGCCCGTCGAGTACGGGTCGGCGACCTCCACGAACTCCGCGGTGAACCACAACACGTCCCGCACCCACCGGCCCGACTTGTCCCGCTGCGCCAGCTTCGGAGACGGCAACCCGCCGGTGAACATCCGCTCCAGCCCACCACCCTTGAGACTGCTGACCGTCAGCAGCCGCCGCAACACTTCACGGCTTTCCGAACCCGGGGCGGTCAGCGCCGGATCCAACACCTGCAACGCCGCCTCCCGCAGCCCCGCCGACCCCGCCACCGCCGCCGGCCACGAGTTACGCGGCGGCCGGCCACCGGCCCGGCGCACCCCCGAGGAGCCAACCGGCCCCGACGACCCAGCCTGCCCCGACCCGGTCGGCGGCGGCCACACCCCCGCCGGCAGCGACGGCACCGGACCACCGGCACCCTGCCGCCCGCCAGCACCCTGCTGCTGCCCGCCGGCACCCTGCTGCTGCCCGCCGGCACCCTGCTGCCCGGCGGCACCCTGCTGCTGCCCGCCGGCACCCTGCTGCTGTGTGCCGGCGGCCGGCTGCCCGGCGGCACCCTGCTGCCCGGCGGCACCCTGCTGCTGCCCGCCGGCACCCTGCTGCCCGCCGTCGGCCGGCTGCCCGGCGGCGGCGGTGACCTGGTGGTGGTAGGTCTCGATCCCGGCGGTGGTGGCCTCCGGCCGGCCGGTCAGCCCAGCCCACAACGCTGAGGTAGCCCCGCGTGGCTGGCCCGCCCCGGTGTACCACTGGTCATCCGGCCGGCCGGTCCGCACCGGCCGGTCCCGCCACCGGGTGACCTCCCGGGAGTACCGCAGCAGCAGCGCACCGTCCAGCGTTGCGGCCTGCGCGGTGGCCGGCGTGGCGTCCTTCTGCACCGTGACGACCACACCGGCGTCGTGCAGGAAGTCGACCGACCGGTACGAGGAGCCCTGCTCGGTCGTGTTCGTGGTGGACCCGTCCGAGATATCCCTGCTGATCGTCTGGTTCACCAGCGGAGCGCTGCCGGTCAGCGTGTAGGACGCCGACGGCGTCTCCTCCGAGCGGATGCCCTTCGCACCGGTCACCGCCAGGCTGCCGGTGGCCGCGGTGCTGTACGCGCGGGACGTGCCGGTCCCCACGCTCGCCTCGTGCGCCTGCCGGGTCCGCACCTCCTCCTTATCCGGCTCCCGCGGCAGATCCCCATGCCGGTCCGGGTCCAGCACCCGGCCCTTCGGGTCGGTCACCTGCTGCCAGTTACCCAACTGCACGCTCACCGTCGGGTAGTAGACCCCCTTGCTGGTCGTGATCGGCCGCAGCGGCAACTCGTCGCTGTGCGCCTGCTCGAAATCCGCCATCGAGAAAGACGACGCCAACTGCTGGTCCAGATCCGCCTCCACCTGCCCGCGGACCGCCGGGTCCACCTGCTGGACCACCAGCCGGCGTACCATAGCCAAAAACCGGTCATCCACCGGCTCGACGGTGTGCGCGTCGGTCGCCTGCCAGTCCAACTCGGCCCGCACCGCATACTCCGGCGGCGCGAAAACCCGGTTCCGGTCCGCGTCGTCGGCATCCCGCACCTTCTGCGACACCGCCGGCGCCGGCCGACGCTCCGGACGCGGCCGGGTGACCGGCCGCTCCTCCACTTTAGGCGGAGGCGGCGGAACCAGCACACCGGTGCGCACATGCTCCAGCGGAGGAACCGTGACGATCTCCGGCAACATCACCGACGGCCGCCGCCCACCCGGCGGCTGCGGCAACACCACCGACCGCCGCCGCTCCCCGGCCACCGACGCCCGCCGCTCCCCCGGCGGCAGCTCATCCCCCGACCACGGCGGCGGCGGCGGCGGTGACGACGCCCGCCGGGTAGGCCGCACCGCCGACGGCCGCCGCTGGTCGGCCGGCCCCGCCGCCGGGGACAGCAGCAGCGGCGTCGGCTGCTCCGGCACCCCCGGCGGCACCGGCGCCGGGGCCGCCGGCCCACCCCGGACGGCCGCCGCCTCCGCCCGCCACGCCGCGGCGTCGACCAGATAATCCAACCGCTGAACGTCGACATCCGCCGCCGGCACCTGACCGGCCGAGGTCAACGCGCCACCGACCACCCGGTTGAAATCCGCCGCCGCCGCCGCCACCTGCCCCGCGGCCTGCAGGACGGCATCCGCCTGCGCCTGGTCCTCCAGCCGCGCCGGCCCGTCCGGCAACCGACCAAGCCGGGCCGCCTCCCACACCGCCGTCTGCAACGCCGCGGCCGCCTCCCGCACCGCCGCCACCGCCGCATCGGCCACCCCCGGCAGCGCGGCAACCTCGGCCACCCGCTGCCGCACCGCATCCACATCCGGCATGTCCCGCAGCAGCACCAGCGAATGGTCCAGGCTGTCGTACCTGACCTCCATCTCATCGGCCAACCGGTCCAGCCGCCGGCTGGCGGCCTCCAAGGCGGCCAACCGGTTCGGGCCGACCAGCGGCGGCGGATCAGCCGCCCACCGCTGCGCCGCCCGCGCCCCGTCGGCCGCCTGGTCGAACTCCTCCCACTGCCGGTCCAGCTCAGCCTGCGCCGCCTGCTGCCACCACCCCGGCAGCCGCGGCATCAGCAACTCCACCCGGCTGCGCGCCGTCGCCAACGTCGACCAGTACCCGTCCAGCTCATCACTCAGATACTTCGCCGCCTCAGCATTCGCCGCCTCAGCATCCGACGACACCTGCCGCGGCCGCAGCGTGTCCCACCCGATACTCGGCGGCCGCCCACCCAGCCGCGCACCCTCGTAATGCTGATAGTCCAACACCAGCACAACCCGGCTATCCAACGCCTCCGCCGCCCCCGCCGGCCCCACATACACAACCTGCTCCGGATGCACCAACGCCATCGGCACACCCAACTCACCGGCCAACACCCGGGCCAGCCGATCGGCCACCAGCCAGTTCCACACCCCAAGCTGCCGGATCTCACTTAGCCACTGCCGCTGCTGCGTCAGCCAATCCCGACCCCGGTACGGGAACAACCCCGCCCACTGGCCCGGCAACCCCCGATTAGCAACCTCGAAATCAGCCGCCAACCGGTCAGCCAGCCAATTCCGCAGCACCTGCATCGCATCCCGCGACGGCACACCACCCGAGTCGAACAACGGCCGGTCCTCCGCCCACCCGGCCGGATCAAACACATGCCGCCGCAGATACCCCTCATTCACCAGCATCAGCACCCCGGCGTAAAACCGGTCCTCCGCCTGCACCTCATCCGGCAGCCCAACCAGCCCCAGCCCATGCCGGGTCAGCACCTGCTGCACCCTGCCCCGATTCACCGGCAGCAACCCCACCGGCCACGGCGGGGTTGCCCCCACCTGACGGGCCCGGCGCACCGGCTGCGGCCCAACCACCGGCCCGGTCACCTCCGGCTCGGTCACCTCCGGGATCTGCGACAGGCCCGGGAACGCCTCCATCGGGGACGGCCGCCGCTGGGTCGCCGCGGCGGCCTCCGCCGCCTGCCGCAGCTCGACCAAACCCTGCGTGATCCGGTCGACCGCCTCCCGCCGCCGCTGCCCCCGCAGCGGCTCGGGGATGTCGTCCTCGTAGCCCCGGTCCAACACCTCCACCCGCCGCCCGACCAGCCCGTCCACCCGCTGCCGCAGCGCGTCCTGCCGCGGCTGCGGCACCCCGGCGAGCGCCGCCCTGGCCTCAGCGAGCGCCGCCGTATAGCGCCGCTCGCCGGCCGCCACATGCGCCTCGAACCGCAGCTCCTCCAGGCCGATGTTGATCTGACGCAGCCTGTCCATCCGCTGCTCACCCCGGAACGGAGCCTGCAGGTCCGCCCGCCAGGAGTTGCCCAGCGTGGCCGCCACCGGCCGGTCTGCCTCCAAGCCCAACCGCCGCTGCGTGAAGGACTGCTGCTGGTTCTCCGGCAGCTGCCCGATCAGCTGGTCAAGGCCGGCACGCACGCTGCCGAAATGGTGGCCTGTCGCGTTCACGTACATCTGGAACGCTCCCTGCGCCTCGTCGTCGCTGCTTGCCCGCAGCGGCGTGTAGGCGCCCCAGGTATCGCCTGTCTGCCTGCTGTCGTTCCACCGGCCGGCCCGGTAATGGTTCGGGGTGCGGACCAGCACCAGAGCCCGTTGCAGGTCCGGCACCCCAGCCGGGCCCAGAGCACGGGTGTAGTTGTACTGCACCAGCAGCATCGGCACGCCCAGCTCGCGGGCCATGACCTCGGCCACGCCATCGCCGATCTGGTTGTTCCAGTGGGTGCGGATGATCTGAATCCACTCCCGCTGCTGCTCTACCGGGTCCCGGCCGGGGTCGTAGACGAAGTAGGCGCCATACCGGGACGGCAACCCCCGGTTCGCGACGTCGAAGTCCCGCCGCAGCCGATCCGCCAGCCACTCCCTCAGCCATTGGATCTCCTCGGCCTCGCTTTCCGGTGCGATCCCGCCGAAGACATGCGTGCTGAGATACCCGAACTGCCCGGCCATCCGGAACAGGCGGACAACACTACGGAAGTAGCAGTCGTCGTCCTCGGCGACGTCGAGCGGATCGATTCTCATGTCGCGCATTCGGTTATCGAACTCTTGTCGGTCAAACGACTCCGGCACATCCTGCAGCGACTCCCGGGCCGCCCGCTTCAGGTCCTGCTGGAAAATCGCCTCCGCCTCCTCCTCGGGCAGCTCCCGCAGCGACTCCAGCATCGCCCGCCGCAGGTCCCGCCGGAAAATCGCCTCCGCCTCCTCCTCAGACAGTCCGGCCCGGTCGGATCTGGTGGGCTGGTGTGGTGTGGCGTGGCGCTGGTACCAAGGTCCCTGGTCTTGCCAGATGGGGGTTTGTGGGTTTCGGGGGAGGCTGTAGCCAAGGGCTGTGGGCTGGTCGGGGTTGGTCGGTGTCCAGCGCTGGTACGGGCTGGGGATGGTGGCCAGGCCGTGCCGGTCGAGTTTGTAGGCGACGGCGGTGCCGGAGGCGCTGATGTAGGCCAGGTCGCGGGTGGCCCACACGTCGACCGGTCCGCCGCGCAGCTCGCTGAGCCGGTGGGTGAGCCGGTGAGGCAGGCCGGCCCGGCCGGCTTCGCAGACGATCAGGCTGACCTTGGTGAAGGGCAGGTCGCCGAGCAGGTCGTGGAGCACCTCGGCGAGGTCCGTGAGCGGTACCTCCCGGTCGTGGAGGTAGATCTTGCCGTTCCGGCCGTCGGCGTGCACGCGTACCTCGTCGGGTTCGACGATGCTCCGTTCCGCCGCCGCCGTGATGATCTTGTTCAGGCTGGGGTTGCTGCTGGGCAGCACGATGTTGCGCAGCCCCGGCCCGACTCGTGCCGCCCGAGCGCGCAGTTCCGCCCGGGTCAACGGTGCCGCGTCGGGTCTGATCCGCACGGGGGAGGGGATCAGCGGCCCGCCGGCGAGGTTGTCCCGGTGAACGGCGGCGCGCAGGTCCGCCGCGGTCGGTGCCGGTGCGCCGGCCGGCCGGCCGCGGCCAAGCTCGCCGGCCTGGTGGGCGACCCGCCGCAGATACTCCCCGGCCACCGAATGGGTGGGGTCGCCGTGTACCGACCCGGCCACGGCGCGGCCCAGCTCGTCCAACGTCGGCGCGGCCGGCGGGCCGCCAGCCGGCTGCGGATCGAGGATATCCAGCAACGCGGTGACCGCCTGCAGGTCGACGGTGCTGAAGCTGCCACCGAACAGCTCGCCGGCCAGCCGCCTAGCATGAACCGGCCCGGGTCGGCCAGGATCCGGCGACCCCGGCTCCGACCCCGGCTCCCGCAGCTCCGCCAACGAGACCGGCCCTCCGGTCGCCGCCTCCGGCCGCTCGGAGTCCACGGCGGTCCACTGTGGATCGGCCGGGTCCGGCGACTGCGGCAGCGTCCCGGGGTCCGGCTTGGCCGAGCCGACCGGCTGCCCTGGCGGCGTCGCCGATCCGGCGGCCGGCGCGTCGACCGCGCGGGGCTCTCGCTCGTCGGGTTGATTCGTGTCCGTCCGTGGACCGGCCTGCGACCCGCTGAGGGCTCCCTGCTCCCAACCTGTCTGCGATCCGGTGTCGCCGTTGGGCGGGGCCTGAGGGGGGTGCACGACCGGCGGCGCGGGCGGGGCCGGGAACATGTGGTCCGCGGCGGGTGTGGCTTGGCGGATGCGGTCGACCAGGTGCCGCACGTGGGCCTCGGAGGGCGCGGTGTCCTCGGGTGAGGTGCCCAGCGCGGTCGTGCCGAACGCGGTGAACAGTACGTGGTCGGGTGCGTCGGTCCAGACGTCGTCGGTGTCGGGGTCGTCGGGTCGGACGCGGTGCACCATGATGATCGGCGCGGTGTCGTCGTCGGCGGCGGCTCGTTCCCAGCGGATCCGGACTGGTGGACGGCCGTCGGTGTGCCGTTTGGCGTCTCCGGCGAAACTCCATGCCGCCTTGCTGGTGGCGGCGGCGCGGGCGGCGAAGGCGGCCAGCTCGGCTTGGCTCAGCGGGGTGTCGTCGCCGGGGCTGGCGGCCAGCCGGTGGCGCATGACGATGTCGAGGACCTGGCCGGGCCGCACTGGGAGGGTGACCGTTTGGGCGTGGAAGGAGTAGTGCCGCCCGTCGTGGTCGCCGACGACCATGACCGGTCGAGTTCCCCCTGCGGTCAGGTCCGGGGAGGTCTTGGCAGGTGCGGTGTCGGCGATCGCTGGAGCCGGGGTTGTCGTTCGGGGTGCGTGGATGCGTTCGATGACGGCGTGGGCGTCCTCGACGGTGGGGCGGCCGTGCTGGGGGGCCTTGCCGGGTGGTGGCGGGCCGAGCAGGGGTTCGTCGACGAGCAGGCGGCGCAGCACGTCGTCGTCGGTGTCGAGGGAGATGCTCGTGCCGGTGGTCGCGGCCGGCGGTTGGGTCCGGTGCACCGTGACGTCGTAAGTGACTGCGGCGATGTCCGCAGCGGGCTCGGGGTCACCGGGCCGGTGGGCGTTCCAGTCGATGACCAGGAGCCGGCGGCTGCCGGCGTCGTGGAGGTAGGGCAGCGTGTTCCATTCCTTGTCCACCTGGGACTGGATCCGGTCGGCGAGGGCGGTCAGCTCGCGTTCGGTGACCGGCTCGGCGTCGGCGGTCGACGGGTTCAGCCGGACGTGCAGGGCGGCGACGACGACGGCGGTGTGATGTCCGGGTGGGACTGTCGCGCCGTGGTGAGGGTCGCCGCGCGGGGTGTGCGCGATCGTGGCGGTGCGGGCCTGGAAGGCGCGCGGGCCGGCCGGCCCGGGTCTGCCGCCGGTCGTGGCCGGCACGGTCCAGGCTCGTTTCGCCAGTTGTCCGGCGGCGGCGGTGAGCAGGTCGTCGTGTGGGGGTGGTGCTGGTGTGTGGGTTTGGGCGAGGAGTTCGGCGACGGCGACCGATCCCCAACTGGCGAGTTTGCCCAGCGGCTGCGCCGGTGCGCCCGCGGCGGGGACGGCGAGCACGAAGCCGGGTTGGCCGTCTGGTTTGGTGTCCTGCCAGCGCAGTTGGACGACGTGCGGATGGCCGTGGACGAGCGCGGGCGGCAGGGTCTTCAGCTGCTGGTTCAGTTGGTCGAGTTGCGCCTTGGCCGCTGCCGCGGCGGCGGCGAGTGCTCCGGGGGGGACGGCGGCTCCCGGTTCGGGTACGACCGCGACGGGGAGGGTCGCCTCGACGACGACGGTGGTCTTGCCGGTGTCGGGGTGGGTGAGGGGTACCCGGCGTACCTGGAGTAGGGCGGCTGGTTCGTGTCCGGCCGGCCAGGACAGCCGGTCGATCCAGTCCAGCCAGGCCTGCGCGTGTGGCTCGGGCGGGTTGGTAGCCTCGGGATCGGGGTGGTCGAGCGGTACCGGCAGCAGGCCGGAGTCGACGGCGATCGTGCTGGCTGGGGCGTTCGGCCGGGCGTGGTCGAGGGCCTCGTTCCATTCCGCCGGCCAGCCGTCGAGGGCCGGTTCGCCGGTGCCGCCGGCAGGGGGTGTGGGGTGGGGCGGTGGTGCCCAGGTCGTCGGGTTGACGATCGCGGGCGGGGGCAGCCAGCCGTCCTTCGGCAGCGCCGGGGTGACGGGGGCTTCGGCGGCGGTCGCCAGGTCGGCCAGCCGGGCTGCGGCGTCCGCTGGCAGGCCGGCGGTGGTGGCGTTCGCGTCGAGGCCGAGGATGTCGCCGACGGCGTGCTGGAGCAGGCTGGTCGGGTTGGTCAGGGCGTGCTGGTCGATCCGCAGTTGCGGGATCGGGCCGTCGAGGAGGTGCGGGCCGGTCAGCCGGCCGACGATCGGCTCGAACTTCACCCGGACGAACGTGCCATCGCCGGCGTGCTGTGGGGTACCCCAGAGGGTGGCGGCGTGGGAGCGCATCGTGTCGGCCAGGTTGGTCAGGGCGGCGGGGGTCACCTTCGGGCCGGCTTGCGGGTCGGGGATCAGGTGGGCGCGTACGGTCAGTTCGTCCAGCTTGGTCGGGTGGGCCGGCGCGGACTGGCCGGGCAGATCGGGCGGTGGGGGCGGGTCGGGCAGCCGTACCGTGCGGACCTGCACCGGGCTCGCGGCGTGCTCGCCGCCGGCGGCCGCGGAGATGGTGACGTGTTTCTCGCCCTGGATCAGCGGATGGTCGGGCGGGGGAGCGTCGGTCCCGGCCGGCCCGGAGAGCACCGTGTTCCACGCCTGCGGCCAGGTGGTCTTGGGCGCCGGCCCGCCGGCAGGCGTTGTCGTGGCGGGCGTCGGGTCGGCGGCGGGAGGGGGAGTGGTTTTCGCGGCGAGTTCGTCGAGCAGGGCGGCCCGCGAGGGGGGAACGGCGTCGGCGAGCTTGGTCACCACCCGCTCGGCGGCGGCTAGGTCGACCCGCTGCTTCAGCGCCGCGGTCACCGCGGCCGTGTCCACCGGCGGCGCGGTAGCGGACGCCGCCGTGGCCGGGGTGCCGGACAGTCCCGGGCTGGTCAGCGTCTTGGCCGGCGGCGACGAACCGGAGTAGCCCTTCCCGCCGTCCGACCCGTCCGACGCGAGCGAACTGACTGAACTCGCCGAGCTGACCCGGCTGAACAACACCGACGACGTCTCCGTCGCCACGCTCGAGCCCGACACGCTCTCGGCGTCGGACTCGCTGCCGGCATCGGAGCCGGTGCGGTCGAGGATGCCGGCGGTGTCGGAGATGCTGGCGGTGGCTGGTGGCGGCTGGACGGCGACGGGAGTCGGCGGCTCCTCGTTCTGCGGGCTTGCCGGTGCTGCCTGCGTCGGGGCCGGTGTCGTCGTCCCCGCGCCGGTGGTTTCCGGCTCGGCCGCCGGTGGGACCGGGGGCGCCACCGGTGGGATATCAGGCAGCTGCAGACCGCCAGGCGGCAGCGCGGCCTTCGGGTCGGGCAGGGCCGCGGCCACGCGATCACCCACCCGGCTGGCCACGCCCTCGGTCGCGCCGGAGGACAGATCTCCCAACAGCAGGCCGTCGTACTCGCCGGTGACCGTAACTGAGCCGGCGCCGCTGGCGACGGCCTCGGTGAGGGCTTCGATGACCACGTGGGTGACCCAGTGGTTCTGGATGCCGTGCAGCCCGGCTTTCTCCGCTCCCTGCGCGAGGCGGCCGATCCCGACCGCGGTGGCGTACCCGAACGGCGAGCCGGCCAGGCCGACCAGCCCCATTGTGCGGGTCTGGCCGTCGTCTCTGCCGGGCCGGTGGCCGCGTCGGACCTGGATGTCCTGGGCGCCCAGATCGATCCCCAACGGCACCAGCGTGCCGACCGTCGCCGTGGACAGCAGCCCGGCCAAGTGCTGCCTCAACTGCTTCAGGTACGGGTTGGCCGACACCGAGCCACCCTCAGTCGCACGCGCGCCACCCGCCCTGCCCGCGTCCGCCCCACCCGCCGCGGCGCCAGCCTTGCCGGCATCGGTCGCGGCGGCCGCGGCGCCGTCGGCAACCGGGCCAGCCCCCTTGCCGGCACCGGTGTTCGCCGGCGGTGGGGTTTTGCCGGCGCCTGCGGCGTCGTCGGCGGTGGTGGTGGCTCGGGGTGGGGTTTTGCCGGCGCCTGCGGCGTCGTCGGCGGTGGTGGTGGCTGGGGGTGGGGGTGGGGTTTTGCCGCCGCCCGCGGCGGCGTCGTCGGCACCGGCCTTGCCGCCGGTCACGGCGGGGGGCTTGCCGCCGGCGCCGACGGCACCCTTGCCGCCGGTGGCGGCGGCGTGCTCGTCCCTCAGCTTGCGCAGGGCGGCGTTCATCGCGGCGATGTCCAGCTCCTCGACCGCCCGGATGACGCCGGTGAGGCCGACCTTCTGAGCCGCACGCATGATCGCCTGGAAGACGCGTATCACTGCGGCCTCGTACGCCTCGGTCACCCCGAACAGCCCGAGCAGCGCGAAGAGCGGCGCCTTGGCCAATTCCGCCGAGATCACCGGCGCGGTGAGATCGGCGGTCAGGCGGACATACTCGGAGCTGACGGAGGTCTGGTTGACCAGCTTGCTGCCCGACCGGAGCTGCAGCACCATCGACGGCAGGTACGCGTCGGCGCCGTCGACGAACACCCCCAGCGCCCCGGTCATTGCCGCCTGCGCCTGACCCGCCTGGTTCTCCCGCGCCCTGGCGCCCACCGCCCGGATCAGCGGGACGATCTCCTCGAGCCGGCCGGCCACCCGCATGTGCACCGTCGCGGTCAGGAAGCCGCCGGGTGCGTCGAAGTCCGGTATCGGCACCCCGGTGAGGATGAACGTGAAGACGTACAGCCCCGTCGACACGCCGTGGGCCGGCCGCGCTCCACCCGAACCGTCAGCAGCCACCCGGGACCTCCACCCGGCCAGCCGCTCCGCTCACCTGGACACCGACGCACACACTCGTCGCACGCACCGGCGGCACGCGGTGTTCACCCGGAGCGAAGCGGCCGGCAGCGAACACCGTCCGCTTCAGCGCGCGTATCACCCGCGGAGCGCAAGCTCCCGGCGCGAAAGGGCACGCAGATGGGAGCGGAGTTGCTGGACGTCGCGGCGGCGGTGCCGGCGGGTCAACTGCTGGACCGGGCAGCGCGGATGGCGCAGCCGGGCGACCACGTCGGTGCCGGAGTCCGTGCGCGGCTGGCCGCGGCCGGCGAGCAGCGGCGGCGCCGCGCGGCGGCGCTTGTGGACGAGCTGATGGACGGGGCGACCGCGACCGGCCCGGCCGATCACCTCGTACCCCCGGTGGACCCGCAGTTGCTGCCGTGGCTGCGTTCCGTGGTACACCGCCGCCTGTACTCGCCGGAGTTCGAGGCGTTGGCGAGCCAGTGGCTGGGGACCGACCCGTTCGGGCTGCGCCGGTTGCCCGAGCCGCCGGAGTTCCTGGCCGGCGTGCCGGTGCGGTCGTTGCCGGCGGCGTCGGTGACGGCGTTCCTGCGCCGGATCAGCCTGACCCGGACCGTCCCGGCGGCGGCGGAGCTGACACTCGCCGCGCTGGCGTCGGAGGCCGGGAAGGTGAGCGTGACCGTGCGGGGGCGGCGGTCGCGGCGGTGGGGGCGGCCGGCCGGCTCCGGGGCGCCGCGGCTGCCGCGCCGGACGCGCATCCCCCATTTAGTACACGGAATTTGGCTGGGGCGGCCGCTACCGGAGCGCAGCGCCTTCTGGGCGAACTACGCGGCGGGCGCCAGGCGGTACGCCGGGCTGGTGGACTTCGTTGTCTGGACCGACATTCCGCGTGACCGCTTCGAGGCGGCGGACAGCGCGCCGGCACCGCCTGCCGGGCGGCCGGACCCGCTGGCCGAGGTACGCCGGTTGCTGCGCTGGGCCCGGGAGAACGGGATCCTGCTGGTGAACGTGCACGAGGTGTTCCACGCCCGGGCGCCGATGCGGCTGCACGCCCAGTTCGTTCTGGAGATGGCCAAGCAACTCCCGCGCGGGTACGCCTCGGCCAGCGACCATCTGCGGGTCGAGATCATCCACCGGTTCGGCGGACTGTACGCCGACGGCGACAACTCCTTCGTCTGCCGGGACGGCAGCCCGCTGCCTGGAACGCTGCCGCGGTTCTTCGACCTGCTCGCCGCGTCGGAGCACGGGTTCACGATGAACCCGTTGGGCCGACGGCACGTCACCAACGACATCGTCGCCGCGCCGGCCCGGCATCCGGCGATCGCGCTCTGGCTGGAACTGGCCCGGGTGAACTACTGCCGCACTGCGCCGCGAGGCGTCCCGTCATATCCCTGGTTCAGCCGGGAGGAACTCGAAGGGAGGTTCCTGGGTCTGATGCCTAACCTCGTGCCGAAAGGTTCCGGGGGACAGTAGCATGATGCGCCACGAAGCGCTTT
>WNFU01000873.1_pt1 | contig 42189 bp, 29 predicted proteins | sample 5400121 | NCBI WGS metagenome assembly WNFU01 (sample SAMN13153360, study PRJNA577476) | soil metagenome | isolation source: 100 cm soil or saprolite under grassland replicate 1 | place: USA:California | collected 2016-06-15
GCCGGCGACCATCCGGAGGAGACGGCTCGTCGGATGCGGTGGGCGCTGAACGTGGCCCAACACACCCTGCACCGTCCGCGGCTGCCGCTGGCCGGCTGACCGTCCGTTTCAGGTGGCGATCGAGCACCTCGGCCAGGCGGGTATCGAGGCCGGCGAGGCGGCCGCGGGCAGCCAGCGCCCCCGCTGGCCGGCTGCGGGGGTGGCCGGCCGCGGGGTGGCCGGCCGCGGGCCGGCCGCGGGCCGGCCGGCTGCGGGCCGGCCGGCGGGCCGGCCGGCCGCGGGGTGGCCGGCTGCTGGCTGGCCGGCTGCGGGGTGGCCGGCCGGGGGCGCCGCCGCTCGGCCCGGTGATCCACGCCGAGGTGTGGCGGTCCTGACCGGTGGAAACCGGCGACGATCACCGTCGGGGGCGGCGGGTGGGCCGGTCCGCGGCCGGATCGTGTGATCGTCGCCGCGTTGTGGCGGTTGGGACCGTGGTTTCTCGGCGACGATCACCGACGGTCCCGGGGTGGCCGGCTGCGAGCTGGCCGGCTGCCGGGGTGGCCGGCTCCCGGGGTGGCTGGCCGCGGGCCGGCCGGCTGCGGGGTGGCCGGCTGCGGGCCGGCCGGCTGCGGGGTGGCCGGCCGGGGGCCGCCGCTCGGCCCGGTGATCCACGCCGAGGTGTGGCGGTCCTGACCGGTGGAAACCGGCGACGATCACCGTCGGGGATGGCATGTGGGCCGGTCCGCGGCCGGATCGTGTGATCGTCGCCGCGTTGTGGCGGTTGGGACCGTGGTTTCTCGGCGACGATCACCGACGGTCCCGGGGTGGCTAGCCGCGGGCTGGCCGGCTGCGGGGGTGGCCGATGTCCGCCGCGGTCGCCTCACCTGGCACGGACACCCGCTGCGCGACTGCGAGCCTGAGCATGGCCGCACCCAGGCTGTGCCGTCATTGGCGGGTGACTCCGGTTGGCCCTGCTTCCAGGGTGGCCCCGGCCCCGCCTTCTACGGCCGCGTCGTAGTCGGTGACGGGAGCCGACTCCCGCCGGCGCGGCAGGAACAGCAGCGCGACGAAAGCGACGGCGCAGCAGCCGATGATGTAGCCGCTGATCCAGGTGCTGGAACCGGTGTGCTGGAGGATCGCGGCGGCGATCAGCGGTGCCGGACCGCCGGCGACGACCGAGGCGAGTTGGTAGCCGATGCCCGCGCCGCTGTAGCGCAGTTTGGTGCCGAAGCTCTCCGCGATGAGCGCGGCCTGCGGCCCGTACTGTATGTCGTGGAAGACCAGCGACAGCACGATCGCGAGCAGCACCAGTCCTGACGTCCTGGTGTTGAGCAGGCCGAAGTACGGGAAGGCGTACACGGCTGTGCCCACGATGCCGACGCCGTAGGTCAGCCGGCGGCCGAGCCGGTCGGAGAGGTGACCGAACAGCGGAACGCTGATGAGCCCCACGGCTGCCGCCACGAGCGTGTAGTCGAGCAGGTTGCCGCGGGCCAGGCCGAGTTTTTTGGTGCCGTAGGTCAGCACGAAGGTGATGAACAGGTAGAACGGCGCCTGTTCCGACATCCGCACCAATGCTGAGGTGAGGATCTCGCGCGGCTGGCTCCTGATGACCTCCCACACCGGCCTGCCCACCACCGCCTGCTGCTTCTTGACCTCAGCGAACGCCGGACTCTCCAACACCCGCAGCCGCACGTACAGGCCGATGCCGACCAGCACAATGCTCAGCAGGAACGGCACCCGCCATCCCCAGGTGTCGAAGCCGTCGCCGGAGACGGCCTCCATGAGCCTGACCGCGCCGGTCGAGGCGAGCAACCCGAGCGGCACACCCAACTGCGGGAAACTGGCCATCAGGCCCCGGCGGCGCTGCGCGCCCCACTCCATCGACAGCAGCACCGACCCGCCCCATTCACCGCCGACGCCGATGCCCTGGACAATCCGCAGCAGCACCAGAAGCAGCGGCGCGGCCAGACCGATCGACGCATGGCTGGGCAGCAGACCGATCAGGAACGTCGCGATGCCCATCAACAGCAGCGTTGCTATGAGCGTGGACTTGCGGCCGATGCGGTCACCGAAGTGACCGAAGACAGCGGCACCGATCGGCCGGGCGGCGAACCCGACGAACTGGGTGGCGAAGGATGCGAGCACGCCGGAGTAGGTCGAGCCGCCCGGAAAGAACAGGCGCGGGAAGACCAGCGCCGCTGCGGTGCCGTAGAGGAAGAAGTCGTACCACTCCACAGTCGTACCGACCGTGCTGGCGATCACGGCCCGGCGCCGATGGCTGGCGACCACCCGCTCCGGTGCTGTCGACTGCGCTGCCGCCATGATCGCCTCCCGCATGGCCGAGCCACTGGGTCACCGGTCGTCCACCACACATGTGCCCACGCCCAGATCGTGTCAATCCAGGTGAGGAACCGATCCGCCCCAGGTGCGTTCGCGGCCCGGCGGGCGGGTACGGTCGAGTAACCGGCGGGAGAGGCTTACCGGGCCTGTGGCAGTGTGCGCGAGCCGCGCTTGGCCGCCGGCGCGGAGGGCGGCGGCACCACCGGCCCGATGTCCCCGTCCGGCGCCTCGTCCAGGTCGACGATCACCGGGGCATGGTCGCTCGGCCCGCTGCCCTTGCGGGCGTGCCGGTCCACCCAGGCCGCCCGCACCCGGTCGGCGACCGGGGCGGTGGCGAGCACGAGGTCGATCCGCATGCCGAGGTCCTGGTGGAACATTCCGGCCCGGTAGTCCCAGTAGGTGAACACCCGCTCGGCGGGCCACCGATCACGCAGGACGTCGCGCAGGCCGAGCGCCAGTAGGTCGGTCAACGCCGCCCGCTCCGGCGTCGTGACGTGGGTCTGGCCGGCGTAGGCGTCCGGGTCGAACACGTCGGCGTCGGTTGGTGCGATGTTCATGTCCCCGCACACGACCGCGGCGTCCGGGCCGGCGCCGACCACCTCCCGCAACGCGGCTAGCCAGGCCAGCTTGTAGCGATAGTGTTCGGAGTCCGGCACCCGCCCGTTCGGCACGTACACCGAGTACACCCGGATCCCGGCGCAGGTCGCCGACACCGCGCGCGCCTCCGGACGCGGGAAGCCAGGGGCACCGGCGAGTCCCACCACGACATCCTCCAGCCCCACCCGGGACAGGATCGCCACCCCGTTCCACTGCGCCTCACCGTGCAGGGCGACCGCATAGCCGCGGCCAGCGAGCTGTTCGCCGAGCAGCTCGACGAACGCCTCGTCGGCGAGCTTGGTCTCCTGTAGGCACACCACATCGGGTTGCCGCCGGTCCAGCCACGGCAGCAGCCGCGGCACCCGCTGCCTGACCGAGTTCACATTCCAGGTCGCCACCCGCACCGGCCCTACGGTATCGGTCGACTCACGGCCGGTCGCGGTGCATTCGTCGATGGTTCCTCACGCTCTGCTCTTCACCCCTGTGTCAAGATCAAGTGAGACCCCCGGGCAGCGTCGGGAGAACCGGCGTACGTGGCGTACGGCGACGCGCCCACGGCCGTGATGAAGCCTTCAGCGTCGCCGCATCGATGACGTCCGGGCGCCTTCCCGGGACTAGGCCGCGATGTCGGGCTCGCTCTCAGGAGGGAAGCGAGGGTGCCCGCGGCCGACCGATACTGGCCCAGAGCCAATGACCGTGCAGGGAGCCACTGCCGTGCCCGACCCGTCCGTGCCGCCGCGCCGGTTCGCCGACCGGCTGCGGGCGCTGCCGCCGCCCATGGTTGACGCGGCGATCGCGGTCGTGTGCTACCTGGCCACGGTGGCGCCGCCGTTGAAGGCGGCGACGGTCCAGTGGTGGCTGTTCGCGCTGTCCGCCTTGGCCTCTTTGCCGCTGGTGTGGCGGCGCCGTTATCCGATCGCGGTCACCGCGCTGGTCGGCGCCGGCACGATCAGCCTGGCTCTGGCCGGCGGGCTGAATGACGTCCAGTTGCCGTACGGGCAGTTGGTGGCAACCTACACGTTCGCCTCGCTGAGCCCGCCAACATGGCGCCTGCTCGGTATGGTCGGGACCGTTACCGGCATCATCGTGTCGGTGCTGGCGCTGGGTAGGGGATTCTCCCTTGTCGCTATCACCTGTTTGCCGTTCGCCAGCGCATACGCTCTGGGCACCGGAGCCCGGGCGCGGCGGGACCGGATCGCGATGCTGGAAGAGCGCACGCGCAGGCTGGCGCAGGCGCACGAGGCGGCGGCCGCCCGGGAGCGGGAGCGGATCGCCCGGGAGATGCACGACGTGCTGGCCCATTCTGTCAGCCTGATCGTGGTTCAGGCCGAGGCGGGCCCGGTGGTGGTGCGCAGCGACCCGGACAAGGCTGAGGCGGCGTTCGACGCGATCGCCGCCACCGGCCGGGACGCCCTGGGGCAGCTGCGCCGCACACTCGGCGTGCTGCGCTCCGACGGGCCGGCGCGGCAGCCGCAGCCGAACCTCGCCGATCTGCCTGCCCTGGTGGACCAGGCCCGCCGGGCCGGCCTGGAGGCTAGCCTGACCGAGCACGGCGACCGCCGGCCGGTACCGGAGGAGCTGGCGGTGGCGGCCTACCGGGTGGTACAGGAGTCGTTGACGAACACCGTCCGGCATGCCCGCGCGCGGCGGGTGCGGGTGCGGCTGGACTGGCAGGAGGCCGTGCTGCACGTGGAGGTCAGCGACGACGGACGCGGCCCGGCGGCGCCGGACGGGCACGGGGGCCACGGCCTGGTCGGCATGCGCGAGCGGGTCACCGCGTGCGGTGGCGAGCTGCGCACGCGTGTCGGCGACGGCGGTGTCGGCTTCCGGGTCGCCGCAACGCCGCCGGCGAGGCGCTGCTCGCCCCGACGGTGACCCGGCGGCTCATCGCTGAGGTGGTTGTCGGCCGGGCCCGGCCCGCAGCCTCCAGCGATCGGCGGGCCGCCGGGCTGGGCGCGCTGACCGCCCGAGAAACCCACCCGAGAAACCCAGACGCTACGACAGATCGCCCGAGTGCTGTCCAACGCCGAGATCGCCGCCGAGCTGCGCGTCACCGAGCACACCGTGAAGACCCACGTGAGCAACCTGCTCGCCAAGCTCGGGCTGCGCGACAGGGTCCAGGCGGTGGTGCTGGCGTACGAGTCGGCGCTGGTCGTACCGGGCGCCGCGCCGACTCACTCGCAGGAGTGAGGACACATTCCACTCCTCGCGGCGATCCGCCGCACACGGGCAGCGGACGAGCATCGAGGCAACCCGGACCGTCCTGGGAGGTGCCATGCTCGCCGCCGTGACCGCCTTGTGCGTACGCCGTCCGGTCGTCATCGTCGTGCTGTGGCTCGCCCTGGTCGGCGTCGGCTTCTCCACCGGCCTCGGAGTCTTCGACAGGCTTGTCAGCGACGTCGGAACTGTGCCAGGTAGCCAGTCCGAGCGGGCCGAATCACTGATGCGCGACGCCTCACCCGAACCGCCACTGGTCACCGCCGTCATCCAGGGACGGCCCGCCACCGACGCCGCACTGCGGTCGGCCGTCGACGCGGCCGTCGCCGACCTACGAAGGCTGCCCGGCGCGGCAGAGGTGTCCGAGCCGCTGCCATCGCCGACCACCGGCCGGGCGCTGCTGCTGCGGGTGAGACTGTACCCGGGCGACGGCGCGCAGCGGGCCGCGCAGGCCACGGCCGAGCGACTGCGCCGGATCGACGCGACGAACCTGACCATCGCCGGCGGGCCGCTGACCGAGGACGAGTTCAACGCACAGGCCCGGTCCGATGTGCAGCGCGCCGAGCTGTTCAGCATGCCGATGGTGCTGCTGCTGCTGTTGCTGCTCGTCTTCGGCGGGCTGCTGGCCGCCGGCCTGCCGCTGCTGATCGCCGGCGTCGGTGTCGCCGGGACCTTCGGCATCCTCTACGCCTTCAGCCTGGTCAGCGACGTGTCCGTCTACGCCGTCCAGGTGGCCACGATGCTCTCGGTCGGCCTGGCCGTGGACTACGCACTGCTGATGGTCAGCCGGTTCCGGGAGGAGCGGTCCGCCGCCCCCGATGTCGCCGCCCCCGACGTCGCCGCCGCGCTGGCCCGCACCGGCGCCACGGCGGGCAGGACGGTGCTGCTGTCCGGCCTGACCGTGGCGGCGGCGCTGGCCGGCCTGCTGGTCTTCCCCGACCCGTTCCTCCGCTCCATGGGCCTGGCCGGCGTCGCCGTCGTCGCGGTGGTCGTCCTGGCCGCACTCACCCTGTTGCCCGCGCTGCTGGCTCTGGTCGGCTCGCGCATCAAGCCCGCCAAGCCGCACCCCGCCGACACCGGTGCCTTCGCCAGTATCGCCCGCACCGTCCAGCGGTGGCCGCTGGCGACCGCCCTCGCGGCGGCCGGCGTGATGATCGTGCTCGTGCTCCCCGTGACGGACCTGCGACTCGGCCAGGTCGATGCTCGGCTGCTGCCCACCAGCACGCAGACCCGGCAGTTGCACGACGCGATCGCCATCCACTACCCGGAACTGAACCGCCCCCACCCCATCGTGGTCGTCGCCGGCGCCCCGACCGACAGCCCGGGGCTGATCGCCTTCCGCGACCGGCTCACCGCCGTGCCCGGCATCGTCGACGTCGAGATCGGTACACCCGGCCCGGTCACCGTGCTGCGCGCAACCACCGGCAACCGCTCCGCTGACAACCTCCCCGCCGGCCCCGCGGGCCCCGCCGCCGACGCGGCCGATGCGGCCGATGTGGCCGCCCGCGCCGTGGCCGCGATCCGGGCCCTGCCAGCCCCGTTCGAGGTGGCCGTCACCGGCGACGCCGCCCGGCTCGTCGACTACAAGACCATGCTGCGGGACCGACTGCCCTGGGCGATCGCCGTCGTGACGCTCGGCACGCTGATGCTGCTGTTCCTGCTCACCGGGTCGGTACTGCTGCCGGTCAAGGCGGTACTGACCAACGTGCTCAGCATCGGCGCAGCGCTCGGTGCGGTGGTCTGGGTGTTCCAACGGGGACACCTGGCCGGCTGGTTCGGCACCGAACGACTCGACACCACCCACCTCAGCGTCCCGGTACTCGTCGGCGCCACCGCGTTCGGACTGTCCGTCGACTACGAGGTGTTCCTGCTGTCCCGCATCCGAGAACGGCGGCTCGCCGGCGCCGGCGCCCGCCGGGCCGTGGCCGAAGGACTGCAGCGCACCGGCCGAATCGTCACCTGCGCCGCGCTGCTGCTGGTCGTGGTCTTCGCCGGGTTCCTCACCGGCGGCTTCGTCCCCGTCAAGGCCATCGGCCTCGGGCTGGTCCTCGCCGTCGCCCTCGACGCCACCATCGTCCGCATGCTGCTGGTACCGGCCACGATGACGCTCTTCGGCCGCTACAACTGGTGGGCCCCCGGCCCACTGCGCCGGCTGCACAACCGCATCGACCTCAGCGAAGGCCCATCCGCCCACGACCGGCCGCCACCCGCCGCCGAACCGGCCCGCGCACCTGGGCGCGAACGCCGCTCGGTTCGCGCTGCCGCCGGTGGCGGTCAACGCCCCGGTCGGCGGTCTGCTCGGCGCTGAGCGCAGCGTGCTCCCGCAACGGGCCCGGTGGGGCGGCGCAGGCCCGCGGGTGGCGGGTGTCCGCCGGCCGGACGGGACCGGCCGCTATCCGCGCGGGTCGGTTCCAGCGGCGGTGCCTTCGGCGTCGGCGATTGCCCAGGCGGCGTTGATGAGGCCGATGTGGCTGAAGGCCTGGGGGAAGTTGCCGAGCAGTTCGCCGGTGCCGGCGTCGATTTCCTCGGCGAGTAGGCCGACATCGTTGACGAACGCGGTCGCCTGGTCGAAGACCCGGCGGGCACGGTCGGTCTGCCCGGACATGGCCAGGGCCTGGGCGAGCCAGAAGGTGCACAGCAGGAAGGTGCCCTCCTCGCCGGCGAGGCCGTCGATGCCGCCCTCGGTGCGGTAGCGGTAGACCAGGCCGCGGTCGTCGGTGAGCCGGTCGGCGATGGCGTCGATGGTGGCGAGCATGCGCGGGTCGTCGGCCGGCAGGAACCCGACGATCGGCATCATGAGGTTGGAGGCGTCCAGCGCGTCGGAGCCGACGTACTGGGTGAAGGCGTTGGCGGTCTCGCTCCAGCCGTGCTGGACGACGAACTCCCAGATCTCCTCCCGGTGCGACTTCCAGGTGTCGACCCTGTCGGCGGCGCCGATCCGGTCGGCGATGGCGATGGCGCGGTCGAGGGCGACCCAGCACATGACCTTGGAGTAGAGGAAGTGCCGGGGTTCGCCGCGGACCTCCCAGATGCCCTGGTCGGTCTCCCGCCAGCGGCGGGCGGCGGTGTCGGCGCAGGCGGTCAGGAAGGCCCTGCCGTCTGCGTCGAGTTGGTCGAGTTGGCCGGCCAGCCGGTGGGCGGCGCCGAGCAGTTCGCCGTAGACGTCGATCTGGGTCTGGTTCCAGGCGCCGTTGCCGACCCGCACCGGGCTGCTGTTCCGCCAGCCGGACAGGTGCGGCAGGGTGCGTTCGGACAGGTCGTGTTCGCCGCCGACCCCGAACATGACCTGCAGGGCGGCGGTCTCGTCGTCCAGCGAGCCGGCCGCGGCGGTGGTGAGGAAGGCGAAGAAGTCGGCGGCCTCGTCGGGACAGGCGGCGACCCAGAGCGCTTCCATGGTGAAGCTCGCGTCGCGGACCCAGGTGTAGCGGTAGTCCCAGTTGCGTTCGCCGCCGATGCCCTCGGGCAGCGAGGTGGTGGCGGCGGCGACGATCGCGCCGCTGGGCTGGAACGTCAGGCCGTGCAGGACGCGGCCGCTGTGGTGCACCAGGTCCGCCCACGGGCCCTGGTACTGCTGGTGCAGGCCGGACCAGGACTGCCAGGCCGCGGCCGTCGCGTCGATCTGGTCGGCCAGCTCGCGCTGGCTCCAGACTCGCGCGGGGGTCTCCTCGAGGGTGGACCGGTGCAGTCCTAACAGGACGGTGTCGCCGGTGCGGAGGGTGATCCGGCCGGTGGCGCGCGGCCCGGCCACGGTCAGCGGCACCGGAGTGGACAGCACCAGCCATTCGGCGCCGCCGCGCGAGGTCAGCCCGCCGTCGGTGGGGCTCAGGATCGGGCGGATCAGGCCGTACTCCGGCCGCGGGGCGTAGTCGATCAGCATCTCCACCTCGCCGGCGGTGCACTCCAGCCGGCGTACCAGCAGGTGCGGGGCGCCGCGGCCGAGCCGGTGGCCGGTGTTGTCGGCGCCGACGGCGAGCGCGTCGGTCAGCCGGACGGTGCCTTCCGCGGTGCTGAAGGTGGTCTGCAGCACCAGGCTGCGGTCCAGGTACCGGCGGGCGGCCTGGAACGGCACCGCCGGGGTGACCGACCAGTGGCCGGCGTCCTCGTCCAGCAGCCGGGCGAAGCACGACGGGCTGTCGAACCGCGGCCAGGTCAGCCAGTCGACCGAGCCGGACCGGGTGACCAGCGCGGCGGAGTGGCAGTCGGAGAGCAGGGCGTGCTCGGCGATCGGGGTGTTGCTCATCGCGCTCCTCCGGGCGGGGTTCCCTACGTTCACGAGATCTCTAGCACGACCCGCCGCGGTCCGAACGCGCCGCGGTGCTGGAGTCGGCGCGGTTGTGGAAGCAGAGGTGACGGTCGTCTACTTCGGAGCAATGGCTCCGGCGCCCGCGGGTACTCCGCGGCAGACGAAGCGGAGGTGGGTCGTGCGGGAGACGCTGAGTCTTGGGCACATCGCAGGGATCAAGGTCGGGATCAACTGGAGCGCGCTCGCCATCGTGGTGTTGCTCGTCGCCGGGCTGGCGGGCGGGCAGCTGCCCAGCGAGTACCCGGGCCGCAGTCCGTTCGAATACGTGACGGCGGCGCTGGTCGCCGCGGTGCTGTTCCTCGCCTCGCTGCTGGCGCACGAGATCGCGCACTCGATCGTCGCCCGCCGCAACGGCGTCCAGGTGCACAGCATCGTGCTCTGGCTGCTCGGCGGGGTCGCCCAGCTCGAGGGCGAGCCGCAGACGCCGGGCGCCGACTTCCGCATCGCCGTCGTCGGCCCGCTCACCAGCCTGGCCCTGGGGGTGGTGTTCGGCCTGAGCGGGTACGTCGCGGCGGTGCTCGATGCCGGCCGGCTGGCGGTCGGTGTCCTCGCGTACCTGGCCGGCACCAACATCCTGCTGGCGATCTTCAACCTGATCCCGGCCGCGCCGCTGGACGGCGGCCGGGTGTTGCGGGCGGCCCTATGGCGCTGGCGCGGCGACCGCGAGGCGGCCGCAGTCACGGCGGCGAGGGCGGGCCGGGTCTTCGGCTTCGCGCTGGTCGGGCTCGGGCTGCTGGAGACCCTCATCACCGGGACGTTCAGCGGCGTCTGGCTGGCGCTGGTGGGCTGGTTCCTGGTGAGCGCGGCGACCGCGGAGGAGCAGCAGGCGGGGATGGGCAGCCGGTTGTCCGGCGTCCGGGTCGGCGACGTGATGACCCGGAACCCGGTGGTGGCGGACGGGACGATGACGCTGGGGGAGTTCGTCGACCGGCTGGCGATGAGCCACCGGTTCTCCTCCTACCCACTCGTCGACCACAGCGGCCGGCTGACCGGGCTGGTGACGCTGAACCGGGTGCGGGCCGTCCCCCCCGGCCGCCGGTCCGATACCCGCCTGCGGGACATCGCCTGCCCGCCGGACGGCGTGCCGGCGGCTCGCCCGGACGAGCCGCTGGTGACGCTGCTGCCGCGAATGCGCGGCTGTGCCGACGGCAGGGCGGTCGTGCTGGACGAGCAGGGTCGGGTGATCGGCGTCGTCTCCTCGACCGACATCAGCCGCGCCCTCCAGTTGGCCGACCTTCGCTCGTTTCACGCGTACCCGCCACCCCGCGGAGCCGACCTCACCACCGTCAGTCCGGGCGGCTGAGGCGGGAGCGAGGCGGCGCGGCCAGCGCGGCGGCGTCCAGGCAGGCCGCGACGAAGGCGTGCACCTGCGGCCGCCGGTCCCCGTGTCGCCAGGCGATGGTGAGGCTGCATGGGGACAGGCCGCGCACCGGGCGGCAGGTGATGTCGGGCCTGGCGTAGATCGCGGCGTTGCCCGCGGCGAGCAGGTGCACCCGAGGCCGGCGGCGACGGTCTCAAAGGTCTCCTCCGGTGTCGCCGCCTCGGCCCCGATGCGCACCGGGTGGCCGTCCCGCTCGGCGGTGGCCAGCTGAGCTGGATGATCCGACTCGGCGCCGACGCCGTCCCCGCCGAACTCGCCGCGGGGGCCGTCCCCGCCGCCGCGGCCCCACACCGCGACCTCGCCAGGCTGACCCCACGGGAACGGCAGGTCGCGGTACACCGTCGTCGGCGATGTTCGCCCCTGCCGATCACCGCCACTACCGCCCGTCTCAGTCGGGCACGCCGCCAAATCGGGAGGATATGGACATCTATCATACGTCGTTCGGGTGATTCTCCGTCAGGTGATGGGCCGGAGTGGACGGTCGGCGGGGGTGTTGAGCAGCACGTTTGTCCGCTCAACCAATGATTGCGGCCGACATGAAAAGTATGGGGCGATTTCGATCATGTGGGGGTTCTTGTCGAGGTTCGCGATCCTGGCTAGCGTTACCGGTTGCATGTGCTGCCAGGCAATTCCACCGGCCTCGGGAGTGTGGTGTTGCGGGGCCGGATTCGTTTGTTGTGCACCGTCGATCGGCGCGACTGCTGTGCGTGCTCGGTTCGGCTGGAGCTGGGTGACAGCCGGGTAGGTCCCGCCGTCTTGGTCCAGCCGGTCGATCGCGCCGGCCATCGCCCGCGACGCCGAACCGGCAATGGTCCGGCGTGCTGTGACGTCCGGGACCGGAGGGGGCCGACGTGAGGTCGAAGGCTGGCTGTTTCGTGGTGCCGGTGTGCGCGATGGCGCTGGTGGCGGGGGTTGCCGTGCCGGCGTCGGCGGCGCCGACGCCAGCACCGGCGGCTCCCGCGGCCCCGGCGGCCGCCGCGCCGTCCGACCGGGCCAGGCCGGTGGTGGCCGGTGCGCCGGTCAAGCCACGGGCGTTGGACGTGGGCGGCGTGCCGCGGCAGCAGCCGGCGCCGGTGGGGCGGGCGATGCCGGCCGCCTCCCGTGTGCGGGAGCTGGTGGGCAGGCGGACCGCGACCGGCTCGTATTACGAGCTGTCCGATGGGCGTACCGAGGCGGAGCTGTCGGCGGCGCCGGTGCACTACCGGGACGCGCGCGGTGCGTGGCAGCCGATCGACACGACGGTGCGGGCGTCGGCCCGGGCGGGCTTCCGGTTCGGTAACGAGTCGAACACGTTCGCAAGCCTCTTCGGGACGGGTTCGGACTCGCTGGTCCGGTTGGAGCAGGACGGCCGGCGGTTGAGTGTGGGGTTGGCCGGTCCGCGGCGGGCGGTGGCGCCGGTGGCGGCGGGGAACGCGGTGCGGTTCGGGCGGGTGGCGCCGGGGGTGGACCTGGTCTACCGGGTCACGCCGCAGGCGTTGAAGGAAGAGATCGTGCTGGCCGCGGCGCCGCAGGACCCGACGTTCACGTTCACGGTGGAGGCCGCCGGGTTGCTGGCCAGGCAGCGGGCGGACGGGTCGATCGGGCTCTGGCGGGCCAGCGGGGAGGGCGAGCCGCTGTATGTGATGCCGCGCCCGTTCATGACCGACGCGGCGGATGATCCGTCCTCGCCGTACGGGAAGGCGTACAGCGGCAGGGTCAGCCAGTCGGTGACGGGCGGCGGGTCGCGGCTGACGGTGACGGTGCGGGCGGATGCGGCGTGGCTGGCCGACCCGGCGCGGAAGTACCCGGTGGTGATCGACCCGACGATCGAGATCGAGCCGACGCCCTCGCAGGCGCAGGACACGATGATCCTGTCGGACTCGGCGAGCAGCAACTTCGACGGGAGCTGGCGGCTGTCGGTCGGCACGACCACGACCGGTGCGGCCCGCAGCCTGCTGAAGTTCCCGCTCACCGGGGTGCCGGCCGGCGCCGCGCTGGACTCGGCCCAGCTGAGGCTGTACTACGACCAGACCCACACCACCTCCGCCTACGACGTGCCGATCGAGGCGCGGCGGGTCACCGCGCCGTGGGCGGCCGGCACCGCGACGTGGTCCTCGGTCGCCGGCAGCGTCGCCGAGGTGGGCGCCAACGTCGAGCAGGTCGACGACGGCGACGCGGGCAAGACGTCCTCCACCGGGGCCTGGCCGTACTCGACGAACACCACGTTGACGCCGTACGCGGTCAACGGCGACTACCAGGCGAACAAGGACAGCGTGCTCGGCGACACCTACACGTGGGTGCCGCGGCTGACCGAGTCCGGCAACTACCTGGTTGAGGCGCACTACGTGCCGGCCACCGACCGGACCACGGTGCCGTACACCGTCTACTACAACGGCGGCTCGGCGGCGGTGAACGTCAACCAGGCCGCCGGCACCGGCGGGGTGTGGACCAGCCTGGGCACCCGGTCGTTCCTGGCCGGCACCAGCCACAAGGTGGTGCTGAAGGACTCCACCGACACCACCAAGGCGGCGATCGCGGACGCGGTGCGGTTCACCAAGACCGCAACCGACACCAAGAAGGCCTTGGTCTCCAGCGTCTGGAACACCTTCAGCGTCCGCAGCATCGTGCAGTCCTGGATCAACGGCACGGCCCCCAACTACGGGTTCATGGTCAAGGCCGTCGACGAGGCGACGCTGGGCCGCGGCGGGCCGCGGTACGAGGCGTCGGAGTACGCCTACGGCGGGGAGACCGACAACTACCCGAAGCTGGTCCTGACCTGGGGCCGCCCCGGGGTGAGCCTGGCGGCGCCGACCACGGTCACCGCGACCGGCGCGCAGCTTGCCTGGTCGGCCTACGCCGACCCGAGCTCCGCTACCGGCGATGACATCGTCGAGTACCAGGTGCACCGCAGCGTCTACCAGACGTTCACCCCGAGCGCGGCAACGCTGGTCGCCCCGGTGCCGGTGGGCACCACCGGCTTCACCGACACCACCGCGACACCAACAGCGGCGGACTCACCCGACCCGTTCGGCAACGCCTACTACTACATGGTCGCGGTCAAGACCCGGGACGGGCAGCTCATCCCGGCGCAGACCCAGCTGGTCCGGCTGCCCAAGGCCGGCCGCATCACCAGGATCTTCCAGGGCTCGGCGCCGGACACCACGCTGTCCGCGGCCCGGCCCGATGAGAACGTCAACGTCTACGACGGCGACCCCTACGTCTCGGCCGGCAACAACTCCACCTACTACGGCGACACCCGCGGTGTGGTGAAGTTCCCGTCGCTGTCCGGCATCCCGGCCGGCTCCACGGTGGTGGACGCGCAGCTGCGGATGTGGACGACCTACGACTACGGAGACACCACCGGGCTGGTCGACGTGCATGCGCTGGCCCGCACCTTCGACGAGACCACCGCCACCTGGAACCGGGCCAACGCCACGACCCCGTGGACGAAACCGGGCGGCGACTACAACCCGACCGCGGCCAGCAGCGCCGGCGGGATCACCAACGACCCGGAGTGGCAGAGCTGGGCGGTCACCGGCATCGCCGCGGGCTGGCTGGCCAACCCGGCCAGCAACTACGGGCTGCTGTTGAAGATGCATGACGAGTCGGTGGCCAGCCAGCGGGTGATGTTCCTGTCCGAGGAGGGCGCCGAGCCGCAGGTGCGGCCGAAGCTGGTGGTCACCTACCTGGAGAAGACCGCCGCCAACACCTACTACGCGCCCTACACGCCGTCCCGGATGATCCCCGGCGATCAGTACACCGTCGCGGTCACGCTCACCAACACGACCACGACGACCTGGCCGGCGGCTTCCCGGGTGCTGTCCTACCACTGGGCGCTGCCGGACGGCACCGACGCCACCACCGGCGGGAACCGGCTGGAGACCGCGCTGCCCAAGGACGTGGTGCCCGGCGACTCGGTCACCGTCAACGCCGCGGTGAAGACGCCGATCCAGTCCGGGTCCGGCAACAAGCGGGAGCAGTACGTCCTGCGCTGGGACCTGCTCAACAAGTCCACCGGCCAGTTCCTGTCCCAGTCCGACGGCATCCCGTCGCTGGACCAGAACGTCGCGGTCGAGGACCCGACCTCCGACCAGCTCGGCCTGGAGAAGTTCTACCAGTACGCCGGCAAGAACACCGGCGCCGGCACGACCGTCATGGACAACCTGTCCGCCGGCAACGCGGTCTGGTCCTACAACGCGTTCTCCAACCCCAGCCGCGGCGTGGCGACCTTCGTCCGCGTCACCTACAACTCCCTCGACACCTCCGACTCCGCGATGGGTCAGGGCTGGTCGGTCTCCGGGTCCAGCATGATGCGGCTGGGCACCCCGCTCGACCTGCACCCGCCGGGCCAGGACTGGCCGACCGAGGTCACGCTGACCGACGGTGACGGCACCAGCCACCTGTTCACCCTGAACAAGCACGGCTCGACCGACACCTCCATCTGGGACTACGACCACCCCGCCGGCGTGCACCTGTACCTGCAGAGGACCGGCAGCACCGACGCCTCGCGCGCCTGGGTGATGACCCGCCCGGACCGCACCCAGGTCTTCTTCGACGCCGACGGCTACCAGTCCGCGGTCGCCGACAACAACGGCAACGAGCTGCTGTTCACCTACGAGCAGCGCAAGTCGAACAACAAGCCGATCAAGTTCCTGCGCTACCTGACCGACCCGGCCGGCCGGCAGACCCTCACCATCGACTACTACGCCAAGGGCGACAGCTACTCCTACATCGACGACACCGGCACCAAGGTCTCGGCCACCAACCTGACCAACCCCAAGATCATCGACAAGATCCGGACGATCACCGACATCTCCGGCCGGCAGATCGCCCTCACCTACACCACCCAGGGCCTGATGGCCGAGATGATCGACGGCGCCGGCTCCAGCCAGGCCAAGACCTTCCGGTTCGGCTACGACATGACCCAGGGCAACAAGAACGTCAAGCTGGTCACGGTCACCGACCCGCGCGGGCACGCCACCGCGCTGGCCTACTACGACCTGCCAACCGACGACCCGAAGTTCCACTGGTGGGCCAAGACCGTCACCGACCGGCTCGGCGGCACAACCGGCTTCGCCTACACCGACCCCGACGGCACCGCCGGCTCCCAGATCAACACGGTGGTCACCGACGCCGAGAACCACGCCACCAGCTACCAGATCGACGGTTTCGGCCGGCCCATGCAGGCCACCAACGCCAGGAACCAGGTCACCAGGCTGCACTTCGACGCCGACAACAACGTCGACCGGCTGGAGGAGAACAACACCGCCACCACCACCTGGACCTACGACCCCAACACCGGCTACCCGCTGACGACCAAGGACGCCGAGGCCAACAAGAACAACACCGCCGGGTCGACGTTCAGCTACCAGACCCTGGTCAACGGGCACGTCGCCGACGTGATCGGCAAGGCCAGCCCGGAGGGCCGCACCTGGGCCTTCGGCTACGACGCCAGGGGCAACCTCACCACCGTCACAGACCCGGCCGGCACCGCAACGCCGACCGTGCCGGGCGACTTCACCACCAGCTACACCTACGACGGCTCCGGCCAGCTGCTGACCATGCGGGACGCCAACGCGCACACCACCGGCTACTCCGGCTATGACGCCAACGGCTACCCGCAGACCATCACCGACCCGCTGACCAAGTCCACGACGTTCGCGTACGACGCCCGCGGCCAGGTCACGAGGGTCACCGACGCGCTCAGCCACGACACCACGCAGAACTACGACATCTTCAAGCGGCCACTCGACCAGAAGGTCGCGAAGGACGCCAGCGCCAACCCGCCCGTCTTCATCACCACCCCCGCACCGGTGTACGACCCGAACGACAACGTCACGCAGACGACCGCCCCGAACGGCGCCGTCACCACCTTCAGCTACGACAACGCCGACCAGCTGACCTCGAGCAGCCTCCCGAAGGACAGCTCAACCGGCCCGGACCGGACCACCGCCTACACCTACGACAGGGTCGGCAACCTCACCTCGCAGACCGAGCCGAACGGCACCCTCACCACCACCGACCCGAACGACTACGTCACCCGCTACGCCTACGACGAGATCTACGAGGTCAGCGCCGTCACCAACGCGAAGGGTGACCGGCTCAGCTACGCCTACGACGATGCCGGCAACCTCACCACGGTCATCGACCCGCGGAAGAACAACACCGCCGACACCGCCGACTACACCAGCAGGTACGGCCACGACCTGAACCACCGGCTCACCACGGTCACCGACCCGCAGGGCAAGGTCACCGCCACCGACTACGACCGCGACGGCCTCGTGGTCGGCCGCACCGACCAGGACGGCAACAAGACGCTGATCACCCTGGACGCCCGCGGCAAGCCGGCCGAGGTGAAGGTGCCGCGCAGCAGCTCCGGCGGCACGGTCACGTACGACATCAGCCGGTACGAGTACGACCAGGTCGGCAACCAGACGAAGGTCGTCTCGCCGCGCGGGGTGGCGACCGGCTCGGTGGCGGACGACTTCGTCCAGCAGACCACCTACGACGAGCTGAACCGGGTCAAGGAGAAGCTGGCCCCGTACGACCCGAACGACGCCCGATACAACACCCCGGACAGGACCGTTTACAGCTACGACGCGGTCGGCCGGCTGGCAGGCGTCAGCGCCCCGCCCTCCAACGGGCAGACCGTCCGCAACGACACCACCTACACCTACTGGGACAACGGCTGGCCGAAGACGACCACCGACCCGTGGGACATCACCACCTCCTACGACGAGAACGCGCTGGGCAAGCAGATCTCCCGCACGGTGACGAGCGCCGGCGGCTCCTCCTCCCGCACCATGACGTGGGACTACTACCCGGACGGCAAGCTCAAGGCCCGCTCCGACGACGGCGTGCCGGTCGGCAGCCAGGTGGTGCTGGCCGACAACACCGACGCGCAGAACGTCACCGTCACCGGCACCTGGCCGGTGAGCACCAGCGGCACCGGGTACCAGGGCTACAACTACGCCACCCACGCCGCCGGAACGGGCACCAGCAGCTTCGCCTGGAACCTGGTCATCCCGCAGGACGGCAACTACGACGTCTACGTCAAGTACGGGACCGGCACGGCGACGAACGCCAGCTACAAGGTCGACTACACCGGCGGGTCGGCCACCAGGGCGGTCAACCAGACCACCGGCGCCGGCACCTGGGTCAGCCTCGGCCGGTACGCCTTCACGGCGAGCGGCACCGGCCAGAAGATCACGCTGACGGACGCGGCCAACGGCACCGTCGCCGCCGACTCCGTCAAGCTCGTCCGGGACAACTCCGCCGACACCGACAACGAGAAGACCGCCTTCAGCTACGGCTACGACCCGAACGGGAACCTCACCGACATCGCCGATGCCAGCCCGGGCGCGCGGACCGACGACTACGCGGTCACCTACACCGGGCTGGACCAGGTCGCCTCGGTGGTGGAGAAGAAGAGCGGCAGCACCCAGCACACGACCACGTTCGGCTACGACGAGAACGGCAACCTGCTCACCCGCGGGCACGACGCGCAGACCGCGTCCTACACCTACGACGACCGTGACCTGCCCGCAAGGCTCTCCGACGCGCAGTCGGCGACCGACCCGAACCCGAAGGTGAGCACGTTCACCTACACCGCCCGCGGCCAGAAGCTGCGCGAGGTGAAGGCCAACGGCAACACCGTCGACTACGCCTACTTCCTCGACGGGATGCTGCAGCACCAGATCGAGAAGAAGCCGAACGGCACCCTGGTGTCGGAGCACACGCTCGGTTACGACCCGAACGGCAACAAGACCCGGGACGACCAGAAGGTCATGAACGCCGACAACCACTCGGCGTACCTGACCCGCACGTCGGTCTACACCTACGACCCCCGGGACCGGATCGCCACCATCCACGCGACCGACGCGGGCGGCGCGACGCTCTCCGACGAGAGCTACTTCCACGATGCCAACAACAACGTGGTGTCGCAGAACGTGAAGTCCGTCCCCACGACGTTCAGCTACGACCGGAACCGGTTGCAGTACTCGGTGCAGAACGGCGCGACCGCGAACTACAACTACGACCCGTTCGGCCGGCTGGACACCGTCACCGCGTCGGGCCAGACGATCGAGAAGATGACGTACGACGGCTTCGACCGGGTCGCGTCGGACCGCAAGGGCGCCGGGGCCGCGGCGTCGACCACGACCTACACCTACGACCCGTTCGACCGGACCACCAGCCGCACCGCCAACGCCGGCGGCACCGGCGAGAAGACGACCGTCTACAGCTACCTGGGGCTGTCCGACCACCTGCTCGACGAGCGGGTCGCGGGCCAGCTCACCAAGTCGTACCAGTACAGCCCGTGGGGCGAGCGGCTCTCCCAGGTCAAGTACAACACCGACGGCAGCACCGATGACGGCTACTACGACTACAACGCGCACAGCGACGTCGAGTCCGTCACCGACCGCAACGGCGACACCAAGGCCACCTACGGCTACACCGCGTACGGCGAGAAGGACGACGGCCAGACCACCGGCGTGGACAAGCCGGACGTCCAGGACCCGACCAAGGAGCCGTACAACGCCTACCGGTTCAACGGCAAGCGGTGGGACCCGGCCTCCGGCAACTACGACATGGGCTTCCGCGACTACAGCCCGGGCCTGAACAGGTTCCTCAGCCGGGACATGTACAACGGGGCACTTGCCGACCAGCGCCTGGCCACCGACCCGTTCACCGGCAACCGGTACGCCTTCGGCGGCGGCAACCCGATCACCTCCGTCGAGCTCGACGGCCACCGGCCGGCGGACTGTGACGGCGAGTGCCTCAAGAGCTGGCTGGCCGCGCAGCGCAAGGCCGAGTTCATCAAGCAGATGCTGGACTACAACGCCGAGCACTCGGCGGCGGTGCTGGCCACCGTCGCCGGTATCCGGTCGAGCCCGAAGTTCCGGCAGGTCGGCGGCGGCACCATCACCACCCGCATGATGTTCAACTGCATCCCCGGCGGCAGCGTCAAGAACCCCGACAACCAGAAGGTCTGCGGCTACGCGGACATCATGCTGCACGCCAAGGACGGCAACGTCTACGTCTGGGAGGTGAAGGCGGAGGCATCCGCGGCCGAGGCCTACCCGCAGATCGACCTCTACATCCGCATGCTGAGGAAGCGCGGCGACTCCGCAAAGCGAGGCTGGGACCTGCCGCAGGTCGCGCCGGTGCCGGTACCACGAACCGGCGGCTCGCTGCGGGTGTATTCCGCGCCGCGTCGAGGTGCCGCCGAGACCGGCATCCGCCTCTACGAGCGGCTCCCCAACCCCGAGCCGGAGCCGGAGCCGAAGCCGGTGCCCGTACCGGTGCCCGTACCGGTGCCCGTACCCGTGCCGGCACCTCAGCCGGCGCCGGACGACGGAGGCGGCGTGCCCGGCTGGGTCCCGTGGGCCGTTGGCGGTGCCGCGGTCGTCGGTGGCGTCGCCTGCTTCGCCAGCGGCGTCTGCGAGGTGGCAGGGGCCGGCGGCTTGCTGGTGGGCGGGCTCGCGGCGGTGTTCTAGGCCGTTGGCCACATGAGCCGGCGGGCACACGGGCAGTACGCGCGTACACCCGCCGGACCTTCCCCCGGACCATCCCGGGGGAAGGTCCGGCACGCCCGGCCCGTGCTTGCGCGGCGCATGGGCGGCGACACCCTGACATGCGCTTCCGGGCGGGATGGGAGACTCGGGACGAGATGAGAGGGGGTCCTGCGGTGGCTTGGGGCGTGCGAGGTGAGCTGGACGGCCGGGCCGAGTCGCCGGAGGACGTCGGCCGGTATGCCCGGCGCTGGTTCGAGGCCGCCGCCCAGGGGGTGGCGGCAGGGCTGCTGGATGACCTGCGTACCCGGCCGCCCCAGTCCAGGAAGGTCTTCGGCTCCGGGGCGAGTCCTGAGCCGTGGGGGGAGCCGGGCGGCCTGTTCGCCTCCCTGCTGCGGTTTGACCGGCTGTGGGGGGACGCGCGCAGCAAGCGGGTGTGGTCGGAACGCGCGTGGAAGCAGTTCCTCGACGGGCTCTCGGACCTGCCGGTCGCGGCCGAGCTGCGGATCTTCGAGCTGAACGAGCGAGGGAAGCCGTCCTGGAACACCCTCACGGTCTCGGCGCAGCGGATCAGCGAGGACGGGCAGTGGTTCCGGCTGTTCTGTGAGTTCCTCTGCTCCGATCCACGGCCCGGTACCAGGGTCGCCAAGCTGACCACGCAGGACGTCGTGGACATGGTGCGGGAGACGGCGGCGGACATTCCGGCGACCTTCGGGTGCGTGACCGATGACGGGGGCGCCGGCGGGGAAACCGCGCTGGAGGACGCGCTGAATGCCGCGTGGGACGACGGCATCCAGCGCAGCCGCGAGGTGCTGCGGGGTTACCCGTGGGTGACCATCTGCCCGCCGCAGATCGCCGAGCGGCTCGGCGGCGTTGAGGCGTTGCGGGCGTCAGGCGCGTTCTGGGACGTGCGGGTGCTGCCGACCGGCAGCGTCTGGCTCCAGGCGACCGAGCGCCTGGAGGACTACGAGGGTGACGCGCTGCGGCGGGTCTTCCGCACCCTCGCCCCGGTGCTGCCCGCCGGCGAGCCGAAGCCCTACGTGGGCGAGTACCGGGGCCGGATGGTCTACGAGGACGCGAGCACCCTCACCTGACCGAGTCGGCGCCTCGCCATCGTCGGCTGTGGCCGCCGCCGACCTCGTTGCGGAAGCCGGTCGGGATGTCGGCATGTACGGGGTGGCGGGGTGCTGGTCAGCCGGTGGAGCCGGCGTTTCGCGCGTCAACGCCAGCACCGAGCGCGGATCAGCAGCGCCGTCGAGTTCGCGTGGACCTCCGGCGCGACCAGGACATGCCCGGGCACCAGGGCCCCGACCGCGGGCAGGACGCAGCCAACGCCGGCCCTCCGGTGTATCGGCACGTTCCACCACTCCCGCGGATCGGTGCCGCGGGCCACCGCACACAGGAACGATGGAGTCTGCCCGCCGCGGCGGTCCCGTCTGTGGGCCGAGTCTGTACGCGACGTGCCAGGCGTCGTAACGTCGCGAGAGGAACCAGTGGCGGTCACGGGGAAGAGGAGGAGACATGGCGATCCTCGACAAGGCCAAGGCGGCCGCCGAGCGTGCGCGGGGCCAGGCCAAACACAGGATGGAGCTGGGCCGGGCGCGGCTCGATGAGATGCAGGCACGGCGGCAGCACAGCAGACTGCTCCGCGAGCTGGGCGAGGCCCGCTACGCCGAGCAGGCCGGGACGGGGACACACGAGGGGGTGGCACGGGCGATCGCAGCCGTGGACGCTCACCTGCAGGCGTATCCCCAGGCGGGGGCACCGGGTCGTCTGGAGGCGGCTCGGCAGGCGCGAGACATCATGCATCCGGGAGCGGAGTGCATCGGCGAGGACGACACCGTCGCGACCGCCGCGCAGAAGATGCGCGATCTGGGCGTCGGTTCGCTGCCGATCTGCGGTGCCGACGACCGGCTACACGGAATCCTGACCGATCGTGACATCGTCGTGAAGTGTGTCGCTGAAGGCCGCGACCCGGCCCAGCTTCGAGCCGGCGAGCTGGCTCAGGGCACGCTGTTCTGGGTCGAGGCCACCGCCGACGTCGGCGAGGTGCTGCACCAGATGGAAGACCACCACATCAAGCGGCTGCCGGTGATCGAGAACCACCGCCTGGTCGGTATCATCAGCGAGGCCGACCTGGCCCGGAACCTGGACGAGCACCGGCTCGCCGAGTTCGTCGAGAAGGTCTACGCGACGCCCTGATCCGCAACCCACCCCTTCCCGGCTCCCCGGGCGGCCGCGATCGCGGGCACGGTGGGAACACCCGGCCACCGCGCTCACCGCCAGGCCAGCTGTCCCGCTGCCGTCGGCGGTCGCCCCGGGCGGTCGACCGGGCGGTCACCCGGGGGTCTGCCACATTCACGCCAGGCGCGCCGGGGCCGGTAACCGATCATCGGCCGGCCGTTCAGCGCCGGGGGTACGCCGTGGTTGCTTTCTCGGTGTCCGGCTTCGTGTGATTCTCCTGCAACTGTCGCAGGGCGTCGTTCATCTGCTGGACCCAGCCGGACAGCTCGGTGGTCAGCACCGCTTCGCCGCGGGCGACCAGATCCTCGAACGGGGCCCGTGCCGGCCCGTTCGCGGTTCGTGAGCTCCACTCGCGGAGCAGGCCGCTCAGCTTGTTGGCTGACTGGTTGTAGGCGACGATCGTGTTGTCGAGCTGGAGGTTGGCCAGGTATGCGGTGGCAGCCACGGATATCGTGGTGGTGAGACCGATCCAGATCTCGGCGCCGGCCGCGGCGAGAAGCGCGCCGGCACCGGCGCTGGCGATGGCGAGCAGTTGGTAGGAGTTCCGGCTGCGCTCGAGTTTCCCGATGCGGCCGTGGTAGTAGCTGAGTTGGTCGGCGACCCGGGTCGCGAGGTACCTGCTGCTGTCCAGAGGACTCAGGCCGTCGTCGTAGCGGCTGGCGCCGTACATCTGCGGCGGCAACGGCCCCTCGTACGGGGTGAGTGGCCCGCTGCTGGCCTCGGTGTGCATGAGTCGCGCGTCGATCGCCTCGAGTTGGCGGGCGAGCGTCTCCCGTCGCGCGGCGGCTCCGTCGCGAGGGGGCGGCTGGTCGGCGTACGCGCCGGTGCCGGTGCGGTAGCGGTAGATCTCGGTCTTGATCGCTTCGGCTGCAGCGCGTAGCAGCACCCAGCGCTTGCCCGTTGCACGTCGGTTGGCCAGCGCGATGAGCACTGAGGCGAGGATTGGTATTGCGACCACTGACCAGTGCAGGGCACGGTTGCTCCACCGCTGGTGCACGAGCGCGAGCAGGGTGGCGAGGATCCCGAGGACCAGGATCGAGGACTGGAATCGCTCGAAGGTGCGCCTGAGGTGCGCGGCGAGCTGGTCGTAGGTCGCGAACGACTGCCAGGCCTGCTTGAGGACCGGCTCGTCCTGCAGCTCCCACGCCAGCTGGCGGGCAGGTCCGTCGGGTTCGACGTCACGCACCAGGCGCACGTCACCGTCACGCACGATCTCCCGCAGGCCCAGATCGGGGATGGCCGAGCTGGCCGTCGGCTGGTGGTACCGGTAGCGGCGCGGCAACAGCGGGGCGAGCCGGCGACGGCGGGGCACCCGGTGCGCCTGCCACAGCGCCGCGACCGAGTCGGCCAGCCCGCCGGTGCCGCTGAGGACGAAGACCGGCCAACCACGGCGCACCGACTCCAGCGCCTCCGTCTTGGCCACCGCGCCGCCGCCCCCGAGCACCATGGCGATCGGACCGCCCGCGGCGAGCGCCTCGACCACACCGAAGAGCAGCCCGGTCTCGCTGCCCCAACCGGCGCCGTCGGCGAGCACGAAGTGGGTATGGTGCGGCTCGAGCGGGACGCGCTCATCGCCCACCGGTCCGCCCGGGTACGTGGTGGTCCCTACGGGTGCCACCCCGATCAGCGCGGGCAGGGCGGACCGCTGCTCGGCACGGGCAGCACCCAGGACGGCCACCACCCCGGCCGCCGTCCCGCCGTCGACCACCGCGGCCCCGGTCACCCGCGCCGCGGCCGCCACGACCGGTCCCAGGACCGCTCTGGCCCGGTCGAGCGCCGCGCCCGTCAGGCTGTTCGCGCCGCCGCAGACCACCATCACCGGCCGGCGCCCGGCGTCGGTGAGCAGACCCAGCCGGGAGACCAGATCCCGCGGACCCGCCCCGTCATCAACCACCACTGCCGCGCGGTAGCCGTTGTCGAACCGGATCTCCTGCGTTCCACCGCCGGCCGCATGCGCCTGATCGCTCACAAATGGATCATCCCACCACGGCCGGCATACGCAGCATGGGTCTGCGCCGGCCGAACGGGGCTCTGTGGTGGATCACGACAGTCGGCTGGCCGGGCGACATGTCCACTCCGCATCCGCACGATCTAGTTGATCAAGCTACCAGCCGCGTCGCGGACACGATCTAGTTCTACTCCCAGGTATCAGCGGCGCCCTGCGCGCCTCCTCATGTTGACGTCCGGAGACAGCCGCGCGTCCGGACGATCAGGGGGGGTCGACCAGGTGTGGCCATTATCCTGAGCTACTCCCGGAAGGATGAAAGCGTCGTCAAGGCGCTCGCCCAGGGCCTCGAGGCGGCCAAGCGGGAGGTGTGGTTCGACCACAACCTCGGCGGCGGTGACGCCTGGTGGGACTCGATCCTGGAGAATATCCGCTTGGCGACGGTATTCCTCTTCGCGCTCTCCGACGCGTCGCTGCACTCCAAGCCGTGCCAGCTGGAGTTGGACTACGCCCTCGCCCTCGGCCGCCCGATCGTGCCGGTCCAGGTGGGGCCGGTCACCAGCTTCCGCGCGAGCCCCGTCGCCGAGCTGCAGATCATCAGCTACAACCCGGACAACGCCCAGTCGGGGTTCATGATCCTCGCCGCGGTCGATGACGCGGCGAAGCGGGTGCGGCCCCTGCCCGACCCGCTCCCGGTGCCGCCGCCGATCCCGTTCGCCTACGTGCTCGCGCTCGGGCGGCAGATCGAAAGTTCGGAGCTGTCGCTGGCCGAGCAGGTCGCCGTCATCGACCAACTACGTCGTGCTCTCGGCGAGGAGACGGACGAGTCCGTGCGGCAGGACATCCTGTCGATGCTGAGGAATCTCAACGGCAAGCCGTGGATGACCAAGCGGACCGAGCGGGAGATCGCGGCCCTGCTGTACGCCCATGGTCCGAGCGCGCACCCCCAGGAAGAGGAGAAGGTCACCGCACAGGCGCGGCGTCCGGGCGGCGCTGAGTTGGCCGAGTCGGCGGCGACGCCCGAGGCGGCCCCGCCGCATCGCCCCGAACCCGACCCTCGCGAATGGTACGCGGAACGGCTGGAGCAACTGCAGAAGCAGCAGGCGGCCGCGGAGAAGGCCGGCCGGCCGGACCCTCCGCCCTGGCGTCTCCCGCCCGACGCGGCCGCCCTGTGGAGCCGGACGTTCGAACGGGACGAGCCTGCCGCGCCCGCCGCGGGCGCGGTGTCCGCCGCGGACGAGCCAGATCCGACCTCGACACCTCCTCCGCCCGAATCGCCCTCGCCGCCCCCCTACCTCACCACTGCCGCGCCGCAGCCCCCGACACCGCAGGCGTTCCCCCAGCAGGCGGCGCAACAGCCCACCCCGGCCGCCACGTGGGTCTCGCCGGGCGCCCCGGTCGCGCCCCCACCGCCGAACTACTGGGCGCTGAGCATCGCCTCGTGTCTGTTCTCCCTGGTGCTGCTGGGCGGAGGAATAGCCGTGTACTACTCCCGCCAGGTCGACCAGCGCTACCGGGTGGGCGACCTGACCGGTGCGCGAAAGGCATCCACCCTCGCGAAGGCGTGGGGGATCGTCGGCATCGTCATGGGCGGTCTGCTCCTGCTGATCGCACTGTGACCCGAGCTGAGAAGGCGAGGAGGACCATGTCACGACGAGGCGGAGTGGCCGTCCCGCTGATCACGCTGATCGGGTCGTTCGGGTTGGTGCTGGCGCTCGGCGGTTGGCTCGGCACGAGCACGAGCACGAGCACGAGGACCAGCACGGCTCCCGCGAACCCGGAGCCGCGCGGCGTCCGTATCGTGCTCGATGGCCTGAGCGGTAGGACCGGGAAGCTGCAACCACTGCCAGGACTCCGGGTGACCATCTCACCAGCGGCGCCGGGAACGACGAAGGACCCGGAATCTGGCGGTGATTCCTCCGGATCGACCGAGACCGTCGAGATATGTGTAAGCCCGACCCGCGGCTGGACCGTCACCGGCGATGGCTGGACCGAAGTGGCCGCCCAGGACGGGGAGAACGCGTTCTGCCGCGACGTCATCCGCAATGCCGGGAAGCTCGACCCGATCGAGATCCTGCTGGACCAGCGGTGAGCCGGCGTGCGGGCGGCGACCCCGTCCTTCTGTACCGTGTTGCGGCGGCCGCCCTCGTCGGTGGATCACTCGCAACGGCCACGCTCACGAAGCTGGGCCATGTCAACGGGCCGGTGGTCGCCGGAATCGTCGTCCTGATCGCCGGGCTCAGCGTGCTCGCCGTGTCCGCGCTCCTGCCCGAACCACGCCAGCCGGTCCAGCCGGCCGCGCCGCGGCCCCGACGGGACGACCAAGGCCCCGGACGGCCGTCTCCGCGGCAGCCCGCGTTCCCGGGACGGCCGTCTCCGCCGCAGCCCGCGCCCGGGCAACCGGCGCCGACCTGGCCCGGCGTGTCCACGCGGGCGAACTCCGGCGCCGGTGGGAACGGAACCTGGACCGTCCCGGCTCCGGCGACGCCCACGACGCGATGGAACCCCGCACCGTCGTCGAGCTCCGCACCACAGTCGAGCTCCGCACCACAGTCGAGCTCCGCACCACCGTCGCCCCCCGGACCGGCGCCGATGAGCGTCGCGGTCCCGGTCCCGGGCAGCGCATGGTGGAAGGCGGCCTCGGCTGGCGCGCGGACACCGGAACCGCCGGCGGCACCGGCGCCGGACAGGCCCGGCGCCGCGGCTGCCGGGCTTTCCGACTACACCCCCGAGGCGGCGGCGACGCGGGTCGTGCAGTGCCCCCGCTGCGGCGACTTCGGGGTGGACGTCCGCCACCAGGAGCCGGGCTTCGCGTTCACCTGCAAGAGCTGTGACCACCACTGGCGCTGGGGGCCCGGGTCGGCGTGGCCGACCACCGTGGTCCGCCCGCGTCTCAGGCGCCGGCCGGACTCCGGCGGACCCGAATCGTTCTGACTCCGACGCCGGCAGGGAGATCCGATGTATCAGCAGGCGTTCTCGCGCAGCACACCAGGGTGCATTGTCTTCCTGGTCGACCGGTCCGACTCGATGCATGCCCGCTGGGCAGGCTCGGGCCTGACCCTGGCGCAGGGTGCGGCAGGCGCAATCAACAAGATCCTGCTCGAGCTGTGCGTGAAATCCACCAAGGAGCAGGGTGGGGCGCTCCGGTGCTACTTCTACGTCGGCGTGTACGGCTACGGGGCGTGCCCGGGCACCGGTGGCGAAGGCGTCGAGTCCGCGCTTCCCGGTCCGCTCGCGGCCCGCGGCATCGTTCCGCTGCCCGAGCTCGCCGACCATCCGATCGCGGTCCGGGAGGAGCCTTCGCTCGACGCGATGGCGAGCCCATCGAAGGTCCCGGTGTGGATCGAGGCCCACCACGGCTTCCGTACGCCGATGTGCCAGGCCATCGCGACCGCGGGTGCGCACCTGTACGAGTGGACGAACGCCTTCCCGCGGTCCTTCCCACCCATCGTGATCAACATTACCGACGGGATGGTCACCGACAGCCCGTACGACGGCGCGGACCTCGGCATGTGGGCCAAGCGACTCACCACCATCGAGACCGGAGACGGGCAGGCGCTGCTGTTCAATATCTTCCTGTCCCCGAACCCGGGGGCGGGCGTGTGGTTCCCGGCCAGCGACGCGAACCTGCCGCAGCCCGGGCCGGACTTGTTCTCGATCAGCAGCCCGATGCCCCAGCCGATGATCGACAACGCGCGGTCGGCCCAGATCCACGTGGCGCCGGGTGCGCGGGGGTTCGCGTTCAACGCCGACCTCGGGATGCTGGTCAAGTTCCTCGAGATCGGCACCCGCTTCGACGTCCGGGCTCACTGATCGCGATGCCGCACCTGCAGATGGTCGTCTTCCACGTGCCTAAGGCCGGCTCCGCCGAGGAGGAGTGGGAGGACGGCGCGGGCCTGGACCCGGGCGACCCCGCGACCGGCCGGAACGCGCGGTGCATCGTCGTCGACGGGGCGACGGAGGCGTACGACTCGATCCGGTGGGTGGGTCAGCTCGTCGACTCCTTCCTCGGCATCCAACCCGCCGGCGGGGCGCCGTCCCTGACCGCCCGCGCCATGGACGAGTGGTTCGGACTCATGCAGGACCGGTGGGTGCAGACCGCACCGGCCACGTTCGCCAGCATCTTCGAGGAGCGGAAGTTCCATGAGGACGGGTCGTTCGCGACCCTCCTCGGCTGCGAGATCCACGACCTCGGCGGCCAACGGCCGCGCTGGTCCGCGGTCGCGCTCGGCGACACCGTGCTGTTCCACGTGCGCGGCGCACGGGTGCTCGCGCAGTTCCCCGCGCTCGCCGCCGAGGACTTCGGCCTCAACCCGGACGGCGTGTTCACCCAGCCCTCGGCGCGGGACCGGATGCGGGCGCGGCTCGGCCACGCGGACGGATCGCTGGCCGTCGGTGACCGGCTTTTCCTGGCCACCGACGCGGTCGCCGAGTGGATGGTCAGGGCCGGTCGTTCGGACGCCGACCGGCTCTGGCGGACCCTGGGCCGGCTCGACCACCCCGCCCTGTTCCGGCGACTCGTCGCGGACCGCCGCCGCGCGGGCGAGATGAAGAACGACGATGTGACGCTGATGCGGGTGGAGATCACCGAATCCGCACCCGAGGTGCTGGTGGTGTGTCAATGACGGCCTATCCCAACGCCGAGGACTACGTGCGGGCGGTGCAGCAGCCGGAACGGGTGTTCCGGGTGCCCGCGCTGCGCCGGGCCTCATTCGAGCTCCACCCCCTGTTCGGGATCCCGATGCCGGCGTCGGGCAACGCGGCGGTCGTGTTCAAGGCCGGTGTCGCCGGCGAGGAAGCGGCGCTGCGCTTCTACATTCGGGAGGACGCGTCCAGCCGGGAGCGGTACACGGCGCTCGGCCGGCATTTCGCCGACCGCGGCATCGATGACTGCGTCGCGCGCGCGATGTGGGTCGACGACGCGATCTCGGTCAACGGGGCGACCTGGCCGATGGTTCAGATGACCTGGGTGGACGGGCGCACCCTCGACGCCTATGTAGGCCACCTGGCCGGTACGGCGAATGCCGGGGCACTGTCGTGCCTGGCCGGGACGTGGCGCACATTCATCGCCCGCCTGCAGACCGCCGAGTTCGCCCACGGCGACCTGCAACACGGCAACGTCCTCATCGACGCCGCCAGCACGCTGCGGCTGGTGGACTTCGACGGGTCCTGGATCGCGCCGTTCCGGGGAGGACCGCCGCCGAATGAGACCGGCCACCCCAACTACCAGCGCACCGGGCGCGAGTGGGGCCGATGGATGGACACCTTTCCCGGCCTGGTGATCTACACTGCGCTGCTCGCGCTCTCCAGGCGACCGGACTCCTGGTCCGCGCTGCACAACGGGGAGAACATCCTGTTCTCCGCAGAAGACTTCGACCCGCCGTTCCGTACCCCGACATGGCAGTTCCTGTCCGGCATCCGCGACGCCGAGGTGGACATCGCCGTGGAGCGCCTCAAGCGGGCCTGTGATCCGGCGTGGCGGGCCTGCGACACCCTGGAGTCACTGTTGGCGGCGCGCCCGCAGGTCGAGATCCCGGACCATCGCCAATCCGTCGAGGCGACCGCGTTCCCCGGGGTCGCAGTGCCGAACGACGGTGCGATGCCCTGGTGGGCGCTGACCGGCGCCACGGCAGGCGGACCGGGACCGTCCAGCGCCGCGGCATCGCCCCCGGCATGGGCCCCGCCGCCGAGCGGCCCCGCGATGCCCCCGCCCCCGCCGAGCGGCCCCGCGATGCCCCCGCCCCCGCCGGGCGGCCCCGCGATGCCCCCGCCCCCGCCGGGCGGCCCCGCGATGCCTCCGCCCCCGCCGAAGACGCAGCCCGGCGCGACAACGCAGGAATCGCCCTCGTTCACCGGCACCGGACCGGCAAGGGCCTGGTACCCGCGTTCCGGCCCAGGCCCGGTGTCACCCTCCAGCGCACGCCCATGGCCCGGTCCTCAACCACACCGCGCTCCGCACCGGCCACCCGGACACCGGCGGCCGAACGGCGCGACCGCGCTGCTGGTGCTCGCCATCGCCGGGCTGACCGCACTCATCGTGGGCGGCCTGGTGCAAAGCGGCGGCGGCGACGGGACCGCCGCCGCGGTCATGAGCGCCCTGATCGCCGCCGGCATCGCGCTGGCGCTGCTGAGAAGGAGGCAGTGAGCAGGCAACTACCGGCCGCCATCGGCTCGCTGAGCACGTGTACCCCAGCGGGCCGCCCACTGGGCCTGCGCCGCCGCCCGTAGGGGGGCCCAGCTGCGGTACCGCTGGAACGGGATCTCGAGGACCGTCGCGAACAACCGCGCTGTCACCACCGAGATCGGTACCGCCAGTGCCAGGGTGAGCCAGAACGCCGGCAGGCCGGGCTCGAGATGCGGCGCGGCGAGCTTGCGGCTGATCACCACGACGATGGGCAGGTGGACCAGGTAGAGGCTGTAGGAGAACGTGCCGAGGCTGCGCACCGGCCGGGTGGCCAGCAGCCACACCAGCGGGGCCGGCCGCCGGGTGGCCACGGCCGCGAGGAGCATGGCCATCGCGGGACCGACCGCGAGGTCGATCCAGTAGTAGTGGTGCACCGTCCAGACCGAGCCCTTGAGGATCACCAGCAGCACCACCGGAGCGGCGGCGAGCGCGGCCAGCCACTGCCACGGCAGGCGGCGGATCCGCTCCCCCGCGGCGAGGATGCCGGCGGCGAGCATGCCCACCGTGAACAGCGGGACGAACTGCGGGGTGAGCCCCGTCAGCTTGTCCACCGGGGAGACGCCCGGGGCCAGCAGGCCCATCGCGACCACCGGCACGGTGACGGCGGCGAGGGTCACCGCCGCGCCGGCGCGGCGGCGGATCAGCAGCAGGAGCGGAAAGGCGAGGTAGAGCCCGGCCTCGACCGCGATCGACCAGAAGGCCCCGTTGGGCACCGGCGCCCTGACGTTGTCCTGCAGCAGCAGGCCGTATACGACCACCGACCTGAGCGTCGGCGGCCCGGAGTGCGGCTGCGGCGTGACGGTCCAGGCGATCACCAGACTGAAGGCCAGGGCCGCCCAGTACGGCGGCAGGATCCGCCAGGCGCGCCGCCGGGCGAACCGGGCCCTGCCGCCCAGCTGCCATCCCCTGCGGGCCGGCGAGACGGCCAGGGAGAAGCCGGACAACACGAAGAAGAAGACCACCGCGAGGTGCCCGTACAGCAGCCAACCGAGCCAGACCGGACCGGGGTTGGCCGGGAACCCGCGGAAGGTCAGCAGCCAGCAGTGGAACACCGCCACGTACAGCGCGGCGAGACCGCGGAGCCCGTCCAGACCCTCCACCCGGCGGTCCGACGGTCGGCTCAGCGCGGCGAGACCGCGGAGCCCGTCCAGACCCTCCACCCGGCGGTCCGACGGTCGGCTCAGCGCGGCGAGACCGCGGAGCCCGTCCAGACCGTCCACCCGGCGGTCCGACGGTCGGCGGGGCGCGGCCTCCGCTACACCGCCGTCGGCGTCGTCAGGTCCGGGCCGCCCGTCGGTCGGACCGCCGACATCAACCCACAGCGATGCCATCGCCGGCCCGGACACTGATCGATCGTGGCACAGGTGCGCGGTACCCGCCGCTGTTCCAACGGCCTGTGGAGGTCTCCACGTGCGCGGCGACGGCTGCCGGCGCGGGGCCGGACCCGACCGGGCGGTGCTGCCACAGCCACCCGACGCAACTGCCGAACGACGCGGTCAGCAGCGCCAATGACACCGCCAGCCCGGCGGACAGCAGCGGCCGGGGCAGCACGCCGGCCGCCGCGACCACCAGCACGATGCCCTGTGTCGCCGCGACGACCTTCCGCCAGTAGCGCGGTGGCAACGACCCGCGCAGCCACGGCAGTACCCAGGCCGCCGCGAGGTAGGCGTACCGCATCGCGCCGATCGCGAGCACCCATCCACCCACCGGACGCGCGGCGTACACGGACAGGACCAGGATGAGGAACGCGTCGACCTCCATGTCGAAGCGTGCGCCGAGTGCGGAGGCGGTCCCTGTGCGCCGGGCGACCCTGCCGTCGACCGCGTCGAGCACGAGCGCCACGATGGCGAGCACGACCATCAACACGACCGGTGCATGCCGCGTGAACGAGTCCACCGTCAACGCTGCCACACCGCCGACCAGCGTCGCCCGGATCAGCGTCACCCGGTCGGCCTGCCCGAGCGCGGCCATACCTGACCGGTGCAGACCTCGGGTGAGCGCGGCACACGTGAACAGCCCGTACGCCGTTCCCGCCAGCCACCCGGCGAGGCCGAGACCGACGATGCCGGCGAAGATCGCGAACAGGACAAACTGTCCTGCCAGCCCGATCACCGGACCAGTTCGAACCGTGGGCACCGTGCCTCCGTCACTATTGGGGGTCGCGATCGAGAACACGTGAGGGGTGACGGTTGGGTTCGGGTGTGAGTAGGAGTACACAGATGACGCGAGGTGCCCGCGCCTTCTGGCTGGCCAAGCCCGGCGCGGGCGAGATCCGCCTCGCCCCCCTCCCGGATCCCGGCCCCGGCGAGGTCCTCGTCCGCACCCGATACTCCGGCATCAGCCGGGGTACCGAGACCCTGGTCTTCACCGGCGGCGTGCCCGCGAGCCAGTACGCCGCGATGCGCGCGCCGTTCCAGGAGGGCGACTTCCCGGGGCCGGTGAAGTACGGCTACCTCAATGTCGGCGTAGTCGAAGCGGGGCCGCCGGAGCTGCTCGGCCGTACCGTCTTCTGCCTCTACCCGCATCAGACCGCGTACGTCGTCCCCGCTGGCGCCGTGGTCGAGGTGCCCGATGGTGTCCCGTCAGCGCGGGCCGTGCTGGCCGGGACCGTGGAGACCGCGGTGAATGCGCTGTGGGACGCCGCGCCGCTCGTCGGCGATCGGATCACGGTGGTGGGTGCCGGCATGGTCGGTTGCTGCGTCGCGGCCCTGCTCGCGCGGTTCCCCGGCGCCCGGGTCCAGTTGGTCGACACCGATCCCGGCCGGGCCGCCGTCGCCGGGGTGCTGGGCGTCGAGTTCGCGCAGCCGGCGGACGCCGCCGAGGGGCGAGATCTCGTAGTGCACGCGAGCGCGACGTCCGCCGGCCTCCAGCGGTCGCTGGACCTGCTCGCGACCGACGGCACGGTCATCGAACTCAGCTGGTACGGAGACCGTGCGGTCGGCCTGTCGCTGGGCGGGTCGTTCCACTCCCGTCGGCTGAGCATCCGCGGCAGCCAGGTGGGTACCGTGTCGCCCGCACGACGGGCGAGCCGTACCTTCGCGGACCGCCTCGCGCTCGCACTGGATCTGCTCCGCGATCCCGCGTTCGACGCCCTGATCACCGGCGAGTCCCGCTTCGAGCAGCTACCCGAGGTGCTCGCCGGACTGGCTGCGGGCACCCTTCCCGCGCTGTGCCACCTCGTCACCTACAGCGGAGAGTGAGACCGTGTTCAGCGTTACCGTCCGCGATCACATGATGATCGCCCACAGCTTCCGAGGCGACGTCTTCGGACCCGCTCAGCGCCTCCATGGGGCGACGTTCGTCGTCGATGCGACCTTCCGCCGCGCCGACCTCGACGCCGATGACATCGTGGTCGACATCGGGCGGGCTGCAGTTGCGTTGAATGCCGTGGTCGGGGAGCTCAACTACCGCAATCTGGACGACGAGGCGGCGTTCGCCGGCATGAACACCTCGACGGAGGTGCTCGCCCGGGTGATCGCCGACCGCCTCGCCGAGCGCGTGCACTCGGGCGCTCTCGGCAACGGCGCCCAGGGGCTGGCCGGGATCACCGTCACACTCCACGAGTCGCACATCGCCTGGGCCAGCTACGAGCGGCCCTTGTGACCGAGCTTGCGAGGTCACCAATGAGCACAGCACCGACCTTGCGAGGTCACCAATGAGCACAGCACCGAGCTTGCGAGGTCACCAATGAGCACAGCACCGCCGTTGGTCGCGGCGGCGACGAGCGCCAGCGAGGAGCTGTCGTGACCTGGCTGCACGTCGTCCTGCCGAACGACATCGACGATCCGGCGACGCCGAGCGGCGGCAACACATACGACCGCCGGGTCTGTCGGGGCCTCGCCGCCCTGGGATGGTCGGTGCGGGAGCACGCCGTCCGCGGCGCCTGGCCGTCCCCCCTCCCGGCCGAGCGCGCCGGCCTCGCCCGCGTACTCGCGACGGTGCCCGACAACGCGGTTGTACTACTCGACGGCCTGGTCGCCTCGGCGGTCCCGGACATACTGCTGCGGCAGGCCGGCCGGCTACGCCTGGTCGTCCTCGTACACATGCCGTTGGGCGACGACGCCGAGGGCGCGGCCTTGGCGGGCATCAGCGCGGTCATCGCGACGAGCGCCTGGACGCGCAAGCGGCTGCTCGAGGAGTACGGGTTGCCCGCCGACCGGGTGCATGTCGCCACGCCCGGGGTGGATCCCGCCTGCCTGGTGCCCGGGTCGGACGCCGGCTCGGAACTGCTCTGCGTCGCGGCCGTCACGCCACAAAAGGGGCACGACCTGCTGACGGAGGCGCTGGCGACGATCACAGACCTGCGCTTCGCTTGCGTGTGCGTCGGTGCGCTGAGCCGGGATCCGGGCTTCGTCGGCCGGCTCCGTCGGCTGACACAGGCTTACGGCCTTACCGACCGCATACGCTTCGCCGGCCCGCTCACCGGCGATGAACTCGACGCCGCGTACGCCACGGCGGACCTTCTGGTGCTGGCATCGCGCGGCGAGACGTACGGCATGGTGGTCACCGAGGCGCTGGCGCGCGGGATCCCGGTGCTGGCGACGGCGGTGAGCGGGCTCCCCGAGGCACTGGGCCGCGCACCGGACGGCAGCCTGCCGGGCATGCTGGTGAAGCCCGGCGAGCCGGCCGCGCTGGCCGGAGCACTCCGTCACTGGCTCAGCGACGCCGGCGTGCGGCGACGGCTGCGATGCTCCGCCCGCGACCGCCGGACGACGCTGACCGGCTGGGCGGTCACCGCGGAGGTCGTATCGAGCGTCCTGAAGGGGGTACCGGCCTGACCACCGCGAGCCGACAGCGAGTGAGCATCGTAGGACCGCTGGGCCAACCGGCGCTTGCGGCGGGACGCAACGGCGGTCCGAGGAGCGGAGCGAGCGCGGAGGCGAGCCGATGACCACCGCGAGCCGACAGCGGGTGAGCATCGTAGGACCGCTGGGCCAACCGGCGCTTGCGGCGGGACGCACCGGCGGTCCGAGGAGCGGAGCGAGCGCGGAGGCGAGCCGATGACCACCGCGAGCCGACAGCGAGTGAGCATCGTAGGACCGCTGGGCCAACCGGCGCTTGCGGCGGGACGCACCGGCGGTCCGAGGAGCGGAGGGCTGGGGGTCCCCGCGGAGACGCGGAGCTTGCGGAGCGTCTTCGTGGGGTTCAGCAGCGCGGAGGCGAGCCGATGACCACCGCGAGCCGAGTCAGTGCGGCGTGGCTCCGGCTCCGGGAGGCCGCCGACGCCGCGGCCCGCGCACCGGACCTCGTCGAGCGGGTACGCCGTCACCTGGCTGTCCGTCCCCGGGCTGGCCATCCCCGGCTGACCATCCACGATCTGGGCAGCGGTACCGGGTCGATGGGTCGCTGGCTGGCCCCGCAGCTACCCGGTCCACAGCATTGGATCATGTACGACCGCGACGCCGACCTGCTGGCGCAAGCCACGGCCGACATGATGGGCACCGCCGCCGACGGCGCACCCGTCACCGTCGAGACCCGGCGGCGCGACATCACCCGGCTGGCGGCGGACGATCTCGACGGTGCCTGCCTTGTCACGGCTTCCGCACTGCTCGACATGCTGACCGCGGAGGAGGTCGAACGCATCGTGGCGGCGTGCGCCAGCGCTGGCTGTCCCACGCTTGCGACGATCTCCGTGATCGGCCGGGTGGAACTCACGCCACCCGATCCACTGGACGCGGACATCGCCCGGGCGTTCAACGCCCATCAGCGCCGGACGGTCGGCGGCCGGAGCCTGCTCGGACCGGACGCCGTCGAGGCATGCGTCGAGGCGTTCGGCCGGCGCGGACTGAGCGTGCTGGTTCGGTTCAGCCCCTGGCGGCTCGGCACGGACCAGGCCGACCTGACATCCGAGTGGTTCAGAGGCTGGGTGGCCGCGGCGTGCGAACAGCGGCCGGAGCTGGCCCGCCCGGTGACGGCGTACGCGCCTCGCCGCCTGGCGGACGCCGCCGCCGGCCGGCTCGGCGTGGTGGTCCATCACAACGACCTCCTCGCCGGTGCATGAATGAGTACAACTACCTCCTCGCTGGCTGTGACTGAACCCGTGGCCCCCGGTAGCCCGTGTCTCCCTGCAGATGGTCTTCGGGGGAGGTTCGTTGCAAAGCACACTGGCACTGGCACCGTGTGTGATTGAGACGGCGACGTCGTCCGCGGCCACGGCACCGCCCCGCACGGCACTGCCTCCCACGACACCGCCCCCCACCGGGCCGCCCCCCACGGGGCTGTCCCCCACGGGGCTGCCCCCCACGGGGCCGGGCGCGCCCATGCCGCGGGCGTTCCGGGCGTGGATAGGCCCGCTCGGCGGGATGGGCATTCTCGCCTTCCTGCTGTGGCGGTTGGGCACGGGTCCATTCCTCGACGGACTGCGCCTGATCGACGGCTGGGCGCTCGCGGCGGCGCTCGGTATCGGCGTGCTGACCACGGTGTGCTGCGCCTGGCGTTGGAGCCTGGTCGCCGGTGGCCTCGGCGTCAGGTTGCCGCTGCGTACCGCGGTCGCCGGCTGCTACCGGTCTGTGTTCCTGAACGCGACGCTCCCCGGCGGCGTGCTCGGCGACGTGCACCGCGCCGTGCGCCACGGGCGGGACGTCGGCGATGTCGGCCGCGGCATCCGCGCGGTGGTGTGGGAGCGGACTGCCGGCCAGCTTGTCCAGCTCGCCACGGCGGTGATCGTGCTGTTCGCATTCCCGTCGCCGGTGCGGGCGTACATGCCTGCCGTCACCGCGGCCGCCGTGGCTGGCCTGTTCGGTGCCGTGCTCGTGTCCCTGGCTCTGCAGCGAAGCGACCCGACGCGGTGGGCCCAGATGCGGTGGGTCCGGACGCGGTGGGCCCGGGCGCTCCGCACGGCGAAGACCGACATCCGCGACGGGCTGCTTGCGCGCCGCAACTGGCCGCGCATCGTGCTCGCGTCCGCCGTGGTCGTGTCGGGCCACCTGGCGACGTTCCTGATCGCGGCCCGCACCGCAGGCTCCATCGCGCCGCTGTCCCACCTGGTACCGCTGACGTTGCTGGCTCTCCTGGCCATGGGGTTGCCGGCGAATGTCGGCGGGTTCGGGCCGCGCGAGGGCGTGGCCGCGTGGGCGTTCGGTGCCGCCGGACTGACCGCCGAGCAGGGAGTCGCCACCGCGGTGGTGTACGGGGCGCTGGTGCTCGTCTCGAGCCTTCCCGGCGCCGCCATACTGGTCCTCCGGCGGATCCGCGTACCCGGCACCGTCCCGCCGGCAGGTGCTGTCAGTGTTTGAGCTGCCTGCCGCAACGGTTCGGACGCACGTGATGGTGCCGCTCCGGTTCCCCGACGGATACGCCACAACGGCGAGTGTGTTCTCCTTCGACGGCCTCGCGGATGCCCGGGAACATGTCGCGTTCGGCCTCGGCGACTGGATGGGATCGCTCGACCGACGCGCAGCCGACGGACCCGCGCCGCTGGTCCGCCCGCACAGCGAGTGCCTGACCGGAGACGTGTTCGGCAGCCAGCGGTGCGACTGCGGCCCGCAACTGCGTGAGGCGGTCGAACGCATCACGGCCGCGGGCGGTCTCCTGCTGTACCTGCGGCAGGAAGGCCGCGGCATCGGTCTGTACACCAAGCTCGACGCCTACGCGCTGCAGGACGCCGGCCTGGACACCTACGAGGCGAACATCGCCCTCGGTCACCGTGAGGACGAGCGCGACTACACCGCCGCCGCCCAGATGCTGCGCGCCCTGGGCGTGCAGCGTGTTGCTCTGCTGAGCAACAACCCGGACAAGGCCGAACAGCTCAACCGGCTTGGGGTGACAGTCATCGAGCGCGTGCCGACCGGCGTGTACCTGGGCCCGGCCAACGCCGCCTACCTGGCAGCGAAAGCCCGCCGCGCCGCCCGCACGCCCGACCTCCCGTTCGTCAGTTGACTCCCGCCTCGCACAGAAGGGTTTCAGGTTGTCCGCTTTCACGCGCTTCCGTCGGCCGCCGACTCAGGATCAGAGCGCTGCGGAGGGCGACCTGACGACGGGCGGCCGCCCGGAGCCCCTGCCCGACGATGACGCCCCAAATGCCGAAGCCGCAAATGCCGAGGGCGCCGGTGACGAGGCCGCCGGTGACGACATTGGCGCCCGCCGGGATGACGCCGGTGGCCTCCGCGACGACGGCGTGGCGGGTGGCGAAGACCGCAGCAGAAAGCACCCTGTCGCAGCGCGGGTGAGGACGGCCCTGGCCGGCCTGCTCGTGTTCTTCGCCCTCGTCGCTCCGGACGACTTCGGTCATCTCACGCCTGCTGCGTTCGTGCGCATTCCGGTGGAGGGCCTCCTCGCCGTCGTCCTCCTGCTCGTCCTGCCGGCGAGGGCGAGGCGGGTGACGGCGGCGCTGGCCGGAGTTGTCCTCGGCCTGCTGATCATCGTGAAGATCGTCGACATTGGCTTCTACGCGGTTCTCGACCGGCCGTTCGATCTGGTGCTCGACTGGGGCCTGCTCGGCGACGCCGTGGGGGTGCTCAGGGACTCGATCGGCCGGATCGGCGCGATCGGCACCGTGGTCGGGGCCGCGTTGTTCGTCGCCGGCCTGCTCATCTTCATGACGCGATCGGTCCTGCGCCTGACCAGCCTCGCGGTCCGGCACAACACCACCGCGCTGCGCGCCACAGCCGTGCTCGCAACCGTCTGGGTCACCTGTGCCGCACTCGGCGCGCAGCTCGTCCCGGGCGTGCCGGTCGCGGCCAGGAGCGCGGCCTCCCTCGTCTACGACCGTGCGCTACAGGTGCGCGCCGGCCTGCACGATGGGCAGGGGTTCGCCGCGGAGGCCGCTGCCGACGCCTTCCACAACACCCCGGGTAACAAGCTGCTGACCGGGCTGCGCGGCAAGGATGTCATCATTACCTTCGTCGAGAGCTACGGACGCAGCGCGGTCGAGGATCCGGAGTTCGCGACGCAGGTCGATGCGGTGCTCGACGCCGGGACCCGCCGGCTGAACGCGGCCGGGTTCGCTTCCCGGAGCGCCTTCCTCACCTCATCGACGGTGGGTGGCGGGAGCTGGCTGGCCCACGGCTCGCTGCTGTCCGGCCTGTGGATCAACAACGAGCAGCGCTACGGCAGCCTCGTCTCCAGCGACCGCCTGACCCTTCCTCGCGCCTTCAAGCGCGCGGGTTGGCGGACGGTCAGTGTCGAGCCGGCCATCTCCGGGTCCTGGCCGGCGCGGGAGTTCTACGGCTACGACAAGGGCTACGACCGACCGAGCCTCGGATATCGCGGCCCGCAGTTCAGCTACGCCCCCATGCCTGACCAGTACACGTTCTCCGCCTTGCAGCGCGCCGAACTCGCTCCGGGGCACGCGCCGCTGATGGCGGAGATTACCCTCGTCTCGAGCCACACCCCCTTCACGCCCATCCCCCGGCTCATCGACTGGAACGACGTCGGCGACGGCTCGGTCTTCGGCCGCGCCACGGCCAGGCAGGGCGGTCCGGCGAGTTCCGTACTGCGGAGCCCCACCCGGCTCCGCACCGCGTACCGACAGTCCATCGAGTACTCGCTGTCCACCCTCATCTCCTACGTGGAAAAATACGGCGACGACAATCTCGTGCTCGTGTTCCTCGGTGACCACCAGGCCGCCCCGATCATCACCGGTGCGGGCGCCAGCCGGGACGTACCGATCACGATCGTCGCCCGCGACCCGGCCGTTCTGGATCGGATCTCCGGCTGGGGCTGGCAGGAAGGCCTCCGGCCCGGTCCGCGCGCCCCGGTCTGGCGGATGGACGCCTTCCGCGACCGGTTCCTGACCGCCTTCGGACGGTAGGCTGTGTCTCCCTAAGCGCCCGGACCTACGGTCGGCGCACCGCTGCGCTAGCGAACATCGGCCTACGGCCGACTACTCCACGCCACGCCTGGACCATACGATGGCCGCACTGTCCGCATCCATCGCGATTCGGCAGATGTGCCATTGGGCGTGCCCGTCCAGTGGCGGTTCAGATGGCGATGCCGCGCAGGTGCTTGTTGACCGCCTTCGCTGCGCTTGTGAGTTCCGGGATCTCAAGGACGGTGACGCCTGCCTCGCGGAGTCGCTCAACGCCGTGGCAGTCAGCGACGAACAGAGCCGGTTCGCGCCAGGCGATGACGACCAGGGGGATGCCTGCGGCGAGGATGAGGTCGGCGCAGGGCTGAGACCGGGAGCGCCGTTCGGTGCAGGGTTCGAGGGTGCTGTAAATGGTGGCGGTGGCCAGGCGGGGGTCGTCCTGCTCGAGTCTGCTGAGCGCGGATTCCTCGGCGTGGACGTGCGGCTCGGTGTCCCGGGAGTATCCGCTGGCGATCTCGCTCCCGGCGGCGTCCACGATGACCGCGCCGACGTTGTATGCGGTCGGCGAGGGCGGGCACTTCCGAGACAGGTCGATGGCGTGGCGGAGCCAGCGGACGTCAACCGGTGTCGGGTTGCCTCTCATGTGGGTGCCTTAGAGCGTCCGCTGGTAGGCGACGCTCTTGGGCAGGTACCGGAGGAGGGCGACGTCACCGATGGCCCGCACCTCCGCGAGGGTCATGCGGTGGTGCAGGTCGTTGGCGAACGTGCCGGGACCGACGAAGCGGGGCGCATCGGGCTGGCCGACGAAGAACGGCGCGATGGCGAGCTGGATCTCGTCCGCGAGTCCGGAGGTGAGGAACTGGGTGTGGATGCTGCCGCCACCTTCGACCATGAGCTGCCCGATGCCGCGCAGGGCGAGGTCGGCGAGCATGCCGGGCAGGTCGAGCCTGTCCCCGGTTCCGACGACGGTGGCGAGTTCGCCGAGGGCTTCGCGGACCTTCGCGACGACGCCGTCCGGGCAGTAGACACACTTCTCCCCCCCGTGGTGCCAGAACTTCAGCCCGGGGTCGAGGTCACCGGTCCCGGTGACGGTGACCTTGAGCGGGTGCTCGGGCAGGCCACGGTTCACGCGGGCGGCGCGACGTTCCGTCGAGTTGACCAGCAGCCTCGGGTTGTCGCGACGCACGGCGGAGGCGCCGATGAGGATGGCGTCGCTGTCGGCGCGGGCGGCGTCGACCCGGTCGAAGTCCTCGGGGTTGGACAGCAGCAGCCGGTCGGCGCTGGTGTCGTCGATGTAGCCGTCGACGGACATCGCGCAGCTCAGCAGCACGTACGGGGCGGCCATCGGATTCTCCTCACACGGGGGCGTCGCTCAGAGTGCCGTCGCTAACGCGCGCTCCCATCTTTCAGCCTCGCCAAGCTGGCGAACTACGCCGATGGTGCGCTCGACGTGGACGGCGCCGATACCGAACTGCCGCGCTCGGTGCTGGAGTTGCGTGACCTCATCGAGGAGGTGACCGGCCAGCCGCTGACCTTCACCGCCGAGCGGGACCGGCCGCGCACCGGCAGCCCTGTCGTGGTCGGCCGGGTCCGGGCCGACCGGGTGAGCGGCGCGCAGGCGGCCGGCCTGGATGTGGACGAGATGACCGGGGGCACCGCCGTGGGCGAGGTGGACGTCGAGGTGGCGGAGCAGGACGCGCGGCTGACCGGCGGGAAGTTCGGCCGGATCGGCCCGCCGTCCCTCCGCCCGCGGCCGCCCG
>WNFU01004156.1_pt1 | contig 42058 bp, 35 predicted proteins | sample 5400121 | NCBI WGS metagenome assembly WNFU01 (sample SAMN13153360, study PRJNA577476) | soil metagenome | isolation source: 100 cm soil or saprolite under grassland replicate 1 | place: USA:California | collected 2016-06-15
CGCGTTCCCGACTGATTCTCTTGGGCATGTCAGCTGCGCGCGTGCAGCAGCTGTCGGCGGCGGGTCAGATGACATCGACGATCAGCGTTCCAGCGCCGATCGCCGGAGTCGTGACCACGCGCGAGGCCAACATCGGCCAGAACGTCCAGCCGAGCACGACTCTGTTCACCGTTGTCGATCTCTCGACGGTCTGGGTCGTCGGCGACGTGTACGAGCGCGACTTCGGCAAGGTCCGAGTGGGCACGCCGGCGACAGTGACCAGTGAGGCGTTTCCCGGCCTTACCCTCACAGGCAAGGTCAGTTACATCGATCCGCGAGTCGATGAACAGACGCGGACGGCAAAGGTCCGCGTGGAGGTGGTCAATCGCGACCGCCTGCTTCGGCTTGGGATGTACCTGTCGTTGACGCTGACCGCCGCCGCATCGCGATCGGTCATGATGGTTCCCGCCCCTGCCGTGCAGACGGTCGGAAACCGCAGTGTGGTCTACGTCATGGATCCGCGCCAACAGGGTCGCTTCATCGAGCGGCAGGTTCAAGTTGGCAGCCGGATCCATGACAAGGTGCAGCTGCTCGCGGGCGTTTCGGCGGGAGACGTTGTCGTCACCGAGGGCTCGTTCTTCCTGCGGGCGGAACGTGAGCGCGTCAACCCGTCCGGCGCAGGGTCATCAGGCCCCGGCGCGAACGCGCCGCCGAGCGCGCCTGCTGCCGGACAGGCAAGTCGGGCTGCAGGTGTCACCGTCCAGATCACCGAGCGTGGCTTCGAGCCTGCGCGTGTGACTGTGCCGCGCGGAGATCGCGCGGTGATCACATTCGTCAGGCGCACAGACGACACTTGCGCAAAAGAGGTGGTGATTGAATCGCAAGGTATCCGGCGCGCGCTGCCGCTGAATCAGCCCGTGCAGGTCGAGATCAAAGCGGTGTCAACCGGTGAGGTCGCGTTCGTCTGCGGAATGAACATGCTGAAAGGCGTCATCGTCGTGCAATGCGCGGTCAATTGTCAGGCCCCCGTCCTCTGGTCGTCAGTTTTCTTGCAGCGCTTTGCGCGTGCGGCCCGCCCGTCGACCGACAGCCACTCGACATCGCAACCACCACCAGCGTGCAACACTCGGGACTGCTGGATGTACTGCTTCCTGCCTTTCGCGCTCAATCGGGCGTTGATGTTCGGGTACATGCAGCGGGCAGCGGACTGGCGTTGCAGATGATGGCGCGCCAGATGGTGGATCTCGTGATCAGCCACGCGCCCGAAACCGAGGCACGGTTCCTTGACGAGCACCCGGACTGGCTGTACCGGAAAGTTGCGTACAACGAATTCGTGATCGTCGGCCCACGCGACGACCCGGCTCACGTCGCGCACGCACGCGACGCGACGGACGCCTTTGCTCTGATCGCGCGCTCGAGGGCTCATTTTGTTTCTCGCGGAGATGGCTCGGGCACACACGAGCGCGAGGAATGGTTGTGGCGAGCGGCCGGCGTTAAACCGATCCGTGAACATCTTGTTGTCAGCGGCCGCGGTATGGCGTTGGCGCTACGACATGCCGACGAAATTCGGGGGTATACGCTGTCGGACGAGGCGACCTTCTGGCAACTCGGTCCCGACCTTGACCTCATCATCCTCTATCAAGGGGACGCGCGTTTACTGAACACGTACGCGGTTGTCGATGCGCGACGGAATGCCGCTGCCCAAATCTTCGGCGAGTGGTTGACGAAGGGCGACGGACGAAATCGCATGGCTTCATTCACGGCGCAAGGGCGGACGGTGTTCTGGGTGTGGCCGGATCATTGCCCCGCTGGACGACCTGACGACAAGCCGTGCGGGCGTCGGCCGATATCGCCGTAGCCATCGGGGCGTCGTTTTTGCCGACACGCGTCAATCGTGATCATGAGCATCAAGTGGAACGGCTGATGACGAATTCCGCGAACTCAGAGCGAGGGCCAAGCTGTTACTGGGTTTTGTGTTGCCGCCCATGTGCTCGTGATCCATCCCCGCGGCCATCGATGTGGGACGCAGGCTCAGGAAGACCGCGAACCCAGTTGACGTCCGGCCATCGTAGAAACGCGCGAGCCGCTCGGGCAGGAAGCTGAAAGAGAAGCTCGCACCGATGCCAGGTACGAGCGATGAGAACGGTCGAAGCTGCCTGACATACCCGGCCTGCAGCTTTCCAATCGTAAACACGTCGTCACCCACGGCCGGAATCACCAGGTCTTCGCTCGTTTTCTGGTTGATCTCTCCGCGGCCGAACACAGCGTTGCGCTCGTCGATCGCGAAGCTGCTCTCGGCGAGCAACGCGCTGGTTCCGGCCCCCTCCACACGGTTATGCCCCCAGGCGAGGGTGGTCGCCAGGAACCGCTGCGGCTCGGATGCCCGGTGGTACGTGGCGGATGCGGTAATGCGCGCCACGTCAATCCGCGCACCGCCGACGTCGTGAAGCTCGGCATCGTTCAGATGTCCCGCAGATACTTGAAACGCCCAGCGCTCATTGGGAAGCAACCAAAAACGGCCAGCAGCGGAATCGAGACGATCGAAATCGAAGTTGTACCGGTTCTCGTCGGGTTCGCGGCCGTTGAACACGGAACCCTCCAGCTTCCACCGGTGTTGATAGATACCCGCAGTCAACACGCCGAAACTGATGTGAGTCGAATCCAGCCAATGATGCGAAATCGGTGCGATCGGATTAGGCAACGCCGAGATGCGGTGCGGGAACGCCGCGGGCCCGAGCGCCGGTTCACCGGAAAGCGCGCCGTAGAGGGTGTAGGCAAGACCTGGATTGATCTCGCGCTGATACTGCGCGGCAATCTCCATGAAGAGGTCGTGCGGATGCTGTCGATCGTGGATGGGTTCACGGTCGCAGAACTCTCCCGTGGCGAGTAGGGTCGGATAGCCGCACGCGCCCACGGTGAGTGGCTCGAGACTGATCATGCCGCGCAGCGTGAGTGGACCGCCTGCGAGGTCGCGATGCGCCATGCCCATCGCCCAGTTCGTGCTTCCGAACTGGTCATCGCCCCGGTCACTGCCCTCGTTGATGTACTGGACGAACAGGTTTCCGTGCAGCATCAGGTTCCACTCGCCCGCCTGCCGATGGATTGCGTACATGGGCGTTGTGTCAGGCAGCCAGGACGTGCCGGACCCGTCGCGCGCCATGCTGATGCCAAGCGGTCCGGTCATCTCGATCGGCATCGCTTCGTGTCCTTCGGCGGGTTGCTGTTTCGGTTCCATCGGGTGCTGATGCTCTGGCGGTGCCGCAGGCTTTTGTTTTGGGTCCGCGGGCTGCTGATGTTGCGGCTGCGCGGATGCGGCCTGCGGGTGAATCGATGCAACGAACGCGACAAAGACGACGACCGTGCAAAGACGGACGAATGTCCATTGAGAAGAATGCATGCACGCTCTCCAAGCGAATAAAGACCACGACCCTCTCCCTGCCGCGACGATCACGGCAGCGACCAAAAGGACGGCTTGAGAGCGTTAGATTCTGAGGACGGCTGTGCGCTGAGTGTGGGAAACGTCAGCGGCGCGTGAAATCTCGAACGCGGCACCGTCCGGAGCGATCATCCAGACCGATGCTCGGGCGCTGATCGCTTCAATGACAGCGAGTGGCTGATTTCCCAGGCTCGCCTTCTGGAGCGTCAGCCCCGGAAGCGCGACATCGTCAGCACAAACGTCGTGTGGCGTACCGTTTAGCGTACTGTCTGAATGATCCGTCCGATGACAGGGACCGCCATGCGGCGTACGTGCCGCATTAGCGCATCCCAGCTCGCACGCGAGCACACGCCCGCTATTCGTGCCAACGATTACGACGAGAACGAACGCAATTGTGCGCAGCACGTTAGACCTTTCCTCAATATATAACGGCGTGCGGTTATGATCCGTCGCATGTCGAGAATTGGTGCGCTGCTCATCCTATTTGGCGGAATTGTTGTCATGGCTCAGAGGCCAACAACAGTCACGCAAGACTGGATGCCTCGCGTTGAGCCGCTGCCTTCGCCGGCCGGGCAAGGCAGTGCGCAGCCGCAGCTGACTGCGTCCGATGGTGGCGTGCTTCTGAGCTGGATGGAGCACACTGGCGACATGGCTGCCTTGAAGTTTGCCGAACGCCGAGAAGGCAAATGGACTGAGACACGGATCGTTGCTTCGGGCACTGATTGGTTTGTCAACTGGGCCGACGTGCCGTCGGTAATTCGCCTCGCAGACGGCAGCATCTACGGTCACTGGCTGCAGAAGAGCGGGCCGGGAACGTACGCCTATGACGTTCGCCTCGCGCGATCGAACGATGACGGTCGCACCTTCTCCACGTCCTTCACACCACACCATGATGATGGCACGCACACAGAGCACGGCTTTGCGTCGCTGTTCCAGATGCCGGGCGCCGGACTCGGTCTCGTGTGGCTCGATGGGCGGGCGATGAAGGACGCACGCCACGACGGCCACGGAGACGGCGGGGAGATGAGTGTACGTGGTGCCGTCTTCGATCGCAGTGGCAAGCAGCTCTCAGAGACGGCCGTCGATTTACGCGTGTGCGAGTGTTGTCCGACTGCCGCGGCAGTTACATCGGATGGGCCGATCGTTGCTTACCGCGATCGCAGCCCGGAAGAGATCCGTGACATCTACATCTCTCGGCTGATCGGCGGAAAATGGACGACACCGTTTGCAATCCACAAGGACAACTGGAAGATCGCGGCTTGCCCGGTGAACGGGCCCTCGTTGAGCGCGGACGGAAAGAATGTCGCCATCGCGTGGTTTACAGCGACCGGCGACGAGGGGCATACCTATGCCGCGTTCTCGTCAGATGCGGGTGCAACGTTCGGCACGCCGATTCGTCTGGACGAGGCGAGTGCCATCGGGCGAGTGGACGTGCAACTGCTGTCCGGCGGTTCCGCGGTCGCGACGTGGATCGAATTCGCCGACGGCCGCGCACAGCTCACGATGCGCCGCGTCGAGTCCTCAGGCCGGAAGAGCGCGCTCGTGCGTATTGCAGGTCTCACCGCCAGCCGCGCAAGTGGGTATCCGCGCATGGCGCGCTTCGGCGACGAGATCGTGTTCGCATGGACCGAGACCGGCGACGGTGGTGGCGTCCGCACTGCAACTGCACGGATCCCGATCACGTCGACCGCAAGGTAGCAGCCGATCGCCGCCGGCGTGCTCTATCCATTCTTCGGGTTGCTCCTCAACCCGATGATCGCGGCGGCTGCGATGAGTTTCAGCTCTGTGTCGGTGATTGGAAATTCGCTGCGCCTGCATCGCGCTCAGATTTAACGGCGAACGGACACTCGCGCGTGAGCTAAGCTGCGTCGTTGCGATAGACGTCGCGCCAGCGCTGGACGTAACGCTTTCGCGGCACGATGGCATTATCGCGCCGTTGATGCCATCTCCTTTGACCGAAGCCGCGGGGACTGCGGAATCTTTCGCGCTGGCGCTGAATAATCGCGATCCCTCTCCGACGGTCGACAAAGATGGCCCGGCAGGTGTCGAAGCCGGCGGTATTCCGACGCATGACGCCTGGCACGGTGGCTGCAGTTCACGGGCTCGAATGGGTCGTCTCCTTCGATGCATCGTGGCCACCACATTGACGTTGGCGTTGACCGGCGGACTGTCAGGGGCCCTCGCGATGACGGCCGCGGGGAATGTCCCGTGTCCGACTGCGGCGCATCGATGCCAGGAGGCGACCTTCACATGCGCCTGCTGTGCTGAGGATGGCGCACCGGCACCTGCCGCGCCCTCCTCCGAGCGCAGTTCCATCTCCAAGGCGCCAGTTAGCGCGAGCATCTTTGCGCTGACGAATCCGGCGATGACCATTGCGCCGCCGCGTGCGCTCCGGGCGCCGGTGACCCATCGCACCGGCCCCCCACTCTCGCTCTCTATTCTGCACGCCTCGCTGCTCCTCTAAATCGGCATGCTCGCGCGCGAATCGCGCGTGTGGGTCGCGATCCGTCTGCCCGGCTCATGCCGTGGTGCGCGTCGATGATTGATCCGAAGTTCGCGAGAGGGTGTCATGCGTACGTCTTCTGTTCTCGCAGTGTTAGTGATGTTTGTATCCGGCGCCCACGAAGCGTGGGCACAGCCAGCGCCTGCTCCTATTGGGCGGCTGACGGATCTGGTTGCTGCGTTGGACGCCGCGAATCCCGAGGTTGCCGCCGCGCGACGCGAGATCGAGATGCGCGCCGCCCGTGTGCAGCCGGCGGGGACGCCGCCCGATCCGGTTGTGACGGCAGGGTTCATGGGCGGTTTCACCGCGGTCCCGTTCTTCCCGCCCTCGTCAAACCCTGGCGCCCTGCGGGAGTTCAGCATCTCGCAGGAATTGCCGTATCCGGGCAAGCTGTCCCTTCGATCCCGGATTGCCGCGACCGATACCGGCGTCGCGCGATTCGCGGCCGAAGACGTTCGGCTCGAGCGCATCGCGGAATTGAAATCGATGTACGTGGAATACCGGCTGCTCGACCGCAGTGCGGCGATCGTCCGTCGCAACCGAACACGGCTTCAGCAAATGACCCGGGTGACGGAAGCTCACTTCTCGGTCGGTGAAGGCGAGCAACAAGATCTCATCAAGGCGCAGCTCGAACTGTCGCTCCTTACCGAGCGCGAAACCGCGATCGAGCGACAGCAAGCCGTCCTGCGCGCGCGGCTGAACGCACTGCTCAATCGTCCGCCGCAGGAACCGATCGATCCCGCGCTGGCGTTCGACGTCGTTCCGTTGCCAGGCGACGTTACCGAGTTACAGCGCCTCGCCGAAGAAAGATATCCGGCCCTCAAACGCGACGAGCAGCTCGTGCAACGCAACCAGCAGACGGTCGCGCTGGCGAAGAAGGAGATCCTGCCCGACTTCGGCGCGAAAGTCAGTTTCCAGAAGTACGCCGCCGGCATGCCGTGGATGTACGGCGTCGAAGTCATGATGAACGTGCCGATCTTCGCCGATCGCAAACAGCGGCCAATGATCGCCGAGGCAACGGCTGGCCTGACCGCGAGCGAGAGCATGCGCGAGGCGACGCGCGCGGCGGCACTTGGGCGCATCGGTGATCAGTTCGCCGTCGTGATGTCGAGCCGCCGGCTCGTTCGGCTGTACGAAGATTCGGTCCTGCCGCAGGCGCGACTGGCGCTCGACGCGTCGCTCGCTGCCTATGAGACGGGAGGCGTGGACTTCCTGACGCTCCTCAGCAACTTCACGACGATTCTGGACTACGAGCTTGGCCTCGAAGAGCAACAGACCACGCTGTATCGCGCGCTTGCGAATCTGGAACCGCTCGTCGGACAGATTTTTCTTTTGTAAAGGACGAAGTGATGTCGACGCACACGCACGCGACTGAACTGCCGATCATCGCCGATCCGTCATCGCCGCAGTACGCCCGCGCGCACTTTGACGGGGGCGGTCGCCCAAGTCGCCTGGGGAGCTATGTGGTCGTTAGCCTGCTGGCCATTGGTGCGGGTGTCGGCGGGACGCTTTTTTATCAGAACAATCTGCAGCCCCGCAGTCCGACCCCTCAGACGGAACAGGAGGGCATGATGGCGTCCGAAAAGACGGAGCTATCGACTCCTGCGGCGCCGGCAGGCGCGGTGTTCATCTCCTCGGCACGACAGCAACTGATCGGCGTGCGGACGACGGACGCGACGCACCAGACCCTCGAGCGCCGCGTCCGCACCGTGGGCACGCTCGCCATCGACGAGACACGTCAAGCGCAGGTCCACACGAAAATCGCGGGCTGGACGGAGCGTGTCGCGATCGATTTCGTCGGCAAACCGGTGCGACGCGGGGAGGTGCTGTTCAGCATTTACAGCCCGCAGCTCGTGGCGACCCAAAAGGAGTACCTGCTCGCGCTGCGTGCGCAGCGTGAGTTTGCGGCTAGCGAATTCGAGGAGACGCGGGCCAGCGCCGATCGTCTCGTTGCCGCGACTCGCGAGCGCCTGCGGCTCTGGGACGTCACGGAGGCGCAGATTGCCGCGCTCGAAGGCACCGGCGAGGTGCAGCGCACCCTCACGATCGCGTCGCCCGTCAGCGGCGTTGTGACGGAGCGGAATATTTATCCGGGACAGTATGTGACCCCTGAACTGATGGCGTTCAAGATTGCCGATTTGTCAGGCGTGTGGGCCATCGGTGAGGTATTCGAGTACGAGCTGCCGTTCATCAAACTCGGTCAGAGGGTCCACGTCGAGTTTCCCTATGGCCAGGCGTCCACGTCCCTCACCGGCAAGGTGGCCTTCATTTATCCCGATGTGGATCCGCAAACGCGACGCGGGCGGATTCGCGTCGACTTTCCAAACCCGGGCCTCACGTTCAAGCCGGGGACGTTCGTCACGCTGAACATCGACACGCCCGCCGAGATGGCACTCGTCGTTCCCCGCGAAGCGGTGATCGATACGGGTTCCAAGCAATACGTCATTCTCGCGAAGGAGGGCGGTTTCTTTGAGCCGCGCGAAGTGACGGTCGGCACGCCCGGGGGAGACGTGTATCCCGTGACCAGCGGTCTTTCACACGGCGACAAGGTCGTCACCTCTGCGCAGTTCCTCATCGACTCGGAGACCAATCTGCAGGCCTCGATGAAAGCCATGGTCGGTCACGGGCACGACATGAGCGGCATGGAGACGCCCGAGCAGCCCGCGCCGGCCGGCAAATCCCACGAGGACATGAACAACATGCCCGGCAATGACCACGCTGGTAGCGCTGACCGTGCCGGTAGTGGCGCGGCTTTAGTCGCGCCAGCGATGGATCACTTCCGGCACGGACAGTAACAACGGAGTTGTCATCGTGATCGACAAGCTCATTGCGTTCAGCGCTCGCAACGGCTTCATCGTCATCCTGCTGATCGCGGCCATCGTCGGGGGCGGCTACTGGGCGATTCGCAACACGCCCATTGACGCGATTCCCGATCTCTCGGACGTGCAGGTGATCGTCACGGCGAACTGGGAGGGCCGCAGCCCAACCCTCGTCGAGGATCAGGTGACGTACCCAATCGTGACCGCGCTCATCTCTGCACCCAACGTCAAGGTCGTCCGCGGCTTCTCGTATTTCGACGTGTCGTTCATCTACGTCATCTTTCAGGACGGCACGGATCTCTACTGGGCCCGCAGCCGCGTGCTCGAGTATCTGAACGGCTTGCAAGGACGGCTGCCTGCGGGAGTAACGCCGGTGCTCGGGCCCGACGCGACCGGCGTCGGTTGGGGCTTCAGCTACGCGCTGGTCGACAAGTCAGGCAAGTACGACCTTTCGCGACTGCGCACGCTCAACGACTGGTACGTCCAATACTGGCTCCGCAGCGTCCCAGGCGTCGCCGAAGTGGCACCGGTCGGCGGATTCGTGAAGCAGTACCAGATCCAGGTCGATCCGAACGCGCTGCTCGCCTACAACATGCCGATTGACATGGTGGCGGCAGCGGTCCGCAAGAGCAACAACGACGTCGGCGGTCGGGTCGTCGAGTGGACGGGCCGCGAGTATATGGTGCGCGGCCGCGGCTATATCAAGAGCATCGACGATATCGCGCAGATCAGCCTCGGCGCGAAGCCGGATGGCACGCCGATCCTGGTACGTGACGTCGCACGCGTGCAGCTCGGCCCCGATATGCGTCGAGGCGTCGCCGAGCTGAACGGCGAGGGTGACGCCGCAGGCGGCATCGTCGTGATCCGGTACGGCGTGGATACCTACGGCGTCATCGAGAGCATCAAGAAGGCGGTCAAGGAGAAGATTCAGCCGGCACTGCCTGAGGGCGTCGAGCTCGTCACGACTTACGACCGATCCGATCTGATCGAGCGATCGATCGACACGCTGAAGGAGAAGCTGATCGAGGAATCGATCATCGTTTCACTCGTGTGCGTCGTGTTCCTCTGGCACATGCGCAGCGCGCTCGTGGCCATCCTGACGCTGCCGCTCTCGATTCTCCTGTCGTTTCTGACGATGAAGTACATCGGGCTCGGCTCGAACATTATGAGCCTGGGCGGGATTGCGATCGCCATCGGCGCCATGATCGACGCGGCGATCATCATGATCGAGAACGCTCACAAGCACATCGAATATGCGGATGGAACGACGTCCAGGACCGACGTGTTGGTCGCGGCCGCGCAGGAGGTGGGGAGGCCGCTGTTCTTCTCGCTGCTCATCATCACCGTGTCCTTCCTGCCGATCTTTACTCTCGAAGCGCAGGAAGGTCGACTGTTTCGGCCGCTGGCCTTTACCAAGACTTTCGCGATGGGCTTCGCGGCGCTGATGTCAGTGTTGGTCGTGCCGTATCTGATGGTGCTCTTCGTCCGCGGGAGGATCGCGCCCGAGGAGAAGAATCCCATCAATCGCTTCCTGATCTGGGTGTATCACCCGTGCGTGCGGTTCGTCCTCCGGCATCGCGCGCTGACGCTCATGGCGGCGCTCGCGCTCCTGGCGAGCACCGTCCCGGTCTACATGAAGCTCGGATCGGAGTTCATGCCGCCGCTTTATGAGGGGACCTTCCTGTACATGCCGCTCACGCTGCCCGGGGCCTCGGTGCAGACCGCGCAGGACGTGCTCGCCGCACAGGATCGCCTCATCAAGCGCATCCCCGAAGTGTCATCCGTGTTCGGCAAGGCAGGACGCGCGTTGTCGGCGACCGATCCCGCGCCGCTCGAGATGATCGAAACAGTGATCAACCTGAAGCCGGAGTCGGAGTGGCGACCCGGGATGACGCCCGCCAAGCTCGAAGCCGAGCTCGATCGGCTCGTGCGCGTACCAGGCGTGGCCAATGCGTGGACGATGCCGATCAAGGCGCGCACGGACATGCTGTCGACGGGCATCCGCACCCCCGTCGGCGTCAAGGTGTTCGGCAAGGACCTTGATGAGATCAGCCAGGTGGCCGCGGACGTGGAGAGCGCCCTCCGAATGGTCCCCGGCACGCGCAACGTGTTCGCCGAGCGTGTCACGGGAGGGTATTACGTCGATTTCGACGTGAAACGCGATCAGATCGCCCGGTACGGGCTGACCGTGCAGGACGTCGAGATGACGATCGAGTCCGCGATCGGCGGGGCGAATGTCACAACCACGGTCGAGGGACGCGAACGCTTTCCCGTCAACATCCGCTACCAGCGCGATTACCGCAGCAACATCGAGGGGCTGCGCCGTGTGCTGATCGCCACGCCGTCAGGGCTGCAGGTACCGCTGGAACAGGTCGCCCGTATCAGCCTCTCCACGGGTCCGACCGTCATCCGCACCGAGCAGGCGCAGCTGCTCGGGTACGTGTACGTCGACGTCGCCGATCGCGACATCGGCAGCTACGTCGCTGACGCGAAACAGCAAGTGGCGCAACTCGTGAAGCTGCCTGAAGGTGCTTACCTCGAATGGAGCGGCCAGTACGAGTACATGCTTCGTGCACAGGATCGGCTCAAGGTCGTCATCCCGGTGACGCTGCTAATTGTGATCATGTTGCTCTATTTCAGTACGCGTAACGTGACGAAGATCGCGATCGTGCTGCTGGCCGTACCATTCTCACTCATCGGTGCGTTCTGGTTGATTTACCTCCTGGGCTACAACATGAGCGTCGCCGTTTGGGTCGGCATCATTGCCCTCGCGGGGGTCGACGCCGAGACTGGCGTCGTCATGCTGCTCTATCTCGATCATGCGTACGAGAAACATGTGAAGGCAGGCCGGATGCGCTCGCTCGCGGATCTACAGGAAGCAGTGCAGGACGGCGCGGTCAGGCGGATCCGGCCGAAGATGATGACGGTCATGGCAATCCTCTTGGGCCTCTTGCCGATCATGTGGAGCCACGGCGCCGGCTCGGACGTGATGAAGCGAATCGCTGCGCCGATGGTGGGCGGTGTGATCACGTCATTCGCGTTGGAGCTGCTGATCTATCCCGTGATCTTCACGATTTGGAAATCAAGAGGCGAGATGAGGCCCACGCTGGCCCAGGCACTGCGTAACAGAGGGACGGCATGATCAACGCAGCCCTCGATCTTGGATTTGATTGTGCCATCAACGCCTGTGCCGCGCAACGAGCGATCTTTCACGTGCAGCGCGAGCTGGAATCCATGGCCGCGGACAAAAGCCGGCGGTTGTCCTGTGCGATCGAGGCACCGTCGACGGCGCCGTATACTGGCCGGGACCTGGCGAACTCTGGCCGGAAGTCGGCACCACGCTGGATGCAGAGCTACGGTGGCATGCGCTAGCGTCATTACCAATTCAATTGCTGTTGGGATGTCGCGAGCTCGATTCGTGCGCTAATAATTCGCGGGACAATCAGCGAACCGCAGAAGGCAGCTGTGGTTCAAGGTCTTTGTTTGGGGAAATCTGGAGCGTCGTCGAGAAAGGGCGTGGTGCGGTATGGCCACAGTGCAGGAAGAGATCCTGAACACGTTCTACGCGAAGCTGACTAAATCGGAATCGATCGACGAACCAACGATCGATGCGCTTCGCAAGACGTTGACATCCACGAAGAAATTAAAGGCGGATGACCTCGTGGTCATCCTTGCGAACACTCCGACGAGTGGCAGGCCATGATTCAGATCGACTCGATCGACATCCGCGAGATGCGCGGAATCCGGACGCTCGAGATCTCGCCCGGCCGCAAGAGCTTTGTCATCTCGGGACCGAATGGCTCCGGTAAAAGCGGCGTCGTCGACGCGATCCAATTCGGTCTTACGGGAGATATCTCGCGCCTCTCGGGCAAGGGGACCGGCGGATTGACGGTGCAGCGTCACGGGCCGCATGTCGAGAAGCGCGATGATCCAGAAGCGGCGGAAGTGTCACTCCGGGTCTTCGTGCCTGAAACCAGCAAGACCGTCGTCCTCAAGCGCAGTGTGAAGACCGCGAAAACCTTCACGCTTACGCCAGAAGATGCGAAGGTCAGAGCTGTTCTCGAAGATGTCGCGCAGCATCCGGAACTGACGCTCTCGCGCCGCGAGATCATCAAATACATCCTCGTCGAGGCAGGCGAGCGTTCCAAGGAAATCCAGGCGCTGTTGAAGCTGGATGACGTGGGAAACATCCGCAGCGCTCTGCAGACAGCCAGGAACAAGCTGTCCTCCGCGCACACTACCGCTCAAAAGGATCTCGGCAACGCAGAGAACGCGTTGCGCCGTCATCTCGACATCAAGAATCTGTCGGACAAGGACATCCTCGCAGCCGTCAATCCGCAGCGCAGGGTTCTTGGTCTTGCGCAGATTCGGGAATTCACCACCGACACGATCTTGAATGCTGGCGTTCTGGAAGGCGGTGCGCAACCTGCCTTCCACAAGCAGTCGGCGCTTCGTGATGTGGGTGCGCTACGCGTTGCGCAAGTCGGCTTCGGTGGGCTTGGAAAACGAGAAGTCGCGGCGCTCTTGACGGATATCGCGACTCTCGAATCCGATCCTGAATTGCTTCAGGCCATCACGCGCCGCGCGTTTGTCGAGCGTGGGTTGTCGCTCGTCGATGGTCCGCTTTGTCCCCTCTGCGACACGGAATGGGACGACGTACAGCATCTCAAGGGGCACCTTCAGGCCAAGCTGGCAAAGTTCAAGGAAGCCGAAGCGCTCCAACAGCGGCTCCTGAAGAACGCTGCTGACATCGCCCATCACGCTCGCCAGCTGGTGGCGCTGATCGCGGCCGTGCAGGCTCTCGCAAAGGCTGAGGGGCCGCCGGATTTTGCCGCGGATCTCGCCACGTGGTCGGAACGACTGAGCTCGCTGGCGATGTCGTTGGGCACGATCGAAGAGGTCATTGCGCACAAGGCGGATTTCGAAGCGGACTGGATTCGGCCGCCAGCGGCGCTCGGCGAGAAAGTATCGGCGTTCGCGGAGGGTGTGAAGGCAAGGCCCGATCAAAGCGCCTCGGTGGCAGCGCAGACGTTCCTGATGCTTGCGCAGACGTTCCTGATGCTCGCACAGGATCGGCTGAATTTGTTGTGCGCCGCACAACGCGCAGAAAGACACGCCTCAGACGCGTCAACGCGCGGACAGGTTGTTTACAAGGCTTACTGTGACGCGATGGAAGAACAGCTCGGCGCCCTGTATGCGGCGGTCGAGGGCGACTTCTCGACGTACTACCGCGCCATCAACTCGGATGATGAAGGTGCGTTCAAGGCGAAGCTCGAGCCCTCAGAGGGCAAGCTCGATCTCGAAGTCGCCTTTTACGACAAAGGCATGTTCCCGCCGGCGGCGTACCACAGCGAGGGACACCAAGACGGCATGGGTGTCTGTCTCTACCTCGCGCTGATGAAGCGGGTGCTTGGGAAACACTTTAGCTTTGCCGTCCTCGATGACGTCGTGATGTCTGTTGACCAAGGGCACCGCAAACAGTTCTGCGCGTTGCTGAAGACGCGTTTTCCCGATACGCAGTTCATCATCACAACGCACGACAAGGTGTGGGCGAAGCAGATGCAGACCGAGGGCCTCGTCGATTCGAAGGGCGGCATCGTGTTTCACAGCTGGACCGTCCAGACGGGCCCGATTTTCGAGGAGCTCGCCGACGTCTGGGGCCAGATTGATAAGGACCTAGCGAAGCATGACATTTCTGCGGCCGCGGCACGCCTGCGGCGGCATTTGGAGTACATCTCCGCAGAGCTTGCCGATAATCTTGGCGCCAAGCCCGTCTACCGCGGCGATTTCTCCTATGACCTCGGCGATCTGCTGCCCTTCGTGATCGGGCGGCAGGCGGAGCTGCTCAAGCTCGCCGCCAAGTCGGCGCAGGACTGGAAAAACGACGACGCCAAAGCGAAGGTCGACGCGCTCAAGACGACGCGCGCGGAGGTTATGCGCAAGTATGGCGGCGAGAGCTGGGTAGTGAACAGGGCCGTACACTACACGGAATGGGCGGATTTCTCGAAGGCGGAATTCAGGGCGGTCGTCGAGGCGTTCAAGACCCTGCTGCTGCAGTTCCGGTGTCCGAACGCAGGTTGCGACTCTTGGCTGTACGTGACCCCGCGGAAAGGCGATCCGGAAGCGCTCCGCTGCCGCTGTGCAGCGCTCAACCTCAATCTGACAGGGAAATGACCACACGGGCGGCGCGCGTACTTGACCCGGGGACCGTTCGAGAACCATCCTGAAACGGCATGTTGTCCGTACAGCGCGAACTCTCCGCGCTCAAATTCGTCGATGGCCTCTCCGCGCATCTGAAAGACGCCCGTGAGCCGCACAAGGCACTCCGGCATGCGCTCCGCGACACGCGCGACTTCTTCCGGGCTACGCAAGGCTGCATCGCCACGCTCCGCGCAGGCCGTTCGGAAGCCGACGTACTCTTCACGCTACCAAAGCAGACCGACTGGGATCTCGACGTCCTGACGCGCTACATCCGTCACATGCATCCGCCGGTTCAGCGCGACATGCTGATCGGATCGGTAAGGCGGCGCGGCGGCGCATGGGGCGCGATGGCGCTGGTAGGTCCTGGTCGGGATTTCGATCGAGAGGATCGACGTCTGATGACGCGGATCGCGGCCGTCCTGTCAGCCGCAGTTCACCGGATCGACCGCGATCGACTCGCTGGCGTGCGCGATCGGATCGACCGCAAGATCATGGAGCAGATCCATCCGAAGGATCTCTTCTACCAAATCTTCGACGGCATTCGATCGCTAACCCTTTACGATCATTCCTCGGCCCTCCTCATCCGTGAGGAAAACGAGCCGTCGTTGCGTGTAGTGGCGGAACAGATCGCGTGGACAAAGGCCAAGAGCGAGCGGATCGGACTGCGGATTCCCATCACAGATGACACCGCAGCGCTGTTGCAGTCGGAACGGGTATACGGCTTCGATCGCCAGGGGGAAAGCTGGCGGGAATGGACGGATCAGCCGGCGGGCGCGCTTGCGGCGTTGCTCGACTACAACCACACCGATAACGTCGCGGAGGGCGAGAACGTTCGCGAAGCGTCGATGCTGTGTGCGCCGCTGGTCACACGGGACGGTCTCGTCGGCGTTCTGAAGATCGCGGCGCGTTACCCGGAGCAGCTCAAACCGTTCGACGCCGAGCTGGTCGAGCATTTTCGTTCTCAGGCGGCCATTGCCATCCAGAACCTGCATCGCACGGAGTCGCTCCGCGCCCGCGTCTTGACAGCGGAGCGCAAGCACGCGATGGCCGACCTCGCGCGCAGCGTCTCACACGATCTGAACAACGCGCTCGGGGCGATGCTGCCGCTGATCCAGCAGATGCAGGCGGACCTTCGCAGCGGCGCGCTCGCACCGAACGTGTTCGCGGAAGATCTCGAGCACGTACAGAAGTCTCTCCAGGTCTGCCGGCGGATCTTTGGAGGAATGCTGACGTTTTCGCGGAATGCGGCGCGCCGGAGCGGTTATGGACAGGTGCGGCGCGCCATCGAAACGGCGTCGGCTATCCTCAAGTACGGCATGAGCCGGAGCGCAATCGAGCTGCACGTGAACGTACCGGACGACATTCCGGAAGTCGCGTGCAGCCAGAGCGATCTCGAACAGGTGTTTCTCAACCTGCTCACCAACGCACGCGAGGCGACGCCGCGCGGCGGCCGGATCATGGTTACCGTGCGCTCTTCGGATCGCATTATCGAAATCTCGGTCGCCGATACCGGATGCGGGATTCCTGAGGAAAATCTGCCGCGGGTGCTCGAGCCGTTCTTCACGACCAAGCCGCACGGCAGCGGCCTCGGCCTCTCAATCTGCCGCTCGGTTCTCTGGGAAGTCGACGGCACGCTCACGATTCACAGCGAGCCCGGCAACGGCACCGACGTGCGCGTTCTCGTTCCACAGGCAGTGTCGCTCGAGTACCCGCAGGTGTCATGAAACCGGCACGCATTCTTGTCGTGGACGACGAGCCGGGGATGCTCCGCGCTGTCGAGCGCGTGCTGAGCGAGGACCACCACGTCATTGGCACCCGGTTCTCGTGCGAGGCGTTGTCGATAGCCAGCGAGTTTCATCCCGAGCTTGCGATCGTCGACATCCGGATGCCCGATCTCGACGGCTTCGAGCTGATGGCGCAGCTGAAAGCGCGCTTTCCGGCGCTCGACGTCATCCTGATGACGGGCAGCGTCGATGATCTCGACGAGAAATTCGTGCGGGCCATCCGCAGCGCTGCCTTCTACTTCATCCAGAAGCCGTTCGATCGCGAGGTGCTCAAGACACTCGTGGAACGGTGCGTCGAGTTACGCTGGCGCCGTGAGGACCATCGTCAAAACCTGATTCGGCTGGAAACCGAGATGGCCGAAGCGCGGGCCTTCCAGCAGAGCCTGTTGCCAGATCCCGAAACAATCGTGAATGGCGTGGCCGTCTGCTGCCGATACACGCCATGTTCGGCGCTCGGCGGGGACCTGTACGACTACGCTGCCACGACCGCGGGACGCACTGCCTTGCTGATCGCTGACGTGTCTGGTCACGGTGTATCGGCGGCGATGCTGACCGGCATAGTGAAGAGCGCATTCCATGCGTCGCACGTCGATGGGTTCGAGCCCTTTGCCGTCGTGCAGCGCGTCTCCATGGGACTCGCGGCCTTCAGTCCGGATCGATTCGTCACGCTGGTGGCCGCTCTGATCTCTCCAGACGAACGCCAGCTGCAATATGTGAACGCTGGTCATCCGCCGAGCATTCTGTGGGGAAGCACGCGCGAACCGCTGTGGCTCCATAGCACCGGACCGCTGGTCTCGCCGGTACTGACGAGGTCGACCTGGGAGGCGCCCGTCGTGCGCATGGACGAGGGCGATCACCTTCTGTTGTACACGGACGGCGTCTCGGAAGAGCTGGCCGGGCGGCCGCAACCCGACGATCTCACGCTACTGACCGCGAGCGTGCTCAGCCCGATTAACGCCGAGCGTTTTGGCGCCAGCTGACAGGCGAATTGCGCATGGAATCGGCGGCACCCTGTCGCGTTGAATCACTACGCGAATTGCTGATCGTCCGCAGACGGCCCGTAGATCGCCGGGACCGTTTGATCGTTTATCGTCGCTTGCGATGGATGCGCTCCGTCTCCCGCGACGAGTCCGCCGACCATGCGCGGAACGTCAGCTCCACAGACCCGATCTGTAGAACATCCCCGTCGATCAGCGGATGCGCCGTCGCGATCGGCGTCTGACGTACGCACGTGCCGTTCGTGCTGTTCAGATCCTCCAGCACCACGCGGTTCGTCAGGCTGTCGACATGAATCCGGGCGTGGCGCCGCGAGACGCCGGGTTCATCGAGCCAGATGCTGCACTCCGGGTGGCGGCCGATCACGTTGTCGCCTTCGGACAACGCGAAGGTGCGCTCCTTCCAGACGATCCAGAATCGCGTGCCCGAACGGCGTTCGCGCCGTGGCGCGCGATCGTCATCGACTGCATCGCCGCAAAACGCGTAGCCGATGCCATGGACGGTTCGGATGTACTGCGGGTGCTGTGGATCGTCGCCGAGGGCTCGGCGAATCTCGCCAATCAGGACGTTGAGATTGGCCTCCACCACATACGCGTCCGGCCACACCAATCTGAGCAGTTCGTTCTTCGCCACGACATCCGGCCTGCGCTCGATAAGCGCGCACAAGAGATCGAATGCCTTCGTCGGCAGGTGGACCTCGGTTCCGTCGCGACGTATCTGCCTCGTCTGCGCGTTGACGACAAATGGGCCGAATCGGACGTTCACAACCAAAGACTACAGAACCTTTGGAACTTCCTTAAGACTGGCGTTCGTCACTTTGACGATAGTGTGTCATTGCACATGATTTCGCACCGCCGTCCCCCTGGCGCTGAAGTGGGCAGGAGACCCGCCCGCGATCTCATAGAAGCCGTTCTGGCCAACATGCGGCAAAACATCGAGCCGCTCAAGTACTCCGTGCTGGCTCCGAGCCGCTACGTCGTGTACCTCCATCCCAGCGAATACGGCCGGCTCGAAGGCGTTGTTCCGATTCTCAAGCGGGAAACGGTTCGCGCCCTGAATGAGGCGCTCGAGGCCCTGAACCGCCGGTCGATGTTCGACCGCTACGCGGCGCGAGTGTTCGGCAACTCCGGACCGATGGTGCAGAACGCCGGACGAGACTGGGATGTCGACTTCGTACCAGACCCGGATGGTGACCTGGCCGAGGGCGACATCCTGGTCGACTCAGAGTTGCTCCTGCCAGAAGGGCCTGAGCTTGGCGTGGGCGGTCGGACCCGAAAAATCACGACCGTTCACTCCGGATCCAACACAACATCACGAGAGCGGATCGTCGACCACAAACCACAAGCCTTACAACCGCAGGTGCTCGCGCGGCTGGTCTACCACGACAACGCTGGTCACCATTCGCACGGCATCGTCAAGGACTCGGTCACCATCGGTCGAGGCGGGATCACGTATCCCGTTGACGTCCGAATCATCTCGTCCGTTGACGTGTCACGTGAGCACGCACGGATTCGCCGAGACCCGGAGGCAGGGGGATTCTTTTTGATCGATCTGAGCTCCCTGGGCACGACCCTCAACGGCCGTCATGTGCCCCGCGGATTCGACGACAGCGAGGGGACCAAGCGTGAGAACGGCGTCGAGACGCCGCTGCCGGAGCAGGCGCGCATTGGCCTGGCCGACACCGTTTACATCGATTTCCAGATCTCGCGGTGATACGTTGATGTCGCTGCTTCTTTGGGCTCGCTTCGTGATGCTGTTGGCGCTTGCCGTCGTCGTGGCTTGTTACCTGTGGGTGGATACGGCGGGTGACGCGTAAGGGAGCGCTCACAGTGCGACCTGTCCATGCAATCGCGGCCGCCGGCATGACCAACCCGGGCCTTCAGCGCGAGGTGAACGAGGACCGGTTCTACATCGACGTCGCGCGCGGCGCCTTTGCTGTCATCGACGGCGTCGGAGGACAGGCAGCCGGTGGCAAAGCCGCGGACGTGGCGCTGACCATGCTGCGGACTCGACTCGAGCGTGAGACCGGCCCCGTGGACGAGCGCATCCGCGAATCGATCACGATCGCCAACAACGAGATCCGTCGCCTCGCCTCGACTCGGCCGGAATGGGACGGCATGGCTTGTGTGCTCACGGTGACGGTCGTTGAAGACGGCCACGCCGTTATCGGTCACGTTGGAGACACACGGCTGTACAAGCTGCGAGCCGGTGGCATCGAGAAGATCACGCGAGATCACTCGCCTGTCGGCGAGCGCGAGGACGCCAACGAGCTTTCCGAAGCAGAGGCGATGCGCCACCCGCGGCGCAATGAGGTCTACCGCGATGTCGGGTCCGAGGTGCACCAGTCCTGCGATCCGGAATTCGTCGACATCCAACGCGTTCCGTTCGAGCCCGATGCAGCGCTGCTGCTTTGCAGCGATGGTCTGACCGACCTCGTGCCCTCGGGCGACATCAAACAGATCGTGAATCGGTGCGCGGGCGATCCCGAAGCCGTGGTGCAGGCGCTTGTCGCTGCGGCCAATGAGGCAGGCGGCAAGGACAATATCACCGCCGTATATGTCGAAGGACAGCGATTCGCGCCTCGCCCGCATGTGCCACCAACAAAAAGCGGCGGGTCCAAACACCAGCAGCGGCTGCGCCACGCCGTGGCAGTGCTCGTTCTGGCGCTGAGTGTTGTTTTCGTCCCTGCGGATGTCACGCAGCCACCGTTCGGTGCAGCTTTCCCACCGACCGCTGTGCGGGTTGACGCGGAAGTCGTGCACCCAACCGAATCCATCAGCGCGGCCATCGCACGTGCGCAGCCAATGTCGCAGGTGATCGTCGAGCCTGGCGAGTACCGCGAGCAGCTGCATCTGAAAGACGGCGTACGGGTGGTCAGCCGCATTCCACGCGGGGCGACGATTCGGCTGCCGGCGACAGCCACGGAAGAGCAGCCCGCCGTTGTCGCCACGGGGCTTCGGTCAGGCGAGCTCGTGGGGTTTCGGATCGTCGGTGATTCGGCAACGCCACTGGGCGTTGGAGTGTTGATTCAGGAATCAGCGGTCTCGATCGTCGACGTCGAAATCATGGGCGCGACGAAGGCCGCGATCTGTTTCGTCGGCGGCTCCAGCGCAGGACTCCTGGCGAGCGAGATTCATGACAATCCTGGGGCAGCGCTAGCCATAGGCGCGGGCGCAGCGCCACGGGTCGCCCACAACACGTTTGTTCGCAATGGCCTCACTGAGCACGCTGCGAGGCCGCTCGTCATCGAACGTGGCGCGCGGCCGAGCTTCCAAAGGAACGTTTTCCACGGCATCCGCGTCGATACCTTCGGCGCATTGGACGATGCCGTGCGGCTCGCCGTGACGCGCGACAACTTTTTTGTAGGGGCGCTGCCGCGTTCTGCGGCCGCGACCGGGACTCGCGAGCGAGGCAAATGATGGCGACGGTCTTCAACAGACTTGGACCGTACGAAATTCTGCAGGAAATCGGCAGGGGCGGCATGGCCGTCGTGTTTCTCGCCCGCGACACGCGGACCGAGTCGCGCGTCGCGCTGAAGCTGGTGCCGCAGGGGACCGACCGGGAGGCACGCGAGGTTCTCGAGGCGGAGCAGTGGGGCGCTGAGCTTCAGAAACAGTTCTGTCAGATCAGCCCGCACGTGCCGTCCGTCTACGAACACGGCCTCGAGGCGCCCTATTTCTACGTGGCAATGGAGTACCTGGACGGAGAAAACCTCTCGGATGTCATCAGTCGTGGTCCCGTTCCGGTCGCACAAGCTGTCGCCACGGCCGTCGAGTTGTGCCGGTTTCTCGAGGACGCGCACCGCTTTGAAGCGACCATCGGTACGCGCCAGGTTCGGCTGCTGCTGCACGGGGATCTGAAGCCCCGCAACGTCCGTATCACGTCGGCCGGGCAGGTCAAGGTGTTGGACTTCGGCATTGCCAAGGCGCTGTCTTTGAGCCGCAAAGTCACGCGAAACGATTTCGGCAGCGTCGCCTACCTTTCGCCGGAACGGCTGGAATCGGGCGAAGTCGATGGCTACTCCGACTTCTGGGCTGTCGGCGTGTTGCTCCACGAAATGCTCAGCGGCTCGCCGCCATTCCAGGCGCCCGACACGCGCCGACTGGAACAGCAGATCCTCTCGCGTCGTCCCGTGCGGACGCTCAACGGAGCTTGTCCGGTTCACCTGCAGGCGATTGTCGCGAAGCTTCTCGCGCCGGATCCAGCCGCGCGCTATCAAGACGCGCAAGGGATCCGCGAGGACCTGGAGCGTGCCCGGTCCGAACAGGAGACGGCCGCCGAACGCGAGGGCTGGCCCGCCCGCGCGCACGATGAGGACCCGACTCGTCGAACACGACCACCATCCGAGCCGGACGCCGAGGCGACACGCCGGACGGCCCAACCCGGCGCAGTGCTTCCGCCGCCGATACCCGCGAATGTCGCTGTGCCGCCGCTACCGGCGAGTGCGGGTGTCCCGCCGCCAATACCGGCGAATGCGGTGGTCTCTCCGCCAATCCCCGCGAATGTTGTTCCCACACGCGTACCAGCGTCGCGACGATCGAAATTCTTACGGCGGCTGGTGATCGCCGTCCTGATCCTCTTTGTGCTCGGCCGCGTAGGCAATCAGATGCAAATCGCTTCGGCCGCTGGCCGCCTGGCAGCTTCCATCCCGACGCGCGAATTGGACGAGCTCACGGACGCGTGGGATCAGCACGACAACCTGGCACGACGAAGCTGGTTTGGGGCGAAGGAGCTCGAGCGATCGCTGATCGAACGCACCGAGGCGCTCGCCAATGGGGTGATCGACAACTACCGCATGCCGGTGCCCTCGGTGCGCGAAGCGCAGTGGAGCGTCGCGCGAGCCGCATTGGCGCGGGCCGTTGCCGTCGCGCCGCACGATCGCAATCTGAGGGCGGCGCTGCGCTACTCCGAGGGCCATTTGCATCGCATCAACGGAGAGGCGAGAAAGGCGCGGAACCAGATCGCGGCAGCCAATCGGGAGCTCAATGAGGCGGTGAGGGCCTTTCGCGAAGCAGCGGAGCTCAGGCCGGGTTGGCCCGATCCGTTTCTAGGGCTCGCTCGGACCTTCATCTACGGACTCGAGGATGTGGATCGTGGCGCGGACGCCCTGGCCCAGGCCGAACGCAACGGACACACACCCGCGGATCGCGAAACGGCGCAGCTCGGAGACGGCTATCGGTTGCGTGCGGAAGCGCTTGCGCGAAGCGCACGACACGTGAGTGGCATGCCGCAAGAACGCGACTATCTGACCAGAGCGGCGGATGCCTACCGCGAGGCGATTGCGCACTACGCAAAGGCCGGTGACTACGCCAACGTGTCCAGAAGTCTCGGCGTCGCGCAACGCAGGCTCGACCAGGTGCAGCAACGGATCGCGGAGCTCGACGCGCCCGAGCTCAAGGATCCAGCGCCTGGAACCACCGACGTTCTCTTGCCCGATCCGACGACCGTCAAGCGCGTTCCCGAGATCCGGTAATGGGCGTTACCTACACGTCCACTATCGATCGCCAGCTTGTCAGCACGCCGGCGATCGCGACGGGTCGATTGTCGCTGCGACAAACGTTGCTGCCGCTCACGTCGCTGGTCGCGATGCTTGCGATTGCGTTGGCTTATGGCGGTCGCACTCGCACGATGGCGGCCGGCGGCTTCGCGCCGAGGTCCGCAACGCTGACGAACCTTAATGCCATCGGCGACGCGCGGGATCTCGAGGCGCCGCTCGCCGCCGGTTTCACGAACGTCTCGGATCGCCGGTTCGCCGCCCGCGCACTGTCCGACTACCTCATCTCGATTCGGCAGGATGGCAAGAGCCTGTCGAACGTGGGGGCTCTCGCGACTGCAGTCGTCTCTGCCGACGCCATCGAGCGGACACCGGGACTCGAGAGATATCCGGAGCGCCTTGCCGCCGCCCGAGATCGTGCCGCGCGCGCCGGAGCGGCGGTTCCAAGCACTTTGCCCGTCTTGACCGCAGATGACCTGGCCGCGCTGAAACCTTTGATGCGATCCTCGTCGTCCGGTACACGGAGGGCGTGCTCATGGGCCTGGGTGCGATGGTGATTGTGTCGCTGCTGGACTTTCGGAAAGCCGCGTTTCTGAGGTTCTGCTACATCCCGCTCGCCATCGCGCTGTTCTTGTCGGTCATCCTGATGCTGTTTGGGTACGGCCCCGGACAAAGCACGGCGAGAGTAAATCTCGGTTCGGTGCAGCCGAGCGAGGCGATTCGACTGCTGCTCGCGCTGTTTCTCGCGGGGTACTTCGCACGACGCTGGGAATTACTGCGACAGATTTCCAGCGACACGATTGGGCCGTACCACGTACCGCGGTGGCTCCATGTTCCGCGCGCCGATTACGTGCTTCCGGTGCTTGTCGGCGTTGGCGCTGCGCTGGTGCTGTTCTTCCTCCAGAAGGATCTCGGTCCGGCGTTGCTGCTGTCGTGCGCGTTTCTCGCCATGTACGCGGTTGCCACTGCGCGCACCGGGATGACGCTCACGGGGACTGCGCTTCTGTTTGCCGGCTTCTACGTCGGTTATCGATTGCATATCTCCACGACACTGGCGCACCGCGTCAGCATGTGGCAGTCGCCGTGGGACAACGCTGTGCTCGGAGGCGATCAAGTTGCGCAGTCGATCTGGGCGCTGTCGACCGGCGGATTCTTCGGCACCGGGCTTGGATTCGGCGATACGCGGTATGTGCCCGCGGGATACACCGATCTCGTCCTTGCTGCGGTCGGCGAGGAGCTCGGCGCGGCAGGGCTCGTGGCAATTGCACTCGTTTACGCAGGATTGACGATGCGAGGGCTGCGCATTGGTTTGAGGGCCGCGAACGACTACGGCTTCTTTCTGGCCACTGCCGTCACGCTGTTCTTGATTGTTCCAGTCCTCGTGATGGCCGCCGGCATGCTCGGCGTCACACCGCTGACCGGAGTGGTGACGCCATTTCTGAGTTACGGCGGATCGGCGATGGTTGCCAACTTTGCGGCGCTCGGAACGCTGATGAGCATCAACGCCAACACAGGATCCACACACACGCCAAACCCGTTTCGCACGCCGACTCGATATCTCGGCGGCGCACTCGCGGTGGCCGCGATCGGCCTGTTGCTGCTCGCGCTGAACATTCAGGTGCTCCGGGCCGACTCCTACGTCGTCAAGCCGCATCTTGGAATACAGGCGGATGGCGTGCGCAGATACCAATACAACCAGCGGGTGCTCGACGTTGCGCGTCTTATTCCGCGCGGGACCATTTACGATCGGCAGGGTTTCCCGCTGGCCACGTCAGATGCGGCGGTCATGCGGAAATCTCGCGACCGACGCCGGCAGGTAACGGCCGAAGACGATCCAACATGTCTGGAACCGATCGAGCGGTGCTATCCGCTTGGCGGCGCTGCTTTTCATGTCGTCGGGGACCTTACCAGTCGAGTGAACTGGGCCGCGTCCAATAGCTCCTACCTCGAACGAGATGCCGATTCGCGGCTGCGCGGGTTCGACGACCACGCGACCAACGTTTCATCGACGGACGCGTCGGGCCGTCCGGTGAACGTCCTGCGCCGCGATTATCGTGAGCTGGTGCCGCTGCTGCGGCACCGGTTCGACCGCGATCATCCCGCAGTCAAACGCCTGCTGACGCGAGAGCGCGATTTACACGTCACGCTGGACGCGCAGCTGCAGCATCGTGTGGCCGCGATCCTCTCGAACCATGCACAAAAGTCTGGTACTGGCAAGGCCGCGGCGGTCGTTCTCGATGCGGATACCGGTCACGTGCTCGCTGCCGCGAGTTATCCATGGCCCGACACGGACCATGGCGATCGCGCAGTGAGACAGGAAAGCGACGCCTTGCTCGATCGCGCGAGATACGGCCTTTACCCGCCGGGTTCGACGTTCAAGCTCGTGACAGCCGCCGCTGCGCTTCGGCTCGATGACGAGTGGAGCAGCAGGACGTTCACGTGCTCGCTGCTACATGACGGTCGTGTCGGCGCGCAGATTCCGGGTTGGACGCGGCCGGTGCGAGACGACGTGCTGGCGAAACACGCGCACGGCACGATCAACATGCACGACGCCATTGTGCACTCGTGCAATGCGTATTTCGCGCAACTCGCCGTCAGTTTGGGGCCCAAGCCAATTCTCGAGACCGCGTCACGGCTGGGCATTTCGGTCGCACCATCCAATTCGGTGCAGGGCCTTCGCGGCACGCTGCCACAAGCCGGATATGGACAAGGCGACGTCGTCGCCACGCCGCTCAGAATGGCGCGCGTGGCAGCGGCCATCGCCAGCGGCGGCGCCATGCATGAGGCGCGATTGGATCCAGATGCTGCTTCGGCAAAGACGGAACGCCTATTGCCGCGAGACGAAGCCGCTCGACTCGCGCGCTACATGCGCGACGCTGTTGTCGACGGCTCCGGTCGCCGGCTCAAGGACCATCCGTATCGCATTGCGGGCAAGACAGGCACGGGAGAAGTCTCGGGGCTTCCATCGCACGCGTGGTTTGTTGGCTTCGCGCCGTATGGATCGTCAAGCCGGAAGATCGCGTTCGCCGTCATTGTGGAGAACGCGGGTTACGGCGGCCTGGCCGCCGCGCCGGTGGCCGGTGAGATTGTGAGCGCCGCAGCAGCGGTCGGGCTGATTCAGAAATAGTCCGGGCCTTCGCGCGACTGGACCGATTTACATGTAGCGCGGGACTTCAGTCCCGCGAGTCAATTTCGGTAGCGATAGCGCCATGAGCATCCTCACCAAAGCCCGCAACCTCGAATCGATCATCGCGCGCAGGTTCAACGACGCCGCCCAGCGCGTCGCACCTCTCGGCCCGCGTGAGCCGTTGGAGATCGTGCATGCGATTCTCGATGTCGTCGAAGACGAGGTGCAGCCGGCTGGCCGAGGAGCACGCGTGTTCCCGTTCAACCAACTGGAGATCTCGGTCCTCGCGTCCTCGCGAGAGGCGCGCGCGCGGCTCGAAGCCGTCTTCGAGGAGACGCCCACGTTGCGCGACAGGATTGTCGAGCGCCTTCGCGCTGCCGATTGTGAGGCCGTGCATCTGACGGCGAGCGTCGCATATGTCTCCGAGCCCGCCGTGGGTTGGATGAACCCGCAGTTTCATGTCGAATTCGCGCGTGCCGCGCACGTCACTCCGGTCGAGATCCCCACGCGAACACGACGCCCGATCGAGCTCGCTGTTGTCTGCGGCACTGCGGATGCCGCGACGTACTCGTTCGTCCACACGCGAGTCGATCTCGGACGATGTGCGGAGGTCCGAGACCACCGCCACCGCCTGATCAGAACCAACCACGTGGCCTTTGCCGACGAGGGCACAGGCGTCAACGAATCGGTATCCCGGTGCCATGCGCACATCGACTACGACGACAACACCGGCGACTACCGCATCCATGACGACCGCAGCGCTCACGGAACCGGTGTGGTGAGAAACGGGCGGACGATCGGTGTCGCGCCCGGATCGCGCGGCGTCCGTCTACAGTCGGGCGACGAGATCGTCCTTGGAGAAGCGCGCCTGCGAGTGACCTTGACGGCACCGCCACATGGGATTTGACTTTGTGCACAGTGTGCACAAAACTGGAGTCATGACTTCGGCGTATGTCTCAGGACGGGTGCCCGCACGTTACGAGCGGTTGGTCGCCAAGCAGGCGCGCGCAGCCAAAACCTCAAAGAGCGACCTCGTCGCACGCTACGTCATCGAAAAAAGTATCGAGAACGAGTTCCCTGGCGTCTCATTCCGCAACTCCCTTTCGGGCCGTGAAGCGTACCTGACCGGCCATCGCGTGGCCGTGTGGGAAGTCTTGTCCGTGTACGACGAAACCAAGTCGGTGGACAGGACCGCCCGCCACTTCCGCTGGCCGCGCGCGCTCGTCAAGCGGGCTTTGGCCTACGCCAAAGCCTTTCCCGAGGAAATCGGCAGCTCACGTGAGGGAGAAACGGATACAGCCGCGGCTGCTGGCTGACGAGAACACATCTCATCGTCTCGTGGCGGCCTGCCGGCAGTTGGCCCACGAGTTTCCGATCACTCACATTGCCAGCTGGCGGGACGGATCGTGGCTTGGCCTGGACGATTCGGCACTGTTAATCGCGTGCGCCGAATACGCGTTGGTGCTTGTTGCCTTTGATCGCGCGACCCTTCCGTGGCATGCCGGTCAAGTTCTTCGCGCGGGCGAGAGTCATGGTGGTCTCGTGCTGTTCCGCCGCAGTGTTCGCAGTATCGACTATGGCCACCAAGCTCGCCTATTGACGAGTTTCTGGGCGGATGAAGGCGATGCCTGGAACTGGCTGAATCGGATTGTCTACCTGCCAAAGTCTCCGTGATCTCGCGATCGGCGCGCCGCTTGCGACTGTCCGCGAACTCGAGTTGCCCAATTCGTGATCGCCGCCGTAGACTAGCAAGCGCTTGATGAAGGAGGTTGATATGAAGCGGCTTGTAGTGTTGACCGTCGCGCTGGTGTTTGCCGTCGCAGCCGGTGCGGCAGCTGGGCAGAAGCCTACGGGGAAGACGAAGACAACCAATGGCGTCGTGAAGAGCGTGTCTGGCTCATCCTTAACGATCACGTCGGGCAAGAACGACATGACCTTCGACATCGACAACAGCACCAAGGTCGTGGCGAAAGGAGCTGGAACGAAGGCGGCGGCAGCGAAGCAGGAAGGTAAGGGTTTGGCCATCACCGACGCTGTCAAGGAGAAGGATCAGGTGACGGTCGTGTATCACGACATGGGCGGTGGAAAGATGCACGCGGCGTCGGTTCGCGTGCGGAAGTAACGCGGAGAAATGGCGAGTTGTCCGCCGGCACTCAACTGCCACTGTTGCGCGTGTTGCAGCAGCGGCATCAAGTGGTCGACGGACAACCGCACCCATTCGTATCGACAGCGCGGGATGACCGTCCCGCATCGCGACCTCCGCACCAGAAGCACCGGTGACACCGGAGGCTGACCCGCCCCTACACGTACTCGACCGACCACCTCACATCCACTCCGTAGTGGAAATCGTCGCCGTCGGTCGCGATCGCACAGTCCATCAGGAGCGTCTGGTTCACGACCTTCTCGATCAAACGGCCGGCGGGAAAAAAGAGCTGCTTATCCTTCGACCACGCGCCCTCGTCCGATTCGAGGGCCCCGTCGTGTTCAACGCCGCGGGAGCTGACAAACACCCTGGCCTGTTCCGGCGAGACAGCCTCCGGCTGGCCGACGTGAGCGTAGCCGAGGGGATAGGGCCGATCGGTTTCGTTCCAGTCGTCGATGTCGGCCGTGGGTCGATAAAACTGTGCGATCGACGTCCGCTGCGGCTGGCTGCCGGAGTAGACCTCGAACCAAAACTCGCCCTCGCCGTAACTGAGGGAATCCCCATCGTTGTAGATGTGCATCGCCGGAAACTCGACCGTCAGCTTGCGGAGAAGGGTCGTGAACGTCTCCTGGCGCACGTCCCAGTTCCCATTCGCGTCGGTGACGATGACGGCGAAGAAATACAGGTTGCCTGGCAGCAGGGGATTCAGCTCCACTTTGTGATCGTTGCTGACCACCGGACCCGTGCCGGGCGCTGTCAGGGGCACCGTCGGCGCGCCGTCGGTCTCCTTGAAATGCGGCAGGCCGTTGACATCGAGCGTGGAGGGCATGCGGCTCACGCCGATTTCGACGATCCGGGTGGGCACGTTGGTGTGGATCTGGTGCGAATACCACGTCCCGCCAAACGCGCGGTTCTCGTCGGTGATGAGCCCCATCGCTTGCGGCTTCTTCCAGAGGCAGAACACGGTCGCCGCCGCGCGCTCGATGGGATCGGACGTCGTGGGGCCATGCCCCTGGTCGAAGACGCCCAGTTCGTAACTCTGGCCAGGCTTCAGTGTGATAGGAAATGCGCCCTCAACGTCCGCCTCGTCTCCCAGACCGAGGCGCACATGCGGATTGATGGGCGACCAGGCGCCGCTGTCGTAGCGCTCCCACAACTCCTGCTCGCGCTGTTTTTCGTACTTGAGTCCCGTGCTGCCCTTGGTTTGCCCCGCGGTCTTGTCCACGATGATCGGACTGGGCGCTGCCGTCACATTCGCCATGAATTCACCTCGCGAACCCGTTCCCGATCGATGTCTCTATCGGGATTTCCGTTTTGAAATCGCATGACTGGAAACGCGGTGTCCCCAGCACGTGCGGGATTGTGGCGGATCCGCCCCTCGGAATCTGTGCAATGTTGCACACCTGAAGTCCTTTCGCTTGACAGCTGCGCGGGCTTCCCCTAAGAATCGCCCGAACCTCGAAGTTATTGCCGTAGTACGAGCGGTCCGAGCGCGTGAGAGCGAGGTGTGCCATGAAGCCACGCGGGCTCCCTCAAATCGATCTGAAGGTCCAGCCTGCATCGGCTCAGGTCAAACCCGGTGGGTCGCTCACATTCTCCTGGTCCGCGCGCAACGCGGACAGACTCTTCATCGCCCAAGGGCCGCCGGGTCTGAGACGGCACACAGGTGTCGCTTGGGTTGGCGTCGACCGGAAAGGCAGGGAAGCTCCAACTCGCGGCGAGCTCACCGTCACGCCGAGCTCCAACACGGTCTACACCTTCGCGGCCCGCGGCCAGAATGGGCGCCAGTCACAAAGCGTCCACATCGACGTGGTCTCACCTCGGGCGAAGCCGAAGCCGACGATCTGGTGTCAGCAGTGGGAGCGCCTTCCTCCTGATTTCCGCCGACGCTTCGAAGAGGGTGCCAGCCGCTGGGCCGAGTGTTTCGGACGTGACGCCAGCGTCAGCTTCTCGGCCGCAGATCGCGTGTTGTACACGGACGAGAATACGACCCTCGAATGGGACATCGCCTGTTCGGATTGCGCAGAGATGTCGGAAGGCGGTACGTCGGTCGTCCTCGTTGCTGATGCGACGCAGGACTCCGGCACGCGCATCGCCCATGAAGTGGGCTGGGGCAGCGAGCCGCTGGTTTGCTCGCTCGACATGAACGGCCGCAGCACCATCAGCGCCCTCACACCTGGCCAGTATCGTTGGAGTATCTCTGCGAACGCGGTTTGGGGAAGCGCCGCTGGCGCCAGCGCCCACGTCGCGTCTATTCCGCGCGCGAACATCGAGGGCGCGAACGCCGAGCGCGCGAGCGAGATCGAGCGAACCATCAAGACGATGGCGGCGGATCTGTTGAACGGCTGTATTCGCGATGCGTCGGCGTTGGATGACGACATAGCAGCATTCCGCGACGGCTGGCTGAACCGGTTCAGCTTCTGGGCGCGACTGCTGGCCGAGATTGAGAACCTCAATCTCATCACCATTCAATGTGAGGACGTCGCCGAGCCACGCACCGGATCTACTTTTTGTTCTGCTACACGAGTTGATCCACAAATGCGGGTTCCATGGCGATCTCGAGGCGTTCTACAGGCCCGAGGAGATCGAAATCCAGGCGATGCAGCTCACGATGGCGTGTGTGGGATGATGCGACCGCTCGTCAGGAACCGCTGATAGCTCACGTAGTCCGTCGTCGTCCGCAGCCGCGGTGTGCCTGATCCGCGCGTGACGCGAATCGACTACATGGAACTAGGCAACACGAGCGTTTCATCGGGGTTTGTGAACGGCACCTGTTTGAACCTGATCTCGGTGTCCCACCGTTCCATCGTCCAACTGGTCGGACCGGACGATCGGCGGAGCAGTTTTTTGGGCAGCGGGATCTCCACCATTCCACTGAGCCGCTGGTCCAGCCGGAGCACGTCGAACGTCTCAGCGTCGATCCAGATGCGGCCTCGTACGCCGCCTTCGAGATCGAAGCTGACACAATCCTCACGACCTTCGACGAGACGGGTCTTGACGGTTACGTCGGTGATCACGCGATAGTCCAGCAGAATGGCGGGACGGCGATCCACGCGAGCTTGTCCGGCCAGCTCGAATGTGTAGTCCGCACGCTGGCTGCGGAGTAGCAGCGACAACGGCTGCGGTTCCTGTGTTTGCTGTTCCGGCGCCGTGCAGTTGTTCCAGTCATTGACGCGGGGCTTGTGACCGTTGACGCGAAGCACCTGTCGCAACATGTGCGCGTCGGGCGGCGGCGCGCCGTCGGGCGCCGGCGCCCACGACAGACGCAACTCCGATTCGACCGTTCTGCCAATTCCGTCGCTCGACCAGCCAGCGGTGAGAGGCTGAAGCCGAACCATTTCGAGGCAAACGATGCTTTGCGCGCGCGCGAAATAACGTTCCACCCGCTCGCCGGCACGCTGCAACACTGTGGCGAGCGTTGTCGTCCGGTCCGGTTCGTCCGCCGCGACCATCACGACGGTGGCCAGACTCATGGCGATGCCCAAGCTTCGCATCGCGCGGATTATGCCACCTGATTAGCGGTGTGTATCACCTGTATCGCGAGCAACCTGCCGAGCGGCGACAGCGGCCGGATTGGAGCGTACGACGTCTCATTATTAACGGCCGCCGTTCCGATTGGCCGCCATTTATGGCAGCATCTTTTTGAGTGCTCGAATTGGCAACCAACTTCCGTCGCGCGGCATCATTGGGTGCATTAAGGGACCATAATGAAACGACTGCTCATTGCTGTCTGGGTGTTGCTGGCATTTGCGGCCGGCATTGCCGCGGAGCGACTGGCCAACGGCGTCACCATGCGTGGCAAGGTCATGGATGCGAACACGATTGCCGAAGCGATCGAGTACTGGGAGGTCCGCAGCCCGACTGGTGAAAGCGTGGTGATCACCGGCCGGAACGACATGCCGATCATGAAATGGTTACGACAAGCGAAAAACCGCTCCGTCGTCGTGAGTCTCGACTTCTCGCCTGACGTGTCGGCCAGCGACGCGGCGCGATAAGAAGGCGACGGCGGTGCTGGATGAGCCTCTCTTTCCTCCGCCCAAGGGTTTGGTGCGCCCTTTCGTGATAACGCTTCTACGCGTCCTCGTTGCGGCGCTCGTGTGCGCGCTCGCGATATCTAGCGTGTCGGCGCAGCGATTTCGCCTTCCCGAGGGACCGGGCGTACCTCCGCGATTTCCTCCGCCCGATTTCAACGACGGTGGGTTCACGCACTGCAAGATCATGTATCGAAGCGTGCGGAGTGAAGCCAACGGAATGGGGTGGTCAACGGACTATCCGTTCGCCGGAATCAACTTGCTCACGCGCGTCAAGGAGTTGACCAAAACACGAGTGAGCGTTGACGAACGCGGCGACCCGAATTATTGGGTGGTTCGCCTGACCGACGACGCCTTGTTCAGCTGTCCCTTCACGATGGCGACCGACGTTGGCACAATCGAGTTCTCGCCTGAAGAAGCCGTGCGACTGCGACAGTATCTGCTGGAGGGCGGCTTTCTCTGGGTGGACGATTTCTGGGGTACGCCTGCCTGGGAACAGTGGTCGTCGGAGATGAAGAAAGTGCTGCCCGAGTACTCGATTGAAGCCGTTCCGGCGGACCACCCGATTCGCCGAACCATGTTCGAGCTTGCGCGGATCCCACAGGTGTCGAGTATCAACTTCTGGCGGCGCAGCGGTGGTATGACCTCGGAACGAGGCGCCGACAGTCCATCTTCCGACTTCCGCATGATTGCAGACGCTGATGGGCGAATCATGGTTCTCATGACCCACAACACCGACATCGGCGATTCGTGGGAGCGCGAAGGTGAGGATCCAGAGTTCTTTCTCGAGTTCTCGCCCGACGGGTACGCACTCGGCATCAACGTGGTGCTCTACGCGCTGACGCACTGACGTTGTTCAGAGGTCGTGTGTCGCTGCCGCGCCAGCGAACCAAATGCGCTGCCGGCGTGTCTCACATCGCCGCAGGGTTCCGGCCCGGCAGCCTCGCCCGCGAAATTCATGCATTGGCGCGCGCAGACGGACGTCGTGCAAGACGCCGCGGCTTTTCGCACGGGTGTCGTCAATTTCACAGGCGGCACGTTTCCCGAGCAGTTGCGTTCCGGCCAGGTCTCGGCCGATTTCATCAAGCTGTTCGGCGCGCCGATCGTCCTCGGCCGCGCCTTCACGGCCGACGAAGACCTGCCGAATGGCCCCAACGTGGCCGTGCTGGGCAACGGCACATGGGTGACTCGCTTCAACAGCGATCGGGAAGTCGTTGGAAAGACCATCTCGCTTGACGGCGAGCCGTACACGATCGTCGGTGTCCTGGGCGATTTCGACTTCGCCATCTTCGGCACGCCGCAGACGCCGCAAGTGTGGACTCCGTTCCAACTCGATCCCAACACGGCCGATCAAGGACATTTCTTGCAGGCAGGGGCGCGCCTCAAACCTGCCGTCACACTGGAGCAAGCCAAGGCGAAGCTCACCCTCTCCGCGCAAGGCTACCTGCGCCGATATCCAAATGCTCTTGGACCGAACGGCAGCTTCAGCGTCGAGACGCTGAAGGAAGTCCTCATTCGCAACGTGCGGCGATCGTTGTTCGTGCTTGTCGGCGCGGTCGCGTTCGTGTTGCTCATCGCGTGCGCTAGCGTCGCGAATCTCCTGATGGTCCGCGCCACCGGCCGGAAACGGGAGATTGCCGTGCGCGCCGCGCTAGGCGGATCGCGCGGACGCATTGCGCGCCAGCTGCTCACCGAAAGTGTGCTGCTGTCGGTTGTCGGTGGGGCGCTCGGCCTGGGCCTGGGCCTCGCCGGTATTCGAGCGCTGCTCGCCGTCAACACGGCCGGCCTCCCACGCGTCGGTCTCGAGGGCAGCGCGGTGGGCCTCGACTGGCGGGTGCTGACGTTCACGCTGGCTATCTCCGCAGGAACCGGCCTCCTGTTTGGTCTCTTCCCGGCATTTCAAAGCGCGAGAACCGATTTGACGACGACGCTCAAAGAGAGCAGCGGTCGATCGGGCACCGGATTTCGCCAGAACAAGGCACGATCGATTCTCGTGATGGTGGAGGTCGCCCTCGCGCTGATTCTTCTCGTCGGCTCCGCGTTGCTGATCCGCACCGCCATCGCGCTTGGCGGCTCGATCCCGGATTCGATTCGCACAACGTGCTCACGATGCGTATGTCGCTCACGGGCCCGCGCTTCCTGACGTCCGAGGGCGTCGAACGAGTCGTGCGGGACGGCGTCGCGCGGCTGCGCAACGTGCCCGGCGTGATCACCGCAAGCGGCACCTGCTGTGTGCCGCTCGAAGGCAGGTACGGCCTGCCATTCACGATCGTGGGGCGCCCGAATCCCACACAAGGACCGTTTCACGGCGGCGGCCAGTGGATGACGGTGTCGCCAGGCTATTTCGAGGTGTTCAAGATTCCTGTCAAACGCGGACGGACGTTCACCGACCGCGATAACAGCGCATCGGAGCGTGTGGTCATCGTCAACGAGGCGATGGCCAAGCAGTACTGGAAGGACAGCGATCCGTTGAACGATCGTCTCGTCATCGGCCGCGGCGTCATGCGCGAGTTCGCGACCGAAACGGACCGTCAGATCATCGGCGTCGTCGGCGACACACGGGATGCCGGGCTCAACACGAATCCGCAACCCGCGATGTACATCCCGCAGGCGCAAGTGCCCGACGCCGTCAACGCGCTCAACGTGCGGCTCTCTCCGATCGCGTGGGTCGTCCGTACGCAGGGCGATCCGCACCTGCTCAGCGCTGCTGTCCAGGAACAGTTGCGGCAGGCCACCGGGTTGCCGGTGACCAACGTACGGTCGATGGAGGAGGTCGTCTCGCGATCGACGTCGCGACAGCGCTTCAACATGTGGCTGATGACCGTGTTGGGGTCCTCGGCGCTGCTGCTCGCGGCAATCGGGATCTACGGGCTGATGGCGTACTCGGTGGAACAGCGGACTCAGGAGCTGGGCATCCGCCTGGCGCTTGGCGCAAGCGCGGCGCCGGTGAAGAACATGGTCGTCGCGCAAGGCCTGCGCCTGGCGCTCGTCGGCGTAGCGATCGGCCTGGCGGCGTCCTTCGGACTCGCGCGCGTGATTCAAACGCTGCTCTTTGGCGTCACGACGCGCGATCCGATGGTCTTCGGCGGCGTGCCGCTGCTGCTGGCGTTGGTGGCGTTGCTTGCGGTGTGGCTGCCGGCGCGAAAGGCAAGTCGCGTGAATCAAATCGATGCGCTCAGATATGAGTAGCAACGATTGCATTTCGGCAAGCCGCGCGCTTCGCGTCGAATGCGACGCGAAGCGACCGATGAACGTTTCTCGCGGGTGCGATCGTGATACGCGCGTTATCGCGCCGCGTTCTCCCGCAACGGCTTGCCCTTCGCGACGAAGTACGTCACGAACATCCGCGCGGGCTTGTTTTCCTCATTTCGATTGTTATGAGGAACACCCGCTGGAATGATGAAGCTCTCGCCGGCCTCGAGGACGATTGCGTTTCGGTTTTGCTGCTCGAGCACCACGCGGCCTTCGAGGATGTAGCCAACCATCTCGCCGGGGTGCGTGTGAAATCGCGTCTCGGATGTCGACGCAAATTCGGCAACCGCCGTGACCGCCTCGCGGCCCGCGGCCGACGTGTCGCTCCGTTCGAGAATCTTGAGCGGAACGCCTGGACGCTGGGCGTAAACGGCAGCGGCTGCTAACACCAGACACACTGCGACTGTTCCGATTTTCATCTCGTTGTCCTTTCGCTGGATGATAGACAGGCTGGGAGCTGTCGCTGCGCGCAGAGTACTGCCTTGCGCCCGGCAGTGTCAAAACTGTCTCACCAGCAGGCAGGTTGGCGAAAAGCGTTTGTCGCAGAACAGGAGAGCAGCAATGAATCGATGGCTAATCACATTCAATCTCGTGGCGCTCGCCGGCATCGGCCTTCTCGCCACTCAGCAACTGGAGCGGATCAATCCAAAGGGCCTGAGCACACCGCAGACCTACACGCACGTGATCAAAGCGGGGAAGTTGGTATTCATCGCCGGCCAGGTCGGGGCGACCGCCGATGGCAAGATGGCGGGTACGGGAATGAAGGAGCAGACGGAGCAGGCGCTCGAGAATCTGCGGACCGCGCTTGGTTCGCAGCGACTCGATTTCAGCCACGTGGCGAAGATCAACATCTACACCACGAGCATTGCCGACTTTCGCGCAGCCGACGTGGTCGAGGTCCGCAATCGCTTCTTTGGAGCCAATCGGCCGGCGAGCACACTCGTGCAGATTCAGCAGTTGGCAAGTCCGGAATATAAAGTGGAGATCGAGGCGATTGCGGTGGCTCCGTGAAAAAGCCGCATGCGGCTTTAGGGATTCGGCCGTGAGCGCAGGACGGCGACCAGCGCAGCGCGGTTTGGGACGCCGGTCTTCTGATAAATACGATGCAGTAGGAACTTTACTGCAGAAATAGTCTTTCCAAGTTGGTCGGCGATCTCCTGGTTCGAGAGTCCATCTGCCAGAACCATTGCCACTGCGCGTTCTGTGGCAGTCATCTTCTACAGCACCGGCGCCGCCACATCGGCCGTTTCGAGAGGCACGCCGTGCACACATCGGTCGAACTCGAGGACAAACGTCGGCTCGGTCAGACCCGCCGTGTTCGGACACGCGATCGCGATTGACGCGCTCAGCCCGGGAACCTGACAGCGGAGTACGCCGCTGTGCCGACGAAACCCTGCCGTGTCTGGATCCGCGCGTAACACCGATTGCCAGTCCTGATGCAACTCGTGGCACACCTCTTCCAGTGCGAGCGGAAGGCGCCACGCGCCAGACGGGTCCGCGGCCGGCATCACATTTCCCTGTCCGACCCAGGCGGCGCACAAGCGGAGGGCGACCGGATTCGCCTGCACGAGGCGAAGGTTCGCGTCACGAATGGCAAACCCGCGCGTTCCCTCGCGTACGGTCATTGCCATCGCGTCGCGGACGGTCGTCGCCGCTTCCCGCTCGCGCAAGCGATTCAGCGCACAGTCGATCAGCGGGTGAGTGCTCTCGAGATTCGCAACCTCTGTTTCCGAGAAGTCACTCTGGCCCTCGCCTCGGTATACGGTGGCGACGAAGACCGGCGAGTCAGCGCGCGGCTCACCCCAGAAGCAAAGCGCCACGCCATGCCGCCAGCCCTCTTTCTGCATGATCTCGCGGTAAAAAGGTGTCCTATGCAGCTCTCGATCGGCACGCGGCAGGTGCCTTCGAGTGGTTAACACCTTGATACCGGGGTTTACGAGGGCGACCGGAAGGGCTGGTGTCAGGGCCATGTAGCGGTGCATGAATTCGAGGCCGGACTCGCGCCCCAGCGAGTCGCGTTGCTTCAACAGGCCGTCGCCCGTGCTTCGAAAGAACGCGGACACGAAATCGCACGGCACCGTGGCCGCGAGCACGTGAAAGGCTGCGTCGATAATCGCGTCGAGATCCTCCGCGGCAAAGAGCTCGAGCAGTTGTAGGGCAGTGACGCTCGAGCGCTCGGACGCTCGCAAAGCCTTGTTCATGGTGCTATTCGAAAGATAGCTCGATCGGATCGCCTGCAGTCTATACACTTCGTGCTGCCATGCCCACGAGAATGCGCTCATTAGTCTTTCTGCTTGCGCTCGCCACTGGGCTAGCCGGCTGCGGGGGGCCGGGCGTTTCAGCGATGCCATCAGCACCGTTAGCGCCATCGCAGCCGACACCGCCGATCTCATCGCTGCCCGCACCATCTGTCACAGCGATATCCCCGAATACGGGTTCAACTGGCGGTGGCACGCCACTCAGAATCACGGGAGCGGGATTCCAGATGGCCGTGGTCGTGACATTCGGCGGCTTTAGAGTGCCGAGGGAAGGATGGGACCCACGAGTTCCGGGAGGCGCTTCCGGATCCATCATCGTCGATACGCCAGCACACAGCGCCGGAGTACTGGACATCATCATTACCAACCCGGATGGTCAGTCTGTTCGCCTCATAAACGCGTACAAATACGTTGAACAGCAATCGTTCGACTTCAACGGCGCCTGGCAGGGGAGCAGCTCGGATGGCTCCGACATTGGTGTGGAATTCACCATTCACGACAACGTGCTGATCGCCGCGTCGTGTGACGGCGAACGGAGAACGACCGTCGCTCTTTCTTCCCCGACCAGCGACGGCGAGTTCTATATCGACGCTGGCGACGGTTTCGTCATATCGGGCAGGATTGTTTCCGCATCGGATGCTATTGGCACGATCACGGCTCCCGCCTGCGGCAACGACGTGCCATGGGTTGCTCAACTGCGTCGTTAAGAAACCAAAAGGCTGGCCATGCGTTTTCGTCTGTTGTTGCTCGTGGTGGTCGTGTCGTCGGTCGCCGCATGCGACGACGCAAGATCTATGCTGACGAGCGCCACGGCCCCGACGCCGGTTGCGACGACGCCCACCAGCCCGTCTCCTGCGTTGGACGGCGAACTCATTAACGGCGTGGTCTACGACAGCGCCTTTAGACCGCTTGCTGGCGCCAGAGTGGAAATTCTTGATGGTCCGCAACTGGGCACGTCGACAGTGTCCGCTGGCAACGGTGAATTTTCGTTGAGGGCGGTCATCGATGACACGACCCGATTCCGCGCGACCAGAGAGGGGCATGTCACTGCGACAGCGACACCCCAGCCGGACTGCGATCGCTGTAATCCCAGGCGCTGGATATTCTTCTATCTGAAGGTGCTCGACGCGCCGGTGGACCTTGCGGGGAACTACACTCTCACCTTCATTGCCGATAACGCGTGCACGAATCTCCCGCACGAGTTGCAGACGCGAACGTACGAGGCGAGCGTTCAGCCGCGTGATATCAGCTATCCAGGGTTCCCGGCGAACTCCGCAACATCGTTCGAAGTTGTCCCAAAAGGATCGGCATTCTCCGACGGCCTCAATCTGTTCTTTCTCAACGTCGCAGGGAACTACGTCAACGTGTCGCTCGGCGACCACACGGACCCTGGTGTGACGGAGCGTGTTGCCACAAACACGTACTTCGCATTCGGCGGATGGGCAATCACCACGGTAGCGACTCCGGTCCAGACGATCTCGACAACGTTCCGAGGCTGGATTGACTACTGCGAACTGAGCGCGCCGATCGGTCCGCGCTACGATTGTGGACCCGCAAAAGCAATCAAGTTCTCGCGGTGTGACTCGGGAAAGCACCAGCTGATTCTGACTCGACGCTGATCCGCGGAAATGCACCGGAGGCGTGGCGCACGAGCACCTTTTCCAACTGCGGCGGGGCGCTGTGAAGCTTCAGCCGGCCGGTCATCAGGCGCAGGATGTAGGGCATCGTCTTCACTGCGGTCCACAGAGTCGCAGCCATTCCAGCAGCCTGATAGCCAATGTAGTACCGCCGCAGCCGCGAACGGTCGCCGAGCGCCCGAACGAAGTTCCACGGATTGTAGAACGCCGCATATCCCCCGAGCAGCTTCGCCTGTCTCTTCCACGGCGCTTCGCCGTCGACGACGATTACATGGTTGCCGTCGATGTGCGCGTCCGGAATGGCATACCGGCCGGCATGCGAGATGACGCGGCCTGCGAGATACGTCGCTTCGAACTCCCGCGTGCCTTGCACCGGCGTGTGCGCCGCACATTGAATCGAGACGGCGCCTGCCCGCCGCAGGAACTCGATTTGGTTATACAGCCCGTACAGCGATTTGTCCGTGTAGAAAGGCTGGCGGCCGTGGAACATGAGCATCGCCATGGGCGCAATCTTCAGATCGCGCATCCAGCGAAACAATTCGAGCGTGATCTCGGCCTTCTGGCCCTTGTTGACCAGGGTGGCCGTGAGGTCTTCGATACCGAACCACATCGCCCACAGTCCTCCCGCCTTGCCGAGCGGCAGCAGGTCTCGATGCTTGTACGTGTCGATCTCGGTGGCCTCAGTGGCAAACCGCACGCGTTCTCTCAGGGGCCGGCCATGCGCGGTCGCGTGGGCCATTGCGGTGAAGACACCTTCGGCGGTCTCGCGGCGGTTGAAGAAATTGTCATCGGCGCCGAAGAAGTACTTGATCCCGAACCGCTCGTGAATGATGCGCATCTCATCGACCAGCGATTGCGGGCTCCGACAGCGCCAACTCCGTTGCGTCGCGGCGGGAATGGGGCAGTACGAGCACCGAAAACGGCAGCCCTGCGTCACGAGCACGGTGGCGATCGGCGCGTGCCGCATGACCTTGCCGGCGGCGAGCGGCTGCGGCGCCAGCGTCGCGCGATGGTGCGGTGGTTCCAGCAGCGCCAGGCCCGTGGATTCGCGGCCGAACTCTTCGAGATCGCGCACCAGCCGCTGCAGTCCTGTATCGATCACGACAGGTTCGCGCACGGTGGCGCCGGGCGCGAGGTAGACCAGCCCCGGGACGGCCTCGAGCGCCCCGTCGTGACGAGCGCGCTCGAACGCGGCCCGCAGGTCGTCGCCGCGCCGACGGTACTCGACGACGACCTGTAACAAATCGAGCAGCACATAGGCCTCGCCCGTCACCACTACGTCTGGTGCGGCCACCGGGCCATCGTCCGGCCTCACCCAGAAATCGTACGGCTCGTAGATGGCTTTGGGTCCGCCGGCAATGATGAGGGGCCGGCGTTCGCCCAGCGTCCAGGCGTCGCGGACGAGCGCATGCGCGCACCGCGAATGGATCTGCATGCTCGACACGAGGAGCATCTGGAGGGACCGGCCCTGTATCCGCGCACCGCTGGGGCGAAGATGCGGGTTCCAGAGCTGAAAAGCCGCACGCGTACGCGAAACGCCTGCGGCATACAGCGCGCCGGCAATTGCCACGGCGCCCGGCGGGAAGATGTGTGAATCGTAGAAGACGAAGGGGAGCATCCGCGTGCGGCGGTCGAACGCAGACACGACGAGAGCCGGTATCTCCTCGAGTTCGGCGGCGCGGCGCCGGAGGCGTGCCTCGAGCGCGCGATAGGCGCCGCGCGCCACAAAGCGATCATCGCCGTGACGGACAGCCAATTCCATCGACCCTTGTCCTCGACGCCCTCAGTGCTCCGCCGGCAATCCTAGCATCGGCACGAGCCAGCGGAGCCGTGTGCGCGGTGCTGTGTTTGTTTTTTCGAGGCAAGATGGGGGAGAGTGATATGTGCTGCCAAACACACCGGAGGTAGAGATATGGCGACAGCTCTCGACACTGCGTTGCAGGCCAAGACCCTCACGCCCACCTTCACCGTGGACGACCTTCAGCAGAGCATCAAGTTCTTTGAAGGGCTGGGTTTTGGTGTCGAAGAACGGTGGGAAGAAAACGGCACCCTACAGGGTGTGATGTTGCGCGGCGGCAATGTGCAACTCGGTCTGAGTCAGGACGACTGGACAAAGGGCCGCGACCGAGTCAAGGGCGCCGGTATGCGAGTCTTGATCAGCACGACGCAAGACATCGATGGCCTGGCGGCCCGTGCCAAAGAGGCCGGCATTCGACTGGATGCGGAGGCGCACGACACGCCGTGGGGCACCCGAGCCTTTGAAGTCACCGAACCAAGTGGGTTCAAGCTGACGATTTCTTCTGGAGAATAACTACGCCGCGGAGAATCGGCGGCAGGGTCATCGGTTAGTACGGCACGTCATCGGAAGCGAAGATATCGGCTGCCGAGTCGCGCGAAT
>WNFU01000880.1_pt1 | contig 42034 bp, 39 predicted proteins | sample 5400121 | NCBI WGS metagenome assembly WNFU01 (sample SAMN13153360, study PRJNA577476) | soil metagenome | isolation source: 100 cm soil or saprolite under grassland replicate 1 | place: USA:California | collected 2016-06-15
CGCAGTCCGGAAGCGCAAGCGACTTGTAATCGCTAGGTCGTCGGTTCGAATCCGACCGCCGGCTCCGGCCGCTTGGCATGCCCTCCGTCGTTAGGAGAAATGCCGAGCCGTCCTCGGGGCTGGATCAAGGTTCCTTGAAAAGGTCCTCGCCGCCGAAGCGAAGCAAGACGAATCCGCGGCAGCGAGGAAGCACGCCGCGTACCTCCCCCGACGGGAAGACTGGAAGCCGCGGACGTGTTCTACAGGTGTGCGGGCAACCCGTCGCCGGAGAGGAGTCACCTCATGGACGCGTTGCTCCTGATCGGACGGATCCTGTTCAGCGCGCTGTTCGTCGGGGCCGGGCTCATGGGGCACCTCGTCAGCTACCAGCAGTTGCGGGGGTACGCCGCCAGCAAGCGGTTCCCGCTGGCCGGTCCGGCGGTGCTGGTGAGCGGGGTGGCGATCATCGCCGGTGGCATCGGGATCGCCGCCGGAATCTGGGCCGACCTGGCTGCGCTCACCATCGCGGTCTTCCTGTTCTTCACTGCGTTCTTCATCCACAACTTCTGGACCCTGAAGGATCAGACGGAGCGGGTGGCCGACATGACCCACTTCCAGAAGGACCTGGCTCTGTTGGGCGCTGCCCTCGTCTTCTTCGCCGTGACGGCCTACGGCGGTGAGTTCGGACCGATGCTCACCGACCCGCTGTTCAACCTCTAAACAGCGGCGGGAAACCTCGCCGCTCGCATCGCCGAGAACGCCAGGCCGGGGGAGGGGGAGCTCCCGCGTCTCGACAGACTCGCCTGTCCCTTCCCTGGCGGTCCGCCGTCTGGGGGACGCACAGACCGTGCGCGAGGACACCGCTCGCGTCCTGGAGATCGCGCAGGAACCCTACGACGCCGTGGCTTGAGGCGAGGTGGGGGTCTCCTCGGAACTCCGTCGCGCTTCGCATGGGTATTCGAGGTGTGTGATCAGCCTGGAGAGGTTCCGAGTGCGCCCTGGTGGCCGGGCCCACATCCCTCCCCCGGAACCCAAGCACGCGCCGGCGCACCGAACGGCGTTCGGCGGCCGGAACAGGGACCGACCACGAGGGATCGGGACGCGCGGCCCGGTCAGGCGGCCGGCCGCACCTGCGCCTCGCCGCCGGGGGTGGCCGGCTGGGGCCGGCCCGTCCTCGCGGCGCGCGGGGTGACGCGGCCCGATCTCGTGAGGCGGATGCCCAGCCACGCGGAGAGCACCGCCAGGAAGGTGCCCACCACGAGGATCACCGCGACGAGCCCGTTCCTCCCGCTTCCGCTCGACTCCCCGAGGCCGTTCCAGCGAGCCAGGGCCACCGCGGCGGCCATGGCCACGACGGCCAGGGCCCAGCTCGCGAATCCGATGAGCACGATTCGGGTGTTTCGGGACCGGAGCGTCCGTGCCGACCCCATGCTCGACCACCTCCTCCTCGACCCGTACCCAGTATCGGGAGCACGAATCGGCCGGATCAGGGCCTCCAGGGCCCCCGCGCGGCGGGACCGTGTGAGCTGTTTCTGCCGCTCACCCCGCATATTTCGGGCCCCAGGTGGGGATACCAGCCACGCACACGTCCGCCAGAGGGGGAATCCGATATGCGTCCCGCGAGCCCGAACATCCCGATCGACCACGGCCGCCGCTCACCCGAGCGTCGCCGCGTCCGCCTCGTCGCCGTCGGCGCCGTGCTCTCGCTCGCCGCCACGGCCGCCGCGTCCGCCTGCGCCACCACCGCGCACGCCGCCACGAGGCGACACAGTCCGCCGCCGCTGAAGCCGGTGACCACGAACAAGTACCAGGCCATGGCGGAGCAGTCGTTCATGATCCCCACCCGCGGCGGCCAGGTGGCCGTCCGCATCGTGCGGCCGAAGGTCCCCGACGGCATTCGGGTTCCGGTGATCCTCACCTACACGCCGTACTCGCTCCTCGGCGCCAGCGCGAGCGACGGCCTGGCGTCCACCTTCGTCCCGAAGGGCTACGCCCGCGCGGTGGCCGACGTCGTTGGCACCGGCGACTCCGGGGGGTGCTGGGACTACGGCGGCATCCGGGAGCGGAACTCCGCGTACGACCTGGTGGAGTGGCTCGGCACGCGCGCCTGGTCGAACGGCAAGCTCGCCATGATCGGCGGCTCGTACGACGGCACCACCGCGAACGAGGCCGCGGTGGCGAACCCCCCGCACCTGGCCACCATCGTCCCCGAAGTGGCCATCAGCCACTGGTACGGGTACGCGTACTTCGGCGGCGTCCGGTACTTCATCATGGACCCCGCCCAGCGCCAGGGCGTCATCATCGACGAGGAGGGGTTCGACACCCCGGTCGGGTTCGACCTCGGGTTCGGCGCGCTGCCGCCCCAGAACCCCGACGACCCCATGGACTACGCGAACCGCCTGGCCGAACGGATGTGCCCGGCCGACAAGGCCGCTCACACCGAGGCCGGGTACAGCGTGAACCCCGACTACGACTCGTTCTGGAAGGACCGCGACTACCTCCTGGGAGCCTCGAAGCTGGCCACCCGGGACAAGCAGGAGGTCTCGGTGCTGGTCCAGGGCGGATGGCGCGACTACAACGTGAAGCACTCCGAGTCGACGCGGTGGTTCGACGCCGTCCCGGTGGACGACAAGCACACCGCGGCCGACGAGGGCGTGCCCTACAAGATGATGGTGATGGGCCAGGGGGCCCACGGCGGCGTGGACCCGGAGATCCCCTTCGGCACGATCCTCCACGCCTGGTTCGACCACTTCCTGTACGGCTACCACACGAACATCGAGCGCCAGCCCGCGCTGATCTCGAAGACGAACGACGGCGTGGTGCACTCCGACGCCACCTGGCCCCCGCCGGGGACCTCCGACGTCCGGCTGTTCCTGCATCCCGAACAGCGGCTGTCGCAGGCGCCCCTCGGCGCGAACGACGGCTCGGAGCAGTACGTGGACTCCGGAGCGATGACGGAGTCGCACGCGCTCAGCCTGTTGGACCAGCCGGACAACGGCCAGGTCCTGTGGTACGTGACCCCCGCGCTGACGCACGACGTCCGCATGTCGGGCACACCCAAGCTCGACCTGTTCGCGTCCACGCTGGCCACGTCCTCGCGCTACACGCCGGTCCTGTTCGACCTGGGCCCGCCGGTGACCACCACGGCGTCGCTGTGCACGTTCGAACCCACGGCGGACGCCTGCACGATGTCGCGGGGGTTCCTCAACGCCCGGTACCGCGACGGCATGGAGCAGGGGAAGGACCTTGCGCCCGGCGAGACGTACCACGCCACGGTGGAGTTCATCGACAACGATTGGGTGGTGAAGGCCGGGCACCGCATCGGCGTCGCGGTGATGTCGTCGAACACGTGGTGGGCGATCTCCGACCCCGAGCGCGCCGCCAACACCGTCCTCCACGACGCCGCGCATCCCAGCGCACTGGTCCTCCCGATCGTGGGCGGCCCGGCGGCGGCCACGGCGGCGGGGCTGTAGACGGGTGCGAGCCCGGCCCGCGCTGCTCGCGTCGCTCACGATCGCCGCGATGGCCGTTGGCCCCCTCGCGGACACCCGGACGGCGCGGGCCGACACCGGGCTCGCGGCGAGGGGGGCCGTTCCGGTGGTGTTCACCGGAGCGCAGCTGCCCCAGTGGTCGCGGGTGCCCGCCGAGGGGGTGGCGAACCCCTATCCGTCCGGAGCCCTCGACCAGACCCGGGACGCGCACAACGGGATGCTCACCGTGCCACCGGACCCGGCCGGTCGAACCGGGGTCCCGGCCGGCCAGATCGCCGCGTACGCGTGGCGCGACGGCGCCTTCCGGGAGATCCCCGTGCAGGTGGACCAGCGGTTCCCGTACTTCCTGGCGAACGGCCGCTCGGACTTCGGCATCTACTCGGGCACGGACGAGGAGCTGACGTACCAGTGGGACGTGGAGGCGTGGAAGAAGACCGCGGGGGAGTGCTCGGCGCAGTACGCGGCCGGCGCGAGCGCGATGCAGGACCCCGTGGCCACCCTCGACGACGACGACGAGATCGCCCTGTCCTACGGCGACGCCGGCCAGCAGGCGCCCTCCGGGGCCCAGGGCCCGCCGCACACGGGCTCGGACCGCCAGGAGTTGGCGATCGCCGACCCCCTGAATCCCGGCGACGTCCGGTACGTGTACCTGTTCCTCCAGCCGGGAGGCTCGTCGTTCACCGCGGCCACGGGCCCGGTTCAGTACGCGCGCGACGCGAACGCCGACGAGTGGGTGGACCGGTACTCGTTCCTCCCCGACGACCCCGAGCAGATCGCCGCCAGCAACACGGGCTACGGCCCGAACCTCTCCGGGACGGTGTGCCGCACCGCTCCCGGCTCGGCGTCGGAGGGCTACCCCCAGGTCCCCGACGGCCAGCCGCGCGACTCCACGGACCGGGTTCCCCGCGACGGCGTCACCGTCACCACCCCGTTCTACCGGTGGCACGCCAGCGGGCGCTGGATGATCCGGCAGATGCAGGTGGCGAAGCCCGGCCAGCCCGGGACGTACGGACCCGACCTCATCGACCGGTGGAAGGGCCGTGCGTTCCAGCAGAGCCCGGATTCGGGGGTCTCGCTGGTCGGGTTCGAGGACGAGCAGGTGAACTGGGAGGCGAACTCCGCCCTCCTCGGCGAACGGGCCGGCCCCGTCCGGGCCATCCGCGAGGTGTGGGGGGCGGACTCCGGCACGAACGTAACGAAGACCGAGACGTTCTACGCGGACGCCATCACGTACCGCTACCACCTCCGCGTCCACCCCATCCCGCCGGACGGGCTGTACACGTCGTGGGACTACAACCACGGCGTCGCCGCGGACTACTACAACGCGGTGCATACGGAGGGCATCGCCATCGACGGCCTGAACGACGACCAGGGCAACATCGACGGGATCGGCTCGTTCCCGGCCTACTTCGACGTGCCCGATCCGACGTTCGGCGTCCCGGTCTCCGTCGACAACTGGGAACAGGTCAGCGGGCGCTCGGACGCGGGCTCGATGGTGTACGTGCTGGAGCTGAAGGGCCCGACCTCGGCGGAGAACCCCACGGTGGTGCCGTACTACCGGGACGACAAGTGCCTGGACGACGGCACCGGCGACGACCCGATCCCGCGGCCGTGGCCCGGGGAGGCCTCCACCGACCCCCGGGTGCAGGAGGGCTACTCGGCGGCGAACGGCGGAACCCCGTACGCCCAGCTCACCTGCGACCAGAAACAGGGCGCGTGGGGCCAGCACGGCGTCCACTTCCTCTTCACGAACGACACCGACAATGGGTTCGGCCCCAAGCCCACCACGGAGGTCGACGCCCAGCAGTGGGCGTTCGCGGTCCCCACGTCGCAGCCCCACGCCGTGGGCGATCCCTACGCGAACGCCGTCCGGGCCCCGGTGGTGGTGGCGGCCACCGATCAGGCGAACACGCCGGCGGTCATCACCCAGGTCGCGTACACGGGCGACACTGCGGGCCGGATCGGCGACGCCGTGACCATGACGGCGCAGCTCACCGACGACGCCGGCCGGCCGGTGTCCGGGCGGCAGGTCCGGTTCACGTTCCAGGGCCGGGACCTCACGGCCACCACCGACCAGGACGGCACAGCCGCCGCCTCCACGACCCTGTCGGCCCCTGCCGGCGCCAAGGAGGTCACGGTCGCGTTCGCGGGCGACGCGCCGTACCTCCCCTCGACCGGCCACGGGTCCATCGCGGTGCAGCGGCGGAGCACCCGGGTCACGATCTCGGTGCCGCCCCGCAAGGCGATCAGTGAGACGACGGGGACGATGACGGCGACCCTGGTGGATCCGCGCACCGGCGCGGCGCTCCCGGGCAGGACCGTGCGGTTCACCGTGAACGGCGCGTCATGGGCCTCGGCCACCACCGGCTCGGACGGCGTGGCCACGGCGCCGGCCGCCACCACGTGGACCACCGGCACCCGGATCGCGGCCGAGTTCGCCGGCGACGACACCTTCTCCCCGGTCTCGGTCGAGGTCCGCTACAGCCGCACGAAGGGGGCTTCCGGGACGGCCACATCGCCGTAGTCGCGCCGAGCCCTACTTGTTGAGGTGCAGGTTCACCCCGATCAGCACGAGCGGCCACAGCAGGATGGCGAGGACCAGCGACAGGATGGCCTTGATGTTCTGGAGGTGCCGGATGAAGTGGTGGGTCTGGGCCACGACCACCCCGACCACCAGGTAGACGATGAACAGGATCGTGCTCAGTGGGCCACGGCGCACGTCGGCTCCTTCCGCCGGTCGGCCTCCGCCCCTCCAGGCATGTTCCCGGAGGCTCGAGGTACGAAACCGCGCCGGACATTGGAACGACCGTGGTACTGCGCGTGACACCCCGCAGCGGTCACGCTACGGGTGTGATGGACGCGGACGACCTCCGCAGCCTGTCCCGCGTGCTGGTGTACGGCACCGCGGTGACCCGGCGCGCCCTGGCCCGGCGCCTGGCGTCCGACCCGGCCTCGGACATGCCGGGCGTGCTGCTGTCCACGGTCAGGTCGGACGAGCCCAAGATCGTCCGGGACCGGTGCCTGGAGGTCCTGACCATCATGGCCGCGGCGGGGAACGAGTCGGCGTCCGGGGTCCTCGAGGAGCTCGGCGCCCCCGTCTGAGCCGAACACCGCGGCCCCGAAACGGGTACAACATGCCCGGATGCCCACCATTCGGGAGGCCGTCGACTCCCTCGAGGAGCGGCTGTTCGTCGGTCGCGATCGCGACCTCGAGACGTTCGTCCGCTGGCTCGAGCAGCCCGCAGGTCCCGCCCCCGAGATCCTGAACGTCCACGGGCCGGGCGGGGTCGGCAAGAGCGCCCTGCTGGGCGCGTTCCGCAGGATCGCCCTGCGCGGGGGCCGGCGGGTGGTCCTGCTCGACGGCCGGTCGGTGGAGCCCGCCCCTGAGGCGTTCCTCCGGGCGGCGGCGGCCGGCCCCGGCTCGCGGGCCGTCGGGACCACGGCCGGCGCCATGGCCCGGCTGAACCGGAGCAAGGCCCTCGTCCTGGTCGACACGTTCGAGGAGCTGGAGGAGCTCAGCCGGTGGCTCCAGGAGGATTTCCTGCCGAACCTCGACACCGACGTCCGGGTGGTGATCGCCGGCCGGTTCGCCCTGGGGCCGGCGTGGAGCGAGTGGCAGAAGATCATCCGGTCCCTGCCCCTGCGGGGGCTGCGGCCGGCCGAGATCCGGGAGTACCTGGCCCGGAGGGGGATCGAGGACGCGGTCCTCGTGCAGCAGATCCAGGCGGCCACCGGCGGGCTGCCCCTTGCGGCGTCGCTCGCCGCCGACATGGTCCAGCAGCTCGGGGTCCGCCGGTTCGAGGCCGTGCCGGAGTGGCCCCTGGCCGTCAGGTCACTGGTCGAACGGCTCCTGGCCGACGTCCGCGACCCCGACCTCAGGGAGGCCCTGGAGGGCTGCAGCGTGGTCCGGCAGTTCGATGAGGCCAGCCTGGGCGCCACGCTGGGGCGCCGGGACATCTCGATGGCGTTCGACAAGCTGTGCCGCCTGTCGGTGGTCCGGCCGTCCGAGCACGGGCTGATGCTCCACGACGACCTCCGGCGGATCCTGGCCGGCGACCTCCGGTGGCGCAAGCCGGACCGGTTCCGGGAGCTCCGTCTGGCCGCCCTCGAGCACTACCGCGAACGGGCTCGCACGGCGCCGCCGGCCGAGCGGCACTGGCTGGTGTCGGAGCGGCTGTATCTGTGGGGCAACGAAGTGGTGCAGTCCATCCTGTTCCGGGAGGACGAACCGGGGCTGGTCTACGTGGAGCCCGGGCGCCCCGGGGACGGCCCCGACGTGCTCCGGGTGTGGTCCGAGTGGCTGGAGCGGATCCTGCCGCAGCAGCAGGCCATGGACTACTCGGAGTTCACGCCCGAACAGGACCGGGACTGGCTGGCCGAGCTGGTCGAGCACCCTGCCCTCCGGCTGCGGGTGGCTCGGGACCACGAGGGGCGGGCCATCGGGTTCGACACCGCCCTGCCGATCTACGCTGGGTCCGTCCCCCTGCTCCAGGCCCACCCGTTGTTCGCGAAGCTGCTGCGCGCGTACTTCGGTCCGGCCGGTCTGGCGGGGCTCCCGGATCGCGCGGAGTCCACGTCGTACCACTACCTCCTCCAGGCCGCGTACACGGAGGCCCATCCGGAGGCCACCGAGGCCGCCCTGCTCCGGGACCTGGTCGGGCTGCTCACGGGGGGCGGTGTGTTCCTGACCACCACCTCGACGCCCTCCCGGAAGCGGCTCATCGAGGCCATCGGGTTCCGGTGGGTGGAGGGGGCCCGGGAGTGGGTGTGGGACCGGGAGCACCCCGCCGACGGGTACGTGCTCGACCTGTCCCAGATCGGCGTGGAGCCCTGGATCGAGGCCGTGGTCAGCGGCCGCGCCCCGCGGCAGGCCCTGGATCCCGGCCAGATCGAGGAGGAGCTCCGGCAGGTCCTGGCGAACTGGGACAGCGACGACGTGGTGGGCAAGTCGGCCCTCCGCGAGATGAGCCCGGCCACCGACCCCGACGCCGAGGACGTTCGGGCGCTGGTCCGGCAGGCCCTGGTCCGGGCCCGGACGGACGCCGATCAGGATCGCGAGGCCGCCCTGCGAGCCGTGGAGCTGGGCTACCTGGACCGGGGGCTCAGCCACGAGCGGGCGGCCGATCGCCTCCTGGTGTCCCGTTCGACGTTCTACCGGCTCCTCCGGCGCGGTACCCAGGCGCTCGCCCGGGCCCTGACCGGTTCGTGAGCGAATTCGGGGACGTTCCGGCGAAGTTGGTACTGCCGTGGTACTGCGCGTGACACACCCTCTCCGGCAGACTCCTCCTTGCCGGCGCTCGGCGCCGCAAGAGCCTCGGAAACAGCACCACAAGGGGAGAGCTTCGCAAGGCGTAAGACGGGGGGAGCGCCCACAAGAACGGCACGAGCCAGCCTCGTGCCGTTCTGCTTTCCGGCCCCGTTCGAGGCCGGTCCGGCTTCCGAGACCACCGGTGGACCGGTTGCTAGACTCGCCGCGGGCGGTCAGCCCGTCAATGAGCCTTCCGACGCGAATCTGGAGCCGGGTGTGAGCACGACATCGCCCTGGGACGCCGCGCTCTCGCAACTCGACGAGGCGGCCGCCATCCTGCATCTGGACCCCGGCGTGCACGACGTCCTGCGCAATCCCAAGCGCTCGCTCACCGTGGCGGTGCCCATCCGGCGCGACGACGGGGTTGTGCACGTGTACACGGGGTTCCGGGTCCACCACAACACGTCGCGGGGTCCCTCGAAGGGCGGCATCCGGTACCACCCCTCCGTGACCCTCGACGAGGTCAAGGCCCTGGCCATGTGGATGACGTGGAAATGCGCGATCGTCGGGATCCCGTACGGCGGGGCCAAGGGCGGCGTGGTGGTCGACCCGAAGGATCTCTCGACACGCGAGCTGGAGGCCCTGACCCGCCGCTACGCCGCCGAGATCCTCCCGCTGATCGGCCCCGACCGTGACATCCCGGCGCCGGACATGGGCACCGACGAGCAGATCATGGCCTGGATCATGGACACGTACTCGATGAACGTCGGCCACTCGGCCCTCGGCGTCGTCACCGGCAAGCCGCTGTCCGTGGGGGGCTCCATGGGACGTTCCGACGCCACCAGCCGGGGCGTCATGTACGTGACCGAGGCCACCCTGAAGCACCAGGGGCGCAAGGTCGACGAGACCCGGGTGGCCATCCAGGGCTACGGCAAGGTCGGCGCCCCGTCCGTCAGGCTCCTCAGCGACCTGGGATGCATCGTGGTCGCGGTCTCCGACGTGAACGGCGGCACGTACAACCCGGAGGGCCTCTCGCCGGTGGGCCTGGCCGCCCACCACGCCGAGACCGGCACCGTCGTGGGCTACTCCGGCGGCGAGGACATCACGAACGACGAGCTCTTGACCATCGAATGCGACGTGCTCGTCCCGGCGGCGCTGGAGAGCGTGCTCACGGAGGAGAACGCCGACGCCATCCGGGCCGAGATCATCGTGGAGGCCGCGAACGGGCCCACCACGCCCGGCGCCGACGAGATCCTCCACGACCGCGGCGTCCTGGTGGTCCCCGACATCCTGGCGAACTCCGGGGGCGTGACCGTCTCGTACTTCGAGTGGGTCCAGGACCTCCAGGCCTACTTCTGGGACGAGGACGAGGTGAACATGAAGCTCCGTTTGATCATGGAACGCGCCTACGTCGACGTGCTGCGAACCGCCGAGGACCGCAAGGTCACCACCCGAACCGCCGCCACCATCCTCGGCGTCACGAGAGTCGCCGAAGCCCACACCACCCGCGGCCTGTTCCCGTAGCCCGGATCGCTCGTCCCGCTGCCCGTCGAGGCCGACGGTTTGACGCCGCCTCGCGATCGTCCGGACAATGCGTCGTTCGGTCGCTTCGGGGGCAGCCATGCGCGCTCGGCGAACGGTTCCACGCCTGCTGAAAGCCCTTGCCTCGGTCCTGCTCGCGGGGGCGGCCGTCGCGATCACGCCGGCGGCGGGTGGGTCGGTGTGGAAGCGCATGCCGAGTGCCAGCCCGGGCGGCTCCCCCCGGGATGACCTCCTGAACGGCGTGACATCCATCTCGTCCTCCAACGCCTGGGCCGTGGGGTACTACGACAACGGCACCGCGCTCCGGACGCTGGCCGCGCGCTGCTGCTGACGGGTTCCTTGAACTGTCTGAGGTGCGTGATAGGTTCGGCCCAATGAGCACCTCCCCCCAGGACATCCCCGGCGGCGCCGGGGAGCTCGACCAGCGCTCCCTCGACATCCTCGACTTCGAACGGGGATGGTGGCGGGCCACCATCCCCAAGGAGCGGGCCATCCGGGAGCGGTTCGGACTGTCGGCGGCGCGATATCATCAGCTCCTGAACGGCCTCATCGACCGCCCGGAAGCCCTCGCCCACGATCCGATGCTGGTGCGCAGGCTCCGGCGGCTCCGCGAGGACCGCAGGAGGAAGCGTTACGCCCGGCGGCTCGGGTTCGAGCTCTGAGCGGACCCGCAGCACCGGCAGGGCGAGGAGGAGCGACCGTGACACGAACGGGAAGGGCCGCCTGATGGGGTCGGCTCCCGCTCGCCTGGCCATCATCGTCGCGGCCGTGGTGGTGGGCGCCGTGGTCATCGGCAAGGGATTCGAGACGCCCGCGGCCGGCGGCTCCAAGGCCCATCCCACGCCGAGCGCGAGCACCTCCCCCAGCGCGACGCCCTCGTCCGGCACCAGCCCGCAGCCCACGGGGAACGACAACGGCCCCAAGGCGACGCGGGAGGGGGTGGTGCTGGCGCTGTTGAACGCCACCAGCACCGACGGCCTGGCGTCGAGCTCCGGGAACGATCTCAAGAAGCTCGGATACGTGATCAAGGTGGAGGCCAACTCCCCGACCGCTTCCACCACCACGATCGTCTACTTCAAGGACGAGCAGGGGAAGGCGGACGCGGGCCTCCTGAAGAAGGAGCTCACGAACAACACGGAGATCCAGAAGATCACGCCGGGGCAGATACAGGGGTTGAACCAGAGCCTGGACTCCCCGATGCCGGACTCCGTCGAGCTCATCGTGGTGCTCGGCAACGACTACGCGTCCACGCACCCCGTCTCCAACGGGTAGCCGCGCCGGCGCATCCCGCCCGGCAGTACGCTAGCTGGTCCATGCGGATCCTCATGGTCGCGCCCGTGTGGGTCGCGGTGCCGCCCGAGGGCTACGGCGGCATCGAGCTCGTGGTCAGCCTCCTCACCGAGGAGATGGTGGCCCGGGGGCACGACGTCACGCTGTACGCCTCCGGCGGCTCGCAGACGAAGGCCACCCTTCGGTCCGTGTTCGACCAGGCGCCCACCGACCGGCTGTGGGAGACCGAGCCGGACGCGTCGCATGTCGGCTCGGCCTACCGCTTCGCCGCCCAGCAGTACGCCGACGGCAACGCGTTCGACCTGGTCCATGATCACACCGACTACCTGGGGACGGCGTTCGCCGCCTGCCTGCCCACGCCGGTGGTCCACACGGTCCACTTCCCCCTCGACGAACCGCGGCGGTCGTTCATCCGGCGGTTCGAGGAGGACGTGTACCTCGCCGCGATCAGCGACTACCAGCGCTCGGCGGCCCGGGAGCTGCCGTGGGCCGGGCGCGTCCACAACGCCATCGAGGTGGAGTCGTTCCCGTTCCGGGCGAAGAAGGACGGCTACCTGCTGTGCATCGGGCGGGTGTGCGAGCGCAAGGGCCAGGACATCGCCATCGAGGTGGCCCGCCGGGCCGGCGCCCAGCTGGTCCTGGCCGGTCGCGTCCATCCCAAGGAGGCCTGGTTCTTCCAGCAGCGCGTCCTCCCGCATGTTGACGGGGAGCGGGTGGTGTTCGAGGGCGAGATCTCGAACGAACGCAAGGGCGAGCTGATGGCCGGGGCCTCCGCGCTGCTCATGCCGATCCGGGAACCCGAGCCCTTCGGGCTGGTGATGGTGGAGGCCATGGCGGCGGGGACGCCCGTGATCGGGCGGCCCCTGGGCGCGGTCCCGGAGATCGTCACCGACGGCGGGACGGGGTTCCTGTCCTCGTCGGCGAAGGGGATGGCCGCGGCGGTGGAGCGCGTGGGCGAGCTCGACCCGAAGCACCTCCGCGGGGAGGCCGCCGCGCGGTTCGATCCCACCGCCATGGCGGACGGATACGAGGCCCTGTACCAGTCGGTGCTCGGCGCGCTGTAGTGACCCTGCCCGAACGGCTCGCGCCCCTCGCGGACGATCCCGGGCGCTCGGCCGTGCTCCTGGACTTCGACGGGTCGCTGGCCGAGATCGCGCCCCGCCCCGAGGTCGCCCCCGCCGCGCCGGGCGCTCGGGAGGCGGTGCGGGCGGTGGCCGCTCGGTTCGGGCTGGTGGCGGTGATCTCGGGACGCCCCACGGCCGACCTGTCGAACCTGCTCGGTGTGGACGGCGTGCGGTACGTGGGGCTGTACGGGCTGGAGGAGGAGGCGGGGCCTGGCCTCCCCGGCGATCTCGTTCCCCTCATCGAGCGCATGGCCGCCTCCCTCCCCGGCACGTGGGTGGAGGACAAGGGCGGCTCGGTGGCCGTGCACTACCGGCAGGCCCTCGACGGGCCGGCGGCGCGAGAACGGCTCCTGGCCGAGCTCCCACCCGCCGCGGCGAACGCCGGGCTCGAGGTCATCGAGGGCAAGATGGTGGTCGAGCTGGTCCCGGCCGGGCGGCCCAGGAAGGCCGGGGCGGTCCGCCGGCTCATCGGGGAGTTCCGACCTCGCGCGGCGATGTACGCGGGCGACGACGAGGCCGATCTGGAGGCGTTCGAGGAGCTGGGCCGGTCCGCGGCCTTCGGCGTCCACGCGGTCCGCGTCGCGGTGGCCGGCCCCGAGACGCCCTCGGCCCTCCTCGACGCTGCCGACGTCACCGTCGACGGCCCCCGGGCCCTGGTGGAGCTCCTTCGGGACCTCGCCGCGGCCGCCGGACGCCCCGGGGGGTCCTAGGCCGACCGCGCCGCGTGGGCCCGCTCGAGGTCCGCCAGCTGTCGGTTCACCCACCTCGCCGGGGGGTTCGCCCCCACCCGCTGCTTCAGTCCGGCGTGGCGGGCCCGCCGTTCGTCCTCCGGCATCTCCAGCGCGGTCAGCAGCGCCTCGGTGGTCTGGCCCACGTCGAACGGGTTCACCCGGATCGCGTGCCTGCCGAGCACGGCGTCGGCCCCGGCGTTCGTCGAGAGGATCAGCGCCCCGGCCGTGCGGTTCAGCACCGGGCCCTCCATGGCCACGAGGTTCATCCCGTCGAACACGGGGTTCACCATGAGCACGTCGTACTGGCCGAACGCGGCCAGGGCCCGTTCGTACTCGTCGCGGACGCTGACGTCGATGGGGTGCCAGCCCGGTGTGCCCAGGTCGTCGTTGATCCGCTCGGCTACGCGGAGGCACTCGCGCGTGTAGGCCCGGTACTCCGGGATGGCCCGGCGGGACGGGTTCAGCAGCGCCAGGAACTTCACCCGCTCACGCCACTCGGGGTGCTCCTCGAGCAGGGCCTCGTAGGCCAGGAACCCCCGCAGGATGTTCTTCGACAGCTCGGTCCGGTCCACCCGCAGGATCATCCGGGCGTCGCCCTTCCACCGGGCGATCTCCCGGCGGAACCGCCGCACCGCCGGGGTGGCGGCCGTCCGCCGGAGCCCCGCCGCGTCGATGGCGATGGGATACACGCGGACCCCGACCCGCCGCCCGTCCACGTCCACGCGCCGGGCCCGGAGGTCGACCCGGACACCGTCGAGGTGCCGGCAGCACAGCAGGAAGCTCTCGGCCCAGTCGTCGCACTGGAACCCCAGCACGTCGGCGCCGAGCATCCCCCGGAGCACGCCCTCGGACATCTCGCGGGGGAGGATCCGGAAGTAGTCGGGCCCGGCGAACGGCGTGTGCGAGAAGTGCGTGATCAGCGCGTCGGGCCGGAGGGCGCGGAGCATCTCCGGGACCAGCGACAGGTGGTAGTCCTGCACCAGGTGGGCCGGCGCCCCGCGCGCGTCCTCTTCCGCCAGGGCTTTCGCAAAGGTCCGGTTCACCCGCACGTAGTCGCGCCAGGCCTCCCGGGACGCCGCGCCGAACCGGGGGGTCCGGGGGGAGTCGAACAGGTAGTGGTGGGCGAACCACAGGATCCGGTTCGACACCACGTTGTAGGCGCGGTCGTAGGCTCCCGGCGGGAAGCTCAGGTAGCGGACGTGGTACTTCGCGTCGTCCTCGGCGATCTCGATCCGGCCGCCGGGGGCGCGGTCGGTGGCCAGCCGGTCGCCCTCGGTCATGGCCGACGCCACCCACAGCCCGCCGGTCCCGGACATCGCCCCGGTGAGCGCGGTGACCAGCCCCCCGCCCCCCCTGGACGCCTCCAGCTCGCCGTCCTCCCCGGCGTCGAACTGGACCGGCCCGCGGTTCGACGCCACGACCACCGGCCGGGACGTGGCGGACGGAGCGGGCCGCGCCTGGGGGGGAGGCATCTCCCCGAGTCTACCCACACGGCCCCGGGGGCCATTCACGGAGGGCATCGAACTCGGATTTCGGTCCGCCCGATGGGGTATACCGGCGGGAACGAACGGTCCGGACGGCCCGGTACCCTGGAAGAGGATCGCCCGCGGAGGAGCGAGCGTGCAGCGCCCCCGAGAACCCATCCTGTCGAGCCCGTTCGTGGCGCGCGCCGCACGCGTGTTCGCCGTGGCGTGGGCCGCCGTGGGGATGGTGATCCTCGCGTACCTCATCCTCCGCTACGTCCTGTACCCGGTCCGGATCATCTTCCCGCCGATCCTGCTGGCCCTGATCATCGTGGAGCTGCTGAACCCGGTGGTGTCGGCGCTGGAGCGCCGCGGGCTCCGCCGGGGGCTGGCCACGCTGATCACCTACGTGCTGTTCCTGGGGGCCCTCGGGGCCCTGCTCTCGTGGCTGATCCCGGTGATCTCGCACCAGGTGGTGCTGTTCGGCAAGAGCATCCCGGGCCTGCTGCAGCGGGCCGAGCAGGGCCTGGTGGACTTCGCCCGCAAGCTGGGGCTCGAGGTCAAGGACGCGAACCTCCTGGGGGCGTTCGGCAAGAGCGGCTCGGTGGGCGAGTACGTGGGCCGGGTCGGGTCGCTGTCCTCGGCCGCGATCGGCCTGGTGCTGATCCTGGTCCTGGGGCCCATCCTGGCTTTCTACCTCCTGGTGGACCTGCCGAAGATGCGCCGGGGGCTGGAGGCGGCCATCCCGCCCCGGCGGCGGGGGGAGGTCCAGATCGTGGCCCGCCGGGTGTCGGCGGCCGTGGGCGGGTACTTCCGGGGGCAGCTCCTGGTGGCGGCGTTCATGGGCGCCGCGTCGATGCTCGGGCTGTGGATCATCGGCCTGCCCTACTGGGCCCCGGTGGGCCTCCTGGTGGGCCTGTTCAGCCTCATCCCGCTGATCGGGCCGTTCCTGGGGGCCATCCCCGCGCTGTTCATCGCGTTCACCACCCCGGAGGCAGGGCCAGGGATCCTCCTCCATCCCCGCTCGGGCTGGCCGCTCGCGGTGGCCGCCGCCGTGGTGCTCCTGATCGTGCAGCAGGTGGACGCCCACCTGATCAGCCCGCGGATGGTGTCCCGGGTGACCCGGCTCCACCCCCTCACCGTGATGATCTCGCTGCTCATCGCCGGGACCGTGGCCGGCGTGTGGGGGATGCTCCTGGCCATTCCCGCGGTGGCCGCGGTGAAGATCGTGGTGGTGCACTACTGGGACACCCGGATGGTGTGGCCGCCGCGGGGGCCCGACCAGGCCGCCCCCGTGCACCGGCGCGAGATCCACACGGGCGGCGGCGGACCGCCGTCGGACGATCCCGAGCCCGGGGAGATGGGCGACGGCCCGGGTCCGGCCACGGTCGCCGCGCTCCCCGAGGACGACGCCGCGTTCTCCGGCCACGACGGCGAATCCGAGGAGCCGTCGCCGGGGAGGGCCCCGGGACGCATCGCCCGCGCGCTCCGGCCCGGCCGGGCGCCGACCGGTCGGGGACCGCGCCGGCCCTGAGGCCCTGGCTCAGACGCTCAGGAGCGCGGAGACGGCCTCGCCCACCCCGTCGCCGGCCGCGGAGGGAGTCGTGAACACGTTGTCGAGGCCGTCGCCCGCCGTTCCCACGCTCTCGACGCCGTTCGCCACCACGAACAGCGCCCCCACCTCGCCGGCCAGCTCGAGGTCCGACAGGGAGTCGCCCACCGCCGCGGTGTCCTCCCGGGGGAGGTCGTGGAGCTCCCGGTGCAGGCGGACCGCCGAGCCCTTGCCCACGCCCCGGGGGACCACGTGGTACGCATGGATCTCGGGGACGTCGAGCGTGTCGAACCGGCGCCGGATGACCCCGTTGTCCAGGATCTCCAGCCAGCCGTAGCCGGCCCGGGCCAGCGCGGCCCCGGCCTCGGCGGTGTCGAGGAACCCCCGGAACAGCATCGTGGCCTCGCGATCCTCGAATGCCCACGGAGCGTGCGGCTCCAGCCGCCCGGCGTACCGTTCGAGCAGGAACGCCCCCGCCCCGGACCGGGCGATGGCGTCGAACGCCGACCCCGAGCCCGCGTACACGCCGAGGTTCGGCATCACCCGGTCGGGGAGCCCCCGCTCCACGAGGTACGCGCCCAGCTCCGCGATATACGACGACGCCGACATGATCCGTGCGGCCTCCCGCATCTGGGCCCGGGTCCGGCCGGACACCAGGACCAGGTCCACGCCGCGCTCCCGGAGCGCCGCCAGCGCCTCGGCCCCGCGCGAGGTCACGCCCTCCGGCACGGCGGCGAACAGCGACCCGCCCGGCCCGAGCAGTGTCCCGTCGAGGTCGGCGTACAGGACCCGGACGGCTCCGGCCGGCCGGAACTCCGAGAGCGGCCTCACGCCGGCCGGGGTCGGTACTCGGGGAGGGACGCCGCGGGCGGCCGCTCGCCCACCCGGATGGTGGTGGAGACCGGCCGGTACCCGCCGGGGAGCGGGTCGAACTGGTGGAGGACCCCTCCGAGCTCTCCCCGCAGCTCGATGCGACCCTCCGACCGCAGCCGGGCCACCGCGGCCTGGAGGACCCCGAACGCCATCCGGCCCACCTCGGGCAGGGCGTGGTTCCGGTGGATCCGCTGGACCAGGTCGACCTGGGCCATCCCGTCGAGCCCGGCGTGCCGGGCCACGTCGATGACCAGGCCGAGGTCCACGCCGTACCCCGTGAGGAACGGCACCGCCTCCAGCAGCGTCCGCTCCGCCGCGTACTCCCCGGACAGCGGCTGGATCACGGGGGCCAGCTCGGGGAAGAACAGGTTGACCAGGGGCCGGGCCGTGAGCTCCGTGACCCGCCCCCCGCCGGTCCTGGCCAGCTCGGCGCCCTCCTGGATCGGACGCTCGTAGAAGGCCTTGGTGAACCGGACCCCCGGTTCGATGAGGAGCGGTCCCAGGAGGCCCCGCACGAAGTGGGGGTCGAACTCACGGATGTCGGCGTCGATGAAGCAGATCAGGTCGCCCTTCAGGACGAACAGGGACTTCCACATCGCATCGCCCTTGCCGCCGAGCGGATCGAGGGCGGGGAGGATGTCCGCGTCCTGGTGGACGATCGCGCCGGCCTCGGCCGCCGCGGCCTGCGTCCCGTCCGCCGAGGCGGAGTCGATCACGGCGATCTCGTCCACCAGCGGTACCCGTTCGACCAGCTCCTCGCGGATGGACCGCACGATGGCGCCGACCGTTTCGGTCTCGTTCCGGGTGGGCAGGCACACGCTCACGGTCAGGTGGCGCGCCTCCTTGGCGGCCACCAGCGCGTCGGTGTCGGCGTATCGCGAGTGGTGGAAGGTCCGGCGGGAGAACCACTCCCACGGGTCCGCGGAGGTGGGCATGCCGCGGATGATACCCGGGCCCGGCGGGGCGAATCGCCGCCGCTCGCGGTGCCCGGATCGGTGCGCGGGTGCCCGAGTGTGCGACACTATCGGGGTCGGGGAAAGGCCAGGGTGACGGCCATGTTCAGGATCTCCCAGAAGACCGAGTACGCGCTCCGAGCGATGATCGAGCTGAGCATGCGCATGGGCTCCGGGCTGGTGGCCGCCCGGGAGATCGCCGAGGCCCAGCGCATCCCGCTCCGATTCCTCGAACAGCAGCTCGGGGCCCTGCACAAGGCCGGGCTGGTCGAGAGCTTCCGGGGGGCCGGCGGCGGGTGCCGGCTGGCTCGCGACCCGGGCGAGATCCATGTGGCCGACGTGGTCGACGCCATCGAGGGGCCGATGTACCCGATGTTCTGCCTGAACCCGGAGGACCACACCTGCACCCAGGACGCCGCGTGCGGCCTGCAGGAGCTGTGGGGCGACGTCCGGGTGGCCGTCCGGTCGGTGTTCGAGCAGACGACGATGGCGGACCTCGCCTCGCGGCATCGCCGCCTGGCCCGGGCCCCGATGTTCTCGCCGGCCGAGCTCACCCGGGCCCGCGGCACGCTCTCACCGAACTGACCCGTCCCGGGGCGCGTTCTCCCGTCCGTTTGAACTCCGTCGCGTCTTCAAACGGCCGGGTTCGTTCGTCACGGAAACCGCATGTCGCGTCCACCGTCCCGGCACACCGGCCCGGTACGGTCGTGGCCGTGGACGACACGACGGGAGTCCCCCGCCGCCCCGACGTCCTCGGCGTCTCTCCGCCCGCGGACCTCCTCCCGTTCCCTCTGGACCTCGTGGAACCGGCCGACGGTCGCGTCCTCATCGGCGTGGTGGTGGCCGGGGTGGCCACCGACATCGCCCTTCGAGCAGGTGGGGCCGGGGCGGCGGGCGCCCTCCTCGTGACACTTGTGGCGGCCGCCATGCTGGCCGGGGGGCGGATCCGCAACCCCCAGGCCGTGGCGCTGGTGGCGGCGGCGCCTGCGTTCGGGGTGTGGCTGATGCTCCGGTCGAGCCCCTGGCTGCTGCCGGCCGACGTGCTGGCGGCGGGGGCGCTGCTGGCCCTCGGCGCGTCGCTGGCCCGGCAGGGCACCGTCCTCGACCTCTCGCCGTCCGTCCTCGTCGCCCGGGCGGTCCATGCGATGGCCCACGGCGCGGTCGCGCCGGCGTTCGTGGTGAACCCGATCCGGACGGCGTGGCGGTCCTCCGCGCCCGGGTCGCGACGGCGATCGGTCGTCCGGGGATTCCTCCTCGCCGTGCCGCTCCTGGCGGTCATGGGGCTGTTGCTGGGATCCGCCGATCCGGTGTTCGCGTCGTGGTTCCGGCTCCCCACCGACCCCCGGACGGCGTTCCTGCATGCCGTGGCCGTCGTGCTGGGGGCGTGGGGCATGGGCGGGCTGCTCCGGCTGGCCTCGGCCGAGACGGTGGCGGCCCCGGTCGTTCGGCTGCCCGGGGTCGGCCCCGTGGAGGCCCTGGTCGTGCTGGCCGGGCTGGTGGCGCTGTTCACGGCGTTCGCGGCGGCCCAGATCGTGACCGCGGCGGGAGGGGCGCGGCACGTGCTGGAGGCGTCGGGGCTGACCTACGCCGAGTACGCGCGCTCGGGATTCTTCCAGCTGGTGGCCGTGGCGGCGCTCACGCTCGGCGTCCTGCTGGCGCTGCGGGCCGTCACCGACCTCGGGTCCGGTCGCGCCCGGACGGCGTTCCTGGTGATGTCGCTGGCCGCGGTGGCCCTGACCCTGGCGATCGTGGGAGTCGCGGTGGGTCGCATGGACCTGTACGAGCGGGAGTTCGGGCTCACCATGCTCCGTCTGTACGTGCGGGTGGCCACCCTGTGGATCGGGGTCTCGTTCCTGTTCCTGGCGGCGCGCCTGGCGGGGGTGGGGGCTCGCCGGCGGTGGCTCACGCCAGCGGCGCTGGCCGCGGCGCTGGTGGCGCTCCTCGCGCTCGACGTGGTGAACCCGGAGGCGGTGGTGGCCCGGCACAACGTGGCCCACGCCGAACGCACCGGCCGGTTCGACGCCGGGTACCTGGCCGGGTTGTCCGACGACGCGGTGCCGACCCTCGCGGCGCTGCGGTCCCGGCTGACTCCGGCCGACCGCGGGGCCCTCCGCCGGGCTCTCTGCCCGCCGGCGGCACGGGGACGGTTCCACGGATGGGCCGCGTGGAACCTGTCCAGGGATCGGGCCGACCGGGCGTACGCGGTGCTGTGCGGGAGCTCAGGGTCCGGCCAGGACCGCTCGCGCGGGTGACGGGGATCGAGACGTCGATCAGGCGCGACACCCACTACCTGCGAGGTCGGGCCGGCGACGTCAAGTGGAGGGCCAGGGCGAGCCGCTCGAACACCTCGTCGGGGTCGCCGTGAGAGTCCACGGCGACCAGGCGGTCGCCGTAGTGCTTCCGGAGCCCCAGGATGTCCGACCGGTATTCGTCCAGCCGGTGCATGAACACCTCCGGGCGGTCGTCCGACCGCTTCTCGGCGTCGGCTCGCATCACCATCCTCACCACCAGGGTCTCCTCGTCCACCGTCAGCTCGATCGCCGCGTCGAGGGCCCGCCCGGACCCTTCGAGCAGGACGTCCAGCCGGTGGGCCTGGTGGTGGGTCCGGGGATACCCGTCCAGGACGAACCCGTCGGCGAGTGCCGGGACGAGGACGGCCTCCACCACGTCGTCCGGGACCTTCCTGCCCTGCATCACCAGGTCCCTGACCCCGTGGGGGTCGCCGTCATCGATCGAGCGCCGGAGGAGCCACCCCGTGGACACGTGGGGGACGCCGAGGTGTTCCGCCAGCCGCCGCCCCTGGGTCCCCTTCCCCGACGCCGGAGGCCCGAGCATCACGATCCGCTCCACCGGGCCAGTCTGCCGGTCGCGGTGCCGTCACCGCAAGGTGGCGGGGCGGTGGCTCCTCGTCCCACAATCCGGACAGGAACCGGTCGACGCCGGAGGCGGCGGCGGTCGCGGCGGCGTCCGGCGGTCCGTCGCCCGTCTCCGCCGCGGGGTCCACGCCGTCCCGATCGAATTCGTCCAGGACGCCGGGTGGCAGGAATCGGGTCAGCTGCGCGTAGTGGTGGGCGTCGTCGAGCCCCCGAGGACGCCGGTAGTAGCGGAGCGGGAAGTAGACGTACAGGGCGTCGCGGGCCCGGGTCAGCGCGACGTAGAGCAGGCGTCGCTCCTCCTCGACGTCGTCGGAGTTCCCGGTGGCCATGTCCGAGGGGATCATGCCGTCGGCTGCGTGGATGAGGTGGACGGCGTCCCACTCGCCGCCCTTGGCCGAATGGATCGTCGACAGGATCAGGTAGTCCTCGTCGAGCAGCGGCGGACCGGCCAGGTCGCTGGTGGAGGTGGGGGGATCGAGGGCCAGCTCGGCCAGCAGCCGCGAGCGGCTCGGGAATCGCCCGGCCAGGCCCTCGAGCTGCTCGAGATCGCGGAGCCGGGCGTTCGCGCCCTCGTACCTCCTGGCGAACACGGGCTCCAGGAACCGCCGGAGGCGTTCGATCTGGGCCGCAGCGGGGGGGTCGTCCCGGGTGCAGTCGGCCAGCGCCTGTCGGAGCGGCTCGATCTCGCGGACGGCGGAGGGCCGGTACTCGCCCTCGAGGAATCGCGAGAGCGGGGTTCGGCCGGGGTCCGGCGAGGGGTCGCCGCCGAGGCCCAGAGCGGCCATCTCCCGACGGGCCGCGACCGGCCCCATGCCCTCGGGCAGCTGCAGGACCCGGAACCAGCCCACCTCGTCGAACGGGTTCTCCAGGACGCGGAGCAGCGCGAGGACGTCCTTCACGTGCGCGGCCTCCATGAACTTCAGGCCGCCGTACTTGACGAACGGGATGTTCCGGCGGGCCAGCTCGACCTCCAGGAGGTCGCTGTGGTGGCCGGTGCGGAACAGCACGGCCTGGCGGCGGAGTGGCACGCCCCGTTCGCGATGCTCCAGGACCCGGCGGCACACCTCGTCGCACTGCTCGGCCTCGTCGCGGCAGGTCACCAGGACGGGGCGGCTCCCCGTCCCCCGGTCCGACCACAGCGTCTTGTCGTGGCGCTGCGGCGAGAGGGCGATCACGGCGTTCGTCGCGTCGATGAGGGCCTGGGTGGAGCGGTAGTTCTGTTCGAGCTTCACCACGCCCGCGCCCGGGAACCGCTCCGGGAACTCGAGGATGTTGCGGACGGTCGCGCTCCGGAAGGAGTAGATGGCCTGGGCGTCGTCGCCGACCACCATGACGTTCGGCACGGTCCGGTGCAGGGCCAGCAGGATGTCCGCCTGCAGCGCGTTCGTGTCCTGGTACTCGTCGACGAGGACGTGGTCGAACCGGCCGGCCATGTGCGGTCCGGCGCCGGGATCCTCGGCCAGGGCCCGCCAGAACAGCAGGAGGTCGTCGTAGTCGAGGACCCGCTGCGCGCGCTTGCGGGAGGTGTACTCGCGGAAGATCAGCCGGATGCCGTCGGCCTCCTCGGCGCACCACGGGAACGCCTGTCGCAGGACCCCTTCGAGCGGCACGCCGGCGTTCACGGTTCGCGAGTAGATGGAGGCCAGGGTCTCCTTGCGGGGGAACCGTCGCTCTCGGGCCGCCAGTCCGAGGTCGCCCCGGATCAGGTTCATGAGGTCCGCGCCGTCGGACTGGTCGAGGACCGTGAAGTCCGGGGACAGGCCGAGGGGCCGCGCGTACAGTCGCAGGAGGCGATTGGCCACGGCGTGGAACGTCCCGCCCCAGACCCGGCCGGCCGCGGCGGGCCGGTCCGATCCGATCAGCCGCTCAGCCCGCGAGAGCATCTCCCGGGCCGCTCGCCGGCTGAACGTGAGCAGCAGGATCCGCTGCGGGGGAACGCCGCGGTCGATGAGCTGGGCCACCCGGCAGGCCAGGGTCCAGGTCTTCCCCGATCCCGCTCCCGCCACCACGAGCAGCGGCCCGCCGGCATGCGCGACCGCCTCCCGCTGCTTGGGGTTCAGCGTCTCGAGCCAGGGATCGGTCCGTGTCAGTCTCATTGTGCAGGTTGAGCGAACAGATGTTCGAGTATAGGAGGTGGTGAGGAGCGGGGGAAGTACCAACTGCATATCGACCCCGGCCCCGGGGCTCGCTACGCTCGTTGGGTGGGCGAGAAGACCCGGTCGAGGCCGCTGTGGCGCAGGACCTTGAAGGCGCTCCGCATCCTGCTGTTCCCGGCCGTGGTGGTCGCGGTGTTCGTCGGCATCCTCCCCCGAATCGCCAACCTGGACCGGGTGTGGTCGGTCATCTCGTCGATGTCGTCCGCCGAGGTGGCCGTGCTCGTCGCGTTGGCGGTGCTGAACCTGGTCACGTACTGGCCGATGCTCGTGGCCGCCATGCCGGGGCTCAGCCTGGGGCAGGCCGCGGTGGTCTGCCAGTCCTCCACGACCGTGGCCATGACCGTCCCCGCAGGTGGAGCCGTGGCGGTGGGGGTGTCGTACGCCATGTACACGTCGTGGGGGTTCTCGAGGGCGAAGGTGGCGCTCTCCGCCCTGGCCACGTTCGTCGCGAACATGTCGTACAAGCTCCTGCTCCCGGCGATCTCCCTGGGCCTGCTCGCCGCGACGGGCGGAGCTCCGGGCGACGAGCTGCCGGCGGCCCTGGTCGGCCTGGGCGGTTTCCTGGCCGCCTTCGGGGTGCTCGCCCTCATGCTCCGGAGCGAGCGCTTCGCCCGCCGCGCCGGGAAGGCCGCGAGCGCGGTGGCCTCGTGGTTCCTGCAGAAGGTGGGACGGCCGCCCACCCGGGCCTGGGGGGACACCGCCGTCCGGTTTCGGGCCCGGGTCATCGACCTGCTCCGCACCCGCGGGCTGTTCCTGGCGGCGGCCGAGGTGGTGAGCCAGCTGGCCGTGTACCTCGTGCTGCTGGCCTCGGTGCGGTTCACGGGGACCCCCGATTCGATCGTCAGCTGGGCCCAGGTCCTGGTGGTGTTCGCGTTCATCCGCCTGGCGACGGCGATGCCGATCATCCCCGGCAACGTCGGCATCGCCGAGCTCGGCTACATCGGGGGGCTGGTGGTGGCGGGGTCAGGGCGAACGCAGGCCGTCGCCGCCGTGCTGGTGTTCCGGTTCCTCACCTATTTCGCCCAGATCCCGATCGGCGGCCTCACCTACCTGGTGTGGCGTCGCCGGACCCACTGGCGGGCGCCGGCGCAGGGGAGCCGGGATGAACAGGCCGAGGGGATGGAGGCGGACGGCCAGGGCCCGGGCGGGACCGGCCACGCCATGGCGGAGACGCGCGAGCATGAAGGGCACCCGGCGTAGCACGCTCAGGCAGTAGGCGGCCATCCCCGCGGCCAGGGCCAGCCACGGCTGGTCGAACAGCGAGATCGACGCGACGATGGCCAGCCGGACGTCGCGGCTCCCCAGGATCACCAGCAGCGGCCGCCGTCCGGCGCCCTGCGGCACCTCGAACACCTGGAAGGGCTTCCGGACGGCGAGGTGGATGAGCGGCCACGCCGCTACGGTCATGCCGAGGATCAGGGTCCGGAACAGGCGCGAGGGGTCGTCCCACAGCCACAGCCCGATGCCGGCCACGATGGCCGCGTCGACCATCCTGTCGAGGAGGTCGTCGAGGAGCGCGCCGCGCTCCGAGGTCCGCCACTGGAGCCGCGCCGTCTCGCCATCCACTCCGTCCAGCACGGACGCCGCCTGGACGAAGATCCCGCCCACCACGGCCCGCGAGGCCGACAGCGACCACGCCGCCCACATCCCGACCAGGGCGGTGAACAGCGACAGCGCCCCCGGGGGGATCCGGGCGGGGGAGATGGCCATGGTGATCCGCGTGGAGATCGGCCGGTTCAGCCACCGCGACACCGGCCCGTCGGAGCGCTTGCCCAGCGACTGGCGGAGCCAGGTCCGGGCCAGCCGGAGATCGTCGGGAGTGTCGATGTCCTGCCACCACGCTCCCGGCGGCAGCGGGACCGCCCGGATCGGCACGCTCCTCCCCAGCCGGGTCACGGCCCCGGCCAGGGAATGGTCGCCGCCGGCGGAGGTCTGCCGGTAGGCCCCGAACACCCGGGCGTCCAGGAGGAACACTCCGCAGTCGATGGCGGGGTCGGGAAGGGACTTGCCGAAGCCGGTCACACGCCCTTCCCGGATCGACACGCGGGTCCCCTCGCCCCACGCGTCCGGCGTCGGTGCCGGGTCCACCAGCACCGCGGGCTCGCTCGCCGCGACCAGGGCGGGCAGCGCCTGGGACGAGAACGCGTGGTCCCCGCACATCAGCAGGAACGACGACTCCCCGGCGACGAGGGGCTCGGCCGCGGCGAGCGAGGCCGCGTTGCCGTCCTCCCACCGTTCGGCGTGCACGACGTCCACGGGCCCGCCGGCCAGCCGGGCCGCCGCGGCCACCTGGTCGCCCTGGTAGCCGACCACCACGACCACCCGGTCGATCCCCGCATCGCGAAGGGTCCGGACGGCCCGCTCCACCAGAGGGACCCCTCCCAGCTGCATGAGCGCCTTGGATCGGCCGTTCGTCACCCCGGCGAGACGTTCGGAGCGGCCGGCGGCGAGCACGACACCCACCCTGGGGCGTGGCACTGGGCGCGGGTTGGACGGCGATGGGCTCACACCCGGCAACGACTGCGTGGCAACCCCCTGGTCTGGTTCGTTGTAAGAACAAAGCATGACGGGGCCGGATTCCCGTGACAAGCCTGTATCGCTGACCGAAGCGGCGTTCGGGCCGGCGGCGGCTACGCCGAGGCGTTCCAGGCCTCGGCGAACAGCTCCGCGAGCTCGGGCAGCTGGTAGTGGGCGTTGAGCCCGCTGGGGTTCGGCAGGAGCCAGCTCCGGGCCCTGCCGACCGTCTCCGGCTGCGGGCCGATCCCGGCTTTGGGCCGGGCGAAGGCCGTGCGGTACGACGTCAGGCCCAGGAACGCCACCGTCCCCGGACGGAGCCGGGCCGCCTTCCGGCGGAGCCGGACGGCCCCCTCCCGGAGTTCGTCCGGGGACAGGCGGTCCGCGGTGGCGGTGGCCCGCTCCACGAGGTTGGTGATCCCGACGCCGATCTCGAGGAGCCGCCCCTCCTCGAACGGGGACAGCACGCGATCGGTGATGCGGGCGGCGTGCAGGACCCGCCAGAAGCGGTTCCCGGGCCGGGCGAAATGGTGTCCCACCGCCCCGGAGTACAGGCCGGGGTTGATCCCGACGAACAGCAGGCGGAGACCGGGCGCCATCACGTCGGGGACCGTGGCCCCCTCGGCCGCCGCGATCTGTTCGCGGGTGGGACGCCACGGCCGCTCGTGAGGTTCGGGCGGGCCATCCGCGTCTCGTGAGGCCATGGCGGGGGCCGAGGCTACAGTGTCTGGGCCATGCCGGAGCTTCCCGAGGTCCAGGGGCTGGCCGAACGGCTCGACGCCCTTCTGGCCGGCGCGCCGTTCACCGGTGCCGCGCCGCTCGCGTTCTCCGCGCTGAAGACGTACGCCCCGCCGCCGGAGTCGCTGGTCGGCTGGCGCCTGGATCGGGTCGGCCGCCGGGGCAAGTTCCTGGTGTTCGAGTTCGAGACGGGCCTCCGGATGCTCCTGCATCTGTCCCAGGCCGGCCGCCCGGAGATCGAGGACCCGCCGAAGACCACCCGGCCGAAGGGGGCGATCGTCCGGCTCCGGTTCGAGGGGCGACCGGCCGTCCTCATCCGCGAGTACGGCACGGAACGGAAGGCCGGCTGGTGGGTCCTGGGGCCGGGCGACGACGGCCCCCTGGCGGCGCTCGGGCCCGAGCCGGACTCGACGGAGTTCGCCGCGTTCATCGCCGGGGGAGAGGACCGGCGGCGGGTCCACACGCTGCTCCGGGACCAGCGGACCGTGGCCGGCATCGGCCGGGGCTACTCGGACGACATCCTTCACCGGGCCCGGCTCTCCCCGTACGCGACCCTGGCCCAGCTCTCCGAGGACGAGCGATCACGGCTCCAGGGCGCCGTCCGGGAGGTCCTCGCCGAGGCCCTGGAGATCGAACGGCAGCGCACCGGCGGCCTCCCCCCGAAGCTCGGCGACCACTTCACCGTCCACGGCCGGTCCGGCACACCGTGCCCCCGGTGCGGCGAGGACCTCCGGCGCGTCTCGTACGAGTCCCACGAGATCGCGTACTGCCCCACCTGCCAGACCGGCGGCAAGGTCCTGGCCGACCGCCGTCTCAGCCGCCTGGTGAAGTAGGCCCGGGGGAGGCGGGTCTCACTCGCCGGCGGGCGGGTTCGTTCAAGAGGCCTTGGGTTCCTTCTCCGCCCCGAGGCCTTCCAGCCAGGGCTCCACGATGGCCCGGAACCCCTCGGGGTCCTCGAGCATCGGCACGTGGCCCACGCCGGGCATCATCTCCAGGCGCCAGTCCGGCCGGAGGGCGGCGAACGCCCGAATCGCCTCGGGCGGGACCAGGCGGTCCCGGTCTCCCGCCACCACCAGCGTCGGTGCCCGGACCGCCGCCGCGGCCTCGCGGACGCGCTCCGGGTCCTTCAGCAGCTCCAGCAGGGTCCGGGCGGCCTCCAGGAAGCCCGACTGGGACTCCTCGGTCAGCCCGTGCTCCTTCAGGTGGTCGACGTGCGCCTGGATCACGTCGGGCGGGATGCGGGTCCAGTCGGCACAGCACAGCTGCATCGTGAAAGCCACCAGCGCCTCGGGCGGCGTGGTCTGCCGGACGGTCCGGACGAACTCCTCGCCCACGCCCGGCGTGGCGTACATCATGAACGTCTGCAGGACCACCGGGTCGGCCTCCGTGGGCCACGTGGGGAGGGCGGGGTCCACCAGCACGAGGGACGCGATCCGTTCGGGTGAGGCGGCAGCCTCCAGCAGCGAGATCGCCCCGCCCATCGAGTTCCCCATCAGCATGACCGGCTCGTCCGTGGTGGCCTCGAGGAACCGGTCCAGCAGCTCGCGGTTGGCCGTCACGGACGAGGCCTGCCCGCCGGCCGAGGTCCGGCCGTGGCCGCCCAGCTCCGGGGCCAGGACCCGGCCGAACCTGGACAGCGCAGGCGCCACTCGCATCCAGTTCAGCGCGGACCCGCCCAGCCCGTGCACCAGCACCACGGTGTCGGGCCCGTCACCGTCGTACTCGTCGAAGTGCACGGGACCGTCGAGGTCGACGGTCCGCTCCCGACCGGTCGTCGTCACGGCGCCGACTCCGGCCCCACCATGCGCTCGGGACGCACGGCCTCGTCGTACTCGGCCTCGGTCAGGTAGCCCAGCGCCACGGCCGTCTCCTTCAGCGTGGCTCCCTCGTGGTGGGCCCGCTTCGCGATCTCGGCCGCCTTGTCGTAGCCGATCCTCGGCGAGAGCGCGGTGACCAGCATGAGCGAGTTCCCCACCAGCTCCGCGATGCGCTCGCGGTTCGCCGCGATGCCGACCACGCAGAACTCCCGGAACGTCCGGCAGACGTCCGCCTCCAGACGGACCGAGCGCAGGAAGTTGCTCACCATGACCGGCTTGAACACGTTGAGCTCGAAGTTGCCCTGTGAGCCGGCGAACCCGACCGCGGCGTCGTTCCCCATGACCTGGACGGCGACCATGGTCATGGCCTCGGACTGCGTGGGGTTGACCTTGCCGGGCATGATCGAGGAGCCGGGTTCGTTCTCCGGAAGCTCGAGCTCGCCGAGGCCCGAGCGCGGGCCGCTGCCCAGCCACCGGATGTCGTTGGCGATCTTCATGAGCGACACGGCCAGCGTCTTCAGCGCGCCGTGGGCGAACACCATCGCGTCGTGGGCGGCCAGCGCGGCGAACGCGTTCGGCGCGGCGACGAACGGGAGCCCGGTGAGCTCGGCGATCTTCGCGGACGCGAGCTTGCCGAACCCTTCCGGGGAGTTGAGCCCCGTCCCCACCGCCGTCCCCCCGATGGCCACCTCGTACAGTCCCGGCAGCGCCGAGTCGATGTTCGCCAGGTCCGCGTCGAGCTGGGCCACGTAGCCGGAGAACTCCTGGCCCAGGGTCAGCGGGACGGCGTCCTGGAGGTGGGTCCGGCCGATCTTCACGATGTCCTCGAACTCGTCGGCCTTGCGCTGCAAGGCGTCCCGGAGCTCCCGGACCGCCGGCAGGAGCCGCTCCACGACCGCGGTCGCGGCGGCGACGTGCATGGCCGTGGGAAACGTGTCGTTCGAGGACTGCGACATGTTCACGTCGTCGTTGGGGTGCACGGGCCGCTTCGACCCCATCTCCCCGCCGGCCAGCTCGATGGCGCGGTTCGAGATGACCTCGTTCGCGTTCATGTTCGACTGCGTGCCCGACCCCGTCTGCCAGACGTAGAGGGGGAAGTGGTCGTCGAGCGCGCCCTCGATGACCTCGTCGGCCGCCCGGAGGATCAGCTCGGCCTTCTCGGGCGGGAGCTTCCCGATGTCCCGGTTCGTCAGCGCGCAGGCCTTCTTCAGGACGCCGAACGCGCGGACCACCTCCACCGGCATCCGTTCGGTCTCCCCACCGATCGAGAAGTGGTGGAGCGAGCGCTGCGTCTGCGCTCCCCAGTAGCGATCCGCGGGGACCTCGACGGCCCCCATGCTGTCGGTCTCTGTCCTGGTCGCGCCGTCGTCGTCGGACATCTCGGCTCCTCGTTCGTTTCCTGCGGGCAGATGGAATCCTACGGATCGGCGGGACATGCGGACCGCCGCCACAAGGGGGAGGATGTCGATCCCGGGGGCGCCCGATCGTCGTTCGGGGCGGAGGGTGCGCGGAAGGAGGACGCGATGGAGGCGCCGAAGCAGATCAAGCCCAAGCGGCTGGGCGACTACCTGGAGGTCATGACGAAGGCGGCCTTCCAGTCGGGGATCAGCTGGCGGGTCATCGAGGCCAAGTGGGAGGGGTTCCGGGAGGCCTTCGCCGGCTTCGACGCCGAGCGCGTGGCCGAGCTGGAGCCACCGGACGTCGACCGGCTGGCCGAGGACACCAGGATCGTCCGGAACCGGGCCAAGATCGAGGCCACCGTCCACAACGCCCGGACCATGCTCGAGCTGGACGGCGAGGCCCGCGGGGGGTTCAAGGGATACCTCCGGTCCTTCGGGGACTTCGACGCGCTGGTGAAGGACATGCGCAAGCGGTTCAAGTTCCTGGGCGACACCGGCGCGTACTACTTCCTGTACGTGGTCGGGGAGAAGGTCCCCTCGCACGAGGACTGGATGCGCGGGCACGGCACCGACCGTCCACGGAGCCGCACCGGGTCCCGCGCCCGCTGACAGGTTCCCGCGCCGCTGGCCAGCCTCGCGATCGGGGACGGGCCTCAGCTCAGCGGGACCTGAGCTTCGGCGGGAGCACCAGCGTGGACTGGTTGGCCGTCACGGTGGCGTTCGTCACCTGGATCACGCCGTTCTTCAGCCAGCTGGTCAGCTTGGGGGTGGCCGTGCCGTCGAGGAACTTCGTCCGCTCGTAACGCAGGAACGGCAGCGCGATCTTCGACGACAGCACGGTGACGTCCTGCATGGTCGGCACGTGCACCCACCACTCCGCGTTCGCCCCCGAGATCAGCACGCCGATGCGGTGGCCCGGATCGAACACCCAGTCCTCCCCGTACATCGTGAGCGTGGCCTGCTGCTGGCCGGTGCCGCGCAGCAGCTGCGCCCCGCGGGAGACCAGCGTTGACGTCCCGTCGGGCGCCACGTCGTACACGTCGGCCACCAGGTTGGCATTCGGGGCCGTGGCGTCGACTCGCACGTTCAGCACGGGCTCGCCGGCCAGCCGCACTGTGTACGGCAGGGGCTGGGAGAACGTCCACACGCCCTCGCCGGAGGGCGAGCCCGTACCGTTGTTGTCCCCGTCGTCCGTGTATGTGCCGGTGCGAAGCGCGTTCCAGACGAGGGAGCTGTCGGCCGGCGGCCACGCGGGCTCGGGGCGGAACCGGCCCGTGGAGTCCTGGACCTCCACGCGAGGGTCCTTCGCGGTCGGGGCCCGCTTCGCCGGCACGCCCTTCACGTAGTAGTCGAGGAACCGCATGATCTCGTCGACGAAGCCGGTCTTGCCGAGCGCCAGCTGGTCGTTGCCGGTGCCCTTGCACGCGCCGTAGGTCTCCCACGGCCGGCAGTGGTCCCACTGGCCGAACCACGCCCGCTTCGGCCCGGTCATCTGGCTCCAGAACGCGAACGCCGCGTCGGGCTTCGTGTTGTCCTCCAGGTATCCCTGGGTCAGGAACAGCGGCGTGGTGGCGCCGGCCACCGCGGGGAGGAGGTTCCGCTCCCGCCAGAACGCCGAGTTCGGGTCGTCCTGCTGCTGGAGGGCGATGTTCACCCCGTAGCACCACGCCTCGGCGGCCCCGTTCGTGAAGTAGTCGGAGGAATCGCTCGTGGACCCCGGCTTGGCGTCGATCGCGTCGAACAGCGCGGCCTCCTCCAGCGAGGTCCCGAACCGCACACCATTGTTGTAGAGGTAGTTGTAGCCGGCGTAGACGGGCTCCATTGATATCACCGCGGCGAGGCCGGTGGGCTGCTGGGCGATGCCCATCAGGCCGGTCCACCCGTCGTAGGACTTGCCGAACAGCGCGACCTTCCCCGTGGACCACGGCCGGGACGCGGCCCACTCCACGGCGGACTTCACGGCCAGCTGCTCGCGGTTCCCTCCCCAGTCGTTGCAGCCGCCCGAGCCGCCGAACCCGGGCAGGTCGACCATCACGTAGGTGTAGCCGTGACTGAGCAGCTGCGACAGGTCCAGGAAGTCGTAGAACCGGTTGCTCGGACCCACGGCTTGTGGGTCGAAGTCCGTGGTTTGGCCCGAGTGGTTCGTGTACGGGCTCGCCGTGAGCACCACGGGCGTCTTCACCGTCGGGGCCAGCCCTGTCGGGCGGAGGATGTCGGCGTGCAGCTTCGTGATCCCGTCGGCCGAGGGGAAGTAGGCCTCGGACCAGGTGGCGTCAGAGCGGAGCTGGGCGGAGGCCTGCTGGGCGGACGCCGCCACGAGGGCGATCAATGTCGATACGAGCGCGAGCGATCTCTTCACGGGTTCGACCTCCGTCTGCCGGGACCGGGCGGGCACGGGGAGCGGGGCAACGCGACGTTCGCGGGCGTCACGCGACGTCCGCGGCCTGTGGCGGGTTCGGGTTCCCCCTCGAGTCCCGTGCGGGCAGGTGATACGGGCAAGCGGCGGGCTTGTACCCGGTGACGGGCCGGGCGAAACAGGAGGTCCCGGCGGCGAAGGTGGGGCCGGTTACCTCGGGAGGATCTTGAGCGGCCGGTCCGGGCCGAGGCCGAGCCCCCCCAGGACCTGCAGCAGCAGGTTGAGGGTCAGGGCGGCCCTGGCGGGGCCGGCGTCCACCGGGTCGAACCCGATGTCACGGGCCAGCGCGGCCACGGTGTCCTTGGCTCCGGCGTCGTCGCCGGCGAGCAGAACCGACGCCGCGATGCCGTCGACCACCGGGGATCCGAGGTTCTGGGCGAACACGTGGTTCCACCCCTTGACCACGCGCGCGCCCGGCGCCCACTGCTGGATGAGCTCGGTGGTCGAGACGTCGGCCTGCGCCCGTCCGCCCACGTAGGGATTCGTGATGTCGATCAGGATCTTCCCGGAGAGGTCGCCCAGCGCCGGGATGGCGCTCCCTCTCGCTCGCCCTGCCGGGGCCAACCGCCCGGTGAGTCGGGGCATTCCCGGCGCCCGCTGACTGAACGTCCGTCCCGGGCTCCTCAATCGTTGCCCGACGGGGTGAGCACCCCCAGCTCCCTGAGGCTCGCCGCCAGCCGCTCGTGCTCCTCCGGGCTCAGGGCGCGAAGGGGGGCGCGGCAGTCGGGGCCGACGGGGACGCCGCGGAGGCCGAGGGCGGCCTTGAGGGAACCCGGGACCGGGAAGCCCTGGATGGCCCGGCGGACCGCCGCCGCGCGCTCGCCGGCTCCCGCGTCCCGCGTCCGGACGACCTCTGCGACCAGCTCCGGGAAGGCCGTGGCGAGGCCGCTGACGGCGCCGACGGCGCCGCGCTCGAGGCCCTGGAGGATGAGGGCCTCGGGACCCACCAGGACGTCAACGCCGTCCAGCAGGTAGGGCTCGAACCGGTCGAAGGGCGAGTCGGACACCTTCATCCCAGCGAAGTTCGGCGCGGCGTCACGGAGGTCCAGCAGCACCACCGTCGGTACCGCGTAGCCACTGCGCGCCGCGAACTCGTAGACGTAGAACGGCAGCGGGTTGCAAGCCGATGCAGCTGCAGCGAAGTGCGAGAGCAACTCGATGCGATCGAACGGGTAGTAGGGCGGCGCGATCACGGCCACGGCGTCGGCCCCGGCCTCCGCCGCGTGGTCGGCCAGCACCACGGTGGCCGCCGTGGTCTGGGCGCCGCAGTGCACGGCCACGCGCATCCGCCCGGCCGCGGCGTCAACGAACAGCTCCGCGGCCCGCCGGCGCTCCGCCGGCGCGAGCATGATCCCCTCGCCGGTGGTCCCCAGGGCCAGGATCCCATCCATCCCGCCGCGAAGCAGGAACTCCATGAGCGAGCCGAAGGCGTCCTCGTCCAGCCGCTCGCCCCCCTCCCGGAGCGGCGTGGCGGCGGCGGCCAGCGTCCCTCGCAATGGGCCGGTTCCGGCAATCCTCGGGATGGGCTCCATGGACATCAGAGCGTATCGAGGTCCCGGGTCCCGAACCGCCGGTCCGGCAGGAACGCATTCCGGTCCGCCGTCAGCGTCCCCGCCATCACGTCGGCCAGGATGCGACTCCCGGCCGGGCTCGCCATGACGCCGTGGCCGCTGTAGCCCGTGTTCACGAACAGGCCGGCCACCTCGGTCTCCCCGATGAGCGGGCGGTGGTCCGGCGTCATCGTGTACTGCCCGGCCTGGAGGAACCACGCCGGGGCCCCGCGCTCCCACACGTCTGTCCAGAACGGCACGATGCGCGCGGCGGCCAGGGAGCTTGACGGGTCCAGCACCGCGAACGGGAACCCGTGGTCGAGCGGAACCTCCTCGGCGGGAGGGCTCGGCTCGGTGGCCGGGTCGGTGCACAGGACCGCGGCCCCCCGCAGGAACGGGCGCCAGTGGGTCCCGGTGTCGTCGTCGATGGTCATCGGCGCGTCCGGAGGCACGTCGGGGAGCTCGGCGAACACCAGCTTGCTCCGGCGGACCGTCTCCACGGGCAGCCGCACGCGGGCCATCGCGGCCACCACGCCGGACTGCGGTCCACAGGCGATCACCGCCCGTTCGCACGCCACCGTCCCCCGGGAGGTCTCCACGCCCCTCAGCCGGCCCCCATCCACCGCGAACCCGGTGACTCGCGTCCCCACCGCGACGGCCGCCCCCGACGCGGCCGCCAGCCCCAGCGTCAGCTCCTTCGGATCGAGGAATCCGTCCCCCGCCCGGAACCGGGCCTGCACCACCTCCGGCCCGACGAACGGGAACCGCCGCCTGACCTCCTCGCCTTCGAGCACCTCGACGTCGTCGAGCCCCCAGGACCGCTGGCGCTCCACCAACTCGCGCTGCCACGCCGCCCGGTCCTCCGACGTGGTGGCGAACAGATATCCCTGCTCCCGCACGGACGGGTCGTGCTCCCGCTGGCCCGTGACGTCGGCGAAATGCAGGAACAGCTCCACGGACTCCCGGACCAACTGGAGCTCCTCGAGGTTGTCGAACTGGAGCCGGAACGCGCCGGTGGCCACCGGCGTGGTCAGCGTGCACAGGGCCGGCCGGGCCTCCACCAGCAGCGGCCGGAGGCCCACCCGAGCCGCGTGGAACGCCGTCGCCGCGCCCACCACGCCCCCACCGATCACCACGACGTCGGCGGAGGGCGGCAGGTCGTCGAGGGACACGGGCGAACCGTACCGGAGGCGCGCCGGGGCGTGAGCCCCTGCTCCAGAGGGAATCCTCCGGGGTGATGCCCAGAAAGGACGCCCTCGAGAGCTACCGTGAGAAGCGGGACTTCCGCCGGACGCCGGAGCCATCGGCCCGGCGGGGGCGGCGGACCGGGGAACCGCGGTTCGTCATCCAGCAGCACGACGCGACCGCCCTCCACTACGACGTGCGGCTGGAGGCGGACGGTGTGCTGAAGTCGTGGGCGGTGCCGAAGGGTCCTTCCACGGATCCTCGGGACAAGCGACTGGCCATGCCCACGGAGGACCACCCGCTGGCCTACGCCGGCTTCGAGGGCGTGATCCCCGAGGGCGAGTACGGCGCCGGCCCGGTCATCGTGTGGGACACGGGCACGTACCGGAACCTCACCGAGCGGGATGGACGGGAGGTCCCGGTGGGGGAGGCCGTCGACCGGGGCCACGTGAAGGTGTGGCTGAAGGGGAAGAAGCTCACCGGCGGGTACGCGTTCACCCGGACCCCGGTGGGCCGCGACGGCCGCGAGAAGTGGCTGCTGGTCAAGCTGAAGGACGAGGCGGCCGACGCCCGGCGCAACCCGGTCTCCACTCAGCCGGAGTCCGTGCTGAGCGGCCGGACCATCGAGGACCTCCGAGCCCGGGTCTCGTGACCGTTCCAACGGACGCGTTCGACCCGTTCGTCTCACTCCCGGACGAAGCCCGGCGGCTCCTGGTCCGAACGCCCCAGCCGGACTGGATCCCCCCGATGCTGGCCACCCTGACCGACCTCCGGTTCTCCGACCCGGAATGGATCTTCGAGCGGAAGCTCGACGGCGTGCGGTGCCTGGCCTTCCGGCGGGGGTCCGCCGTTCGCCTGCTGTCGCGGAACCGCGAGAGCGCGGACTCGTCGTATCCGGAGGTGGTCGACGCGCTCTGCGCGCTCCCCGGCCCGGACTTCGTCGTGGATGGTGAGGTCGTGGCCTTCGAGGGCAACCGCACCAGCTTCGAACGGCTCCAGCGCCGGATCCATGTCCGCGATCCGGAGCGGGCCCGGCGGACCGGCGTCGAGGTGTTCCTGTATGTGTTCGACGTCCTCCACGCCGGTACGTTCGACTGCACCCGTCTCCCGCTCCGCCACCGCAAGGCGATCCTCCGGCGACTGATCCGAACGGGAGGGCCGCTCCGGATCACTCCGTACCGGAACGCCGAGGGGGAGGCCTATTACGACGAGGCGTGCCGCAGGGGATGGGAGGGCCTCATCGCCAAGCGGGTCGACTCGACGTACGGGGGCCGTCGTTCGCCGGACTGGCTGAAGTTCAAGTGCGTGAACGAGCAGGAGCTCGTGATCGGCGGCTACACGGATCCCAAGGGCTCCCGGACCGGGTTCGGCGCGCTGCTCCTCGGCTACCAGGAGGGCGGGACACTGGTCTACGCGGGGAAGGTCGGGACCGGATTCGACCGGTCCCTGCTGGGCGAGCTCACCCGCCGCCTCCGCTCGCTGGAGCGCGACACCACGCCGTTCGGTCGCGGGCGCGTGCCGCGGGCGGACGTCCACTGGGTCGAGCCCGAGCTGGTGGGTCAGGTCGGGTTCGCCGAGTGGACCGATGACGGCCAGCTCCGCCACCCCCGGTTCCTGGGCCTGCGCGAGGACAAGCCGGCCGCGGAGGTGATCCGCGAGCGCCCGGCTCCTACCGGTCGGAGGGCACCAGCGTCGAGAGCACCTCGTGGGCGTGGGCCCGCAGCTCGGCGTCCGTGAGGTCGGCCAAGCCGAACCGGAGGCAGTCGAACACCCCGATGTAGGACATGTACAGCATCAGGGCCCGTCGGCGGGCCCGCGCCCTCGGCAGGTCGAGCCGCACGTACGCCTCGGTGAAGTACCGCAGCCGCCGCGCTCCGGTGGGGTCCGAGCTGGCACCGATGGTCGCCGCCGGCGTGTGCCTGCTCGACGCCGAACCGGAGCGGATGCCGGAGGTGGACGAGGCCGTGTTCGACGGCTACGTGGACGGCCTCCGCGAGGCGGGATGGGACGGAGCGCGGGACCCGGCGCGTCTCGGCTTCTGTGTCTCCGTGGCCCTCCGGTACGGCCTGTTCCCCGCTGGGGGCCTACCTCGCCGATGCCTCGGTCCGGGTGGAGCTCGAGCGCGCCCTGGGGCCTCCCGCCGAGGAGATCGCGCTGCGATGGGCCCCGGGCCGTCGAGTTCCTGTTCGAACGGGCCGACGAGGCACGGGCGCTGCTCGGGACCGCCTGAGTCCCCGCGGACCGGAGAGTCTCAGGCTCCTGCAAGAATCGGCGGATGGACCGCGCCACCGCGTCCCGTACCGGCCCGCGCGCCACCCGTCTGGGGTTGCTGGCCGTGGCCTTCCCGGTGGTGGCGTGGTCGTTCGCGAACACGATCGTGAAGCTCACCCCGATCCCGGTGCTGGAGTTCACGTTCTGGCGGCTGTGGATGGGGGCCGCCCTGATGCTGATCGTGTGCGCGGTCGCCGGGCGCCGCCTGACGTGGGCGATCGTGCGTGCCTCGGCCCCGGCGGGGGTGCTGTTCGGCGTGAACCTGGTGGTGTTCTTCACCGCGCTCCGGCGAACCGGCGTGGCCGACGTCCTGCTGATCCAGGCCCTCCAGCCCGCCCTGGTCCTGACCGTCGCCGGGCGCCTGTTCGCCGAGGTCATCACCCGTCGCGAGATCGGGTGGACGGCCGTGTCCGTGGCCGGGGTGGCGGTGTCGATCCTGGGGTCCAGCTCGAGCGCCGTGTGGAGCCTGGAGGGCGACGTGCTGGCCGTGCTCGCGCTCCTGGTGTGGACGGCCTACTTCCTGCTGTCGAAGCGCATCCGCCAGCGCGTCGCCGCCATCGAGTTCATGACCACCGTTGCCCTGGTGGCGGCGATCGTGGTGACCCCCGTGGCCATCGGGGCCGGCACCCCGCTTGGCGACCTCCGAGTGATCGACTGGCTGTGGCTGTCGCTGTTCGTAGCTGCGGCCCAGGGCGGGCACGTCCTCCTGGCCTGGGCCCACCCCCAGGTCGACGTGTCGGTGTCGTCGCTGCTCATCCTGGGCGAACCGGTGATCGCGGCGGTGGCGGCACTGGTGGTCCTGGACGAACCGCTGACATGGCTCCAGGTCGCCGGCGGGCTGCTGGCCGTTGCCGCGGTGGCTGTGGTGGTCAGGCAGGCCGCCCGCACCGGCGCCCTGGACGAACCGGCCCCTCAGGAGATCGCGCCCGCCTGATCCCCGGCCGTCAGTGGCCGCAGGCGCAGGAACCGCCGCACCCGCACCCGCCACCCGTCGGACGCGACGAACCCCCGGACGCCGAACCGGACCCCACCAGCCCCCCGATCAGCGACACCAGCCGGTTCACCCGCTCCGACCCGCACGAAGCGCACACCGGAGCGGGATCGTTCACCGACATCAGCCGGTCGAAGATTCCCCCGCACTCGGCGCACCTGAACTCGTAGAGCGGCATGATGTCGACCAGTGTACGGGTGGTGGTGGTCACGGCGCGTGCTCCGGCTCCTCCAACATGTCTGGTCAGGTCGCACGGCCGGCCGGCGGGGCACGCCTACGCTGCGCTCCGCTCCGCTCCGCAGCTCCCGTCCTCCGGCCGGAATCCGATCTCGCTTCGGTTGCGGCTCGTTGCCGGCCTCCGGACTTGGTCCTCCGCTGCGCTTCGCCGGCGACCCCGCCGACCAACCGTGGCGGAACACCTTCCGGTGAGTGGCCGCGGCATGGGGGGTGATCGCGCCCGACGACCGGGTGCGTCACGGTCGATCGGACGGGGAGGTATCCGGCGCCGTTCGGGAGCGCTGGAACGTCAGCGTGTAGGTCAGATCGACTGGGCTGCTGCCGCTGGCCTGATCGGCGGTCCGCTCACGTCGGCGCGGATGACGAAGATGTATCGACCCGCCGAGGTTCGTTGCGGATGGCCGCGGACGTGTAACACCAGCGTCTGGGTCATCGGAACGGCACCGCCGGTGCATGCCACGAGCAGGACCAGCGTCGCGGCGAGCAACGAGCGCACCACCATCCCGCCTCGTGCCATCTCGCGAGTCTGGCATCCCCCGCGGCCCCTGAGAGGCTGATCTCGCCCACCCCAGTGTTCGCGAATGACACCAGAGCGGTTACTACCTTGACCGACTCGATCGAATCGTGGAGCCTCGGGGGCCCATGGCCGAAGCAGGAGTCGCCAGGAAGCGAGCCCTGACGGTGCTCGCCGTCGTAATCGTCTTCGCGACAGGGTTTGCCGCTGGCTACTTCCTTCACTCGCCAGCCAAGGAGTCCCCAGCGCGGCGGTCAACAGTGACCGTACGCGCTCTGGGGCTCCGGTTCGACCGCCCGGCGGAATGGACGCGGACGGCCGACTTCGACTCGGCCGATCCGTCCTATGAGGGGACCGATGGTTTCGTCCATCTCGTCGGGCTCACCACCGCCGCGGACAACCCGAGAGCGGTGTGCGAGGAGCAGGCGCAGCACGCCCGTCGCCCGTTCGGCCGCCGTCCTCTGATACGGGTCCTCACGGTGGACGGGCAACGGGCATGTGCAATCTGGCCCACAGCGGGCTCGGTCCCTGCCCCGGGACGGAGCAGTCCTACGGCCGCGGCATTCATTCCTCTGCCGCGGGCGACTCCAGAGGCAGACTGGGCGGCCGTATTCGCCGACGTCGAGCACCTGGGCGAGATCATCAGGTCCATCCGAGTAGACGAGCCAGCGTAGGGTCCTCGGGCCACCCCAGTGTGCCCCAGTGTCACTCGGCCCGAACGACCAGTCCGAAGCTGGAACGAATTCCGCGAGAAAATCATCATACGGACATGGGGCGGCGAACCCGCTTTCTCGTTCTGCTTCTCGCGCTCACGTCGGCTGCCTGCAGCGGTCGCGAGGCGGTTGTTCCTCCAGGGGTCTTCTTCCCCACGGTGCCAATTGGAGACGCCTATCCCGCGGCCTTGATCGACGGGCATCTCGAGGTGCGTTCTGGGTGTGTCTTCGTCGCCGCCACCGACGAACGCTGGCTCCTGCTGTGGCCGGAGGGATACACCGCCAGACTCGTCGACCGTCGGCTCGAGGCCCTCAATGGGAGCGGCGAAGTCATAGGGCGTGAGGGTGAAGCGATCCGACTGGGTGGCGGCGAGACTAGGCCCCGGGAAGTGGGTGGAGAAGCGGCAGCTGAACGCTGGGCATCCGAGTTGACGGGCTTGGATATCCCTGAGCGCTGCGGCGACCTGTACTGGATCGTCTCACCCTAGCTCCGATCATCGAGCCCGGAACAGCCCGCCGGGTCACCCCAGCGTTCGCCGATGACACTTGACTCTCGACGAGCAACCCTGAGCGGCAGCGGGTGTTGACGAATCGAGACCTCGGCAGGCGACCGCCCACCAGGGGCTACGCAGTTCGCCTCCAGGGTCGAACCGCGAGCAGGGCAAGAGCGGCTGAGACAACAACACCGATCCCCAGGAGGACGACCCGGATCACGTCGTGGTCGCGGTGCTCGATGACCGGATCACAGACGATGGTCTTGCAGACGGAGACCTCGCGGTCTGGTAGCGCCTACGCCGGGACCAGCAGAGCGACAAGGAGCACCAGGACGGCCGCAGCGATGAAGATGATCTTGGTGCGGACTGACGGCGCTCACCGAAATTCCCCAGGGGCGCTCATCGAAATTCCCCACCCTGAGCCCGGCCGAGTCTAGCGTTCGAGGGTGGCGGCCACCCCCTCCCTGAGCTGCTGCAGCCGCTCCCGGTGCGCCCGCATCCGGTAGGAGTCGCCGGTGATGGCGAGGAGCGTGGCCTTGAACAGGAACCGGTCCAGGATCGCCGCGGCCATCATCTGGTCGTCGAAGATCTCGCCCCACGAGGCGATCGAGCGGTTGGTCGTCACGATCACCGAGCCCTGCTCCGAGCGCCGCGACACCACCTGGAAGATCGCCGAGGCCGCCTCGGCCTGCAGCGGCAGGTAGCCGAGCTCGTCGCAGATCAGGAGCTGGGGGCCGGCGAAGAACCGCATGGTCGTCGCCCACCGGCCCTCGATCGCGGCCTTGTGGCACCGGGCCGCGAGGTCGGCGGCGGTCGTGTAGTACACGCGGTAGCCGGCCTCGATCGCCCGGTACCCGAGCGCCAGGGCGAGCATCGTCTTGCCGACCCCCGGAGGCCCCACCATCAGCACGTTGGCCTTCTCCTCCACGAACCGGAGCGTGGCGAGCTCCTCGACGAGGCGACGGTCGAGGCCGGGCTGGGCGTCGAAGTCGAAGTCCTCGAGTCGTTTGATCACCGGGAAGTGCGAGAACCGCAGGCGCCCCGCCAGGCGCCGGCGCTCGGTGGCCTCGACCTCGGTCGCCAGCAGGTCCTCGGTGAACGCGGTGTAGGAGGGTTTGGCCTTCTCCGCGTGATCGAGCTTTCCGGCCAGGGCCTCCGCCGCGGCGGGGAGCTTCAGGTAGGCAAGGTGCGATCGCAGTCGCTGGTAGACGGTGTCGTGGCTCACGTCGCCATCAGCTCCTCGTAGCTCCCGAGGTCGACGTCGAAGGACTGCTGGACGCCCCGGGTGAGCCGGGCGGCGATGGCCCTCGCCTCATCCGACGGCGGACGGTGCTCCTTGCGCCGGCAGGGCCTCGCCGTGGAGAACTGGGCCAGCACCGTCCGCTCCAACCCGGCCCGGTGCTCCTGGGAGCGGGCGAGCGCCCCGGCGCCGGCCGGGCGACGGCGGTGTTGTGCCAGCACCTCGCCTTCGCCCGAGCGGATCTCCACGACAGGGTGACCGAGACGCACTGAGACGATGACCCACGCGTTCACGAACGCGGCCGGGACCGAGTAGCGGTTCCCCTCGTAGGACACCAGGGCCGCCCAGCTCACCTTCCGGGAGCACTCCACGACCGCCGGGTACGGCCCCGAGGGCAGCGGACGGAGCGGCTCGCGATCGGCGAGCGCCCCCACGGTGGCGTCGCCCCGGGGACGGGCGTCCCCCACCGACTCGCAGAACGCGTCCAGGCTCGTCTGGGCCTGCTCCGGGGTCGCCACGTCGGCCGTTCGCCACCAGGACTGGGCGATGTGGTCGTTGTTCTTCTCCACCACGCCCTTGCGGTTGCCGCGCCGGGGCGGGCACACGGCGACCGAGACGCCGTAGTACCGGGCGGCATCGGCGAACGCCGCGCACAGGTTCCGGGTTCCGGGGACGA